>Ga0209292_1000318_pt1 | contig 64257 bp, 62 predicted proteins | sample GOMGulsemesocosm_2_FD_184634 | JGI IMG/M metagenome (GOLD analysis project Ga0209292, IMG submission 184634) | Methane-oxidizing microbial communities from mesocosms in the Gulf of Mexico - GOM9C Gulf of Mexico (SPAdes) (version 2) | ecosystem: Environmental > Aquatic > Marine > Cold seeps... | reverse complement strand
TAGATAAAGACCCATTAATTGTCATTTCAAATCGGTCACTGTCGGCATCTATAGTTAACGGCATACTACCGACATTAACACCGGTAAAATTACCTTGCGTTGCAATTTGTGTGATTTCAACCCCATAAGTACCAGGCTTGGTTAGGCTACTACTTTTATCAAAAGTAACTTGTGTGTCAGAGGCCGCTCCAGATGCAGTAAAAAAATCAGCAACACTATCCATATGATTGGCCATCGCATTTTCAAATAACGTATATTTCGATAAAGAACCATCTTCATTAATCATCTTTGCTTGGTTTATCTCAAGTGTTCCATCTCGTTTTGTCAAAATACCTAAATCGGCAAAACTATGAATCGGTCCATCAATATGGTCAACGGTGCTATTTAAAACACCACGCAATAAGCTTTGCACATTACGTACAGTCGAGTCTCCATTTAAAACCCCGTTAGCAACGCCAGGTCCATTATTAATGCTTAATTCATTCATTTTAGCAATGGTACGATTGTAACCCTCAACAAAGGCGGTTAATTGATCTTCAACTTTACTGGTATCTTGATCAATATTGAGTTTTACCGTTTTACCAACCTCTGTTTCACCATTTAAATTAATAGTCACACCTTCAATTACACTACTGAATTCATTACTATCACGAGTAATAATAATACCATCCATGGTGATTTTCGCATCTTGGGCCTTGGCAGTTTCAATTGTATTTTGAGTTGACGCGCTGTAAGTAAAACGATCTAATCCCACGCCAGCTGGAATAGCATTTCCAGCAGAATCTAACGATGTGAGTTCGATACCATTTTTTTCACCTGTTTCTTTATTAGTTAGCACCAGGCGGTAATTTGTCCCATCATTGATAATTGAAGCTTTAACACTATACTCCTTTCCATTTTCAGGGTTATTAATAGCGTCTCGCATTTTTTCAAGTGAGTTATTAGTTCCATCAATGACCAGTGTTTCTTTTGGGTGATCGGGATCTACAACAAATTTATCATCTGTTCCATCATTATTGGTATCACTATAGGTACCGAAACGAAATTGAATTGTTCCCTCTCCTACCGTATCTGTTACGCTTGAAAATACATCGGCTTCATTTGAAACTAATGTATGCGCTTGTGCCCTCTGTTGAACTTGAAACTCCCAACTGCCTGTTTCCGCTCCAACCCCTAATTTAGCATCAAGTATTTCACTATCACTACTCGAGGAAGTAGCTGCTGAATAGGTCGAACTACGAGAAAGGTCTTTATAGGAGGATTTAAAAAGAGAAAGTTCGCTATTAACCATGCCATAAGCAGAGATCATTGCCGTTGCCTTTTCAGCCGACTTGGTCATTTTAGCAAGTGCAGGATCTTTTTCAGCCCCCACAATTGCGGTAACAATTGAGTTGATATCAAGGCCTGAACCGAGGCCTGTTGAGGTAATGGCAGCCATATGCACTCCTTACTTGCTATAATTTATGACAATCTAAAACAAATGCAAGAATTAGACCAAACTACAAGATAAAACAGCGTTAAATTATACTGTTGTGAATAACTTAATGCTGTTTTATCTATTTTCTCGAGATGATATTAAGCACATAATATTATTGTATCTCATACTTTTGTATCAAACAGAATACCAACAACATCATCCATTTTTTTACGTAAGACCACTAACTCTTCCGAAGGTATTTGGCGTATGACTTCCTGTGTTTCAGCATCGGTTACCGAAATAATTTCTTGTCCAAGTTGATCATCTATTGTAAAGGATAGGTTACGTTGCATGCTTTGCACAAAGGCATTAACCTCAACTAAAGCCACTTCCACTTCTTCATGAGTAACTTCTTCAGATTCCTTGTTAATCACCTTAACTTGCTCTGCTTTCTCTACTTGCTCAGCTTTATCCACTTGCTCAATTTTATTTTCAGTTTGAGTTTTCTCATTCTCTAAACCGACTAAACCAGCCGATGATATCGATACACTTAGTTCTGTCATAACTCCTCCAAATTCACCATTATTTTTTTCCTAATAAATGGCAAAAAAGCCCCCTATAGTAGGGAGCTATTATTTTGCCATTTGATTTAGCCACCCAGTTATTATTAACCAAGCATTGATAGTACACTTTGCGATGATGCATTAGCTTGCGCTAACATTGACGTACCTGCTTGTTGTAATATCTGTGCCTTACTCATTTTAGATGTTTCTGCCGCAAAATCGGCGTCTTGGATTCGAGAGTTTGCCGCCGATATATTTTGCGATACATTTTCTAAGTTAGAAATTGTAGAGCCTAAACGGTTTTGAATCGCACCTAAGTTTGCTCGTGACTCTGTGATTTTATCCAATGCGTCATCGATACGGTCGATACTGTTTGATGCATTTGCAGCACTGGTTACACTTAAGCCTGTACCAACGGCAACTGCACTTCCCCCCTGCTCAGTAAAACCTAACGCTCCTAGGGCTGTATCTTTCGCAGTTTCAGAAGTAGCCGTACTCGTTACTATGACGTCTTTTCCATTTTCACCTGTAAGAGTAATTTCACCAGTAGTATTAACAGCATTTGCAGAGCCAGCGTTAACGCCAGCAAATGAACTTTGAACTCCGGTTTCAATATTAATATCATTACCAGCATCAGAAGTTAATACTAATTGGCCATCATCACTTGCACTAGCAACAACCCCTTGCACGCCCGATTGATTAATCGCAGTTACTACTTCATCTAAATTTTGAGCCGTACCACCAGACATCACAACTGCCACACCATTTATTGTTAGTGCAGATGTCGCAACTAGATTATCCAGAGCAAGCGTACTAACATTAACCGTATATGAAACTTCTGTTGTTGCAGATGCACTTACACCGGTTTCATCTGAGATTGCGTTAATAGCAAAAGCTTTATCGGCAGCGGTTGTACCAGTCACAGCACCTAAATCCACACCATTAATCTGTACACCTTGAGCGGCGGTAATACCTGTTGCACCCACCGATTGCCCTTTTACAGAGTCTGAACCTGTTGACTCATTTAATCCGAGGGCTTTAAAGCTGATTAAGTCATTAGCAGCCGTATTCTCACCCGTTGATGCGATCTCTATTGCAGAGCCATCTGCACTTGTAAGAGATACGTAACCTTGGTAAGTATCCGCCATTAAACCAGTACCCGTTGTGGTACCACCAACAGTGATCTCTTCACCTGTATCATTACTTAATACTAACGCACCATCACTGCTCAATGTCGCTGTTACACCACCAACATTATTATTAATTTGATCTACTAAGTCAGAAGCACTTGAGGTTGCTCCAATCGTGACTGTGTTACCTGCAACGGTTAGTTCAAGACCATTTGAAACCCCGGTAATATTATCAGTACTTTCTAATGTGTTATAAGCAGTAGCAGTCACACCTGTTAAGCCAGTTTTAGTATTAATATTGTCTTTCATTGCTTTAGCGGAATCACCCGAAGCTGCTTCAGCACTTAACGTAACACCATTTATTGACACAGAACTCTCTACAATACCGCCACTGTTCGCACGCCCACCATTAAGTTCACCAGTACCTGAAACTGCATTTAGGTTTAAGTCTTTGGTTGTTACCGCATCAATTGAGAAAGATAATGATTCACCCGAATTTGCACCAATTTGCAGAGTCGTTGACTTATTTGATCCATCCAGCAAGTTGATACCGTTAAACTGTGTTGTTTCGGCGATACGGTCTAATTCAGAATAAAGTTGGTCCACCTCTTTTTGGATTGACGCTCTGTTTGATGAGGAGTTTGTATCATTGGCTGCCTGTACAGATAGTTCACGCATACGCTGTAGGATATTGGTCATTTCATCCATTGACCCCTCAGCTGTTTGCGCCATTGAGATACCATCGTTAGCGTTACGTACACCTTGATTAATACCTTTAATTTGTGATTGCATACCAGTTGAAATTGCAAGACCAGCAGCATCATCTTTTGCACTATTGATACGTAAACCAGAAGATAAACGTTCCATTGCTTGGTTACTTGTTGCTTGTGATTTGCCTAATTGACGCTGTGCGTTCAAAGACATTACATTGGTATTTACTACTGCAGCCATGATGTGCTCCTTAGTTATAATTTCCTGATTTAAGTTACTTGATAACTTTATAACCAGTTTGATTAAGTATGTATCTTATATCGACCGCTTAAAAAATAACTTTAAAAGTTTTTTAATCTTTAAATGGCGGTTCATTTTCAAAACAGTCGATGTTCAGACTTAATAGCTTTATCGACTGCAAAAATAATAACTTTAGAAAAATGTGGAACTTTTTTTTAGTTGTTAAAAACAGAGAGGTTAAAATACCAGAAAACAATACTAACCAATCATTTCCTGAGTATTGTTTACATTATTGGTTCTGTTGTTTTTCGTGTTCGTTTTTAGTCGAGAGCAAATCTAAAACTTTACGAAAGGAGGTTGTTTGAGTAATTTCTGAAGCTGTAAATTTAAGGTGAAAGTGCGCCTCTAACTTAGTTAATAGTTCGATATGACGTAAAGAATCCCACTTACTGAGGATATTAATTGATACATTCCCCCAATCTACCGGTTCGCTTAGGTTGAAAAACGCCTTAAAAAAGGTTTTCAATTTCACGTCACGACCTTGCATTACTGATTCTTCATGACGGTCTCCCTCTTTAACCTGACTCTCGTAAGCAGTTACAGAACTCACCTCCTCACGACCAATAAAACCAATGCTTCCTTTTCTAAGCGAGTGAGTTTCTAACCAAGTATAGAAAGAGCTTGAGCACTCATAAATTGAGACAACCTCCGCAGCCACTTGCTCGGCTTGCAAGGAGTCTATTTGATCTAAGCCTGCATTTTTAGAAAAGTTGGTATTCACTTTCCCAGGTGCTAATACTTTCATATTTAGACCATACTGAGAGTATTTTTTTTCAAGACCTTTTAAATAATTTTCTGTTGCAACCTTTCCTGCAATATAGTTTTGCCAACCATCAGGGTGATACAGGGTTGCAGAACTAGAAATTAACACTATTTTTCCGGACTGTTGACCTAACCATTTATGTTTCAATGCATTAAATATATAAGTCAATGATTCAAAGCTTACCTTTATATGCTCTGAAATTGGACTATTAATCTCAGGTGAAGCGCTATGAATAACTGCTCCAACATTCAACTGTAATGATTGTAAAGCATCAATTATTTGTTCTTCATTGGCTTGTAACAGATCAAGATCTAGTAGCTCAAACTTACAATTTAGCTGATTTAATTTATTTTCTAATTCTTTTACCCTGCTGTCGTAGTTTCTAATGTTGAGAACCAAAGAGTAATTTTTTTTTGCTAACTGAACTGCAATATTCCTCCCTATTTCGCCCGCTGCACCAGTTAATAAAATGGACCTATTAGGGGCAATAAAGTGTGATGGTATTTCGCCTATAGCTTGGCACTCTATTTTTTCATTATCCTTTCTTACTTGGATATTTTGAATCGCTTCAACATAAATAGTTTCTTGGCAGAAAATAATCGTCTGTATGATTAATAAGTTATTATTATCATTTTTATCGATAATTTTTGCTGAATAGGTCAATTCAACATTGTATGGAACAGGCTTAAGTGCCTTAAGATCATGCCCTAAGTATAAAGCGTTTACTCCGGGGAAAACCATTCCTGCAATAGCAGAAAGCGGACTACAGGCAAGATGTAGGGGAACTATTGTTTTTTTAAAGGGGGTTTTCTTGGCGTATTCATTATCATGATGAAGCGGGTTATTATCTCCTGACAACAAGCTAAAATTTATAAAATCGTTTGCGGTGAATGTTTTACAAAAAGTATATACATCCCCAATACAAAAATCTTCATATTGTTTATTCATTAATCACCTATTACTTTAATATAACTGGGTGTAATTATATTGTTCGATGATTTAAGTCGCCATTTATTCGCTGACTGTAACTCAAAGCCCAACCGCTGATAGATATCTCTTACTGGAGTATTACGGGGGGTTTCAACTATTTCCGCAGAAATATAGTCAAAACCTTGTTGAAAAGAAAAACTTGTTAACCATGCCATGATTGCCTGCTCTAAATTTCTTCCTAATACACGGCATGAGAGTAAAAAAGACTCTATATGAGCTATATTCTGCTCAAATCTAACAATAAAAACACCTATTTTTTCTAGTTCGGTAACATTGTCTTTATAGCTAATAACCCTAATAAAATAATTTTTACTTTTCTGAAGCTTAGTTAGACTAGCTTCATTATGGCGCAGAGTAGTCGTATTAAATTGATTGGTTTTATTTATTAATTGCAAAGCTCTAGAAAAATTAAACTCGTCTAATGCGTTAACTTCTAATTCAATATTCAAACTCAAAAGAAAATTATCAATACTCCCACAATGCACTTTCTGTTCATTAAACGTTCTGCTTGTTACGTAATTATCGGCTCTATTTTTATCTTCAGGTGTAATGTCAACGAATGAAATAAAAGGAGATTCAAGTAGCGCTTGCCTATATAAAACAGGATCTTCAGGTAACTCTAGAACTTTCACTTCTGGAAGGTTAACTTTAACCTTCTCACGCTCAACTGGGTTATCATCTATAAACATTATATTGTCTAGCCCTAAGCCTACTTGCTCTACAATTTCCTGTATATTGATGTATTTTTCTTGCCAATTAATTTTGTAAGCGGCTAAGTCATTCAGTTTTATTAGCATATCAGGATGCTTACTTATGCACTCTAAGGCTACATTTTCATCATTCTTAGAAACAATAGCTAAAGCAATCCCTCTCTCTTTTAACCCTATAATCGTTTTTTGAAAATCTTTAAATACATTTCCAGGAAAATCACCGCCTAGCAAGATTCCATTTATACCATCTTCACCAATAACCCCCCCCCATAAAGTATTATCGAGATCGAGTATAATCAACCGAATGCTATTGCCCGTTTCATGTAATAAGTACCCACAATATTTTTTTGCAAAAGCCTCAAACGTATCTAATGAATAAGGGATTCTTCCTAAATACCATTGTCGCGCATCGAAGTTCAGCATAGAGGGAACAAGCATTTCAGGTGAAACTAGGCGAACTTGTTTTAGAGTTTTCGTCGCTTCTACAAGCTTTAAATTAGCAGATTGTATAAAGTGGTAATGGTTCGTTTTTGAACCCACCAATATTTCCCCTTTTACACTATTGTTCATCAGTGGGAATAAGTGTACAAATATTTTGCTGCTAACTTGACTGTTCAAATTTATAATTAATTGAATATAATCATCAATGGGCTGAAAAGTTTCAAGGTTTGCAAACTCTAACTCGCTTACCTTATACAAATCTTCTAATCGAGAGGGTAAGAAACAATAATCAGGATTAAAGCGATCTACAGCTCCATTGTAAAAATCAGAGTACATTTGATCATAGCTATTCAGGTAAAGCTCCAGTTTTCGTAGTTTACATAGCTCCTTAAAACGACTATTGAATATTGGTAATAATGGTTCAAAGTTACTATTTGCTAGTACTGCAACCTTAAGTGAATCATTATTAGTTAACAGTTCTAAATTAGAAAGTTTCATTTTTACTGTGTTTTCATTTGTAATATAACAGTATATGTTTTTTGATAACTGCTCATTACATACATTAGAAAGTGCCTTAAAGGTAGTCGATTGGATAACGCTAATACTCGATATCTTAATTTGACCAATCTTCCTTAATGTCTGGGTTGCAGGGGAGAAATCATTTTGTGCATCACAGATTAAATCTCTTACAAACATTGTTGCTTTTATTTTATTGTCATTTTTAGAATAAAAATCTTTACTATGCCGATACGGAACATTATTTAACTCTTCAAAATAATGAAAAGGAGTACAGTAATCCCAATCACAACCAAACATACATACAGTTGCATTTTTCGACTCAAAAAGAGTAAAAATAGAGTTAAAGCCAAAACACGAAATAGTTGACGCAGAAAGGGCTTGATCTGCTTCCTTTCCTATTACCACATGAGAATAAATTGGATGGGATGTTTTAATTGAATCGTAAAGTTCAAATACCCAATCCGCTAAAATGCCAGTTTCTGATCTGCTTTTATTAGCATCAAAATAACCTTTAGAGCAAAAGGAAAAAGTAAAAGATGGAAATACGAAAGTATATCCTTGTTCTACATATTTTTTTATAAAGCTTAAAAATTCCCATTTAAATAAATCAACGTTAATTTGTAAATGAATTAATGAGGAGTGAATGAGAACCCAACCAGGTCTGCTAGGCATAGTACTTTTTAAGCCTTTAAGTATCAGATCATTGCTCATTAGCAATTCTTTTTATAAGTTCATGTTGCTTTAAAATTGTAAATAAAGGAATTAACTCCCAAGCAGGAACGTCCAAAACATTAGCTACCTCTAATAAACTCTTTTCACCATCACAATAAGCCAGAATATTCATCATTCTCATCGTATCTTCAGGAAGGATACTATTACCAAGTAATGGATACAGCCCCCTTTTCCCCATTTGGGGCTCGCATAGTTGATTTGCAACATATATATCATTATCTTCGATAATAGCAACGCTTCTCATATAAGATAATAAACAATCACCTAGCCCCTTAGCAGTAACTAAAGTTAAATCATCTTTTGAAGTATGATATTCAGGGTACTCTTCATATTTGCTACGCATTAATGAAGCAACCTTTAAATCGACACCCGGAGAGCAATACTGACGTTCATCGCTTCCTCTAGCTAAAAAAGAATAAGACTTATAATTAGGATCGGTATTTTTTAACACATGTTGAATAACAAGATCAGATAAACCATTACCATCACGAGAAGGGAGATAAGAGTACGATCGTTCATCTCCAACACACGTTATGTTAAAACCAGCATGCATTAAAGTTTGCAGCTCTTTCAAATTCTTACTCAAGTAAGTAATTGATCCGATTGTTTCAGGAATAAAGATAAATCGATAAGAATATCGTCTATCGACTTTATTCGTTACCCATTTTGCTAAAAATGTAGCTAATACAGGTCCAGATAATTCGTTGTTAGCCATAGATGGGTGACATACATAGGTAGAGAAAAATAATTCTTTTTCTGATTCACCAGGGATTTTAAGCTCGCCATAAGTCAAACTACCAGATTTTAAAGAGGTATTTATATGAACTTTATATTTTCCTGGTTTTAAAGATTGGTACTGCTCATGTGTCATGCAAAACCCCCATCTTTCTTTATAATATGAGGTCACATAGGGAATTGAATCAGGCTTTTCCGGTAATGTATGTATATGTTCTTTTAAGTCATCCAAATCAAGTTCTAGGTCTATTGGAATAGAGTAACCAACAATATGAAGGTTGCATACGTTGGTATCACATATGACTCTTCCGCTTGGATCTGTAATATATGCTTCAGTCAAGTTCCATTCGTTAGGAATCGACCAATCAAACACTTGAGTACCACTTTCTACCTCATGAATTTGCAGTTCAGGTAATATTTCTTTTAGTTTACCGAGGGTTTCTCTCACTCCATTACCGGTAATACTTCTATTCATAGGAAAAAGCTCTGTAGCTAAAGCATGCATCTGCTTAGAAAATCCGTGAAGTAGTTCATTTCCCGTTTCTAGCTCATTATTTTTTGTCTTATTCTGTTGTGATACGTTAAGTAGCATAATTCATCCTTCTATTAATTTTAGTAGTACCATTCAATTGAATAAAAATATATAAAGACTGCAGTTATCTACACAATTTTTTCATCAAATTTATTAATGAGTATACGTATCAGTTCACACCAGTAAAAATATTTGTTCCATATTATTAATAAGATGTGCTCTGACTCACCGTCAGATAATATTTTCGTTATTCCACCTATGAAAAAAGGTAACATCAAACAGTGTAACAATAAGTTTGAAATTTATTACAAGGATAAAATATGGTAGATACTTACTTAGAAGATAGAAAAGTCTTCTCTAAAAAATTTGGTGAGCGTGAATTATTTGAAATCATTGACTCGTGGCCACTATATTGTGGGACTCAAAACTTGGCTCGTTTCCTTTATATTTATGACATATTTAGAGAGATTGAAAATATTCCAGGAGATATCGCTGAATTTGGCTCATGGAAAGGAGCAAATATTATTTTTCTTTCTAAATTATTAGAGATTTATCACGCCAAAAGTAATAAAAGAACTCACTGTTTCGAAGGGTTTGAAGGGCTTCAAACTTTTCACGAAAAAGACGGAGATCAAACTGGCTTAGAAGGAGCATATAAAGGAAGTTATGCGACTCTAATAGACATTATAAAATTATACCAATTAGAACATCGTATAAATATACATAAAGGTTTAATACAAGATACGGTGCCAAAATTTATAGACAGTGAGCCCTCAACGATGTTTTCAATGTTATATTTTGATGCGGACATTTACGAACCAGCAAAGGTCATGCTAGATAATTTTGCTGATAAATTAAGTATTGGAGGCGTGATTTTATTTGACGAATGGAACTTTCCTGAGTGGCCAGGAGAAACCCAGGCAGTCTCTGAGTTTTTAGAAAAAAACAAAAATTTTGAACAAATTCAACCAAGAACAACTAACCAACCTAGCCTGCTATTAAAACGAAAATATTAGTATAGGCATCTAGAGAAGAAAAGCAATTGATATAGAACCTTTGCTTTTCTATCTCTAACCCTGTTAAAAATAAACTCTCACAACAGAAACAGCAACACAGCCCGGGCGACGTGTATTCTTAATTTCAACAGAGATCTCTTTCTCAATCTCAAGCCCTCGTTTAATAGGAGTAACTTTAATTAAGCGACTATGGGCACGAATGACACTGCCTGTTTTTACAGGGTAAGGGAAACGTACTTGATTTAAACCATAGTTAACGGTCATTTTAGCGGCTGGGTAAAGCGGTTTGTCAGGATTCACACTATCTGTTAAGCGTGGTAATAGCGATAGAGTTAAAAAACCATGTGCAATGGTTGTTTTAAAAGGAGATTCATTTTTTGCACGCTCAACATCGTTGTGTAACCATTGATTATCTTCGGTAACAGTAGCAAACTGATCAATACGCTCCTGGGAGACAGTTAACCAATCACCAACATGCACTTCTTCACCGATTTGAGATTGTAGTTTTAAAAACAGTTCCCTAGCATCAGGTGATAGTTGAACCGGTTTTTGAGCAACATTAACGGTCTGCCCATCTTTCAAGATAGAGTACTCTTTTACCCATGAAAGCAGTTGTTCACGGTTACTATGTGCCTTTTTGATAAACAGTGAATAATAATCACGGATCGCCGGAGACATCCACGGGGTAAAATCCACCGCGAACTTTGCCATAAATTCCGTTTTATATTTATTGATATCAAATCTTTTCATGTAACCGTTCCAGCTTTATAAAGTTGCGTTTATTTCTGTTAATACTTGTGTTGGATTAGTGGCTTTGGTAATTGGGCGACCAATCACTAAATAATCAGAGCCACTGTCCATCGCTTGTTTAGGTGTCTTGATACGACGTTGATCACCCACCTCACTACCTTCTGGACGAATGCCTGGTGTGATAAGTTTAAACTCTTTGCCTAATAATGCTTTTAACTCTGTTGCTTCATGTGATGAACAAACAACACCATCAAGACCTGATGACTTAGTTAATGTCGCTAGACGCTTTACTTGCTCAAGTGGTGATAGCTCAATGCCCAGCTCTAAAAGATCACTTTCATCCATGCTAGTTAATACGGTTACCGCTATTAACAGTGGCGCTTTATCACCGTAAGGCTCAAGAATCGCTTTTGCGGCTTCCATCATTCGACGCCCACCACTAGCATGTACATTCACCATCCACACACCTAAATCAGCAGCTGCTTTTACCGCTTTTGCAACGGTATTAGGGATATCATGGAATTTAAGATCCAAGAAAACATCAAAATCTTTAGCAACAATCTCTTTTACAAAGTCAGGACCAAAATGAGTAAACATCTCTTTGCCGATTTTCAAACGGCAAGTGCTTGGGTCAAGTTGATTGATAAAGTCTAATGCAGTTTGTTTATTATCGTAATCTAATGCGATCACTACTTTTGGATCTGTAATTTGGTTCATTCTTTTTCCTATCTTAAAACTTTATTATAATTAGTAGCTAACAGTTATATGACTAAAAGCTTTCTTTTATTCACCATCTAGGCCCCGAATTGGTTTGATACGTCCCCAGGTTTTACAGGATGGACACAACCAATACAGCTTGTTGGTTGAATAGCCACATTTTTGACAACGATAATGTGGGCGTAATTTAATTTGCTCTGTCACTAGCTTTTGCAAAAAGCTTAAACTTTCCATTTCACTTGACGATTCAGATAACGTTAAGTGATAACTCATGAGGTGGTTAAACCCTTTCATGGTTGGGTTACGTCGTAACTCTTGCAACATGAAAGCCTGTGCTTTTCTTACGCTACGGAATTGTGCAATCAATTTTGAAAGTAAAATGACACTACTTGCACCAGCACCAAGGCTAATAATACGGTAAAGATAGTTAATAAGCTCCTCTTCACTGCCTAGCTGTTCATGCAGTATCAATAGCTTACCTAGTATTACCTCACTAAAGTCGATATCAACTTCAGGAATATTCTGTAATATCTGTAATGCTTTTTCAGGTCTATTTGCTCGTTGATAAAAATCACTCAATGCTAAACTTGCTTTTATACAAGCAGGGAATACGGTTAATGCTTTCTTATAAAGCTTTATCTGTGTTTTCTCATCATCAGACTCTGCAGCTAAACTACAATACAAATAAGAAAGTGTGCGCCGTTTAACTTTTCCTTTACCAATCTTATTTAGCGCTTCGGTAACACTGACGGCCTCTTTCCACTCTTTTAATTGCTGATGAATCTTGAGTAGATTCTCCAATGCAACCTGATTATATTCTGGTGAGCCCTTAAGCTGTGCAAAGATCTCTTCACTGCGATCAAATAGACCTGCTTGATAAAAGTCTTTGCCGAGTTGTAACAACGCTAAATCCCGTTGCTCCCGCGTTAATGAAGGACGTGCAATTAAGTTCTGATGAATACGAATGGAGCGCTCTACTTCACCTCGTTGACGAAATAGATTTCCTAGCGCGAGATGCGTTTCAATGGTTTCACTATCAACTTCAAGCAATGCGATAAAGTGATCAACCGCTTTATCGGCTTGATCACTTAAAAGGAAGTTAAGACCTTTAACGTAATCACGGCTGAGTTTATTCTCTTTTTTTTGTGTCTTTTGATGAACACTGCGCACCCCCATATACCATCCATAAAAGGCAGCAACAGGCAGCAGAAGGAAGAATATCTCTTGCACTAAGGGTTAATCTTTTTCTGTGTTAGTACGTAATAGGTTTAACTCTTTACGTTGCTTTTTATTTAACTTACGCAGGTGACGATTTTTCATTGTTAAACGCAGGTAGAAAAGTGTGCCAAAACAAGCAGAGATAATGAAACCAAACATAAAGTTGATTGCAAGCAATGTAGAAAGACGAATTTCACTTTGTGCGAGTAGATAATTGATATTTACTGCTTGTTGATTTTTCAAACCTAAAACAATCGCAATGGCAAACAAAAGAACGATAAGTACCAATGTGAGAAAACGTTTCATATTTTAGCTCTATACGCAGTGGATGATTGTTAAGTGTATTATAAATTAGGCAGGGAAGAAATAATCTATTTAACTTTCGCTAAATATTAGGCAAAAAAAATGGCGCTTTAAAAGCACCATTTTTATTGGTTTATGCATTAAGCATTAACGGCATTAACTCGCTCTCTCAACTCTTTGCCAGGTTTAAAGTGCGGTACATGCTTGCCACCTAATTCGACTTTATCTCCTGTTTTAGGATTACGTCCAATACGTGGAGCTCGATAATGTAATGAGAAACTACCAAAACCTCTGACTTCAATACGCTCACCTTTAGCAAGTGAGTCAGTCATTAATTGAAGTGTTTCTTTTACGCTATCTTCGACCTCTTTAATCGACAATTGAAAGTGCTTGCTGGTTAGTCTTTCAATTAAATCAGACTTAGTCATAGTTTACCTCATTTAAAAATATTGAATGCAGTAAGCAGACTCCAGATTAATTAGGAAGGATATTTAACCATCCTTCCCTATTAATTATTTGCCTTTAGCTGCGTTAAATGCGTCAAGCATTGCATTACCCATGCTTGCTTCATCTTGTTCTTTCAAGCTATCGATTGCTTCTTTCTCATCAGCTTCATCTTTCGCTTTGATAGAAAGGCTAATTACGCGGTTCTTACGATCAACACCAACGAATTTAGCTTCAACAGAATCACCAGCTTTAAGTACAGTAGATGCATCTTCGATACGGTCACGTGAAATATCAGCAACACGGATGTAACCTTCAACGCTATCAGCAAGAGTTACAACAGCACCTTTTGCATCAGATTCTGCGATAGTACCTACAACAATAGACCCTTTCTTGTTTTCTGCTAGGTAATTATTGAATGGGTCAGCAGCAATTTGCTTGATACCTAGAGAGATACGTTCGCGCTCTGGGTCAACTTGTAGTACAACAGCTTCGATTTCGTCGCCTTTTTTGTACTCTTGAACTGCTTTCTCGCCTTCAACATCCCAGCTGATATCAGAAAGATGTACTAGACCATCGATGTTACCGTCAAGACCGATGAAGATACCGAAGTCAGTAATAGACTTGATTTTACCAGAAACTTTCTGGCCTTTATCGTGTGTTGAAGAGAACTCTTCCCATGGGTTAGCTTTACATTGCTTAAGACCTAGAGAGATACGACGACGTTCTTCATCGATGTCTAGAACCATAACTTCAGCCATGTCACCTAAGTTAACAACTTTAGATGGGTGGATGTTTTTGTTAGTCCAATCCATTTCAGAAACGTGAACAAGACCTTCAACGCCTTCTTCAATTTCTACGAAACAACCGTAATCAGTTAAGTTAGTTACTTTACCAGTTAAACGAGTTGATTCAGGGTAACGCTTAGCGATAGCTACCCATGGATCTTCACCAAGTTGCTTAAGACCTAGAGAAACACGAGTGCGTTCACGATCATACTTAAGAACTTTAACGTTGATTTCATCACCAACATTTACGATTTCACTTGGGTGCTTAACGCGTTTCCAAGCCATATCTGTAATATGTAATAGACCGTCAACACCACCTAGATCTACGAATGCACCGTAGTCAGTTAGGTTCTTAACGATACCTTTAACGTCTTGACCTTCTTGAAGATTCTCAAGTAGCTCTTCACGTTCAGCACTGTTTTCAGTTTCGATAACAGCACGACGAGATACAACAACGTTGTTACGTTTTTGATCAAGTTTGATCACTTTGAATTCAATATCTTTGTTTTCAAGGTGAGCAGTGTCACGTACAGGACGTACGTCAACTAATGAACCAGGTAAGAATGCACGAATACCGTTTAATTCAACAGTGAAACCACCTTTAACTTTACCGTTGATAACACCGATAACAGTTTCTTGGTCTTCGTATGCTTTCTCAAGCTGGATCCAAGCTTCGTGACGTTTAGCTTTTTCGCGAGAAAGTTTAGTTTCACCGAAACCGTCTTCTACAGCGTCTAACGCTACGTCTACAACATCACCAACAACAACTTCGATTTCGCCAGAAGCGTTCTTAAATTCAGCAACATCAATAGCAGCTTCAGATTTAAGACCAGCATCAACGAATACTAGATTGTTACGGATTCCAACAATTGTACCTTTAACAATTGTACCCGGGCGAGTTTCTACCTGTTGAAGAGATTCTTCAAATAGTTCAGCAAAAGATTCCATCATCTATTTATTCACACTTATTTTATACAACCCATCACAATCCATTCGCGAGGGAGGCAAGAAAAATTATCATTTCATCCATAAAATGATATATAAAAAGCAGTAAATTATTTCACTGCTAAATTGAGTTTAAGCTTTACTAGATCAAGAACTTGATTTACAACTTCATTAATAGTTAACGAAGTTGAATCTATCTCAATAGCGTCACTTGCAGGCCTTAGAGGCGCAACAGCGCGATTCCTATCTCGAAAATCACGATCTTTGATTTCGCTTAAAATTTGCGCGATCCTAACATCAAAACCTTTATTTTGCAACTGATTAAATCTGCGCTGGGCGCGTTCTTCAGCACTTGCATCTAAAAATACTTTAACTGGAGCATCGGGGAAAACTACTGTGCCCATGTCGCGGCCATCTGCAATTAAACCAGGTGCTTGGTAGAATGCTTTTTGACGTTCTAGCAATGCATCCCTAACGACTTGAATAGAAGCCACTTTAGAAGCGGCTTCTGCAACCACTTCTGTGCGCAGTTTATCACCTACGTTTTCTCCGTCTAAAATGGTGTCAACGCCCACACCATTTGAGACAAATTCAACATTCAGATTAAGTGCTAAAGTTGTCAGCGCATTATTATCATCTAGTGGCGTATTTTTTTGTAATGCAGCAAAAGCTAAAATTCGGTATAGCGCACCACTATCTAGTAAATTCCAGCCTAGTTTACCTGCTAATATATGGCACACAGTGCCTTTGCCTGAACCACTTGGGCCATCAATTGTAATAATATTCATTTAGTTATCTAATCCTCTAAGCTTCAATTCTTTAATCGATCTCATCCATAAAGTCTTCGAGATCTTGTTCCTCTTCAAATGCTTTTTGTAACTCTTTTTCTTCCATCAACAGATTTATATCTTCACTATTTTGATAAAACTTAAATGCTTCATACTGAATATAAGCTTCTTTTACAAAAATGTAGGGGTCAAGCGACTGATCTAGTAGCTTCTCTTGTCCTAATACACTTTCTCGTTTGTCTAACCCGTCTAAGCCCCATAAGGCACCACTTTGCCAGAATGTTAAATAACTCATGGGAAAATATAGACCATCAACAAAGCTGCCGACTATTTTTCTAACACTACGCGGGCCAATCACAGGCATCATTACATAGGGCCCATGCGGAACATACCAGCGACCTAATACATTACTGAACGTTTCACGGCGACGCGGTACCCCCCCCATCTCAGCTACATCAATAAACCCCAACAAGCCAAAGGTTGAGTTAAAAGTAAAGCGTAACAGCGCATCAGCCGCATGTTTAACTTCTAACTGGATAAGATTATTCACGATGGTTGATGGCTCATCAAGATTTAATACGAAGTTATTAATCGCTTTTCGACCACCATCGGGAACCCAGTCAACATAAGCTTCGGTGGTTGGTTTATATATATAGGCATCTAAAAAAAGATAATTAAAATCCCAAATAACACGGTTGATAGGCTCGATGGGATCGCTCATGTGAGTTTGATACTCATAATCACCATTAACGGTTTGTGCAATGGCTGTTATTGGCATCTGCAATATAGAAGCCAATAACAGTAGAACTCCCTTCCTCATTAAAACTCCTTTATTGTGAACTAAAGTTGCTCTGAAATAATTATACTTATAGGTGTGGTTTGACCTGCTTTAACTATTTCACTTGCACCTTGCCAGTCACCGACTTTATTCATCACATCACCCGTTTTTGAAATACGTGCTTTGAGAATAAACTCGCTTTGGTCACTCAACTTCAGCCCCTGCATCATCGCATTAGCATCAGAAATTTGTGTAGAGAATGGCAATTTAGTAAGCGCTAACTTAACAGCTGCAATTGGCATTTTTGGGCCAGAGACAGCTTGTGCGTAAACGATAATAAAACCTGATTTCGGTACAATAACGTCCGCTGAAACAGATATATTTACAGTGTAGATAGGTGCACCATTTTCATCTACATTAGCTGTTTTTTTTGCTACTTCTGTAGTCGCAGATTCATTAACTTCTACCTGCTGCCCTTGAATCTGTTTTTTAGCGTAATTAATACTGCCACGCAACATCTGTGCTTGCTCTGACTCTGCGTCAACCAGCGTTAACATTTTCTGCCAACGTTGAATCGCAGCAGTGAAATCTTGACGTTCTAATGCCATAAAGGCATACATTGACCAAGCTTCAAGTTCATTCGGTTCATCAATAAGTAAACTTTCTAGCATCGCTTCAGCTTGTATTTGAGAGTATTCATCACCACGTTGCATCTTTAACTGCGCAAATACAAGGCGTATATCAACAGAGCTTGGCTCAAGCTGATAAGCCTTTTTGATAGCATCTAATGCTAAATCAGCATCTTTAAATACCATGCCTAAACGGCTATATAAAAGCCAGCCATCGGCATCATTTGGCTGTTTAGAAAGCTGTGTGCGTAAACCAAGCATAATATCGCGTAACTCTTGCTCGGTTGGACTACTGTCACGATCATTAAATAGCTTATCCTGCAGTGCAGGATAACGTTGCAATGTCTCTTCCCATTTAGTTAGCTCTTGGTAAGCACCAACATTCCAGTAGAAAGTAACTGAACCGAAAATTAACAGCGCAAGACCAGGCAGCCATAACAGTTTGCTTTTATTATCCGTAGAGGCAAGTTTTTGATCGTTAATATCATCTAATAGGTTATGTTGTAACTCAGAAACGATTTTATCTTTATCAATTAACAAGCCTTGATCTTCATCGGACTCAAGTTCAGCAATACGCACATCATAAAGCGCACGATTTAACTCGTTACGTTTGTCTGTGCTGTTTTGCTTACGCTTAATATTAACTACAAATGGTATTACAAAGACTGCAGATGCAATAATAAGTAACAAAATGGCACCTAGCCAAAATTGTACAATCACTGTTTATCTCCCTGTTTTAGTATTTTTTTGAGACGTTTCTCTTCTTCAACATCTAACTCATCATCGCTTTTATTTTTTGCTTTAGCTTGTTTATATAACACCAAAAAACCAAATAGAATAAAGAGTAATGGTCCTAACCATAGAAAAATTGTTGCCGGTGTAATCGGCGGATCATAACGGACAAAATTTCCAAAACGAGCAACCATATAATCAACAACTTGCTCTTCTGTTTTACCTTCTTTAACTAACTCATAAGTTTTATTACGTAGATCTTTTGCAAGCTCGGCGTTTGAGTCTGAAATATTTTGATTTTGACATTTAGGGCAACGTAAAACCTTAGTTAAATCATGAAACGTTTGCTCCTGCTCAATGCTATCAAACTCAAAAGCATCAATAGCAGCTGCACTATAGGTATTAGGGCTAAAAGCCATAATCGATAAGAATAACGTTAAAATTAGCTTTTTCATTTTATTGCATGCCCTCAAAGAGTGCTTTTAACTCTTCGTTCCAATTACGCGCATTTAAGTCACCAACATGACGATATTGGATAATACCTTTGCTGTCGATAAAGTAAGTTTCTGGCGCACCGTATACACCAAGGTCCATACCTAACATACCATCTTTATCAAACAGACTAATTTGGTAAGGATCTTTAAGGTCAGTTAACCAGCGAATTGCTTTTTTGCGATCATCTTTATAGTTCATACCTACGATATAAAGCCCTTCACCAGCAAGCTGGTTTAGGAATTTATGCTCTGCATAACAGGTAGGACACCAGGTAGCCCACACATTAAGCAACATTTTTTTGCCTTTAAAAATGGAGGCATCATGTTGCTTATTTTCATCATAAATATCTTGAAGGGTAAACTCAGGAACAGGCTGGCCTATTAGCGCGGAGTCTAATTTTCGTGGGTCGCTGTATAAACCTTTAAAAAGGAAAATACAGACCACTGCAAAAATAATCAAGGGAACTGATAGGGTTATTACCTTTCGAGTATTAGCCATTTTATGACTCCTCATCAGCTGATTTTTTTACACGATAACGTCGGTCTAACATCATTAATATACCCGCAAAGCCCATCATTAAAGGACCAAACCAGATCCAACGAATAAAGGGTTTATAATAAATACGTACAGCCCAAGCACCATCAGGTAGCATTTCACCCATAGCGATATAAAGATCACGTGTTACACCAGCATCAATAGCAGCTTCAGTCATCGGCATGCGTTGCACAGTATAAATGCGTTTTTCCGGTTTCATGGTTGCGACAAAGTCACCATCATTTTTTACCGTAAATACGCCAACACTACCAGTGTAATTTTTACCCTGTAACTCATCAACCGAATCAAAATGGAAATCGTAATGCTCAAAAGCAATACTATCGCCTACCGCTAATTTCACATCACGTTCAATATCATAATTTTGAACCATAGTGATGCCAATAATCATCACAGCAAAACCTGCATGACCAATGCTCATTGCCCAATGGCTATAACCTAATTTACGCAAACCAGTAATAAGTGGGAAGCGATGCGTTGAACGTAGATACAGCTCATAACAAGTCGCACTTAAGATCCAAAAGCCTAAAAACCCCCCCATTAATGCAAGCCAAGTAAAATGTGAAGCAAAGCTAAACAAGAAAATAAGGGTGGTTGCTATCGTAATAAGTAATGAATGTAATAACGGTTTAAATAACTCATTAATATTTTGGCGCTTCCAGCGTACCAAGGGTGCAACACCTAAAAACAGTGCAAAAGGCACAATCAAAATACTAAACATACTGTTAAAGAAGGGTTCACCAATTGAAATACTACCTAAACCAATCTCTTTATGAACAAGTGGTAACAATGTACCTAATAACACCACTAACAAAGCTGCAATTAATAAAATATTATTAGTCAGTAACATGGTTTCACGAGAAAATAGTTTATAACGACCACGACTTTTTACTTTCGATGCTTGTACTGCGTAAAGTAATAACGAGCCACCAATCACTAAAATTAGGAACGCTAAAATAAATAGACCACGCGCAGGATCACTGGCAAAGGCATGCACTGAAACTAAAATACCTGAACGTACCAAGAAGGTACCTAATAAGCTTAATGAAAATGCGCTAATAGCAAGCAGTACAGTCCATGATTTAAACACGCCACGTTTTTCACTCACAGCTAATGAGTGAATTAGTGCAGTACCAGCAATCCACGGCATAAATGAAGCATTTTCAACAGGATCCCAGAACCACCAACCGCCCCAGCCTAATTCATAATACGCCCACCAGCTACCTAGTGCGATACCTACCGTTAAGAATACCCAAGCAGCCATTGTCCAAGGGCGTGACCATTTTGCCCAAGCACTATCTAAACGACCTTCCATTAACGCAGCAATTGCAAAGGCAAATGCCACAGAAAAACCAACGTAGCCCATGTATAACATTGGTGGATGTAAAATTAGGCCAATGTCCTGCAACAAAGGATTGAGATCTCGACCATCAACAGGGAAATAAGGTAACGTTCGTAAAAACGGATTTGAGGTTAGTAATACAAATAGATAAAAACCTAACGACAATAAACCTAATACAGCAAGTACACGCGCAATTGATTCAACGGGTAAGCGTTTACTCATTACTGCAACAGCAGTGCTCCACATTGAAAGCATGAATACCCATAATAGCAACGAACCTTCATGTGCCCCCCACACCGCGGATAAACGATAATACCAAGGCAATTGCGAATTAGAGTTGGTAGCGATATAGGTAACAGTAAAGTCATTTACTAAAAATAGATAACTTAGAATAACAAACGAAAGCGCTACAAAAACAAACTGCAAAATGGTTAAGGTTTTAGCTGACTCGATAGCACTTTGCTGGCGAGCATAAATACCGTATAAAGGATATACAGTTTGTAACAATGACAAGATACACGCAATGATCAGTGTAAATTGTCCAATTTCAGCAAGCATTAATCTAACCCTCTACTTTTTATCAGTTTTTAAATGATCCATGCCTTCCAGTGCTTCCGCAACTTCAGGTGGCATATATTCTTCATCATGTTTTGCAAGTACTTCGAATGCATTAATTTGTCTAGCATTTAACAGTTCGCCTTGCGCAACAATCCCCTGACCTTCACGAAATAAATCAGGTAAAATTCCATCAAAGAAAACAGTCACGATACCACCACCGTTATCAATAAGATCAAAACTTACTTTTAAGCTATCAGGGTCACGCGACACGCTGCCCGCTAATACCATGCCACCGATACGCAACCTCTGACCAACTTCAGGTTTAATACCCGTCTCATTTTTACCTTCAATAATTTCTGTTGGTGTATAAAAAAGATCGATATTTTGTTGCAGAGCAAATAACACTAAACCGACAGCAAGTGATAAACCAACAACAAGTGATGAGATAACCAATAGGCGTTTTTTACGTCTTGGGTTCATAAAGTACCTTCCATATTTTGTGCTTTTTTAATACGTTGCTCACGAGATAAACGTTGCTCAACACTTTTAAATATTTTCTTTTTTTTATTCATGCTATTAACAATTAAGAAAATTAAGACAAAAAAGGTGATGCCGTAGGATAACCATACATAAAATCCGTATCCTCCCATCGCAAAAAAATCTGCTAGTGAATCAAATGCCATGTTATTTCTCTCCTGCTAATTTTTCTGTAACCAAAACACTTACCCATGGTCTGTGACTTTCGCGCGCTAAAATCTCATTGCGAAAACGCATTAAACTAAGCGTGCCTAAAAAAGCGCCAAAACCTACAATCATAATCATCAGTGGCCATAACATAGCCGGATCCATTGAAGGTTTATCAAGTTTCATGATCGTTGCTCCCTGGTGAAGCGTATTCCACCACACTACTGAATAGTGAATAATTGGCAGATTAATAACACCAACAAGCGTTAAAATTGAAGCAGCGCGTCCCGCTAACACTTTGTCTGAAAATGCGTTATACAAAGCGATAATACCTAAGTACACAAATAACAGAATAAGTTCAGAAGTTAAACGAGCATCCCACACCCACCAAGCGCCCCACATAGGTTTTCCCCATGCAGCACCAGTGATAAGGGCAATAAAGGTAAATACAGCTCCAACTGGCGCAATAGCGGCAATGTTCATCTCGGCTAAGCGGATTTGCCAAACTAAGGCAATGAATGCTGCAATGGCCATTGTTGAATAGGCAGCCATCGCCATCATCGCAGCTGGCACATGAATGTAGATAATGCGAAAACTATCTCCCTGTTGATAATCAGCAGGCGCAAACAGTAAGCCCCAAACTAGGCCAACAACAAAAGTAACAACTGTTACCACAGCAAACCAAGGCAGTAACTTCCCTGCTAACTGATAGCTTTTTTCAGGTTTTGCATAGGGGTGTAACCATTTCCACATAATAAAAAACTCTCTGTCTAAATATAAAATTAACTTACGCTAACACGCAGTGAAGCGGCAATTGCAAAAGGAGCTAAGGTAATCGATGTTACTAACATCGCACCAAGTAGTGCTAATAACCCAAGATAAGACTGCCCATAAGCAGCTGCATCAATGGCCATTGTTGAAAATATTAAAATAGGAATACTAAGAGGCAACATAATCAAACTTAGCAATATCCCTCCTTTGCGCAGACCAACGGTCAATGCCACACCAATTGCACCTAAAAGGCTTAAAATAGGGGTGCCAATTAATAGTGTCAAAAATAGCGCAAGGTAGGTGTCAACTTCCATCGCCAAGAATACAGCTAGTAGCGGTGAAACAAACAGAATAGGCAAGCCCGTTAATAACCAGTGCGCAAAAACCTTTGCACTTACAAGCCATGCAAGTGGGTGAGGCATTAACATCAGTTGTTCAAGTGAGCCATCGATAAAGTCATCTTTAAACAAACGTTCAAAAGAGAGCAGCGCAGCAAGCAGCGCAGCAACCCAAATAATACCAGGCGCTATACGCGCAAGCAGCGTTGGATCTGTACCAATACCTAACGGAAACAGTGTGACAACAATGATAAAAAACCACACTGGATTTAAAATATCACTTTGGCGACGAAACGCGCCTTTTAGCTCTTTACTGACAACTTGTAAGAAAACATTAAACATACAAATCATCCATTGGTTTTTTGAGGATTATTTTTGAAAGGTGCAGCTTATCAATTGAAAGGTCTTGATGAGTGGTTAATAAAACCGTACCACCTTTTTTTGCGTGTTGTATGAATAGGCTTTCTAAAACTTGCACACCAGATTTATCAATCGCAGTAAATGGTTCATCTAAGACCCAAAGCGGACAATCATTTAACCATAAACGTGCTAATGCGACGCGGCGTTGCTGACCTGCAGAAAGCTGTGCTGTCACAATATCTTCATAACCAGCAAGCCCCACTTTGGCAAGAACTTGCCAAAGATCAACATTACTATGACTGGGTTGTAAAGTTTGGAAAAACTGTAGATTCTCCAGTGCAGTAAGCTCAGGTTTAATGCCTGTTTTATGTCCCAAATAGAGCAAATGTTTATAAAACATTTCACGATGATGATTGATATCATTATCATGCCAATAGACTGTACCAGAATAGGGGATTGATAAACCAACAATCAATCGGAATAGACTTGTTTTACCAACACCATTAGGTCCTTCAACTTGCACTATCTGCCCTGAATTAACAGTAAAATCAAGTTCTTGAAATAATATCCTATCCTCTCGGACACAGGTTAATTTTTCACAGCGAAGCATTAATACAACCTAATAAAAAGTGATAGAAAAACGGGCATAATAAGACACAGCATCCTAACTTATATCAACTCAGAAAGATAGGTTGTTAAGGTGGCAGTGTAGCGTTATGCCAAATCCGATAAATATGCGCTCATATTACGTGTAGAAAAAATGAAAGTTAACAAGGCATTGATTGAAACAACAGGTTGTTCCAATTGTAAAATAAATAGCTAGGTGCAAATCTTATTTGTACCTAGCTAACATTTATTTTAATTAGCGTCATTGATTAATGAGTTATCGGTATTGAAATTATTTTCTATGCAAGTTAAGTAGTAGTTCAGCTTCTGCGCGAGGTAACTCGCATTCAGTCATCAACTCTTCAATAGATGCGCCTAGTTCAACCATTTTAGTAGCACGTGTGTAAAGACGGTTTTCAGGGGCTTGAGCAACAAGATTTTGCTGGTTTTCTTGAGTTTTCTTTATGAGGGATTCTAGTTGTTGGACTTTCTTGCCCATACCAATGTTACCGGAGTGTAGCTCTGTAAATTGTTGTTTAGATACCTCATTACTTGCAAGTAATGATTTAACTATTAACTCTAAGGCATGGTTTTTTTTAGCTTGCTTTTGAATTAATAGATAACTAATAATAAAAAAAACAAAGGCTAACACTAAGGTTAGCCAAGGTAAGTATTGTAAGTACATGGTTCACTCAATTTATAGGAGACTTAATTCATCCCATTCATCATCACTGAGTAACTTGTTTAAATCAACTAAAATTAATAGACCATCGTCACGATTAGTAACACCCTGTATAAATTGTGAACTCTCTTCTGTGCCAACGTGTGGGGCAATCTCCATCTCAGATTTTTTCAGGTATACCACTTCAGCAACACTATCAACCAAAATGCCGATCACCTGCTTTTCAGCTTCTATAATTACGATACGGCTATTATCAGTAATATCGGCAGGCATCAGACCAAAGCGAGAGCGTGTATCAATAACAGTTACAACATTACCACGTAGATTAATGATACCTAATACGTAATCAGGGGCTCCTGGTACAGCTGCTATTTCGCTATAACGCAGAATCTCCTGCACCTGCATGACATTGATTCCGTAGGTCTCATTTTCTAGTTGAAAGGTTACTCGTTGGAATACTTCATCATCTGAACCGCTTTCTGCGCTATTGCTATCTCTATTCATAATATTCTCTATCCAATTTGCTTCATTAATAAATTTATATTAGTTGTTAATTGTAATTTTTCCAGTGCTAATGGCCATGAATATTCATTCCGCGATTCAATAATTTAACTAATTCATCAGCATGGATCAGGGCGCACATTTTTTCTTTCACCATACCCGCAAGCCAAGGCCGTTTTCCTTGTTGTTCACGCCACTTGATTTGTGAATGGCTTAGCGTTTCTGTGCCTAATAACTTTTCACAGGAGAGCCCCCACTGTGTTGCACCTAGAAGAATATAATGACTGTAGTTTAACGAATTCGCCGACTCACCTGTATTTATCCACTTGGCAGTATCAACAATATTAAACAGTGATTCATTATGAGTCATCACACCCGAGAACCAAGCAGGCTTTCCAATTAATGAGTTGATTGAGTCATCTAGATGGTGAATCCCGCCTAAATCAGTAAGAGGCACTGCAAATGTTAACCCCGATAGTTCAAAAAAAAGAACTTGAAACTCATTTTCTACTTGGATGTTTTTCCAGATAGTTTCTACGCTCTGGGTTGTATTATCCTCTTGAACTGCATTCTCAATTTCTGTAAAGACTAAATCATCAGGTAATGAAGAGACTTTTACCGCAACGGTTTCAGGCATCTCCTTTTCAACAACCTGCGTAGAGGTTGTCTCATTTAACATCGAACTAAAATAGCTCGCCATCGCTTCGTCGTTATGGTTTTTCATCTAATTAGGGCTCTATTTGTAACAGGTGATTAAGTAATGTTTCGTAAGCAAAAGCACCACGGCAATTATGGGAATACAACGAGACAGGAAGGTGTTGTAAACTTGCATCTCTAAATTTGGTATCAATCGGGATGACACCGTTCCAAACATTACTCGCGTAAGTTGCTTTTAACTCACTTAGTGTATTCAATGACGCACGAGTTCGTTTATCAAACATAGTGGGGATAATACAGTAGTTAAAACCTGAATCCCGTGAATTTTGCATTATCTGCAGTGTTTTCACCATGCGTTCCAACCCCTTGGACGCTAGAAACTCTGTTTGTGTTGGCACTAAAATTCTATCACAGGCTGCTAATGCATTTACCATCATCACACCTAATACAGGAGGGCAATCGATGAGTACAACATCGTAATCATCCTCAACATACATCAACTGTTTTTTTAGAAACAATCCCATGCCCTCTTTATCACCCAAAACACGATCTAACGTAGCTAATGCCATCGATGCGGGTATAAGAGAGAGGTTATCTATCTCTGTTGGTAAAATCACTTGCTCTAACTGTGCTTTGTTGGTTGCTGGCTCTTGAAAAAGGTCATATAAACTAACGGGCAACTGGTCTGAATCATACTGCAGATAACTGGTTAATGATGCATGAGGATCGGTATCGATCAATAAGACTCGAAAGCCTCGCTCAACTAGTAAACCCGCTAATGAGATAACCGTGGTTGTTTTACCTACGCCGCCCTTCTGATTTGCTACTGTCCATACTAACAACGCTATTCCTGCCTTGTGGTAATAATTAATCGGTTATTTGGTAAAAGCACTTCATGCATCTCCTCACTATCCTCTTTTAGTAGGGTAGGAAGTGCACTATTACTATCTTCTAGTAATTTATCTTCCGATAAATTACTATTTTTCTCAACTGTTACCACTGCATATTTAGAGATCGCGATAACAACACGACGACTTTTGAGAGGATCAACACGATTATTTTCATTTACGACTGGTGAAAAACGTCCATACGCTTCGACCACCATCCTCTCCCCTGTGACTCCCTGCTCATTAAGAGCATGCAATACACTGAATGCTCGCATTCCTGAGAGCTCCCAATTAGAACGGTAGATTTCGTTCGCAACATTCTCTTGATCACTATAACCACGGATTCGAAGTAAGTTATTTATTGGTTTTAATACTTGAGATATTTTCTTTACTACACTACTTGCTGAATTTAATAGCGTATGACTTCCTCCTGCAAATAATATATCACCTCCCATCTCAACGGTTAACCAGTCTCCATTGAGGTCTAACTGAATGGTTTCATTTTCTAAATTAGATTCAAATAGATTTTCTAACGCTAACTTTACCTCACTAAGTTCCCATCCCGCCTTTAAAGTGTCTACATCAGATAACTCATCATTAGCTTGGTTTATTAACCCTTCAGATAACATTGCAGGGCCAGAGTCCTCAACTATATCATTACTATTTTCAGTTAATATCCCTTCTCTATCTGACGTAAATACAGCCTGATTAAGTAATTTACTCGCATTTTGGATACTTAGCATTACTTCTTTGTATTGTTCTTTATCGTTAACAGAAACTGCATATAACACAACAAAAACAGCAAACATTAGGGTCATGAAATCGGCAAAGGAGACTGTCCATCGATGTAGATCATTACCCTTATGCATCTGCATTCGAGTACGAGGGCGAACACGCATTAGTACGAAGCTCTATCAATATATCCGTTTAAGCGACGCTCTAATAACAAACCGTTATCACCATGCGCAATCGCTAATAAACCGATAAGAGTCATCTCTTTGTAGAGGGCAACAAACTGGTAACGCAAACGAATTTTATTAGCGATAGGAAGGTAAATAAAGTTAGCAAAGCCAACACCATAAATAGTGGCAACAAAAGCTATTGCGATACCAGCACCCAACTTTTCAGGCTGATCTAAATAACTCATCGCTTGAATCAAGCCTAGCACAGCACCAATAATACCAATAGTTGGACTATAACCCCCCATTGATTCATAGAGTTGAGCACTACGCTCTTGATGTTCACTATCTAGGTCGATGTCCTGTTGTAAAATATCCTGCAGGACAATTTTATCGCATCCATCAATAAGCATTGATAATCCCTTTTTAGTAAAGGGGTCAAGTGACTTATCTTCTTCATTCTCTTTTTCTAAACTGAGCAAACCGTGCTGTCGCGATCTGTTTGACCATTTCTGAATTTTTTTTGACTGCTGTTGTAGAGAAAATGTTGGTGAAGTAAATATTTGTGGCAGTAAACTTAATGCATGTTTTAACTGTTTACTGGAAGTTTGCACTAAAATGGCACCCAAGGTGCCACCAAATACAATTAAAAATGCTGGTAAATCAAATAACCCCGCTATCGATGAGCCATGGTAACTTTGCGCAAATAAGATGCAACTAATAATAAGAACAAAGCCAAATATTCCAAGTTTATTCATGCTTTAGTTCAACTAAAATTCGCTTGGAAACTTGGTCAATAGGTAATGATTCAGTTGCAATACCCGCTTTAGTTACAGCTTGAGGCATACCATAAACAACACAGCTTGCCTCATCTTGGGCCCATATTTCAGCGCCTTGCTCTTTTAACATGCGCGCACCATCGCGACCATCAGCCCCCATTCCAGTTAACACAACAGCAAGAACTTTTTTACCATATAACTTAGAGAGTGATGCAAAAGTAATATCAACACTTGGTTTGTAGTTTAGTTTCTCGCTACCTTCATGGATACGTATTTTCCCATGACCAGCACGACCATCTAGCAGCATCTGCTTTCCACCAGGAGCTAAATAAGCACAACCAGGTTGTAAAACATCACCATCACTTGCTTCTTTAACATTGATTTGGCAAAGACCATTTAAGCGCTCTGCAAACGCTTTGGTAAAAGTACCCGGCATATGTTGGATCAATAAAATCGGTAACTTAAAGTTACGCGGAAGTGCGGACAATACTGTTTGTAGTGCAACAGGCCCTCCGGTAGAAGTACCAATTGCTAATACATCATAAGCCTTGCCTGAGGCTTTAAATCTTTTATTTGCAACAGGTGCAACCGAGGCGAGTTTAGTCTGGGTTCTAACAGGTGTGCTAGGTGCCACTCTAGCTTTAGGCGCTAGGTTATTTTCATTCAATTTTTGCAAAGCAGATAAACCAGGCTTTGCTACCGAAGCCACTTTCATAGATGCTTGCTTAGGAGTTACCCGAGAAACACGGCGTGAAGCAATAGCTTGGATACGCTGCTGCAATAATTTAATTGCCTCATCTTTATCCCGCGCTATATCTTCAAACTTCTTAGGTAGGAAGTCAGTCGCGCCAGCCTCTAGTGCGTCTAAAGTTGCGCTAGCCCCTTGATGAGTTAACGAAGAAAACATCAAAATCGGGAGTGGGTTAACAGCCATTATTTTCTTTACAGCAGTGATGCCATCCATAACCGGCATCTCGATATCCATTGTCACGACATCAGGTTTGACCTTTGCCACCATATCGATCGCTTCTTGGCCATTATTTGCCGTTGCAATAACTTCTAGTGCAGGCGACTTGTTGATAATTTCACTGACTCGACGACGGAAAAAACTTGAATCATCAACTACTAATACTTTTATCGCCATATTATTCCCTATTTTTTATGCGTAATTCTTCAATAAACTAGGTAGATCCAGAATCAATGCAATACCACCGTCACTGGTAATGGTTGCTCCGGCCATACCAGGAGTTCCAGAAAGCAGTTTATCAAGCGCTTTAATAACAACTTCTTCCTGTCCTAATAATGCGTCTACAACAAAAGCTATCTGTTGCACGCCTAGCTGAACAATAACAACATGTCCCACGCCTTTACCTTTCTCGACAGGCGGTTTGTTTGGTGCTAACCAATCGCTTAAGTAAAATAACGGAATTGCTCTATCACGAATAACGATGGTTAATTGATTATTTACAAGGTTTGTTTTACTTAAGTCAAGATGGAAAATTTCATTTACATTAGTGAGTGGTAATGCAAATGTTTGATCAGAAACGACAATCATTAATGTTGGTAGAATTGCTAGAGTTAATGGCACTTTTATCTCTAAGCGAGTGCCTTTACCTAACTGAGAATCAATCGAAATTGTACCATTTAACTTGGTGATCCCCGTTTTCACCACGTCCATACCAACGCCACGGCCTGATATATCTGAAATTTCAACTTTGGTTGAAAATCCTGGGGCAAATATAAGGGAGTATGCATCTTTGTCCGACATGCGGTCTGCACCATCTTGATCTAAGATACCTTTATCCATGGCAATACTTTTAAGTTTCTCTGCATCCATACCTGCGCCATCATCTTCGATTACAAGCAGGATATGATCTCCCTCTTGAGAAGCTGAAAGTAAAACACGCCCCTCTTTATCTTTTCCTGATTGCATGCGAATATTTGGCATTTCAATACCGTGATCAACCGAGTTTCTCACTAAATGCACAAGTGGATCAGCTAATGCTTCAACTAAATTTTTATCTAAATCTGTTTCTTCACCAACTAGTTCAAGACGAATATCTTTGCCTAGTGTTCGAGCTAAATCTCGGACCACGCGAGGAAACTTACCAAATACTTTCTTGATAGGTTGCATGCGTGTTTTCATCACCGAGCCTTGTAGGTCCCCGGTTACAATATCAAGGTTAGCAACAGCACGAGAGATCTCTTCATCTTCAGAGGTTGTCTCTAAGCTAACAAGTCGATTTCGTACTAACACTAATTCTCCTACCATATTCATGATCTCATCAAGAATGGCAGTATCAACACGTACTGTAGGTTCAGCTTTTGCAACAGGCGCTTTAGGAGCTGCTTTAGCCTTAGCTGGAGTCTTACTCGCGGCAACAGGAGCTGCTGGTTTCGGTGTTTCAATAGGTTTTTCAACAGCTGGTTTTTGAGGTGCTGGAGCAACAACCACTGGCTCTTGAACCACCGGCGGTGTTATTTTTTCTGTTTGTACACTTTTCCCTGAACCATGTAACTCATCTAACAACGACTCAAATTCATCATCAGTAATCTCATCGCTATCGTTCTCAGCAATAGAAGAGGTTTCACTTTCAGGTACCTCACCATGTGCGCCTTTGCCATGCAATTCATCAAGCAATGATTCAAACTCATCATCATTAATTTCATCAATTGATGTAGAGGGACTTTCTTCATTAGGAGTCGTGTGGTTACCTGCACCATGCAACTCATCTAATAAAGATTCAAACTCATCTTCACTGATCTCTGCGTTTTCAGCTTCAGCAGGTTTTGCTTCAATGGTTGATCCTGATTGAGCATGTAACTCATCTAATAGAGCATCAAACTCAAATTCATCAATATCGTCACTTGCTTCTTCAACAACTGGCTCAGGCAAAACTTCAGGCTCAGGGGCTACTTCAACAACCTCGTCGACAGCTTCATCTGCAGACTCAGGTTTACTAAGACGATGCAACTCTGCGACTATATTTGCCGGGGCAGCATTCGCTTCGGTGCCATTTTGCACGGCATCAAACTGTTCATTAATGACATCTAACGCAGCCAAAATGGTGTCCATTAAGGGTGCGCTTACACTTCGATGGTTTTGGCGTAAGCAATCAAATACATTTTCTGCACCATGACATGTCTCAACCAGTTCCGTTAGCGATAAAAAACCCGCACCACCTTTTACTGTATGAAATCCACGAAAAATGGCATTGAGCAATTCGGTATCATGTGGATTATTCTCCAATTCAACCAGCTGTTCCGATAACAGCTCTAAAATTTCTCCTGCTTCAACTAAAAAGTCCTGCAGAATCTCTTCATCTACTTCAAATGTCATTTTCCGTTTCCTTAAAATCCTAAGCTAGAAAGTAAATCATCAACATCATCTTGACCATTAACAACATCATCACGCTCTTCTGCGTTCATAATAGGGCCTTCTGCTTCAATATCTTTCTGTGTAGTCTCATTCTCTTTATTCGCTGTAGGAGTGGTAATATCATCCACACTACAAACAGTCAAAATAATAACTAGTTTAGACTCAATCTCTTGCACTAAATCTATTACACGCCTGATCATCTGACCGGTTAAATCTTGAAAGTCCTGTGCCATTAAAATCTCAGTTAATGAACTACGTAGGTTTGATGCACTTTCTGAGGAGTTACCAATCAAACTATCAACTTGATGACATAAAGTTTTAAAATCGCTAAGTGCAAGGTCCCTTTTCATTAAGGCTTGCCAATTAGGTTTTACCGCATCAAGTTCATCAATCAATTTATCGGCAATGGGCAGGCAGTTATCCACAGCGTCCATGGTTTTATTGGCAGCCTTATCAGTCATTTCGATAACATAATTTAGCCGGTCTTGTGCGTCGGGAAGTTCATGTCCCGCCATGTCAATTAAACGCGTATCATTTTGGAAGCTGAGTAGTGAATCATGTAGTTCGCGCGTTAATTCACCAACTTTGCCAAAAACTTTACCGTCTGTTGCTAGTGAGTCATTTGTACTTAAAATGATCTCGTTTGCTTCACTGATCTCTTCAGCTTCCAAGTGAGCAACTAGCGCTTTTGCTTGGGATAGCGAGAGTAGTGGCACTATTTCATCGGCCATACTGTTCCCCTTTTTAACCTAAGCGCTCAAATACTTTATCTAGCTTCTCTTTTAATGTACCCGCAGTGAAAGGTTTAACGATATAACCATTAACACCGGCTTGCGCAGCTTCAATGATCTGCTCTCGTTTTGCTTCTGCAGTTACCATTAATACAGGCAGATGCTTCAATTTAGGGTCTTTTCTGATCTCTTTTAATAGATCAATCCCTTGCATGATTGGCATATTCCAATCCGTCACAACGAATTCAAAATCCCCCTCTTTTAGCATTGGTAAAGCAGTATTACCATCATCGGCCTCGAAGGTATTTGTGAAACCAAGATCTCTTAATAAGTTCTTGATTATTCTTCTCATTGTTGAAAAGTCATCAACAATTAACACTTTCATATTTCTATCCAAAACATTCCCCTGACTAAAAACTTAACTTTGTTTTTATTTACTTAGAATAAATATAAGTAAATATTTAAAAAAGGCACAATTAAAACCTATAATTTTTTGGCTTGTTGATCCAAGTGTGACTTATCTCTTAACAAATGGCCTAGATTGTGTAATATCTAAGCGACTTGCGCCTTAGCCTTTAAACGATGTAGTGCCTGTGAGTGAATTTGACTCACTCTAGACTCACTGACATCTAATATTAAACCTATCTCTTTTAGATTTAATTCTTCATCATAATAGAGCGATAGCACTAATGCTTCTCGCTCTGGTAACTCTTTTATCATTGCAACAAGTTTGCTCGCAAATTGACCTTCACTGACTTCACTAAAAGTCATATCATGACCAGCAGACTCATTACTCAAGCCCTCTTCAGATCCAGCTAGATCTTCATAAGCAACTAATTTTGCACAGTTAACATCACGCAACATATGTTGATACTCGGGTAATGTTAGTGATAACTGTTTAGCAACTTCTGCTTCTTTGGCATCCCGACCTGTGCGCTTTTCTACTTCTGAAATAGCAGTGGCAATACTACGGCTATTTTTATGTACAGAACGAGGCACCCAATCACCTCGACGCATCTCATCAAGCATTGCACCACGGATACGAATACCTGCGAAGGTCTCAAAACTAGCACCTTTAGTTGCATCGAAGTTCCGTGTAGCTTCCAATAATCCTATCATGCCTGATTGAACAAGGTCATCTACCAGCACACTTGCTGGTAACCGCGCAATTAAATGATAGGCTATTTTTTGAACTAATTCCGTATGACGCGCAATTAACTCTGAAGTATCGTTGTGATAGCCCGTTGCTTTTATCACCTATAGCTGCTCATCTACATTATTTAGTAATAACTTTTCAATAAAAAATTCTATATGCCCGCCAGGTTGATGTGGAATAGGCCAATCGCAGGACCTATTAGCTAATGCTTTAAACGCCAATGAAGCAGGTGTTTTAGGAAAGGCTTGTACGACAACTTTCTGCTTACGTACCGCTTGACGCACATTGCCATCAAATGGAATACATGCAACAAGCTCTAATGAAGCATCTAAAAATCGGTCCGTAACTCGTGTTAGCTTAGTAAACAGATCTTGGCCTTCACGTAAGCTACGCACCATATTGGCAACAATTTTAAATTTATATACACCGTTTTGTTTACTCAAAATCTTGATCAATGCATACGCATCGGTAATAGATGTTGGTTCATCACATACCACCATTAATACATCTTGTGCAGCCTGTGCAAAGCTAACCACCATATTCGATATACCAGCGGCTGTATCAATAAGTAACATATCAATGGGTGTTTGTAGTGAACTAAATGCTTGAATAAGGCCCGCATGCTCAACATCGGTCAATTCAACCATTGATTGAGTTCCCGATGTAGCTGGAATGATCATAACCCCCTCTGGGCCCTCTACAATCACCTCGTCTAAGGTGCATTCACCTGACAATACATGAGAAAGGTTTTTAGTAACGCGTATGCCTAATAGAACATCTACATTGGCTAGCCCTAAATCGGCGTCTAATACCAATACACGCTTACCACGTTGGGCAAGGGAGACGGCCATGTTCAGAGTAACATTAGTTTTACCAACGCCACCTTTACCACCAGAGATAGCAATTACCTTAACCTGGTTGTTTTTCATTCTTCTTAAACCGCTCGCTTGGTCTGAAATCATATTATACTCATCTAAATTATCTGTTATAAATTCTATTCATTTTCAAAGTTGCTAAACCATTGATGTTGTTCATGCTCAAAAATCTCGTTCATCATCTTGAGCGTTCCTGATATTAAATTATCGATCGTTGCAATCTCAATATCTTCCGGAACACGTTGTCCTGTTGTTACGTAACTAATTGGAAGCGCATTTTGCATAGTCACGCTTAATAACTCCCCCAAACCGATACTTTCATCTACTTTGGTTAGAATACAACCAGAGAGAGGGATACGCTTAAAGTGATCAATCGCTTCTTCTACGACTCGTCGTTGCGCAGTTGAAGATACAACTAAATAGCTTTGGATGTTAACGCGGCTATTACGCATCAAGGTATCAAGTTGCTCCGACAAACGGATATCTCTCTGCCCCATTCCCGCTGTATCAATAAGTACTAAGCGCTTTTCTCTAAACTGATACAAAATTTCTGAAAGCTCATCTGCATCTTTAGCAACCCTAACACTACAGCCCATAATTTTACCATAAGTGGCAAGTTGTTCATGCGCTCCGATACGGTAAGTATCTGTTGTAATTAATGCGACTTGCTCAGCACCATATTTCATCGCAAATTGTGCAGCAAGTTTTGCAATCGTTGTTGTTTTACCAACGCCTGTTGGGCCTAATAGTGCAATTGCACCGCCCTGCGATAATATCTCGTTTTTTCCAATATAGATCTTATCTTGTAATAATGCCTGTATATATTGCTGAACTTCCGTTGAAGAGGCATCTTCTGGGATATACCCCGCAAGTTGATCGGCAATATCGTCCGAAAAACCCGCTTTAGTCAACCACTTAATAACCATTGCTCTAATTGGCTCTTTGCGTTCCATCTCCTGCCACATCAAACCCGATACTTGGTGTTCAAGTAGTTTGCGTAGAGAGGCTACTTCTTCACCAATTTTTGCAATATCTTGGTTTTCATTACGAGAAGCTGTTGGCGCTGTACGGCGAATCCCTGCGTTTACTTTTACAGGCTTCTCGCTAGAGGTCCAATTTTGCTGTTCTGCTAATGTCTTCGGGGCATTATTTTTAGTAGCTTGTTCAGAAAGAGCTGAGAATGCAGGCAACTCTTCTCTTTTATTAGCGGCTACTCTTGGTGATTTTCTGGCTCTATTTTTAGCCTGCTGTGATTCAACTTTTCCAAAGAATGAATTAAGTGACTTTGCAAAGTCCTCCCCACTCTCTTTAGCACCATTACGATGATTTTTTTGTAATTTAATTGGCGTTTTACTGGGTTTGGAAGAAAGCTGAACACTGTCTTCTTTTAATGCTGTTAGTGGGTCTTCTTTTTTATTACTTGCTTCAGCTTGCTGCGCTTGATAATCAACAGCAGCAACAATTTCAATACCGCCAACCACTTTTTTATTAGACATGATTACTGCATCAGGGCCTAATACCTCTTTTACTTCCACCATTGCGGTGCGCATGTCTTTTGCAAAAAAACGTTTAATTTTCATCTATTACAACCAGTTATTGCCCAATTGAGCTAATTATTTTTATCTGTTTATCATCAGGTATTTCCTGATATGAGAGCACATGTAAGCTAGGAATTGTATGTTTCACAAATTTAGATAATGTGCCTCTTAATACACCTGATGTTAATAAAACTGCAGCTTGGCCTATTAACTCTTGCTGCTGTGAAGCCTCTATTAACGAAGTCTGTATACGTTCAGCTAAGCCAGGTTCGATGCCAGCCCCCTCGTTACCACCCGCTTGCATCGACTGATGCAATATTTGTTCCAGCTCAGTGGAAAGAGTAATAACAGGTAACTCAATTTCGTTACCTATTATCTCTTGTACTATCATACGTTTCAATGAGATACGACAGGCTGCAGTCAATACTTCAGCATCTTGGCTTCGCGGTCCATATTCCACTAAGGTCTGTACAATAGTACGAATATCACGAACTGCCACATTTTCATTTAATAAACTTTGTAACACTTTTACAACAGTACCTAACGAGAGTATTTCTGGTACTAATCCTTCCACTAATTTAGGATGTTTCTTGGCAAGTAGATCAAGCAAACTCTGTGCTTCTTCATGGCCTAATAACTGTGCTGCGTGATTCGTTAATATTTGGCTAAGATGTGTTGCAACCACCGTTGCTGTATCTACCACCGTATAACCTAATGCTTGGGCTTGCTCTCTTTGTTGCTCATCAATCCACGTCGCTTCTAAGCCAAAAGCAGGGTCGATACCAGCAACCCCCTCAATTGGGCCAAATACTTGCCCTGGATTAATTGCCATATCCTTGTCATGATAGATATCAGCACTACCACAACCAACGCCCATTAAAGAAATATTATAATTATTTGGCGAAAGATCAAGATTATCACGAATATGCACGGGTGGAATCAAGAACCCCATCTCCTGCGACAACTTCTTACGCACCCCTTTGATACGGTCTAACAGCTCTCCACCTTGGCTTTTATCAACTAACGGTATGAGCCTGTAACCAACCTCTAAACCGATGGTATCAACACTGCGTACATCATCCCAACCTAACTCTTTAGTGGCAGCAGGCTCTCCGCTTGTAGCAAGTTCCCCACCCACTTCACCATTTTCAGCAACTTCATCTTTCTTTTTAAGACGGTTAAGTTGCCAATAGGCTCCACCAGCAGCAATAGCACCTAAGGTCAAAAATGCAAAGTGTGGCATGCCCGGTACAATACCCATTATTAATAAAATAGCCGAGGTGATAATCAACGCTTTTGGGTCGTCAAACATTTGACCCAACATACGTCCGCCCATATCCGCTTCCGTATTTTCACGTGTTACTGTAATTGCGGCTGCGATTGATAATAGGAGCGAAGGTATTTGTGCAACTAAACCATCACCAATGGTTAATATAGTATATATTTCAGCAGCTTGAGACATTGGCAAGTCATATTGAACCATACCAATAATAAAACCACCAATAATATTGATAAAGAGGATCATGATGCCTGCAATTGCATCACCCTTTACAAATTTACTTGCACCATCCATCGAACCATAAAAGTCAGCCTCCATGGTTACCTCTTCACGCCTTGAGCGAGCTTGCTCTTGATCAATTAGTCCGGCATTAAGGTCTGCATCAATTGCCATCTGCTTACCTGGCATCGCATCCAAGGTAAAACGCGCACTTACTTCTGATATACGTCCAGCACCTTTAGTAACTACCACAAAGTTAATGATCATTAATATAAGGAATACGATCAAACCAACAGCAAGGTTGCCACCAATTACGACAGAACCAAAGGCTTCAATTACATGTCCAGCAGCAGCGCCACCTTGATGGCCTTCTAAAAGAACAACACGAGTGGATGCAACGTTAAGTGCTAAACGCATTAACGTTGCTATCAATAAAACAGTAGGGAAAGCGGCGAAGTCGAGTGGCTTTTTGGTATAGATAGAAACTAATAATACAACTAATGCGAGCGCAATATTAAAAGTAAATAGCATATCTAGCAGCAAGGTTGGCATAGGTAAAACAACCATGCCTAGCGCAGCTAACACCATTATTGGTGTGCCTAACCCAGCGAGTATTTTTGTTTTATTGGCTAGAAGAGAGGTAAGTAACGTATTAATATGAATGGCCTGTATTTTTATGTGTAATATCTATTATGTAGCAAGCATCAGGCCATGTACTAAATTATTCATAAGAATATGAAGTTAATCGTTATATTGGAAGCCTTTAGGAATATCTAGATCATCGGGCAATGCTTTAGGACGGCCTGATTTTCCCTTACGAAATTGGTCAAGCTGATAAATATAGGCCAGTACTTGTGCAATTGCGACAAATAATTCTTCAGGCACCTCATCACCAATTTCAGTGGTATGATAAATAGCGCGACAAAGTGGTGGCGACTGCATCACTGGAACTTCATATTCACGCCCAACTTCACGAATTTTGAGCGCCATAAAATCGACACCTTTGGCCACAATATAAGGAGCTCGCGATCCATCTTGCTCATATTTTATGGCTACAGAATAGTGTGTTGGGTTAGTAACAATTACATCTGCGTCGGGCACATCACCCATCATTTTCCGTTGTGAGGCTTCATACTGTAACTGTCGGATACGTTGTTTAACTTCTGGTTTCCCTTCAGAATTACGGTACTCATCTTTGACCTCTTGTTTGGTCATTTTTAGCTCTTCAGTGTGTTTGTATATTTGATAGGGAACATCAACCGCAACAATTAATAACATGGAACAACAAAGCAGCAGAAACATCCATGAGATCATATCTAGTGCTTCAAAGACACTACCAGGTAAAGGTGAAACTGATAGATGTAAAATCCGCTCAAAAGTAACTCCTAAAATCCACCACGCCATGCCGATCACTACCGCTACCTTTAATATAGACTTCAATAGTTCAACATAGGCTTGCATACCTAACATGCGTTTCAACCCCGCTTTTGGGCTTAATCGATTCCACTTTGGCATCATAGCTTTGGTACTAAAAAGCATGCCTCCCAGTAATGCGCTACCTAAAATTGATATTACAAATAACATCAATAATATTGTAAACATAGGCATAGCAAGCCCTTTGGATATCGATGATAAATGAATCCACATATATTCAGGCGAAAAAAGCACACTACGCTCAAAGGTAAAAGCACGCTTCATCATCACGGAAAGCTCGAAGGCCAGACGGTCACCAAAAACAATTAGAGCAAGCGATGCAGAGATAAGAACTGAGGCGGTAGCTAACTCTTTTGAGCGGGCAACCTGCCCCTTTTCCTTGGACTTTCTAATTCGCTCGGGGGTGGCTTCCTCGGAGCGTTCTGTACCATTCTCATTCTCTGCCATGATAAATCACCTTAAGGTTGCTTCTCACAGACACCATTTAACAATTCACAGATAGTGTTAATACCTCGTAACCACTGGTTTTCAAAATGGATAGGTACATTAACAAGTGTTACCCATAATACAAATAAGCCAAATACCATGCTGATAGAAAAACCGAGACTGAAAATATTTAACTGAGGGGCTGCTTTAGTCATAATGCCAAAGGATAGGTTAACTAATAACATGGCAACCATTGAAGCAATTGAGAAGGCGAGCGCCGCACTGAACATCAACGAAAACCATCCGACTAATTTTTCATAATCTGTCGCAAGTAAACCTTTCATAGATATCGGTAGGGTTTCAAAACTTCGTATTATTAACTCAATCATCAATAAGTGCCCATCAACACCTAAAAACAACAACGTGACTAACAGCACATAAAATTGACCAACAACGGGTGATGATTGTCCATTCATTGGATCCGCCATTGATGCAAAACCCAAACTGGTTTGCATCGCAATGATTTGACCTGCAACAACAAAAGTTTGCACTACAAAAATTGAAACCGTACCAATTGCAATACCGATTAAGATCTGTTGCAAAATAACAAACGCACTCGCAACAGAAAACAGTTCAATATTTAATGGGGCAGCAGGAAGAACAGGGAATACTGCAACAGTAATAGCCAAAGCATAAAACAGACGTACGCGCTGTGGTGTGGTGCGAGATCCTACCGCAACCATGACCATCAACATAGCCGCAATACGAGTAAATGACCAAATGTAAGTTGCTATCCAGTTTGCGATATCCTGTGCATAAAAATCCACAACTAACCAACAACCTGTGGAATTTGATCAATCATGGAAACAAAGAACTCCATCAACTTGCCCATGCCCCAATGCGCACCAATAGCCAAAGAGGCCAACGTCATAATTAGTCGAGGTAAAAAGCTCAATGTTTGTTCATTAATAGAGGTTGCAGCCTGAAAAATAGCAACGATTAAACCTATGCATAAACTAGGAACAATAACCGCAGAAACAAGCAATAGAACGGTCCATAATGCTTGTTGAAATATATTTACAAATACTTCCGGTTCCATTTTTCCTCCTACAACAAGCCAAAGCTGTTTGCGAGACTACCCATAATTAAGTTCCAACCATCAACTAGTACAAACAACATTAACTTGAAAGGTAGCGATACAATCATTGGAGATAACATCATCATACCCATCGCCATTAATATACTTGCGACTACCAAATCGATAATCAAAAAGGGAATAAATATCATAAAGCCTATTTGAAAAGCCGTTTTTAATTCACTGGTAACAAATGCTGGTATAAGAACCGTAATCGGCACCTCTTCTGGACTAGCAACTTGTACATCGGCTATCTCTAAAAAAGTTTCTAAATCCTTTAACCGCGTCTGTGCAAGCATAAATTCCATCATCGGTTTTTTACCGTGCTCTAGCGCTTGTGCAATAGGCATCTCTTCATTGAGATAGGGTTGTAGTGCCACTTCATTAATTTTATCAAACACCGGGGTCATAATAAAAAAAGTCAAAAACAGTGCAATACCATTGATCACCTGATTGGAAGGAGTCTGTTGCAAACCTAATGCTTGTCTTAAAATTGACATCACGACCACAATACGGGTAAATGAAGTCATTAAAATAAGCATAGCAGGTAAGAAACTCAGCGCCGTCATAAACGCTAGTACTTGCAACGTTACGCTATACTCTTGATCCCCGCCTGCATTAGTTGTTACTGTCACAGCCGACAACGCACCAGGTTCAGCAAGCAGAGAAGGAGATACAAAAACAAGCAGGCTTGCTAACAGAAAAAGCAGTCTATTCATGGCGTTTAGTACTTATTTTAGAAAGCAATGAAGCAAATGTAGGGGCTTGATTCTCTGTAGGGGTATCCGTTGTCAGCTCATCATCGGGAATGACAAGTGTGTCTAATAAATTAATATTTTGCTCGGTTACAGCCAGTAAGTATCGCTTTTCTCCGACCTCTACTATCTGTACTCGTCCTTTATTCGTTAATGGTTGTGTTGCAATAACTTTAATAAGTGTTTTTCCTCGCCCATTATGTATTAAATTACTTTTTTTCATTAAAAAAGCGAAAATAAAAATACAAGCGATAACTAACAGAAGAGAGGCAATCATGCTTCCAACAGCTAAATCAGGCGGTGACTTAAATGCCTCTTCTGCCCAACTAAATGTGGGTAAGAACAACACTATCACAAACACAATATAGATCATTTTAACTTCTTAATTCGTTCGGTTTGACTAATAACATCAGTTAAACGGATACCAAACTTATCATTAACCACAACTACTTCACCATGTGCGATTAGCGTACCGTTAACTAATACATCAAGGGGCTCACCAGCGACACGATCTAATTCAACAACCGAACCTTGATTTAATTGCAACAGATTACGAATGTTAATCTTACTACGACCTACTTCCATAGAGATAGTCACTGGAATATCTAAAATACTGTCTAAGCGTGCATGCTCCTCTGCACTTAGTGGGGCTGCGGTATCTTGTAGTTCATCAAGTTCTACATTATTTACCTCACCACCCTCTGCATCACCCGACTCTTCTAATGCAGCAGCCCATTCATCGGCCATGTCTTGTTCTGTACTCATAATTCTCTTCCTATCTATTTAAACTTTTAATAACTACTTTTATATTTTGCCATCTATGGACATTTTTAAAACTTCACTTGAATTAACTAGTCAACATCTTGCAAGTTACCTAATTGAAGTTGGGTATTTTGCAATTCTGGACGCTCAATTCTTTTTGTTATTTTTAGCGCTAAGTTTTCATTGCTTTGCCCAAGTGTCGCTCTAAACGAGGGTAAGCCCTCAACAGAAACCAGCATCGTTTCGGGCAAGTCGACGGGAATGATGTCTCCCGCTTTCAAATCTATCATGTCACGAAGTGGTAGCTCTTTTTCTAATAATTTAGCGGTAAAATCAACATCTACGTCCATGATTTCATCTTCTAATGCCTGGCTCCAGCGTTGGTCAGTATCCTCTTTATCACTTTGCACACCCGCATCTAGTAATTCACGAATCGGCTCCAGCATTGAATAAGGCATCGCAATATGAAAATCACCGCCACCACCATCTAGCTCAATATGAAAAGAGTTCACTACGATCACTTCTGTTGGGCTGACAATATTTGCCATTGCCGGGTTTACTTCAGAATCTAGATATTCAAATTCAGCATCCATGACTGGCGCCCATGCATCATGATAATCTTCAAATATGATCTTTAAAAGCATTTGAATAATACGACGCTCTGTAGGGGTAAACTCTCGACCTTCAATTTTTGCATGATGACGTCCATCACCACCAAAGAAATTTTCTACTAAAATAAAGACTAAACGCGCTTCCATGGTAACTAAAGCAGTCCCTTTTAAAGGACGAAAACGCACCATGTTTAAACTGGTTGGTACAAATAACGTGTGCACATACTCGCCAAATTTAAGCATCTGAACTCCATTAATAGAGACCTCTGCAGTGTGGCGTAACATGTTAAATAAACTGATACGTAGATGACGGGCAAAACGCTCGTTAACCAGCTCAAGTGTTGGCATACGACCACGTACGATGCGGTCTTGTGATGAAAAGTCAAAATGGACATGAGATTCCCCCCCATCATCTTCACTATCAGCGACCTCCTCTTCAACATCATCAACGCCATGTAACAGCGCATCGATTTCGTCTTGGGATAATAGATCTGCCATAAAAAACCTTAGTAATTAAATAAATTAATGCTTATTGTAAAACAAAACCAGTGAATAAAACCGTATGGATAAGCTCTTTACCTTCCAGTTTTTTAGTTGCCTCATTCAGTGAAATCAATGCCTGCTCGCGTATTTGATCCTTTCCCTCTGGGCTGCGTAGTTGAGGTACTGTTGCAGCACCAAATACGCGCACCAATGCCCCCTCTAATAAAGGTATATGTTTTTTTGCAAGTGTCTCATTGTCAGTGCCACGCACCATTAATTGCACTTTTATCTGTACTAGCCGGTCACGTTTCCCATCCATCACGTTAAAAACAAAAGGTCGTGGCATCGCGACATAAGTTGCTGACAAACCACTATCTGAAGCCTGCTCTGAGCCCTCTTCTGTTTGCTCTGTTGTTTGCTCTGAAGCACTACCGCTATCATCGCCCCCCATTAATAAAAAGTAAGCAGCAGCTCCGCCACCTAATAGAAGTACCACAGCAACAATGATAATAATTAATTTTTTCTTACTACCACCTTGTGCCGCGCCCTCTTCATCCAACGACATCTCTGCGTTATCTTCATCTGCCATGTGATTTTATTCCTATTTTTCCGTTGTAAATGTATTGGTGCTGATTTTAATGCATATCAGCCACAAATCCATATCCTTTATGCATAATAATCAATTCCTTGAGCTGGAAGCGGTATTTGTGTCGTAAGCCACTCACTTTGATCTAATGAAGGCTCATCCCCTAGATCGCTACTTTGCCCAGTTTCAGAAGTCCCTTGTGGTTCATTAGAGTTTGATGAGTTTTGCTGACTTTGCTGTTCAACACTCGTCTCACCTAAATTTATACCCTGCTGGGCTAGTTGCTCACGCAATCGAGGTAAGTTTTGCTCAAGAATATCACGACTTTGCCCTACCTGGGTTTGTATCGCTACCTGTAGTTGATCTTGCTGCACCTGTAGTTTTATATGCATCGAGCCTAATTCTGCAGGATCAAGTCGAATTGTGACCTCTTGCTTCCCTTGCCCGATCATCATTAGTATTCTTTCACCAACCATTGCAGAGGCTTGCTTTGCTTGTAGGTCAAGTGGTTGTTGAAGTACATTAGATTGTAAAGCAGGCGTTAGATTACTGCTTACTGCTTGGTTAAGTAACTTATCAGTGGATGTATTGGTTGCACCTATCGCGTGAAAAATATTACCTTCCGTACTCTGATTCATCAGTGATTTATTAACTTCCGGACTAACCACGTTAAGCATTGAGTTAAACTTTTCTGAAGAAGTAACATTAGCTTTGCTGAGTAACTCCATATTTACCTCACCACTTTCGTCATTTTCTAATGCATTTTCAAACGATAACTTATCCATTTTTTGCAATGAATCTGATTTGTCTTTACCTGCTTTTTTAGGCTCTCCTAATATTGAACCTAGCTCTTGCGTTACAGTTTGTGGCTTTGTCTCTTTAACTTTGGTATCCGTTTTTTGGGCCGCTTCTATTTGAGCAAGAATAGGGCTGACAAATTTTTCTTGTGCTTGCTCACCTGATGCTTCTGTAGAGGTTTTATCAGTTTTTCCCTCAAGCTTATCTTCACCTTTAACAATAAGAGGTTTATCTTCACTCTCCTCTTTAGTCTCAACACTCTGCTCTTCAGGCTTAACGCCTTGTTCTGTGGATAATGGTAATTGTTTATCTACTAACAACGGCTCTTCTGTAGAGGCAAGTTCAATATTCTCATTACTAGATTCTATATCAGTATTAGGTAACTCTATATTCTCATTTATGTTATCCGGAGATTCATCAGCGGGTAATTCATCAGTACTATCTTCTACAAGAACTTCTTCTTCAGTAAACGTTTCAGCCTCTAACAAAAGTTCATCTAGCCCGCTCGCTTCTTCTTCTCCCGATTTTATAGGGGAGTCATTAGGAACGGTTTCAGAATCACTTTCACTTACCTCTTCTAGTACTTTCGCAAAGCGTGATGAGGCTTTATCTTCTTCAGAGTTAACATCGACACTTTCTTTGTCTGAAGCAACTTTCACCTCGCTATTTAATTCACTAGCAGGTGCTTTATTTGGTGTCGCTAATAAAATTGATTGCATCATAAATTCTCTCTTGAAGGCAGCTTTTGCCACACTTTACTGTTTTGGATGTAAATTAAATTTAAGCAAGTTATAGACCAGATTGTTTTTGAAAGTGTTGAAAAGTTGCAAACTCATCCAGTAATGCTTGTTCTTTTTTATCCGCTATTAACGCGCGTTTTTTAGCTTTCTTTTCAAGTAACATTGCCATCGCTTTACATTTCACCTGTGCTTCAACCCACATTTTTTTATGTGCGTGAACATCGTACTCAAATTTAGTCAATCCTTGTTGGTGCTTGGTGACACCTTGATCAATCTGAACAATAAACTGCTGATACTTACCTAAATCAGAAATAGACAAGCCCTGTGAGCCCTTCTCACTAAGTTGGTTGATATATTGACGGCGATATTGATGGAGGGTTTGTAGCTGTTGGCGCTGTTCAAAAAGTGCCTGCTGGGCGCGTTGGTATGCCTGCAACGCTTGATTAACTTGTTTTTCTCGCTGTTCATAAACCAGCTGCAATGCATCTCTAGGCATATTTTATTCCTTAGGAATCGTTACAAAATAACTTGCGATAAATTGTTTCCAAAAAGCCTTAAATGACTGGCTATTTTAAAAACAAAATCGCAAGTAATTTTGAAGCCGATCCTTAACTGTTCACAAACTCCTGCGTCAGTGTCGCAAGCTGTGTCAAACAATCGTTATAACTGATACTGTCTTTCATCCCTTGTTGCAAGAAGTGATCCAATTTAGGCCTTATGACAATCGCTTTATCAATACGAGGATCGCTCCCCCGTGCATAAGCACCAATAGTGATTAATTCTTTATTCTCTTGATATAAAGAATAAGCCTGCTTTAAGACACGCGCGAGTGTTTGATGCTCATCGGAGGTGACCATCGGCATAACACGACTAATTGATTTACCAACATCAATAGCGGGAAAGTGCCCTGAGTCTGCCAGTTCACGTGATAGTACGATATGCCCGTCTAATATTGCACGTGATGCATCTGCAATAGGATCTTGTAGATCATCCCCCTCGGTTAATACGGTAAAAAAAGCACTAATAGAGCCTTGGTTTTCATTACCGTTACCTGCACGTTCAACTAAAGCGGGTAATTTTGCAAACACTGAAGGCGGGTAACCTTTAGTTGCAGGGGGCTCACCAATGGCGAGTGCAATTTCACGTTGCGCTTGTGCAAAGCGCGTCAATGAATCCATCAAGAGCAGTACATTCAGGCCTTGATCACGAAAGTACTCGGCAATGGTTAATGAGGTTTCACAGCCTTTTAAACGCATCAAAGGAGAAGCATCGGCGGGAGCTGCGATAACAACGGCACGTTTGCGCCCCTCTTCACCTAAAATCTCTTCAATAAACTCCTTTACCTCACGACCACGCTCACCAATTAAGCCAACCACTACAACATCTGCATTGGTACCACGTGTCATCATGCCTAGTAATACACTTTTACCAACACCGGATCCTGCAAATAACCCCATTCGTTGCCCCTGACCAACCGTTAATAATGAGTTGATTGCTTTTATACCAACATCAAGAGGTTGTTTAATAGCTTTACGGCTCAAGGGATTAATACGAGGGTTATTATATTGGCTTATCTGCGCTGTTATTATGTCGCCCTTACCATCTATCGGTTTACCAATACCATCAAGTACACGCCCTAGTAACTCCATACCAACAGGAATACCCTGGGCATCTGTTTGCGGAATAACACGTGCACCAGGCACCACACCGGTTAACCGTTCACTTGGCATCAAAAATAGGCGTTCACCAGAGAACCCAACAACTTCTGCATCAATAAAGCCATCATTGGTTTCAACATGGCACAAACTGCCTACCGCAGCAGTACAACCGACAGCTTCTAATGTCAGACCAACAACACGTATCAGTTTTCCAGAAACAGTCGCATGAGTAACAGACTCACCCGTTTGATATTGGCTAAGGCGCTGCGTTAGACTATTCATCTTTTTGCTCTGTTACTTGGGTTAACTCTTCTGTTATTTCAGGTATAACTTCACTCTCTTCAGAAGTAACTGGCGTAGCTGGCATTGGTTGGTCATTAACAAGGCTAGAGTCATCATTTTTTTTCGGTAGTTGCTGATGGTTTTCTTTAAAGAAGTTTTTTAATACCTGACCAATACGGGTATTAAAAGCATAATCAATACTTGATACTTGTGTATGAATTTGACAGTCGCCACGTTGCAGAGCTGGCTCAGCTTGCAGATCCCAGCCTCGCTGTAGGCACTGCTCTTGAGAATAGGACTTTTGTACAAATAAAAGATCCTCAGGATGCAAATTTATAATTAACTTTTGTTCACTAATAGGCAGTGCATCAACCGCTTGTTTTAATGCTTGTAAAATAATTTGTGGAGACGTTTTTACTTCACAACGAGTTATCTGTTCGGCTAACGTGGTTGCTAAATGGACTAACTGATATTCAACATTGTCATCTAGTTTTTCAAGCGGGTTATGCAAGCGCGCTATTAAGCTTTGCCAAATTAATAGCTGTTGCTTAGTCTGCTCAGCACCTTCTAAGAGTCCTTCTTCAAGGCCCTGTACTAGTCCCTCTTTGTGTCCAGCGGCAAGGCCTTCAAGCTTGCCCTCTTCAAGGCCTTTTGTAAGGCCTGCATCTTTGCCTTCATTAAACCCATCTTCATAAGCAGATTGACGTATCGCTTCAATATCATCTAATGTTAATGGAGCAGGTGCCTCTTCAACTTCAACCTCCTCGACCGCTTTATCTTGATTATTATACCAAGCAGCAGGTTTGCCAAAGAGTGAGCTCTCTTCTAATGTCTCTTTATTGTCTTCATTTAATTCTGGAATTGACCAGTTTTGAAACTCATCTTTATCTTCAGCCATTTACAATAAACCTTTGTGTGTTTATGCCCATGATACTTCAGCCCAACGGGACTCAAACATATTGAGGTAACATAGGGCTATTTTATAAGAACTCATCACCACCGCCACCACCGAGCATGATTTCACCGGAATCAGACAAACGACGCGCAATGGTTAGAATTTCTTTCTGTGCAGCTTCCACTTCACTAATACGAATAGGTCCCATTGCTTCAAGATCATCTTCCAGCATTTCTGCAGCACGTTTAGACATGTTTTTCAGGATCTTCTCTTTCAGTTGATCATCTGCACCTTTTAATGCACGCTGTAGCTGTTCGCCAGGTACTTCACGTAGTAGCGCCTGTGTTCCACGATCATCAAGGTCAATAAGGTTATCAAATACAAACATAAGATCTTGAATTTGTTGGCTCATATCTTCATCAGTTTCACGTAAAGAATCCATTAGAGGCCCTTCAATGCCGGTGTCTAAGTAATTCATAATATCAGCAGCAGCCTTAGTACCACCCATTTTAGCAGCCTGTGCACCTGCTTGACCGGCAAATTGTTTCTCCATGATTTCATTTAATTCTTGTAGTGCAGCAGGTTGAACCTCTTCTAAATCTGCAATACGCATCATCAGATCAAGACGAATTTTTTCAGGGAACTGGGTAATAATTTCAGCTGATTGCTCAGGGTCTAGGTACGATAAAACAATGGTTTGAATTTGTGGATGTTCATTTTGAATAATAGAAGCTACTTGACGAGCATCCATCCATTTCAATGAATCAAGACCTTTTGAGCCACTGCCCAGAATGATTTGATCAACAAGATTACCCGCTTTGTCTTCACCTAATGCTTCAATTAGTGAGGCACGAACAAAATCTTCACTATCTAAACCAATGCTACTGTATTTTTGAATATCATCGATAAAAGCTCTGTGTACACTGGATACTTTATTTTGTGATGAGTCTTCAAGCGCGGCCATCTCCATACCTAACTTTTGAACCTGTTTAGGCTCTAAGTTACGGAATATTTGTGCCGCATCTTCAGGTGTTAAACTAAGCATCAGTAGCGCACACTTTTCCACACCAGTGAGTTGGTTAACATCAAATTCAGCTTCGCTTTTTGACTCTTTATTGTCTTTCTTTTCTTTCTTATCATCCGTCATCGACAGTTAACCACTCTTTAATTACTTGTGCTGATAAACCAGGCTCGTTTGCAACTAGCGCACGCACCGCTTTTAGAAGATCTTCATCTTTATGTAAGTCCGGTAGCTTAATCACACCGTTAGTAATACCAAATTCAACACCATCCTCATCATCATCATTTAATAACTGTAAATTGTCACCACCAACTGAACCAATCGCCCCACCTAAGTCATAGTCATCAACTTGCTCAATCACTTCAGGGTAAAGTAGTTTCTTCATGATTGGGCGCACTATGAGTAGTAACGTTAATAGGATAACTAACATGCTACCGCCAAAACGTACGTAACCTTCAAAGGCTTCTGTTTTCCAGAACTCTTCTTCGTCAAGCGCTTCTAAATCAGGGCGATTAAACTTGACTGAAGCGATCTCCAATATATCACCGCGTATACTATTAATACCTAACCCGCCCATTAATAAACGACGAATACTGTCAATCTCATCATCAGTACGAGGAACATATGAAACCTCACCAGCTTCATTTGTTACAGCGCTATAGTCCAGCGCAACAGAAACAGCTAAACGGTCAACCTTACCTACTTTGTGTTTAATATGTGTGACTGTAGTATCAACCTCATAGTTACGTGTTGATTCATTATGTGAATTGCCATCACTGCCACCCGCAATATTGTCGTTCTCTCTAAGTTCTTCTGGCACAGCACCATTGGCAGGAGGCTGGTTAGTCAGTGCGCCGGGTACATTACCTATCGTTGAACTCGAGGATTTAGTTTCAACTAACATCTCACTACGCACAGCTTGATTAGCGGGATTAAAGGTTTTTTTAGTCTCTTCAATAACGGTAAAGTCCATTGCTAAATCAACTTCAGAGGTATAATTGGCAAGCCCTAAAACAGGAATTAATATCGCGTCGATCTTACTTTTGTACTCTTCTTCACGTTCACGCTCTAAAGCAAACTCTTTGCTTGATTGTGCAGCCATCCCACTTTTACTACCCGAGTGCAATAAACGGCCACGTTGATCACTGACAGTAACACTACTTGGAGACAGGCCTTGTACTGCAGAAGCAACAATATCAACAATTGAATCAATCTCTTGAGGGGATAGGCTATAAGATCGTGCCGAAGTAACAACAACGGTTGCACTTGCTTGACGCTCTTTACGTGCAAAAACACTCTGCTTAGGAATAGCGAGTAAAACCTGCGCTTTGGTTATATTTTTCATCGCTTGAATAGCAAGCGCTAACTGTCGCTCACGGCTAAGTTTTAAACGTTCTTGCTCAACACGCTGACTGATACCGAATCCCATATCTTGTAGCAATATGTCATCACCGTTTTCAGTGTTGTCATTAGCAAGACCTGCACGGGTCATCAATAGTTTGATTTTTTGGTATTCACTCGCAACCACTAAAATGGAGCTACCTTCAATTTTATAAAGTACTTTTTGTTTATCAAGGAAATCAAGCGTACTTATTAACTCATCGGTTTTGTAGCTACCTAATGGGCGATAATCAGCTTCCTTTCCCCAAGACCACAAAATAACCACGATAGCTAAGACAATCAATAACCCAATGATCATGCTAATTTGACGTAAAACATCAACATTTGAGAAGAATGAGGCAATTGCCCCTTTTTCTGGCTCAGCAAGCGACTCATCACTACTGCCAATGCCATTATCTTCAAGTAACATATCTGGATTATTATTCGGTTCGGCCACTATTTATTCCCTAGTTAAACTTTCTGCTGCCTATACAGGCATACTCATTACTGATTTGTAAGCTTCAACAACTTTGTTACGTACTTGTACCGTTGCGTCAAAAGCGAGGCTTGATTTATTGGCTGCAATCATCACATCACCTAAACTAACCTGCTCATCACCCATCTCAAAGCGATTACGTAATTCACCCGTATCTTTTTGCAAACCATTAACATTATCAATAGCTTGCTTCAACATTTGTGAAAAGTCTGGTGCTGTAGATTTTGTAGGCTGGCTGGCAACTTCACTTAAGCCTTTGCTTTGTAAGCCCTGTAAGGGTAGATCATTAAATAGAGCAGATGTATTAACATTCATAGTATTTATCTCTTTTTTGACACATATTGTATAACAAGCAACATTTGTGCCAAAAAAAAGGCGCTACAGGGTAGCGCCTTTTATACAGGACTTGCGACTTTACTGCTGGAACTTCTCTAATTCTTTGTCTAACTGCTCTTCAGCTCGGTGTGCTTTAAACTCTGCATATAAGACATCTTTCTGTTTAGCTGTCATTGGGCGCTTAGCCTCTTCTACTAATGCTTCAAAAATATCTTTGGTCGACTGCTGACCGACAGCAACTAAAACACAAAGGTTATCCTTACCCGCTATTTTTGTTATATCTGTTTTGACTGGGTTAGTGCCCACTAATGTTTGTTGTGTTACCTGCTTTGAAACACTTGAAAAAGTAGACCCCGATTCAACACCAGAGGCAACCTCTACTTTGTCTCGATAACTTTTATCCATCGCGCTAACACGAGTTTCAATTCGTTGTGCAAGTGCAGTACGGGCATTTGCCACTGCTTGCTGCTTATCAATTGACATATTACCAGAGAATAAAACACACTCTGACACCGCAATACCATCTTCAACCTGTGGATTCAAAATCCAACTTGGAATATCACCTACAGAGGTGGTTTCAACAGGCGTAGATGAGCAAGCGGCTAGAAAAATAACACTTGATAAACTTAATAGTTTTAATGACATACAATTCCCTTTTAGTTTTTTATACCTTGAGATTGCAGGTAATCGTTCATCTCATCGGCCGGCATTGGTTTACCATAATAATAGCCTTGGATATGATAGCAACCATTCTCAGTTAAAAATTTTATCTGCTCAGCGGTCTCGACACCTTCAGCAATAACATTAAGGTGCAGGTTTTTAGCTAATGCAATGACCGCCTTAGTAATTGCACCATCATCCTCATCTTCTGGTAAACCGCGTATAAAGGACTGATCTATTTTTAATTTATTAATTGGTAAACGTTTAAGGTAAGAAAGCGATGAGTAACCTGTTCCAAAATCATCAACAGCAAGCTCAATCCCCATGGCACTTATCTTTTCTAATATTAAGATAGCATTCTCGGGATTCACCATGATCTGCCCCTCTGTTACCTCTAAAGCTAACCACTCAGGTTTGCATTTGGTTTCCTGAATCATATCACTGAGCATCTCTATAAAATCTTTCTGCTGCAACTGTTTCATCGCTAAATTTAACGCAAGTACACCAGGAGTTAACCCTTGTTCATACCAAGCAACAATCTGCTTCATTGCCGTTCGCATCGTCCATTGGTCAAGTTCAATAATAAAGCCAGTCTCCTCTGCAAGGGTGATAAACTTAGCAGGAGACACCATGCCCATAACCGGATGTAACCAACGAATCAACGCTTCCATGCCCACTAGCTTCTGCGTTGTTACCTCTATCTGAGGTTGATAGAAGACAACAAACTCACTATTTTTAATTGCATTGCGTAAACTACTTTCCATCACAATACGTTCAAACGCCTTTTCTGTCATCTCTTGCTTATAAAAGCTATAACCGTTGCGCCCTTCCTTTTTTGTTTTATACATAGCAGCATCGGCATTTTTTAAGAGTGCTTCTGCATTACTTCCATCACTTGGAGAAAGAGAAATTCCAATGCTTAAGGTACAATAAAAATGGTGTTCATGAATATTTATCGCTTTTTTCATCATCTCTTGTAAATTTTCTACGATATCAACAACATAATTTGTATTAGTTAAACCGCATAATAAAACAGCAAACTCATCACCGCCTAACCGGGCGACTGTGTCGGTTTCTCTTAATGCTTTTTGTAAACGCTTTGCAACCTCATTAATAACCTGATCACCTACCTGATACCCCAATGAGTCATTAATCTCTTTAAAGTGGTCAAGATCAATCAAAATGACGGCTAACGCACTATTTTTCCGTTGCGCTAATTTTATCTCCTGCTCAACCCTATCAAGTAATAAAGTACGATTAGGTAACCCTGTCAACTGGTCGTAGTAGGTTTTATACTCTAATGTCTCTCTCTGCTCCTTTATTTCACTTTCTAATAATGTGTAGCGACTAATATCACGAGATATGCCTAAAACGCCTAATACATTATATTCGTCTAAATAAAGTGGAGATTTCGAGGTGCTCAATAAGACTTTTATACCACTTGGATAAGTTACCCACCCATCATTGATAATATTTCGTTTTTTTGTCAGTACGTTATTATCGTTAAATTGAAACCCTTCAGCAATTTCATTAGCAAATAACTGTGAATCAGTTTGACCAACTATTTGTGCTTTGGATTTCCCCACAAAGAGTTCAAATGCTCGGTTACAACCTAAATATATGCCATTGCCATGCAGGTAATCTTTATAAAAAATCAGATCAGGAGTGCCATCTAATACTGCATTTAAGATAGTATTTTGCTGGCTAATTTTTTCACTACTTTTCAACTCTTCAGTAATATCTCTACTAACTTGCACGCATCCGTAAAACTGCTCATCACGTAAAATTACCGTTAAAGAAAAACGCGTACTACAACCATTATTTACATCCCTCAACACGACGTTTTTTAACGCCCTTTTTTCACTAATAGCAAGGCAAATCGGGCATTCATCTTTAGATAAACAAGAGGGATGGAAAAAGTTATGAGCATCTAAACCAATGATTTCAGCTTTAGGCTTGCCAATTAATGTTTCCGCATTGCTATTAACTTGCAACACACTGCCTTTATCATCAAATATCAACACAGGAACTGGAATCGCATCGTAAGCGCTGGCATCTGCTTGTAATAGATCAATAGGCTGTTGTAACGTTCTTTTTATTACTGCAATAAAAATAAACCAAAAAGATAAAAACTTAAGACAATGACCCAATAGGTTAAAGAACCCTTCTCCATTTATATAAAAAATAAAACATAACTCAGCCAAGATTGTTAATACAATCGCAACCTGTATCTCCCAATAGGTTGGTGTATGCCATTGTGGCTTATATTTATTATTCGCAATAAAGGCCACGATTAATAAAATAACAACTAGCAACTCAAAATATGTTTTCAAGGGGGTTATCCCTTGCCCTGCAATATAAAGCGTTAAGGGCTCGAACCATGCAATATAAAGGATTAAAAGCGCAATAAATGAGAAACAACTAATGACAACTTTAACACTAACTTTATAAATATATTTGCTGGTACTCGCGAGTAATAGGCAAGCTTCAAAAAGACGTGCTAGCACCCAAAAACTTAAGTTGGTATTCAATGTTTGTTTACCAAAGAATGGCATTCCAGGGAAAGAGAGCAAGTGCATCATATCGAGTATCGCAATGATAAAGTAACCAATACCTATAAATTGCAAATAACGGTTTTTTGTAATAGGGAAAGTATAATAAACAATAATACCTAAACAAAGTGCAGTAAAAACAGCAAAGGACTCAGCAAAAAAGTGAAACATTAAATAGGAGCTATTTAGCTCTATTATAAATAACAAACAGATAATACTAAGAGGAGTGATCAGAGTGGATACTAATTTATTCTGCTGTAGTTTACTGCTTAATTCCACCATTGATAACCCTCCTGCATTTTCAATTACTTTAGTTTTATAAATAGTAGACCTTAAATATAATAATGAAGCTTTTTACTTCTCAATTTCACGCTAACTTATAGCAAAAAAGCCTTATCAGAAAACTGATAAGGCCTTTAATGTTTTACTGTTAATGGTAACCAGTAGGGTTACTCTTAATCTGTAAACTCTGGGTATGCTTCTAGACCACAATCATGTAGATCCATACCTGTTTCTTCCTCTTCTGCAGTTACACGGATACCCATCGTAACTTTAATGATACTCCATACAATCCATGAACTAGCAAAAACAAACCCGAAGATAACTGCCGCACCAAATAACTGTGCACCAAATGAAGCACCGTCATTTGAAAGTGGCACAACCATTAGACCAAATAGACCACACACACCGTGTACAGACAAAGCACCTACTGGATCATCTAGTTTTAATTTATCAAAAGTAATGATGCTGTATACAACAATCACACCAGCAACTGCGCCGATACCAGCGGCAAACAGTGGAGAAGGTGATAATGGATCCGCAGTAATTGCAACAAGGCCTGCTAATGCACCATTTAATACCATTGTTAAATCTGCTTTACCCCATTTTAGCTTGCTCACAAGTAGTGCAGCAATGGCACCTGTTGCAGCTGACGCATTAGTGTTTACAAAGATAAGACCAACAGCACTTGCGTTTTCAGCATCAGAGATAAGTAATTGCGAACCACCGTTAAAGCCAAACCATCCCATCCATAGGATAAATGTACCTAATGTTGCTAATGGCATATTTGAACCTGGAATTGGGTTAATGCTTCCATCTTTACCATACTTTCCTTTACGTGCACCTAACAGAATTACTGCAGACAATGCAGCTGCTGCACCCGCCATATGAACAATGCCAGAGCCAGCAAAGTCAGAGAAACCAGCAGTGCTTAAGAAACCACCGCCCCAGCTCCAGTAACCTTGAATAGGGTAGATAAATGCTGTTAATGCGACAGTGAATATCAGGAATGCCCATAATTTCATACGCTCAGCAACGGCACCAGAAACAATTGACATTGCAGTAGCAACAAATACCACTTGGAAGAAGAAGTCAGACTCTAAAGAGTGATCTGCGCCTTCAGCTTGCGTACCAATTAATGCACCAAATGAAGGTAACCAACCACCTTCAATATTATCAACATACATAATGTTGTAACCCACTAATAAAAACATGGTACAAGCGATTGCATATAACACGATATTTTTAGTTAAGATTTCAGTTGTATTTTTAGAACGAACAAGTCCGGCTTCTAACATTGCAAAACCGGCGGCCATCCACATGACTAATACACCAGACATTAAAAAATAAAAGGTATCAAGAGCGAATCTAAGCTCAGTAACTGTATTTTCCATGGTATTTTCCTTTATATAAAATGATTAAATAAAAATTAAAGAGCTTCTTCGTCTAACTCACCGGTACGAATACGTACCACTTGCTCAAGTGGTTGGATAAAGATTTTTCCATCTCCCACTTTTCCTGTGTTTGCTGCTTTTGTTATCGCTTCTACTAAGCGCTCCACATCATCATCTTTTACAGCGATTTCAAGTTTTACTTTCGGTAAAAAATCAACTTGGTATTCAGCACCACGATAGAGTTCAGTATGTCCTTTTTGACGACCAAACCCCTTCACTTCAGAAGCTGTCACACCAGCGATGCCTGCATCCATAATCGCTTCACGTACTTCATCTAATTTAAATGGCTTGATAATTACAGTTAACATTTTCATTAAAAATTCCTTCTATAAATATGAGTTAGTTTTTTTAGTTTCTTAACATAGTATTAACAATTAACGTGCCAAAAAAAATAACACAACTAAAACAATTGGTTACGATTGGCTTCTTATAACAGAAATCAATTAAGCACCAACTTGGTGCTCGATATCCACTCATGATGCACCGAAATAGTTCCCGGTGAACTTTTACAAGCATCAGATGACTAAAGAATTTAATTTCCATCCTGCGCCTAGCGCGCTATAGTGCATGCACTTTTTTATTCCATAAATCCAAAGGTAAAATAGATGAAGAAAATAGGCCTATTGCTTATCACTTTCGCCCTCAGTTTTAATGTATTTGCAGCACCACGCGTTATTCCAAATGCGCCTGCTATTGCTGCAAAAGGTTACCTGTTAGTGGATTTTGCTTCAGGCAAAGTGCTTTCAGAAAATAACAGTGAAAAGATGCTTGCTCCTGCAAGTCTGACCAAGATGATGACCAGTTATATCATCGGCCAAGAGATCAAACAGGGAAACCTAAACCCAGAAGATAAAGTGACAATCTCTGAAAAAGCCTGGTCTAAAAACTTCCCTGACTCGTCAAAAATGTTTATTGAAGTAGGAAAAGAGGTCACTGTTGCAGATCTTAATCGCGGTATTATTGTTCAATCAGGCAATGATGCTTGTGTCGCAATGGCTGAGCATATTGCCGGTAGCGAAAGTGCCTTTGCAGATTTAATGAACTCTTGGGCAGTGCAACTAGGCATGAACAATACTCACTTTGTCAATAGCCATGGTTTACATTCAGAAGAGCATTACACAACACCAACTGATATGGCTATTCTAGCAAAAGCACTTATTTTAGATGTGCCAGAGGAATACCGTATCTATAGCGAGAAATCTTTTAAGTTTAACGGTATTGTTCAATACAACCGTAACGGTCTATTGTGGGATAAAAGCTTAAATGTAGATGGCATTAAAACGGGTCACACAAGTGCCGCGGGGTTTAGCTTAGTTTCATCTGCAACTAAAGATGATATGCGTTTAATTAGTGTGGTAATGGGTACAAAATCTGATTCTGCACGTAAAGTTGAGAGTAAAAAACTGCTTAACTGGGGCTTCCGTTTCTTTGAAACAATGACACCTTACAAAGCGGGTGAGCAACTTGCTACAGAACGAATCTGGATGGGTTCACAAGAGATGATTCGTTTAGGTGTTGCTGTTGATACACCAATCACACTACCGCGTGGCCAAGCTAAAAACCTACAAGCAGACTTTGTAATTACAGACGAATTACGTGCGCCAATTCAAAAGGGTGACGTTGTTGGCCAAGTAAACTACTCTTTTTCTGACGAGAGTGTTGCAACTTACGATCTAATCGCTTTAGAAACTGTTGAAGAAGGCGGTTTATTTAGCCAATTAATCGATTACATTAAATTACTCTTTATTGGTTGGTTTGGCTAAAATAGCCCCCATATAAGAACTATTACAAAGTGAGGCCTTTTGCCTCACTTTTTTATTGGAGTTTCCATGGCACTTAATACCCATTTTGATGAACTATTAGAGTTCCCCTGTATCTTTGCATTTAAAGTGATGGGCGTTGCAGGCCCTGAATTAATGACTGAAGTTATTTCTGTTATTCAAAAGCATGCACCAGGCGATTATGCGCCAACGGTAAAACCTAGCTCAAAAGGTACTTATCATGCACTTAGCGTACCTGTCACCGTGACATCAAAAGAGCACATAGAAACGATTTACAGCGAACTGAATAAGCTTGAATCTGTACGTTATATTCTGTAATTATCAATGACAGACTTAAGCAAACAACTCACACTACGTTATTTAGGTAAACAGCCCTATCTTGAAACGTGGCAAGCAATGAGTGACTTTACTAACTTGCGTGATGAAAATAGTGTCGATGAAATATGGGTTGTGGAACACCCGGCAGTATTCACTCAAGGTACGGTGGGCAAAGCAGAACACCTTTTACAACAAACGGATATCCCCGTTGTAAAAAGTGATCGTGGAGGCCAAATCACATACCATGGTCCCGGACAGTTAGTTGTTTATCTACTAATCAATATTCGTCGTAAAGACTTTAATGTGCGTAGCTTAGTTAGCATCATTGAGAATGGCATCATTAACCTGTTGAATGATTATGATGTGCACGCTATTGCCAAACCTGATGCACCAGGTGTTTATGTTAAAGGGCGAAAAATCGCTTCGTTAGGATTAAAGATTCGCCGTGGTTGTTCATTCCATGGCCTCGCACTAAACGTTGATATGGATCTGTCTCCTTTCATGCAAATTAACCCCTGTGGTTATGCAGGGCTTGAGATGACCCAATGTAAAAATGAAGGTATCGAGTTAAGTGTTGAAACACTGGCTCCACTGTTAATCGAAAAGATGAATCAAGAATTTCAATATTCACAAATAGAGAGTGTTTTTCATGAGTAATAAACCAAGCCAACTTACAGCAGGTAAAAAACTGCGCGATGCCGATAAACTTTCTCATATTCCTATTAAAGTGATTCCATCGGATAAACACACGGTATTAAAAAAACCAGCTTGGATGAAAATAAAATTACGCTCAGACAATACACGTGTAACTGAAATCAAAAAAGCACTGCGCAAAAACAAATTACACTCTGTTTGTGAAGAAGCTTCTTGCCCGAACTTAAACGAATGCTTCAACCACGGTACTGCAACCTTTATGATTTTAGGTGAAATTTGTACCCGACGTTGCCCATTCTGCGATGTTGGTCATGGCAAACCACTTGCTGTTGATACCGAAGAGCCTAAAAAATTAGCTGAAACCATTAAAGATATGAAGCTTAAGTACGTGGTAATTACCTCTGTTGATCGTGACGACCTGCGTGATGGTGGCGCACAACACTTTGCAGATTGTATTCGTGAAATTCGCCTTTTAAACCCAGCGATTAAAATTGAAATTTTAGTACCAGACTTTAAAGGTCGTATGGACAAAGCATTAGCTTGCTTTGAAAATGATGTGCCAGATGTATTTAACCATAACCTTGAAACTGCACCACATTTATACAAACAAGTACGTCCCGGTGCTGATTATAAATGGTCTCTACAACTGCTTAAAAAATTCAAAGAGCAACACCCAGAAGTACCTACAAAATCAGGTCTTATGATGGGACTTGGTGAAACAAATGAAGAGATAGAGCAGGTGTTAGTCGACCTAAGTGCACATGGCGTGACTATGTTAACACTAGGCCAATACCTACAACCTAGTTTGAATCACTTAGCGGTTGAGCGTTACGTGCCTCCTGCAGAGTTTGACGAGCTGGGCTTAAAAGCCAAAGGTTTAGGATTTGAACATGCAGCCTGTGGCCCGCTAGTTCGCTCTTCATACCATGCAGATCTACAAGCTTCTGGACAAGAAGTAAAATAGCATAACGCTCAAAGGCGGGAGGCTAGATGCTTTCCTGCCTTCAGCTATTCAGCACTTTATTACCAATTCTTGCCTAATGAGAAAAAGATAGTCATTTCATCCTCTTCATAATAACCAAAGCTTGTCGCATAACCAGCACCAATAACTGCAGGACCAAAACTAGTATCAGTGCCTAAATAAATGCTGCCAGAAGTAACAAGCTCATCGATACTCACTGATTCTTGTAGTTGCCACACATTACCCGTTTCTAAGCTAGTACCAAGATACAGTGGTAAACCTGTACCGCCTGGTATTTCACGCCCTAAATCATACTGGTATACCAATGCAGTAAATGTTTTATGCGCACCTATCAAGGCATCTTTTTGATAACCAGAAAGGTTCAAGAATCCACCTAATTCAGAATAACGAATAGATAACTCATCATCACTTAATACCGTTGCAAATGAAGCGATACCAACAAAAGTATGATGCCCTAATCCTAATGCCCCGCGCCAGTCGAAACTAATTTCAACAGAGGTATCATCATTGTTTTCAATCTGACTATGCAGGTAATCATCTTTACGCGCATAAACTTCAAACAGTACTTTGTTTCCTTGGGTGGGAAAGTTAATACTATTCAAATTATCATAACCCAGTGAAATATAAGCACCTATTGAATCGTAATTTAGGCTTTCATAGTTTTTATCTTCAAAATCAATCTGCCCTACCTCACCAACAAAGCCTATTTCAGATATACCATAATCAGTATAGTGGTAACCAAGGCCTAAACGTAATTCACCAAAACGATTGCGTAGTTCAGGTCGTAGCTTGTCTGGATTAAACTCATTTTCAGCAAACCTATCTTCTTTATATTGCAGTCGACTACGTGAAAATAGGTTTTGGCGTTCATCAAGTGGTTGATAAAACTCAGTTGCAATCCTACTTTCCCAACCAATAGAAAGCTCATTTTTCCATTGTCCGCCATTGTCAGTGAGATCTGTTAATAGGTATGCAACATCAACCGAGATCATTGAGGTATTTGAGAAATCCCCCTGCCAATCAAAACCAAAATGCAGATAGTTAGGACCCCATGACTTCTCTTTGGTTGTTAAAACAACAGTACGCCCTTGTATCGAGTCAATAAACTCAGCATTAACATATTCAAAACGGTCAAGTGCATAAACACGATCAATCGCTTTCTCTAATTGCTCTTTAGTGACAACATCTCCAACACTGATTGAGAAATGTTCACTAATTATGGAGAGATCTACTTTGGAGTGATTATCATATTCTATAGCAATAACAGGTTGGAAAAGTGGTTGCATCCAACGGTTACTTTTCTGTTTTTTAGCCAGTAAATACTGTTGAAACTCTTTCTCTGACACACTAAGTTCAGCAAGTTGATACTGACTTGCTAAAGCAGCACTTTCCCCTTTCTCAAGAGCAATTGGTAATATGGAAAAGTCTGTGGTGCTGAGCTCTGCAATGTCCGGTCTAATCAGAATATCCTTCTCTGTAAGCAGTGCAGTCTGATTATTGGTTGTGGTAATAGTTAGAATGGTTGATAGTTGTCCTAAAACATCAACTGTGCTGTTTATCTGTTCTTTTTCAAGTAATGGTGAACCAATATCAACGGCAATAATTATATCTGCGCCCATAGCACGTGCCACATCAACAGGCATATTATTAACAATGCCACCATCAACAAGTAATTTACCGTCAATCTCAATTGGCTCTAAAGCGCCGGGAACTGTTGAAGAGGCTTTCATCGCTTGCGTTATACTGCCACGCTCTAATACCACCGCTTCAGAGCTACTGATATCGGTCGCCACAGCACGGTAAGGAATAGCAAGATCATCAAAGCTAGCAAACACTGCCACGGTATCGGTGGATAGCTTTAAGAGTTGTAGCGCAGACTGCCCCAAAAGTAGACCAGAAGGCATCTTTAACCGACCATCACTAAAGCCAAGCCTAAAAGTAAGGTTATATTTATCTCTAAGCTGTTTGTCAGCGTATAGAAGATTTTCTCGGGAAATAAAATCGGAATAACCTTTATCCCAATTAGTATTAAACATAATCTCTTGAATCTGGTCTGGGGTATAACCAAGTGCGTACCAGCCACCAATATAAGAACCAATGCTCGTTCCCACGATGTAATCAATAGGTATTTTATTCGCTTCTAATACTTTTAACACGCCAATATGGGCTGCACCTTTGGCGCCACCACCACTTAATACTAATCCAACTTTAGGTCGTGCGACTGTCGAAAATGAAAATCCAATTAAACAGGCCACTAAAATAGTGCGTCCAAATCCCTTAACCACCCTTCATTGCTCCCATCATATCCCACATAGGGGTAAATATACCTAATGCCAAAATTAGTACCATGCCAGCTACAATTGAGATCAAAATAGGCTCAATTTTGGCTGTCATATTTTTAAGTTCATAATCAACTTCACGTTCATAAAAGTCAGCGGCTTCATTAAGCAGTTCATCAACCTGCCCCGTCTCTTCTCCGACGGCAATCATCTGTAATACTAGAGGGGTAAATAACCCAGCGGCTGTTGCTGTTTTTAATAGAGGCTCACCCGACTCAATACCGCTACGCATCGCTAAAATTTTATCTTGTAGGTAGTTATTATCCACCGCGTGAGCTATCAGATATAAAGCGTTATTTAGAGGTACCCCCGCACTGAGCATCATCGCAAAACTACGCGAAAAACGTGCTAGTAGCGAACGTTCAATAACACTGCCTACCACGGGAACCTTTAATTTCCATTTGTCCCACAAATAAGCCCCCTTTGTACTATTCAGCCAAACCTTCAGAGCGATGAAAGCAGTAATCAAAGCTATTAGCATCAGGTGCCAATAGTTTACAAAGAATGAGGAAGTACCAAGTAATACCTGTGTTGTCCAGGGTAATTCCGCATGAAACTTGGCAAACATACCGGCAAATGTTGGAATAACATAGATATTTAAAATAACCATCGCAACAGCAAGCGCAATCAAAACAAAGGTTGGGTAACGCATTGCGCTTTTAACACGTTTGCGAGTTTCTATCTCTTGCTCTAAATACTCTGATAACTGTAAAAATATACGATCTAGTTGACCAGTATTTTCTCCAACTTGAATCAAAGAAACATAGAGTTGTGAAAAGACTCTGGGATGCGCTCCCATAGCAGCAGAAAGCGAGTAACCATTACGCATGCGAGTGAGCACATCTAATAACGATTCACTTAATAGTTTGGAATGTGTCGACTCTGCTAAGCCGTTAATTGCACGTAAGATTGGGATACCCGCTTTGGTTAACGAATATATCTGACGAGTAAATACAATCAAGTCTGCAAGATTTACATGAGATGCAAAAACCATACTCAGATCAAGGCCCTCACCTCCTGTAGCCTTCTCTTTAATTGAGCTAGGCAATACACCTTTCTGCATCACTTGGTCAGTTGCAGTATCAATAGAGCTAGCTTCAACCTCCCCCTTTACCGACGCTCCTTGAGCATCACGCCCAACATATTTAAAAGTTGCCATTAATTAGGGTAATCCAATGAGGATGTGTCACGAGGTTCAAGTGATAATCCAGACTCAGGCTCTTCACTTTCGGGAGTAACATTACTTGTTGTTGATATATGTGTTTTTTCAAAACGATCCACCAGTTTAAACACTTCCTCTAATGAGGTAATCCCCTGTTTGGCATAATCAAGGGCTGCAATCGCTAATGGTTGGAAGTATTTTGATTGCTTAGCAGCAATGGAAAAACCTTCAGTATCATCTAGGCGTAACGATGAAACCATCGCACCATCAAGCTCTAACAGTTCAAATACACCGATACGCCCGCGGTAGCCTGTAAATTGGCATCGTTGACAACCAGGT
>Ga0209292_1000314_pt1 | contig 64864 bp, 52 predicted proteins | sample GOMGulsemesocosm_2_FD_184634 | JGI IMG/M metagenome (GOLD analysis project Ga0209292, IMG submission 184634) | Methane-oxidizing microbial communities from mesocosms in the Gulf of Mexico - GOM9C Gulf of Mexico (SPAdes) (version 2) | ecosystem: Environmental > Aquatic > Marine > Cold seeps... | reverse complement strand
TTACATATGTTTTTCACTTCAACGGGTATGTCAAAGTCTTTATTAACAGCGGCTAAAAAATGATTTATCTCTTTCATGTACTATCCTGATTCTTGCTTTCAAAAGTTTACATAGTAATGTGTCTTTGTACTAAAAATAATTTATTTGTAAAGATACATTACTTGATAATTTCATAAGAATTTGATTTTATTTGATTTATTACTTATGTCTCTGTTTTTTTCAATTTATGAATTATAGTTCAGTTTTTGTTCCGTTTCTTTAGATTAATCATATCTTGTTACTATTAGTTGAAATTAAGATAAAATTAAGTAATATTTTTGTGTTAATTCTAATTAATCATAAGATGCTAAATTATTTTAATCTTTAGAATGGTATATATAATTAAACTGATATAACAAATTATCTTTTTTTTCTGTAAGGTTATGCTTTTAAAATAATCGCAGGTGATGAATTGATGAATTAAATTTTAACGTAGCTTAGTTTATGTTGTCTGTTTTTTTAGGGTTGTTGTTTTAATTAAGGTCTATCTAAATAAGATTAAGTTAATTTGTTTTTTTAATTTTCAGTTTGTTTCTAATTATTATCTAAATTAGTTTTTCATGGTTTAGTGATTTATAAAGCTAGTATTTTTATATGCGGTTGCGTTTAAAAGGAAATTGGCTTCCTTCGCTAATAAAAACAAACTATATAATATTGGATTGACAGTTTAATTGGATTATTAGCTTATGAGTTTATTTCGGGCGAGAGCAATCGCTTTTATGAAAGGAGCCCATGAATAACTCAGCGCTTCTTAGCCTTTCAGGAAAATAACCAAAAAGGTGTCACTTTGACGTAATTTAGCTATCTTGAGAGAAGAGAGAACACAAGGTAGATTTCTCTAAAAGACGCGTAAAGCGTGGTCAAAAAGTCTTACCTTTAAGTTGTGAACCTGATCAATAGAGTAACGATTTTATTCAAACCCTGAAGAGGGGGGCTTATTCTAAGATTTCCTAGTCATTATGCTCTTCCTATACTTTGTGAGGAAAAAACGCGTTCCAAGTAACCGTTTCGCATTTTAGTGAGCGCTCATGAATTGCTTATGCCTCACATTCATATGCCCCTAACGGGGTGGTAAAGTGAGTAATTATGGGTAATACAGTGATTATCAAATTTTAGATAAACTGCTTTAACTTGATCCCCCTTCAAGTGGCTTAGACCAAAAAGGCAAGGATGCCTTTTTACTCTAATGCTGAAAAATTGATGTATATCCTATTATGAAAGCAAAAATTTTCAATTTGGGCTCAATGATTAAGATTTTTGGCCGATGACATTTATAGAGAGACATTTAATAAAATTGTCACTTAAACAAACAATAATTGAGTGAAACATTAACCGATAACTTTAACGGATTTAAAGGTGGTAAGTATGCAATCGGAAAACGTGAGTTTAACTCTCGAAAAGGAACTTGTAACGAGTCAGAGCTTTGATAAGCTCGAAAGTAAGGATCAAGACAGCCAATCTGACGATCAGGATATAAAGTCAAGTGTCAAAAAAACGCGTAAAACGACAAAAGTAAAAGTCGCTACTCGCCTTTGTATTTTTGAATAAAGGATAACAACTTCATTAAGTTTGAATGGCAGATAAGGCTCTTATACCTGAATTCAGGCGTGATCAATTTGCCATTCACCTTCTTTTTCCATTTTCTCTCTTTGCTTAAGAACTGAGACTAAGTCTTCCTGCCTCAGCGTTTGAGTAAAATGCTGCTGATTAAATCACAGGCTCCTTAAATGAGGTAGCTAGGTTCATATTCACTGCATAATTGCCTTGTATTGTTAGCAAGATAGTAAAATGTTTTTCTTTTAAGCTGTTTTGATAACCCCCTTCGATCTAGCTAAAGCACCTTATTGACCTAAAATTGGACTGACCATGTTGATCTTATTATTTCCCCTATGGGCCTTATTGTTTAGTGGTTTAGCTTATTTTCAACCACAACTCTTTGTTGGTTTTAAAAGTAATATTATCCCTTTATTAAGCATCATAATGTTGTCAATGGGACTGACTTTAAAAATACAAGACTTTAAGCAAGTGCTGTTTAATCGACGGGCGCTAGTCGTGGGTGTATGCCTTCAATTTTTTGTCATGCCCTTAACCGCATTACTGATAACAAAGCTGTTTAGCTTTGATACAGAGCTGACTATTGGTATGTTGCTTGTTGGCAGCGTAGCAGGGGGGACTGCATCAAATGTCATGTGCTATTTGGCAAAAGGTGACACGGCACTCTCTATTTCAATGACGGCGACATCGACTATTTTTGGCGTGGTTTTTACGCCTTTACTTGTTGCACTACTAGTCGGTCAAGGGGTAGATATTCCTGTATTTGCTATGTTGATTAGCTTGGTAAAAATAGTGCTGGTACCGGTTAGTTTAGGTGTCATACTGAATACTTTTTTGTACGATAAAGTCATCAAAATCCAACCAGTCCTACCTTATGTATCCATGTTTATAATCGTTTTTATTATCGCTATTGTGGTGGCATTAAGTGCAGGGCGTCTTACTGATGTTGGCCCGTTTTTAGTGCTAGCTGTTATTTTACATAATACGACAGGGTTAGTATTAGGTTATAGCGTGGCTCGCCTTATGGGGTTTGATAAGAAAGTATGCCGCACTATCTCTCTTGAAGTGGGGTTACAGAACTCAGGATTAGCAACAGCGCTAGCCATCAAATTCTTTACTCCCGTGGCGGCATTACCCGGTACTATATTTAGCATATGGCATAACGTATCGGGCGCTATTCTTGCGAGTTATTGGAGTAAGAGAAGAGACGTTTATGACGATGAGCCAAGTTCAGTGTTCGACAAAACGAGTGAATAACGAAAGATGATTGATTAGAAATCACTTACTCTCTATGTAAGTGACTTCTAAATACGGCTATTTTTTATAGTGTGAGTTCTGCTTCACCTAGGTGTTTAAAGATAGCTTTCACCTTATCTCCTATTTTAGCTTGAGGGTATCCGCTCCAGGTTCCTGTGGTAACCCAACTGTCTTCTAAAATATCATAACCTCGCAAATTTGCTTCTCGTATAAAATCACACAATAAACTGGAGGGGTCTTTTTGTGGGTGAGATCCTTTATCCAATACAACTAATTCATTATTAATATAAAGAGCGACTTCTTGTTCCATAAAGTTAATCATGGGCTCTTTTTGCATAGCGTCAAACCGTATACCTTGCCCTAAAACGAGGGCACCATTCATTTGATTGTCCGCTAGGTGCTTCATCTCATCAGCACTCTGCCAGTCTCGTAATCGGCTATCTAACACCTCTATGGATACGCAGACGTTATCAATTGTCGCAAGAATTTGATCGTCGCTCGGACTTGTGACCTGACTGTCTTTTGCTAAAAATGGACGGTTAATTCGAAATGCTAATTCTGCTTCAACATGTAAAGCATGAAAGGTCCGATGACAGAAGTTAGCTGGACTGGTTTGGCAAAGGGCGTTATTGATAGGTGCGCAAAAAACCTGACCGTTACTTAAAATACCTGTTTTCCAATACCTAGTTTTGTCTGAAAGCTCTAATACCTGGTTGTTTAAAAACTGTATTTGATACGCCTCTTCAAGGCTGATTTTGTCCTTATCTAATAGCGTCTGCTCTTTTTTATTTTGGGCATCTAAAAGCTGCTGCGACAGGTTGAAAATTTTCAATCTATTTTTTGAAAATACATTTAAATCTTTACTAGGTTCTATAATAGGATCCTTCATAAAGTTACCTCATGTTGACGTTGTATTAGTAGTTCATTAAGCCAATTTGGGTCCATTTGCGGTACCGAGGATAATAATTTTTGTGTGTAAGCATGATGCGGTGGTGTAAAGAGTGTCTGAGTGGGACCCTGCTCTACGACCTTGCCTTGCAACATAACCACGACTTCATCTGCAATGGCTTTGACGGTTGAGAGGTCGTGGGTAATAAACAAATAGGTGATATTCAATTCTTGTTGTAAGCGGTTAAGCAAATTTAATATGCCTTCTGTCACAACCTGATCTAAAGCGGATGTGACTTCATCACAAATAATGAACTCTGGCTCGGCGGCGAGCGCTTTAGCGATACAGACCCGTTGTTTTTGTCCTCCAGATAATTCATTGGGTAACCGTGACATGTATTTATCAGGATCAAGATCTACCTGCTCTAATAGCGCCCTAACTCTCGTCTGTTTTTTATCGCCTTTTAAGCCTAAATAAAAACTCAAAGGGCGAGCAATAATTTGAGCAATCGTTTGTCGAGGGTTTAATGCAGTATCCGCCATTTGGTAAATCATTTGAATGTGACGTAAAGTGTCCTTATTTCGTTTTTTATAATTTTTAGGTAAAGCTAGTCCGTTAAATATGATCTCACCTTTACTCGCCTCAAGTAGCCCTGTTAGGACGCGAGCTGTGGTTGATTTACCTGAACCTGACTCGCCAACCACCGCGAGCGTTTGGCCTCGTTTCACATTTATCGAAACATCATGTAATACTTTTTGTGTGCCATTGCCATAACTAGCGTCGATATTTTTCAGTTGTAAAATATAATCATTTACTGGGTTGATACTTGGACTTCTAGATTGACGTTCAATGTTTCTGACCGCCCATAGCGTTTTGGTATAGTCCTCTTTTGGCGAATTTAACATTGTCTGAGTGTCAGCAATTTCGACCGTATGGCCATCTTTTAACACTTGAATTCGATCTGCCATTTGTGCGACCACAGCTAAATCATGGGTGATATAAATAGCCGCAGTTTGAAATTCACGAACAATGTCTCTAATGGCCGATAAGACTTCAATTTGAGTGGTCACATCTAAGGCGGTTGTGGGTTCGTCAAAAATAATTAAATCTGGTTTACATGACATGGCCATAGCTGTCATTGCCCGTTGTAATTGCCCGCCTGATATCTGATGAGGGTAACGAAAACCAATTAACTCAGGCGTCGGTAAATTTAATTTTCGATAGAGTTCAATAGCTTCCTTTCTAGCACTGTTACTACTCATTAACCCGTGTTTAACCGGTGCCTCAGCATATTGTTTAATCAGCTTACTTGCTGGGTTAAAAGAGGCCGCAGCAGATTGAGCAACATAAGCAATACGGGCACCTCGTAAACTTTGCTTTTGTTTTTCACTGGCCTGCATCATATCAATGCCATCAAAATGGATACTACCACCACTGAGTTTGCATCCATTACGGGCAAACCCCATGGCCGCCAGGCCTATCGTTGATTTCCCTGCCCCCGACTCGCCAATTAGCCCTAATATTTCACCTGGATTTAAGTCGAGATCAACACCATGAACAATTTCAGTCCAGCCGTTATCGAGTTGGGCACTAATTTTGAGCCCTCGCATTGTGAGTAGCGGCTTTTTTGAGCTTGATGCCGGCGTCACTTGACGCTTCTTTAAAGGTAAATCTGTCATCTTTTTATCCTTCTATTACTCGTCTTTAAGGCCGCTGGCATTATGTAATTTCCAATCCACCACAAAGTTAATGGCAATGGTAAGCAAGGCAATAGCACTTGCTGGAATTAGGGGGGTAATGTCTCCAAAAGTGATGAGGGTCGCATTGTCTCTCACCATAGAGCCCCAGTCCGCTAAGGGGGGTTGTGTGCCTAAGCCCAGAAAAGAGAGAGCGGATATAAAGAGGAAAACAAAACAAAATCTAAGGCCAAACTCCGCAATAAGGGGAGAGCTAACATTCGGCAGTATTTCATAACGAATAATCCACCAAAGACCTTCACCTCGATAACGGGCCGCTTCCACATAATCCATAACAACCACGGTTTGGGCGACCGAACGCGCCAGACGAAATACCCTAGTAGAATCCAATGTGGCGATTACTAAAATAAGAGAACTGGTGGATGTACCGACTATGGTCAAAATTAACAGTGCAAAAATCAAGGCTGGTATGGCCATTAAAACATCTACTAAGCGAGATAATATTTGGTCTACAAAACCACCTAATACCGCGGCGACTATGCCTAACAAACCGCCAACAACGAATGCAAGTAGGGTAGTCGCTAGCGCAATGCCTACGGTATTACGCGCCCCATATATAATTCGACTTAACATGTCTCGGCCCAGGCTATCTGTACCTAATAAATAGGTGCTGCTCCAGGGTTCAAAGGCATCACCTAAAATATCTGTTTCGCCATAAGGGGCTAAAACAGGCGCGAAAATCATTGCAATTAAATATAGCAGGATAATTAATACGCCAAATTGAGCACTGATGGGAGCCTGACGTAAGGAGCTTAAAAGACTAAACATAACGCACTCCTAGCGTGGGTTTAATAAACGAGGATTACTCAGAATTGATAAAATATCGGCTATCAAATTAAGTAAAATAAAGGTTCCAGCAAAAATTAAGCTGGCAGCTTGCACAACAGTTATGTCACGTTTTGATACTGAGTCGACTAACAGTTGACCCAAGCCTGGATAAACAAATACGACTTCGACCACCACAACACCTACGACTAAGTAAGCAAGGTTTAAAGCGATAACATTGATGATAGGGGCTAAAGCGTTGGGTAGTGCATGGAAAACAATCACTCTTGCGGGTGACATTCCTTTCATTCTCGCCATTTCTACATAAGGACTGGCCAATACGTTGATAATGGAGGCTCTTGTCATACGCATCATATGGGCGACTACCACAAGGGTTAACGTAATTGCAGGTAACATGGTGCGGTACAGTTGTTCTGAAAGGGACATCTCAACTGAGATATTGGCTAAAGAGGGAAATAGACTGTTATTAACGCTGAAAAATAAAATTAAGATATAAGCGATGAAAAACTCTGGGAAAGAGATTGAGGATAACGTACTGATATTGGCAATGCGGTCAAACCAACTATTACGATAAAGAGCGGCAAGCACACCCAATGTGAGCGCTAATGGTACGGCGATAAGAGCGGCATAAGCGGCTAGAAACAAGGTGTTTGAAAAACGTGCCGTGATTAATTCTGAAATCGGACGGCCGTTAGCAAGTGAATGACCAAAATCCCCTTGGACCATACTCCCCAACCATGCGATATAGCGAGTAACAGGGGGTTGATTTAGCCCTAGCTCTTGACGAAAGGCAGCGACAGTTTCGGGTGTGGCAGATTGGCCTAAAATCTCTTGGGCCAGATCACCTGGCAGGATTTCAACTGCACTAAAAATAATTAATGACACGATAAATAAGGTAATTATCCCTAACCCCAATCGTTTTAAGGTCATAAGCAAAATGCTGTTCATTGGCGACTCTTTGTTATTTCTTAATTCAGTCGTAAAAAGAAGCTTGAAGAAACTTTCCCAACAAGCCCGAAGTAAGAGACGGTTACATAGATTGAATGAGAACTGCTTATTGCTTGTTAAGCGAATAAGCAGTGAAAGTATTCATTATTGGATGTTAAGAGACCCACCAACGCTCCATGAAGCGTAAACCGTCAAGGTCCCAATTTGAGGCAATTTGTCCATGCTGTACCTTGTCATTCATGGCAATGACATAATTACCAAACATGGGGATTATGGTACTGCCCTCGTCATGTACCATGCTCTGCATATCAAAATACATTTCACGACGACGTTCTTGGTTTAGCTCAGAACGTGCAGAGACTAATAACTGGTTGAATTTTTCATGGGACCAACGTGATTCATTCCAACTTACCCCATCCGCGTAGGCGGTAGTAAACATCCAATCGGCCGTTGGTCGTCCCCCCCAATAGCTGGCGCAAAAAGGTTTTTTCAACCATACATTTGACCAATAGCCATCATTAGGCTCACGCACCACTTCAATATTGATACCTGCTTTTGCACTGGTTTCAGAGAAAAGAACACCCGCGTTGACTGTGTCATTTCCCCAAGCGCTATCGGCAAGGTTTAGTTTAATATCAAGTTTGTTAAGGCCTGCTTTTTTCAAATAGAAGCGAGATTTATCTGCATCATATTCCCTTTGCTTTAACTCATTATTGAAGAAAGGCATGGCGGGGCCAATGGGGTGGTCATTCCCCACAACACCATATCCTTTCAATATTTTATCGACCATTTCTTGACGATCTATTGCATATTTAAGGGCTTGCCTGACGTTGTTGTCGTTATAAGGGGCTACATCTGACAGCATGGGGAGGGTATAGTGTTTGGTGCCAGTTGTTTGCTCTACACGTAAGCCTTTTCGGCGCTTCAATAAGTGCAAGGTTTTTAAATCTGGACGGTCAATAAGGTCGACTTCACCCGTTGTTAGGGCATTAAGCCTAGCCGCAGGGTCTGAAATAAGAATAATTTCAATTTCATCTAAATGAGCTCGACCTTCTTTCCAGTAGTTTTCATTTCTTTGATAAAGTGCACCCACACCAGGCTCAAATCGTTTTACTTTATAGGCTCCAGTACCATTCATGCTGCTGGTATCAATGCCATTGCCATTGGATGGGTGAATGACCAAATTGTATTGGCTGAAAATAAAGGGGAAATCAGCATTACCGCCTGTTAGCTGTATTTCAACCGTATAAGTGTCTACTGCTTTAATGCTGGCGATATCCGCTAATAAAGGTTTTGCGCTAGATTTAGATTTTTCACCCCTATGATGATTGATAGAAGCGATCACATCTTGTGAGTTCAGTTCTTTACCATTATGAAATTGGATTCCATGGCGTAGATTGAACGTCCAAGTCTTTGCATCAGGAGTGGCTTGCCAGCTTTGTGCGAGTTCAGGTACAAGGCTGCCATCAGGCGCAATTTCAGTTAAATTATTAAAAACCCCGTAGGCGTATGTGAACATAAAATCATTATTGAAGGTGGCTGGATCGGTTGAGTCTGATGTCGCACCTTGGGTAAAACCGACTCTTAATGTGCCTCCTTTTTGGGGTGACATAGCCATTACGTTGCCAGACATAAGTGAGCCAGCACCCAAGGCAGCCCCTGTTGCCAATGAGCCTGATAAAAAGCGACGTCTATCAATAGACGTGTTCAATGTACTGGCAAGATTCGGACTTTTATTTTTATTCATGTAACGAAACCTCTGAGATAAATATAAGGCCAAACCCCTTTGATAAATGGGTGCTTGGCGACTAGCTTAATGTGCCTTTCTGTCGATAAAAAGGTCATTTTTTAGCCAATAAGTGTGTTTTTTCAATGAAAATACAATATTTTGGCCCAAAAAAATCATGACGTTCAATTAACTCAGTGCGAGATGTGTCGCTCTTTGGTTAAGTTAGCGTCATGATTTGTCGGTTAATTAGCCTCTTAAAAAGCTAAAGTAATAGATTTAGTCGTGCAGTAATTCTCCAATGCGGTTAGGCCTTTCTCGCGACCAATGCCAGATAACTTATTGCCACCAAATGGGACTTCGATCCCTCCTGCCCAATAGTTATTGACGGTTACTTGGCCGGCATCGATACCTTGTGCTGTCATCAATGCTTGATCAATATTTTGGCTATAGACGCCGGCTGCTAGCGCAAAATCAGTACAATTTGCAGCCTCAATGGCTTGCTCTACATCGTCAACCACTTGAACTGTTAAGACAGGGCCAAAGATCTCTTGTTGCACTAACTCGTCATCCATAGGCACATTATCCATAATAGTCGGTGCATAAAACCAACCTCCACTTTCTGTGTTTATTTTATGGCCGCCACAGGCGATCTTGATACCACGGGCTTTTGCTCGTTCGATAAAACCATCGATTTTATCTAATTGCTGAGCAGAATTGATGGCACCAAAATTAGGATTATTTAAGGCATGGCCAGGGATGAGCTGTTTGCTTTTTTCAACAATTAAGTCGACTAGGGCTCTGTGTACGCTGCGATCCACCACAAGTCTTGATCCTGCTGAGCAGATTTGTCCTGCATTATAAAAAATGGCCCACACTACACCTTCCGCGGTTTTCTCAAGATCACAATCTGACAAAGCTACAATGGGGGATTTTCCGCCAAGCTCTAGCGTAACACTGTTGATATTTTGGGCCGCCGCTTGCATAACACTCACTCCCGTTGCGACGGATCCTGTGAAGGTGATATGTTGAACCTTTTTGTGATTCACTAACGCAGCACCCGCTTCTAGACCAAGACCTGGAATGACATTATAAACACCCTTAGGTAAACCTGCGGATTGGAAAATGTTAGCCATAAGTAGGGCTGTTAAAGGGGTGGTTTCAGCGGGTTTAATAACGGCAGTACAGCCTGCCGCAAGAGCGGGAGCGACTCCTCTTATGGTGGTATTCAGTGGGTAATTCCAAGGAATGATGTGCGCTGTGACACCACAAGGCTCCTTACTTGAAAAAGAAAAATTACCTTGCCCTAATGGAAAGCTACTGCCTTCAAGCTTGTCTGCACACCCAGCGTAATAACGTAAAGCGGTGACCGAGCTAGAAATGTCTCCTTGTGCTTCTGCTAAGGGTTTACCTGAGTCTAGTGCTTCTACCACAGCAAAAAGGTCCGCACTTTGCTCAAGTAGGTCGGCCGCTTTATTTAGAATTCGAGCTCTTTCGTGACCTTTACTTGTTTTCCAGCCTTGATGAAAGGCGAGATTGGCAGCATTAATTGCTCGTTCAACATCAACCGCTTGCGCAGCACTGACTTGGGTGAATTCCTTGCCAGAGCTAGGATCTAAAATCGCTAACTTGGCATCACCTTGTGCATCGCACCATTCACCATTGATATAAAGCTGACTTGGTAGGTCTTTTAGTGTGCCTGTGGCAAAGTACTCTTCGATAAGTTGTGCGCAAGATACTGTCATAATAGTTCTCTTAAATTAGGGGCTGCGTATTAAAAACGAGACGCGTTATAGCTTACTTTATAATCTGAATTGGCTAACCATTGGGGATCAAGTTCTATGCCCCAGCCCGGTTTGTCATTCAGTAATAATTGGCCGTTTTCAATCTCAAAATTAGGGGTGAATAACCCCGCTTGCCATGGATAATAATCTAAACCTTCGATGGAATATTCTAAGTATTTTCCGGCGTTTGGCATTGCCGCCATAAGATGGGCAGAAAACAGGGTAACCAAGGAGAGATTGGCGGCATGCAGAGTACAGGGTATATTGGCTTTATCCGCCATTTTTGCCACTTCGAGTGTACGCGTTATCCCCCCCATATAGCACACATCAGGTTGAATAATATCCACGACTTTTTGCTCTATAATTTGACGCCAAACATTGATGTTATTATCTTGCTCTCCACCTGATACATCGAGGCTAAGCGCATCGGTGACTTTTTTAGTCTGATCAAGTTCCCAATAAGGGCAGGGTTCTTCAAAGTGAGATATGCCGTAGTCTTGTAGCATGTGGCCCACTTCAATGGCTTTATCGGCACTAAAGGCACTGTTTGCATCCACAAGCAAGGTTACTTCATCCCCTAAGGATTCACGAATATGCTTGATAATATGTTCAGTACGCCCAGGCCATTGATCGATGTCATGGCCACACTCACGACCAATACGAAATTTAAAACTTTGGTATCCAAACTCTTCTTTGAGCGCAATAAAGCGTTCAGCTTCTTGCTCTGGGGTAATGTCACGACGCATGCTTGAGGCATACACATCGACTTTATTTTTTGTACTGCCTAGTAGCTGCGCCACGCTCTTACCTGCCACTTTGCCCTTTATGTCCCAAAGTGCCGTGTCTAAACCACATAGGGCTCGATAAAGGTAAGTACCTGGGAATTTATGTTCTCGTTCTAAAATAAACTGGGTGAGGGCATTCAGATCACTCGCATTTTGTCCCAGTGCATGGGGGGCAATGTGGCGGTGTACCACCATGGCAGTAATGTCGGCGTTATAGGTAGAGACTTGTCCCCAGCCCTCATGGCCTTCGACTGTTCTGACGCGTACAAAGCAGACATATTCATTGGTAAAGGTTTCAATGCTGGCAATTTTCATGACACTCTTTCTACAACTTATTTAGGTTGAAAGCATTATGTGCTTAGCTTGTGATTAAAAACAAATGAAGTATTATACCTCTAAGGCATGGTTTTATTTGTCGCTGTAAAAATAGAACTCTATGACAGTTTAGAACAAAATTAAGGGACGTTATGGACTATCAATTGCCACCATTAAATTGGTTGAGAGCGTTTGAAGCGGCGGCAAGGTATAACAACTTTACCGTTGCTGCAAAAGAATTAAACCTCACCTCGGCTGCGGTGAGTCATCAAGTGAGATCCTTGGAACAACACCTAGGTTTTAAGCTATTTGAACGGCTCGCAAGAAGTCTACGCTTAACCGATAAGGGGCGGGCTTACCTGCCTTCCGTTAGACGAGCATTTGAAGACCTTTCTGCTTCAACCATAGGTTTATTTGGCAGCAAGGGTCGTCAGTCTATTAGTGTGCGCTGTACAGCTGCCTTCTCTATGCTTTGGCTAGTGCCAAGGTTAGACGACTTTATGCGAAAATACCCTGATATAGATGTTCGTTTATATACGGCGATTTGGACAGAAGCCTTAAGCCAAGATGACATAGATATCGATATTCGTTTTGGTGATGGTAATTGGCCAGGTTTTAACTCCCAAGAGATTATGCATTTACCATCATTGGTAGTCGCGACACCAGAAAGTCGTGACCGTGTATTAACAATGGCGTTAGAAGGGGATAAAAATTTACCTCAAGATTTACGTTGCGTGCAAGTGATGGGGTGTGAAGGTCGCTGGCAAAAGATTATGGATGTTCAATTAAATGGTATTAACATTGGCGTTACCTTAACCGTAGACACCTCTTTAAGTGCTTTACAGCTTGCGTGTTCTGGTATGGGAATCGCCTTAGTGCAGGAAATTTATGCGCAATCTTATTTGGATGATGGCAGGTTAGTGAAAGTGTTTGATGAGGGCATTGATTATGATGAATCCCACTATATATTATTACCTGATAGAGAGATGCGGGCTAAGCCAGAAAGCCTGTTGTTTAAAAGTTGGCTAGTTGAGCAATGCCAGTAAATCTAGGCGCACATAGAGAGACTATTTCATGTGCGCCTTCAAATTAAGTTTCTGCCAGAATCATATCTGCTGCCTTCTCTCCCACCATAATGGCCGCTGCATTGGTATTGCCTGATACCACAAAAGGAAAAATAGACGCATCAGCAACCCTTAGCTGTTGTATGCCATGTACTTTGAGTTCGTGATTAACTACATTGTCTTTAGGATCAGGCCCCATACGACAGGTACTGCTGGGGTGGAAACAGGTCCAAGCATATCCTCTAATGTCATCGATCAGCTGTTCATCGGTTTGACAGCTCATTCCTGGGCGCATCTCATCAATGATAATCTCTTTCAGAGCCGGTGTTTGAGCCAATTGGCGTAAATATTTCACACCGGCAAGTAAGGTTTTGACATCCTCATCCGTGGATAAGTAATTTGGTTTTATCTTGGGGGGGTGTAAAGGGTCCTTTGACTGGATGTTAATGAAGCCACGAGAGGTGGGTCGACAATTCGTTAAGCCAATTAAAAAAGCAGAAAAAGGGTCTGGATTCATTAAAGGGCGAGTGCCTGCTGGTGCCTTGGTATAACTGACAGGGGAGAAATAGAGCTGGATATCGGGCTGTTTTAATTCCGGTGAGGTTTTAATAAACCCCCCGCCTTGATTGATGCTCAAGCTTAAAGGGCCTCGTCGGGTTAGAACATATTTAATTCCCGCTTTTAACTTTCCTTGCCAAGAGTGTAGTTCATCATTGAGGGTGGGTTCTTTGCAGGAATAGAGATAATCCATACCCAAATGGTCTTGTAGGTGCTGCCCAACGGCAGGACTGTCTTGAATAAGCTCTATCTCTTGCTCTTTTAAAAGAGGGGCTGGCCCGATGCCTGATAATTGTAAGAGCTGTGGACTGTTAATAGCACCGCCACACAAAATCACTTCTTTATTGGCGAACACATCATGTGTTACGCCTTTATTCTGGTACTGGACCCCCACGGCTTTTTTACCAATGCATAATATTTTATTGGCATGAGCCTGGGTGATTAGATGCAGGTTATTGCGTTTAAGGGCAGGATGTAAAAAGGCTTTTGAGCTGGATTGTCTAATACCTTGGCGAGTAGTGGTCTGGTACAAACCAATGCCTTCTTGTTCTTCACCATTGAAATTAGTATTTTCATTTAATCCAAGTTGTCTTCCTGCTTGTATAAAATTACGGCAAAGGGGGTGAAGGTCTTGACTAACATCGGCCACATACATGGGGCCTTGGCCGCCTCGAAATCCATCTTCGCCAAGTTGATTACATTCTGATTTTTTGAAATAAGGTAAAACATCTTTATAAGCCCAGCCAGGATTCCCTGCCGCTTCCCAACCATCAAAATCGGCCTGGTGCCCTCGAATATAAACCATAGCATTAATGGAACTGGAACCCCCTAACACCTTGCCTCTAGGCCAATAGCTTTGGCGATTATTTGTGCCTTCATCCGCCTCTGCCATATACATCCAATTTACCGCTTTTTGATAGTAGGTTTTACCATAACCAATAGGTACTTGAATCCAAAAACGTTTGTCTGTACCGCCCGCTTCTAATAATAAAACCGTATATTTTCCGTTCTCGCTAAGGCGATGGGCTAACACGCAGCCAGCAGAACCCGCGCCGACAATAACAAAATCAAAATGTTGCATAAGAGGCCTCAAAGGTGAAAAACAGAGGCTAATGCCCTGTGTATGAGATCAATATAGATCAAACTGAAAATACATTTCAAACAAAATTATATCTAATTTGATTAAGGGCTTGTTAAATTTGTTGTTAGGGGTAAAGGGATTTGTTTTGCCTCTATTGTGCAAAAAAAAACGCCCTTCAATGGGCGTTTTTTTTGTTTGACTGGTGTACTAGGGGGGTGATATTTCTCGAGTGTTTAACGCATTTAGCCAATTAAGAGTGTCTGACATGACTTCTGAACGGTTTGTCTCATTGAGTAATTCATGGCGAGCACCTGGGTAGAGTTTTAAGGTGACATTTTTTTGGCCAGACGTTTGATAGTGATTAGCTAACTTGGGCAGGCCTTTCCCCATGAGGCCTACAGGGTCTTGATCACCTCCCATAATAAGAATGGGCAAATTAGCTTGTACTTTATTCAGTGAGCCTGTTTTAAATAGTTTGGCGAGGGCATGTAGAAAGTCCTGCCATAAACTCACAGAGCAGGCGAATCCACACAAACTATCGGCTATATATTTATCGACTTCTTTTTGATCTCGGCTAAGCCAGTCGAATTCTGTACGGCTAGGTTTGAAATGATTATTAAAGGATCCAAATGATAGGAACTGAAGCAACTTACTGTTTTTATCGGCTCCTAATCGAAAGGCTTCGATATTGGCGACTTGTTTTCCTGCCTGACTCATAAATACATTTTGAAGGTTTGATGCGCTGAGGATAACACCATCAATATGCCTAGCATTACCCGTTAGGTAGGATTGAGCGATGAAGGATCCCATGCTATGGCCCAAAATATAATAGGAGAGTGCTTTTTGATGGGGTTCATCACAAATCACAGTTCGAACAGTCTCTAAATCGTCGAGTACTTTCTGCCAGCCATTATTATGTGCGAACTGACCTAGAATAGTTGTACTGCTTGTACCATGACCTCTATGGTTATGAGCCACCACGGCGTAACCTTGCGCGACTAATTCTTGGGCTAAGAGATCATAACGTTTTGCATGTTCTGCCATACCGTGGAATATATGAATCCATGCTTTAGCGTTTTCATTTGGCCAGACATAGGTTTGAATCTCATGTCCATCAGGGGCCTTAATTATCTGCTCTATCATATAATGCTCTTTAGAAGTTTGCCTTCTGGTCTATTAGAATGGCCAATAAGAAGGCGTGCTAAGAACGTTAGATATACCATAAGCGGTATAAAAAGGGCGTTAAATCAACAAGGTCTGCTTGCTTATCTGATATTCGTCTGAGTAATAAGTTAGCTTAATTGTAGGATGAGTCTCTCTCTCTTTTAGGGGGTTTTGTGATCACTTTTACAGGGGTGTAATAAAGGCTGTATTCCTGCGTTAATAACTTATCAACTAGGTAGGATAGTTTGTCAAAAATATTGTCTTGGTTATTTGCTTGCAACACTATTTCGACAGAGTGAGTGTGATTATGGGCACTGAGTTCAATCGTTTTAGTCATATAAGCTGTTTTGCTGGGGTAACTTTTGGCTGAATTTGCATAACCTTGCTCCTCAGAGGGCGTATAAGCGAAGGCGAAGCTATAACCTGCCTCTGATTCTGCGTGGCTAAAGGTACATGAATTATTTGAATCTGCTTGCGTCATTTCGGGGGCAGGTACATTGTCTAAAAAGTTCATATAAGCGATCACAGAGAGTTGCTCACATAATATTGAAAACTCGGGAGAGCTTGATCCTTCGAGTGTAAAATCTTGACTGGTATCTAGGTTAAAGGCTTGATGTTGTGCGGAACTGCAGCCTAATAGACCTATGGAAATAAAAAACAGGAATAATGTACGCATAATCACTTACTCAAAATGTTTTTACATCCTTAACAATAGGTGATTTTTTTAAAAAGTATGATTTAAAAGACGAGTTATCAATCTATATCGAGTGTATTGATAACTGAGATTGAAGTGACTATTGAAAAAAATCAGTCATGAATTTACTTGTTTAATGTTTTGCTTGTCTCAACGCTAGTTCTTGCTCTAGGATTTTAGCGCTGTCTAGATTATTTAGGGGGGCATGCTTATCTGTTGGTATATGACCACTTACTTGCAAAGAAATATAGCGCGTAGCACATACTCTTAAGAAAGAGGTGAAGTTACCCAGGTCATGGCCAGCATCAATAGACTCATGATATAGGCGCGTTATCATTTGAGGCACTTGCAAGTTATCACGAGCCGCGACCTCTTCTAAAATGTACCAGAAACTATTCTCAAGTCGGATGCTAGTGACCATGCCATCAATACGAAGAGAGCGTGTTGAGCTTTGCCATAATTGGCTGTCAGCCTGAATAAAAAGTTTGCACATAAAATAAGACCTAGTTTCTGAGTAAAAACAACAAGCATGTATATCAGTGTAAAGTAGGCCTTTAAGCAAACCAATAATGGAATGATATTTCTGATTCAATCTGCTTAAAGACGATAATCAATGATTAAGTTAACTTAGCATTACTTATCAAGTAATCGATAAAACTGTTTGAGCCATTCAGGGTGTGCAGGCCAAGCGGGGGCAGTTACTAGGTTTCCTTGAGTGATCGCCTGATCAGGGGCAATATCTGCAAAAGTCCCATTACTTGCTTCAACTTCGTAGCGACAGGCAGGATAAGCGGAGCAAGTACGGCCTTCTAAGACACCCGCTGCCGCTAATAGCTGTGCCCCGTGACAAATCGCAGCAACAGGCTTTTCTTCAAGAAAAAAATGACGAACCATCTCAATCACGTCTGGGTTTAACCTTAGGTATTCTGGGGCTCGTCCACCTGGAATAACCAGAGCATCATAATCTGCTGGATTAATATCTGCGAAACTCGCATTCAATGTAAAGTTATGACCGAGTTTCTCTGTATAGGTTTGGTGTCCTTCAAAGTCATGAATAGCGGTTGTGATGATGTCGCCTGATATTTTATCTGGACATACAGCGTCTACCTGATGACTATTTGCAATAAGCGCTTGGAAAGGCACCATGGTTTCATAGTCTTCAGTAAAATCACCTGTGATCATGAGAATTTTTTTATTATTCATTATCTTCTTCCTATCGTGGGTTTTGTTTGTATAGCGATAGGTAAGTTGTAACAAACATTGATAAAGCAAAGGTATTAACAGGTTAATACCTTTTAAATAAGAGGCGTGCAGGGTTACTAGGATTCAAGAAATGGGGTTAATCTTTAAGACCTTGAGGTAAAAAGCCTTCCATGAATTCGGTTTGTTTGAAGGTGGATGCAAGGCGTTGCTTTTGCTGTGCCAGTTTTATCTTGGGGGCGCGGCTTTCATCTACTTGAAAGTTATGCTCACTAATAAGGCGTTTACCTTCGTCGTTCAATTTATCTTCATGAATTTTTCGAACATTTATCGAAAACTCACCAACAGCTTGAATATTATTGTCCCGACTAAAACGGGCGAAGTCATTAAAGTAAAAGTGCTCTTCTACATATCGATCACTCAGGTTAATGAGGCATTGCATGAGTTCATATACGAGCTCGTTAATACAGGCTTTGTTCAGTATCAGGGTGCATTCAATACCATGTAGTTCAGCAAATTCAATTTGAGAATCTTGTTCTGTGTTCCCTATGTGAAAAATGATATCGATAAGGTACTTACCATTTAGCCTAACATTCATGTCTAAACATTCAATACGCGTTTGATCAAAGCGTAAGCGTTCAAATGTTTGATTAATCGTCTTCTTATCAAACACTAGGTTTGAGTCCAAACTCAAATCAAACAGTTCGGCATACTGAGCCATAAGAGGTAGGTCATGATGGCTATTAAAAGGTGTGCTTAGGTTTTCACCATTTTTCGACTTAAGTGTAAAAAGCTCTCTTATTTCATGTTCTCTTGTTTTTTTAAGGGCTAAAAAGACGGTTTGAATAATTTCAGATGTTGGCAGATTAGGTTCGACACGCCACTTTCGGCCATAGACAATTTTTTTGGCTCTATCGGGTTTGTTTTTTTGATAGTTTTCTCTTCCGATAATACCTACTTGAATAAAAAGGCCTTGTTCATCATCGCCGCAAAAAATGGGAAAAGCATGATCGAATGCTATTTTACCTAATAAATGCTCAATACTTTCTAGGTTATGGTGATAGCCATAAAAATGCTGTGGTACGCAGGTTTGCCCATTGGGTAGGTCCACGACAGGTGCTGAAATGAGGCAATACTCGCCCAGCGTCAAGTGAGCATCAATATCTAATTGGCATAAAGACGTATTCTGGACTTTATTTATTGGCAATAGCTTAGAGTCTTTATACATAATTTAGTCATATTTCTTAATACAAGAGTATGCAGCTGTGACAGGTGAGTCTGTTGCAGGTTCAATGCAAAACAAAATTTTTAAGTGAGTCTGCAATCTAAAAAGGATTTTTGAATTAAAAAATAAAACTGTATAAATGTACAGCTTTATTGTTTTCATATTCTGCATTATCTCTTGGGTCATGATTGTCTTATTTTTCAATTCCATCATTTAGTATCAGCTGTAATATGTCCTTTTCTCGATCTAACATCTGTTTTATGTGTTGGCGTGCTGTTTATATTTATTATATACGAATGAATGAAGTCTATAAAAAACAAAGGCTTAGTTTTATATCGCAAAAATATGAACCCATAACGTTCGTTAAATGAGCCTTTTATTAAAATGGCTTTATTACACTAGCCCACTTATGTTTAGTGTTTTATATTGCAATGGGGTTGGGGGGGAAGTATCTGCTTATCCCTTACCTAACGTTATCAATATGATTAAATTTAAAGGAATAAATTATGTCGTACATGATGGTCGGCGCGTATGGTCCTTTTAGTTCTTCGTTAGATGAAAAGGCTATGACGTGTTTTAACGAAGCAACGGCGCACTTCGATGATATTCAATATACGCCAGTTGCTGTGGCAATACAGGTTGCATCAGGTACTAATTACGCTTTTTTCTGTGATGTAAAAGCAAAAGACAGTGTCACATTGTCTTCTGCCATGATCACTGTTTTTAAACCGTTAGAGGGGCTGGCGGGTATTATGGATATTGAAATATTACCGAGCTAAGTGTGGTGATAAATGTGTAGAAAGCAGAAAGAGTGATTCAATGAATCACTCTTTCTGCTTTCTTGGACTTTATGTATTGACGACTTCTATGGCCTGCATCATGCCTAAATCCTCATGAGTAAGGTTGTGACAATGGAAAACAAAGGTACCCGTAAAGGTCTCAAAACGTGTCCTAAAACGTATTCGTTCAAACGGCGCTAGGTTAACAGTATCTAACCAGGTGCCAGCTGCAACACCACCGCCTTCGACCATTTGAAAGGGATTAACATGTATATGGAACGGATGAGACTCCGCCGTATGATTGTATACTTCCCATTCTTCTACCGCATTTAACGGAATCTGCCATGCATTTTCGCAGGAAAAAGGCTCTCCATTAATGGTGTATTTCTTATTACCCGCAGCGCCTGATAAACCAAACTCAAGGCGACGGCCAAATGTGATCTCTTTTGATGTTATATCCTCAAGTGATTTAGGCCTTTTCAATATACCCTCATAGAGAGGCATATCTAGGGCTTGGGGCTCCACAATTAAGTTAGCGATGTGTTTTGCTTGGGCGACTTCTTGTGTGTCTGATGCAGTAACAGGGTTGGAAAAAATGGCAAACTCACCGGTCTGACTTGCTTTGATAAGTACATCCGCGCGATTACCGGGCACCATCACAATTTTGTTTTGTATTCGCGTTTCTTTAAGAGGGTTACCGTCAAAGCAAAGGGCAGTAAGCGGATGTTGATTAACATAAAAATTCATATTGACCATATGACTGGCATTCACCAAACGCCACCTTTGTACTTCTCCTAGCTTCATTCTGATACTGGGTTTGTGTTGTCCATTAATCAAGGTGACGCCAGGCTGGTTTAATAAGGCATAGTTTTCACATAGGCCTTCGTCGTCATAACGTGGGGTTTGAAAACACATAACCTGTTCTTTACAGGCTTTGATTTCAGCTATGTCGTCAATTGGCCCTTCAATGATCAGGGCCCCCGTCATGCCTGAGGCAACCTGTAAGGCAACTGAACCATGGAAATGGGCATGGTAAAAGTAGGTACCAGGAGGGTGCTCTTTATGAATGTTATAGATATATTGCTCAGACTCTTGGAACCTAACGAGTGTAAAAATATTATCAGCAGGACTTTTAGGAGAGACATGCACCCCATGCACATGCATATTGGTAACATTAAACCCTCTAGGGGTATTATCTTCTTCAGTAGGGATGCTTGTGCATATTTCTTGAAGAGGGTCGTAGGGTAATTTGTTATTCAGTCGTAGGCGAATTGTGTCGCCTGCTTTGACTCGCAAGGTGCGGCCAACAGGAAGGTTATCAAAGCAACGTAAATGAGTTTGTTGGCCCATTAAATCAAAGTTGCCATATTGGGCATTGATTTTGACGTTTAAAAGGCCGTCTATAGACGTTTCTTGAGGGGGATTAATTAATTGTGATGAAGAGGGCTTAGCCCATGCACTGGGAATGCCGGTGACAAGATAGCCCGCTCCTGCCCCTAAAGCCCCCGTTAAGCTAGTCAGTCCTATACCTTTAATAAAAGAGCGCCTTGGGAATCCATTTTGTTTGATTTTACTCATGCTTGCACCTGCGTCTCGGCTTTAAAAAAGGTTGCCATGATATTTTCTGCACTGCGCAAACCTAATGCTGCAGCAGTTAAAGAGGGGGAGGCACTGCCAACACTGAGGTAGTTTGCTGTACCCACAACATAAAGATTCGGGTGGTCGAAACTTTGGCAATAAGCATTGACCACGGCGCTTTCTTTATCATTTCCCATACAAACAGTACCCGCTATGACGGCATCACCTGAGGATAAACTCAGTTGGTACGTGTCTTTAAATTTACCCGCGACGAAATTTTGCCAATTTTCTTCCGTTTTTCTCGGCATGTCTTCATCAGTAATGGTTTTGATACCGAGTTTATGAAAGACATCAAGATGCCAGTCCCAGGCTTTTTTACAACCTTTAAGGGTGTAATCATCTAGTTGGAAATTCACTTCTGGTCTGGGTAGGCCTAAGGGGTCAAGTTGATCCGAGAGGGTTACCCTGTTATAGGCAGTCGGGAGGATTTCAATGGTGCTATGAAGATTAATTTGTCGTGCAGTCTTGTTCTCAATATGACGTTTTAAGGCGTCACCCACTAGGCCTAATTCGATGGCTTTTTGAGCTTCTTCAATAGGACCAATCCCCCCCTTAAAAGCCGCGTTCACAATGAAAGGCGCAATGGAGGCATAGTCTGACCTAAAATCACCATCACGCCATTGGCCAAACGCACCGGTCGCACTGACAGGGCCTCGATAGGGGTAAACCTTCATCTCATCAGGTGCATAACCTAGAGTATTAACATTGGCAAAGCCCATCAGGTTTCTACCTACCTGATCTGAAGAGTTACTGAGCCCTTCTTTTGGTACATTAAATTTCCCTCCTGAAAGTAGCATTAATCTTGCCGTTTCAACGGCATGAGCGGCTAGGATAAAGACTTTTGCTTTCGCAATTCCAACAGGGCCCGTTTTAGGATCAGCATCAAAATTACGGTAATGCAGTTCTGTTACCTTTCCATTGTCATCAAGAACGACTTGATAGACCACCCGATTAGCAAACACCCTGGTGCCTTGTCGCTCTGCTTTATGCACATGAACGCTGGCGTCATACTTGGCGCCAATAGGGCAAATAGGTAAGCAACTTGCGTTGCCACAACATTGGGGACGGTCATCTCTTGGAATTGAGTTACGACAATGAGGAAGAGGTTGGCTATCAGGGCCTAAGCCATGGCGTTTAACTTCTTCCCCAATGGTTTTATCAAGATAAGATCTAGGTATCTCTGGCATAGGGTATTTGATTGTCGGTGATGGTGCGATGCAATCAGGTCCGCCTGCCACTCCCCAAGCATCTTCTATTTGATTATAAAAAGGTTCAATGTCGTCATAGGAAATAGGCCAGTCTTTACCTACCCCGTATTTTGTTTTCATTTGAAAATCATTCGGAAACAAGCGTTCTGCATGACCTGTCCAATGCCAGGATGTACCACCCACTAAACGCATGAAAAAACCATCAAAGGCAATTTGTTTTTTTGGCTGCTGTGGCGCATTAGGTTTAGTCGGTAGTTTAGGCTGTACATAATAACTTAAAGGGTCATCATCATCGGGAACGGGTGCCCAAGGCATCATTTGATAGGGTGAATTAGCCTCTTTAGAGAGATCATTTTTATAACGCTGAATAGCGTTAACTTTATCTACCTTAGCGCCAGCATCTAATATGGCCACGTTTAAACCTTTTTGGGATAGTTTCCATGCCATGATGCTACCCACTACGCCTGCACCCACTATTACAATATCGGCTTCGATAACTTCTTGTGGATTAGTCAGGGAGTAGGGTGTCTTTGATGCGTCACTAAAATTGATTTTTTGAGGTGATTCTTTGCTAGAAAATGTCATGTATTGATCCGTCAAATATGAAAGGGTTTAAGCTTTAGGGGCGTAGGCCCAATACCCAAAAGGTCCACCGCAAGTCGCAGAAGGTTTGGTGAATTGACACGCCTGCCAAGTGAGGGCCTCGTCATAATTTATTTGACCAATAATGGCGCTTTGCAGATTGACTGATTTATCATTTGACCATGCTAAGTGTTCTTGTTTAGAGCTTAAGTTAGGGCAAAGTTTCTGGACTAAAGGGTTAAATCTGTCCTGTTCTGTCAGGCTGACTTGGCTTAAATACCAGGCTTTGATAATGCTTTGTACCGGGTAATAGTGACTATCTACAAGGCGTTGAGCGGCGTCTTGTTGAGCCTTTTCATCATCTAAAAAATCATCGGTTAGAACCGCCAATTTTTCAAAACTTAATAACAGACTTTGATATTGCAAACTGAATTGATAATTAAGTGCCAAGAGGGACAAGATATCTTGTCCAAGTTGCAAATAACTGTGATCCAATTTGATCCCTGTTAGTAAACTGCTTAAGGATAAAAATGTGCTTGTATCTGGGCTTGGTTTAGCGCTGGCATAGGGGCTGATTAAGCTTATTGGCAGACTTGAAACAGTGGCAGCTAATGCTAGGTTTTTTAATACGGAACGGCGAGATAGAGGGCTTATCTTGGGCATGTATGCATCCTTCTACATTACACAAAATGAATGAGAAAAGGGCTAAAGCTAGCCCTTTATTTGAGCGTTAGGCATCAATTGTTCAGAGTAAAACTTTCCTGTTGGGCCATGACTACTTGGCATCGACCATTATTTTTAGCCTGATAAAGGGCGTTATCAGCCTCTTTTATAAGGTGTTGGATATCCGTGTCTGGGGCTGGTAAACAGGCCGCTACACCCATGCTTAAAGTAACATGCTGTTGAGGGTTTTGGGTATGAGGAAAATGCGCTTCACTGACTTGTTGAAGTAAATCATTGGCGGTGGCAAGGCAACTCGCCTGATCTTTCATAGGGAGTAAAATTATAAACTCTTCACCCCCGTAACGGGCAATGAGATCAATATTATGATCAAGGTTTTGTTCAAGTAACTTTGCAATGTTAAGCAGGCATTGGTCGCCGGCCAGGTGGCCATAAAAATCATTATAGGATTTGAACAAATCCACATCTATCATAATGACGCCTATCCAATTGTTGCTATGGATTGCATTTTGCCATTTATTATTGGCTTCAAAAAAGAAACGGCGACGGTTTGCAACTTGGGTTAACTCATCGGTTTCACTTAAGGTTTGTAGTTTGCCATTAATTTGCGTTAATTTTTCATTGGCAAGTTCAGTCGCAGAATGTGCTTTTTTTAGTTGATCTTCGGCATCTGATCTCGCTTTCACAAAAACAGAGAATGCTTGTGCAATTAACGCTATCTCATCATCACCCCTAAGGGGGATATTAACCTCTTGTCCCTTCACATGAGATTGCATGGTGTCACTGAGATTATTCAACCTGCGCACAATATAAAAGCGGATGAAAACGTAGGTAATCACTGTCAATAAAAGGAAAATGCTACTAAAGATAATGAGGCGAGTGATCGCTTGATTAACCACGATTAAATGCTTTTCACTGGCAGTTTGTGCGGTTTCTTTTAGCGATAAAAAGTAGTTGTAACTACTGCCACTGAGTCTTTGAGCATGTAGTCTGGCCTCTCTTGCTGCGGCGAGTGTTGCGCGATGGCTCTTTTGTAAGGGGGCTTGTAAGGCAATTGTTGCTGTTAATAGGGGTTCGATTTTCTCTAAAAACGCGAGCTCCTTACCTTGGCTTAAATTTAAATCTTTTAAAGCGTTAACAGATATTTGACTTAAACGGCTTAACTTATTTAGTTGCCCGAGGCTTTCAATATTTTGGGCAAGGGATGTGTAATTGAGAACCTCTAATGCATTGAGGTAAAATTGGGGCTGTGTATTTTTAAAATCGGTATTGATTAACCATTGGAAAAGTCGTGTCAATTGTTGCGTGTTTTTTTGTTTTTCAAAGGTTAACTTTTGCTCTTGCAGTAAGCTAAGTTCTAAATGTTTTAGGCTTTTAAAAAAGGGAACTTGTAACTTATCTATTTTATCTAACTGGGCCGCATCCATTTCTGCGTTAGAATTCAGTTTTTGCCTTACATTTTGATAGATAGCGACGAGATTTTGGCTCAGTACTTCTTCATTCGAAATACTTCTGTCACTGCTAATAAGCTGCTCTATCGCTTGCGCAGCAATGACTTCAGCATCTCTTGTTAGCTCAGCCGCATTCATCGCGCTTTCAAAATGATTGCCTGACAAGGCTTTAAACTCATCAGCTTGTTCGGTCAAGGTTTGAATGCTGAGATAACTGGCGATAAGAAAAAAACTAAGCACAAAAATAAGCACCATGTTTAGGCGAAAACTAATGTGCTTAAACTTATTTGACTTCAATGTCTGGTTTATCATTACTTACTCTTTGCTGTCGGTGACATTATTTGAAAATTGGAGCATAGAGTATGCCACCTTGCGTCCATGGCTGGTTAATGCCTCTTTCAATGCCCACTTTAGAATCGATACCGAAATGACGGTTATAGATTTCGCCATAATTACCGACGGATTTAATTGCTCTATAGGCCCATTTATTATCAAGTCCTAGGCGCTCTCCTATTTTACCTTTTGTCCCTAATAAGTGCTGTACTTCTGCGTTATTACTGTGAGCCAAAGCTTGGTCTACGTTGGATGCATTGATGTTTTTTTCTTCTGCCAATATAAGCGCGTGAACAACAGATCGAATGATTCTTGACCATTGGGCGTCATCGTTACGGACCATGGGTCCTATTGGTTCGCGAGAAATAGTGTCTGGCAGGAGGCGGTAATTTTCCGGTTGGTCGGTACGGTTGGCTCTATTTGTGGCTAGGTTCATACGGTCGGCTGTATAGGCGTCACAGGGTCCGCCACGGAAAAAACTGTCACCGTTAGAAAAGAGCACTTTGGTATTGAGCTTTCGGCTATCTATTAAATCCAAAAGATTTTGGTGGGTGCTGGTGTTCTGAGTAACACACACTGTTTTGTTATCTAAATCGTCTAGTGATTGAATATTGGTCGCTGCACGAACAATAAAGCCTTGGCCGTCAAATAAGTAAACCGCTGGAAAATCGAGCTGATAGATACTTTCTCGAGAGTGTGTCCAGGTAGAGCTATACATGACCACGTCGGATTTCGATTCTTCTAAGCTAGAAAAACGAGTAGACGCACCGACTTCGATATAATTAACAAACGTTTGGTTCTTTAGTACTGCAGCAGCCGCTGCACGGCAAAAATCCACATAAAAACCTTGCCATTGTCCTTCTAAATTGATGGCACTACGGGCTGGGTCATCAGGGAAGACCCCACAATTTAAATCGCCTCTATTCTGAACCTTGATTAAGGTTGATGACTGAAAAGGGTCTTGAGATGCTTGAGCGCTAAAGGGCAACATAAGGGTCAGTAGAGCAAGGTAACGGCTAGATTTTCTAAGTAAAAACATCATAACTCTTTTTTTGTTATTTCATGAAGTAAGTGGATGCTAACGCATTAAACTGATTTTTAAAATGTGAATTTAAATTCATATTGGCATTTTACTGTCAAAAAATTAAGACAGTAATCCTGATGTTGATAGCGCTTGATAAATTAAGTACTTTTTAAGATAAGTAGGTTTTATAACAGTTCTTTTTTCAATACTGTATTCATGCGTGGATTTCTGGGACAATAGCGAACTTAGACACCTTCCAAATAGCAGCCATTTTTTCATTAGAAATTGGTAAATCAGGCACAGTGAATCATGATCAAAAAGCACAAGAGAGCAGCCAATTTATTTTCATACCCCCAATATTGGGCTGAATGTTATGGCATAGCCCCATTTTTACCCACCAGTCGAGCTGAAATGGATCAATTAGGCTGGGATTCTTGTGATGTGATCTTGGTCTCTGGTGACGCTTACGTGGATCATCCCAGTTTTGGTATGGCTGTTATGGGCCGTTTATTAGAAAGGCAAGGTTATCGAGTCGGTATTATTGACCAGCCTGACTGGCGTAGTGCAGACGATTTTCGTCGATTAGGTGAGCCCAACCTATATTTTGGTGTCACCGCCGGCAACATGGACTCCATGATTAATCGCTACACAGCCGATTTAAAAGTCCGTAATGATGATGCCTACACACCTTATGGTGCAGGTGGAAAGCGCCCAGACCGAGCTGTCATTGTCTATTCACAGCGCTGCAAAGAAGCGTTTTCTAATGTGCCTGTCATGATAGGCGGTATTGAAGCCAGCCTGCGTCGTATTGCCCAATATGATTATTGGAGTAATGAGGTGAGGCGTTCTGTACTGATAGATTCTACGGCAGATATATTGTTATACGGCAATGCCGAGCGCGCAATTGTTGAGGTGACTCATGCGATGGCTGCGGGTAAAAAAATGTCAGAAATTAATGATATTCGTGGCACGACTGTCGTGAGAAATACACCGCCAGGGGGATGGACTGAGCTTGATTCCACACGTGTAGATTGGCCTGGTAAAGTAGACCAGATTTACTCACCCTATGAATATATTCCAGAAGGTAAATGCCAGACAGGGGAAGAAGAGTCCGATGTCATGCCAATTAGAGTCATACCTGCGCCGTTAGGTCGTAAAGAGAAGCTCAATCCGGCGAAAACCTTTGTCCGCTTACCTTCTTTTGAAAAAGTATCTAAAGACCCCGTATTGTATGCACATACTTCACGTGTTTTGCACCTTGAATCAAACCCTCATAACGCAAGAACACTTGTACAAAAACATGGCAAAAAAGAAATTTGGGTAAACCCACCACCAATCCCGTTGCTAACAAATGAGATGGATGGTGTATTTGATCTTCCTTATGCAAGGGTTCCTCACCCTAAATACGGTAAAGCTAAGATACCGGCTTATGACATGATAAAGACCTCTATCAATATCATGCGAGGGTGTTTTGGTGGGTGTACTTTTTGTTCTATCACTGAGCATGAAGGGCGTGTTATTCAAAGCCGCTCACACGAATCTATTCTGAATGAAATTGAAGATATTAAGCAGAAAGTACCCGGTTTTACTGGGCATATATCAGATTTGGGTGGCCCTACATCTAACATGTATATGCTTAATTGTAAGGATGATGAAATTCAGGCTTCTTGTCGTAAGCTGTCTTGTGTTTATCCTACTATATGCGAAAACCTCATTACCGATCATAGCCCAACGACTCAGCTTTATCGTAAAACCCGCGCAATGGAAGGAGTACATACGGTTTCCATTGCCTCAGGTCTACGTTATGACCTAGCGGTTGAAGATCCAGAGTATGTTCGTGAGTTGGTGACTCATCATGTGGGTGGACTGTTAAAAATTGCCCCTGAGCATTCTGAAAAAGATACGCTGGCAAAAATGATGAAGCCTGGTATGGGAACTTACGATAGGTTCAAGCGTATGTTTGACAAGTTCTCAAAAGAGGCGGGGAAAAAACAACATCTTATCCCTTATTTCATCGCAGCTCATCCCGGCAGTGATGATAAAGATATGTTGAGCTTAGCTCTCTGGCTTAAGCAAAATGACTTTAAACCGGATCAAGTTCAAACCTTCTATCCATCTCCTATGTCTTTAGCGACTGCCATGTACCATTCTGGCAAAAACCCGTTAAAGTCGGTGACCTATAAAAGTGAAGATGTGGTTACGATTAAGGATGCTAAACAAAGAGTGGTTCAAAAAGGGTTTTTACGTTATCACGATCCTGATAACTGGCCTGCTTTGCGTAAAACCTTACGGGAAATGGGGCGAGCTGACTTAATTGGTGATGGTGTTAATAAGCTAGTCCCGGGTGAAGAAAGAGATAAACAAGTTTCTAGGCGTCCTATAAAAGCAAAACCAGGACAGGCTACTGGAGCATCGCATTCAAGTAATAGGCCGACAATGGCTAAAAATGCTGAGAAGGCAAAAGCGAATCAAAAAGCAGAAAAGTCTCAAAGAGGCAACTCGACGGGAGTAGCTCCAGGGAAAAGTAAACCAGCGCAATCTAAAACGCGATCTCAAGGGGCGCCAGCAGACAAAAGTAAACCAGCAAACTCTAAAGCGCGATCTCAAGGGGCGCCAGCAGGCAAAAGTAAACCAGCAAACTCTAAAACGCGATCTCAAGGATCGCCAGCAGGCAAAAGAAAGCGCATTAATTAGCAATTAGAATTGATAGACCAGTTTTAGCGATTGGTTTCTATTATTGAATACAAAAACGTCTTTGGGCTCATATTCATTATCATCATATGGGTGCCAAAGCGTTAATGTGTAATTACCTTCAACTAGTCCCTTAAATTTAATTTGGCCATATTTATTACTGACTTTGGTGTGTTTCTTATCGGTGACAAAAACATAAGCCTCCATGCTGTCATGAATACCACATCCCAAAGAGACAGGGCCAGCTTTTTCAAACGTGACAGCCTGTTCGGGCATTTTCGTATATAGCTTTAATTCAAATGTTTTTGCTGGTGAAAATGAGTAAACATGATGAGCTGTCAAATCATAGTTTGGGAATTGAACCTTACTGCCAAGGTTAAGAACGGTAACAAAGGGCTCAAACGAGTTATTAATTTGACTAATGACCTTATCTTTCGGAGTGAGTATATAGTCTGTTTGATTTAATTGGTTTTCAAGAATCGCGACAACATTTGGTAACACCTTCTGAGCGCTATTAACTATATTGATTGTTAATTCTGAGGCATTCAAAAAAGGGATTGCCTGGATAAAAAGAAGTAGCCAATATTTCATCTGTAAACTCTCTCTTCTATTTAAATAAACGTACTCTTCATATTTTATAATGTATCTTTTACTTACCTATTAAAACAAGATTTTTATATGAAATTCACCTTGAATTCACATTTCAATATTATTTATATTGTTAATTTATTAACCGTAATTCAAAAAAAATATTCAATATTTAGTGTTTTATTAAATAAATAAATTGCCTGATTTTTATTGTGGATAAAACTGCACTATTAATTTGTTGATTTGTTTATAAAAAAGTATTTTTCCTGTTGTTTTATTTTGTTTGCTTTACGCCTGTTTACATTTATTCTATTTATTGTTTTAAGGTATTTGTATAGTTTAAAAATAGATTTTTTGTTTTTTTGGGATTTTTATGGTTTTTTTTTCATTTAGTTGGAAGTATAAAGTATTGTTTCTTCCTATTTTTATGACATTAACGTGTCTGTACTCGATTTATATAATGTTTCAAGCTATTAATGGTGCTGAAATGAACTTAACGGCGGCAACAGAAAAATCGATAGATAATTCTAATATTTTTCGGTCGGTAGATGAGGAAATAAAGAAACTTAATTTAGAAATAAAAAACCTGATACTGTTAGATTCAAAAAACAAAATAAGAAAAAAAATGGTAGAAACAATAAGGTTATCATCAGAAATTGAAGAGACTCTTTTTAAACTGAAAGAAAAGAATAATGAAGAGTCAAGGTTAATTGATTTGTATGATAAGTTTATAAAAATAAAACCAATTCGGATGAAGATAATAAAAGCATCCAGGAAAAATCTTGATGATAAAGCTATTTCGTTAAGCGATAGTATTCAGCCCTTTGTAGATGAAGTTTCTTTAATAGCAAAAGAACTAATAGATAGAGAGCATAGCGAATTGAAATTGGCACTTTCAGCGAACAAGTTGCTTATGGAATCAGTGAAGTTTGATGTGGTTATCTCAATACTTTCTATTTGTTTAGTGACTTATGTTTTTGTATTGTATTTTGTTAGAAGCCTTGTACTGCCATTGATTAGAATACAAAAAAAAATGAAGGATATTGCATCAGGAAATTTGATTGAAAATAAAGGAAAAGTAAATTCAATAAGTAGGGATGAGGTTGAACAAATATTTAACTCTGTTAGTGATATCGTTAGTAAATTTTCAAAAGTCATTTCAGAAGTAAGTGATAGCTCTGAACTTGTTAGCAAAAGTGTTATTAGAGTTGAAGCAACGTCTGAAAAAATAGAAAAAGTCAGTGTTAGCTTAAAGCAGTGTGTTGATTTAGTTGAAAATGAAGCTAAACAAGTTTTATTGAATACACAAGAGGTAAGCCATAACATTGAATTGGTACAGGCTGAGGTTAATACATTAGTTGAAGTAGGGCAGTCTCAATCTAAAAAAGTATCTCACTATATTAGTCGAAAAGTATTAGATTTTGATGAGATGAAATCACAAATGGATTTAATGGTAGATATCTCTAAAAACATGACTAGCTCAGTTAATGAAATAACAAATATTTCAGATGTCATAAACTCAATTTCAGATCAAACCAATTTACTTGCATTGAATGCAGCAATCGAAGCTGCACGAGCTGGCGAGCAAGGTCGTGGTTTTGCTGTTGTCGCTGATGAAGTAAGAAACTTAGCAAAAAGAACATCAGATGCCGTTAATGAAATAAGTGAATTAACAAATAATATAACGAGACAGGTTAAAAGTAATAGTGAATCCTTAGAATCATTTTCAACCTTTATATTTAATTTAAGTGGTGAGTTTTGTTTAATATCAAAAGATGCGGATAAGGTATCAGAAAGTGTTGTTGATTTAAGTGACTTAATTAAAAAATATAATTATGCAATCGAAGGTCTTAAATCATCTAACAAACATATTACAGATAAATTTTTACCAATAATGGAAGTGTCTGAAAAATCAAAGAAATATTCAGATGATCTGGTTGAAATAAAAATCAACCTTAATAGTTCATCAAGTTTTTTAAGAGAAAATATTAGTTACTTTAGTGTTTAATGAGGTGGTTATGAGAAAAATAATTTTTATATTGGTTCTTTTTAATATATCAGTAGCTTATGCATTAGATGATTATGTCTTTGAATCAGGTCATGGGTCTCTTAGTAAATGGACCTTGCCAGAAGAGGTTCCTTTTCCAGAGAATAATAGGCCAACTCAAGCTAGAGTGGATTTAGGTAAGGCGTTATTTTTTGATCCCAGATTAAGTGGTGACGGAAATATGTCTTGTGCTTCATGTCATAACCCTATGTTGGGCTGGTCTGATGGACTCAAAACAGCGAAAGGGCATAAAAGTCAGATATTAGGTCGGGCCACGCCAACGATTATCAACACGGCCTATAATTCAATTCAAATGTGGGATGGACGTAAAGCCAGTTTAGAAGATCAGGCGACAGGGCCTTTGGAGGCGGAAGTTGAAATGCATATGGATATCGAGAGTTTAATTTCATGGCTAAATAATAATGAAATCTATCGCAAGAAATTTAACCTCGCATACCCAGGTGAAGGTGTGAGCGCTACAACGTTATCCAAGGCGATTGCAAGTTATGAAAGAACCATAATTAGTCGAAACTCTCCTTTTGATAACTGGGTAGAAGGTAATAAGAGCGCATTAACGGAGAGTGAAATTGCTGGTTTTAAGCTCTTTGTTGACCCTGAAAAGGGAAATTGTGAGGTATGCCATAGTGCGCCAAACTTCACCGACAATGGATTTCATAACGTCGGCTTAGAGCTTGTTTTGGATGGTGATTCTGATTTTGGAAGGTACAAAATCATTTCTCTTAGTAGTTTAAAAGGTGCGTTTAAGACACCAACCCTTCGCGACATAAGTTATAGCGCACCCTACTTTCATGACGGTTCCTCTCATACTCTTGAGCAAGTGGTGAAACATTATGTCGATGGCTGGAAAGGTGCTGAAAATTTATCGTTAAATATCAAAGAAATTTCATTAACTGAAAGTGAAATTGTTGACTTAACGGCATTTCTAAACGCTTTGTCCTCTCCAAAAGAAGCGCTTGTACTGCCTGAATTACCCTAGCTTTAAGGAAGATGATATGAAGATGAAAATTATTATTATGTGCTTTCTTATGACAAATTTAGCATACGCACAGAATTTTGTTGTTAATCAAAAAGGCTTGGCTTTTTCAGAAGATAATCTCACTATTCAGGTGGGTGATATCGTGTCTTTTGTTAACCAGGATGAAGCTTTCCATAATGTTTACAGTCTATCGGATGCCGCATTTTTTGATCTAGGCTCCTATGGAAAAGGAAAGGAGAAAGAGGTGGAGTTTGATGAGGTAGGTGAAGTTGTTGTTGAATGCGCGGTACATCCCTCGATGCAAATGACAATTAGTGTTATTGAGTAAATATGATGAAAGTGATCTTAGTTATATTAAGCGTCTACTTTGCAGTCAGTGTATGTTTAGCTCAGGCTGAAACACTTGCTAATTTATATCTGCATAAATGCAGTTTATGTCATGGCGTGTCCGGTAAAGGTGACGGTAAATTGGCGGTATTAATTAACAATCCTTCACCAGCGAATTTCACGCAATCCAGCCTTGGTTTAGACGCGATTGAAAGGATGATACAAGACGGTGGCGAGGCGAATGGTCGCTCCGCAAGTATGCCTGCATGGAAGAAGGAGCTGACACCAAAAAACATTTCACGATTAGCTCAGTATGTTTTTGCTTTTAGAAATCCAGAGTAGTAGATAATGCAGTACAAGAAACCTGTTATTTTATTAAAGTAACAGGTTTGCTTGTTTAAGGGCTCTTTGTCGGCGAGATTCTAGTCGACTCACTTCAAGAAGAATGTCTTCAACATAAGATAGGTGTTCATGTATTGCGTGTTTTGCCACATTACCGTCGCCTGTCATGATGGCATTATAAATGACAGTATGTTGTTGCATTACTTTTTCTCTGGCTTCGCTATGTTGAAATAAGTAGTTAAGGTTGGCGGCAATGCTTTGGGATAGCATTTGGAATAAAGCTCGCATAGTGTGAAGCATGACGGCATTGTGAGCACATTCTGCAATGGTTAAATGAAAAGCAGCATCTTTTTTGGCTTCTAGTTCTGGAAGACGCATATTGTGAGCTTGTATCAAATCTTCATAAGCCTTGGTGAGTTTCTTTTTATCATCATCAGTACTTCTAATCGCAGCATAATAAGTCGATATTCCTTCCAGAGCATCTCGAAACTCTAATAAATCATAACGAAATTCATCATGTTCTGAGAGCGCTTGTAGTAGGGGGTCACGTAGCTCACTACCAAGCGTCTCACTTATATAGTTACCACCACCCTGGCGGCTAACAACCATGTTTTTAGCTTTCAAGTTTTGAATGGCTTCTCGCAAGGTGGGCCTGGATACTTTAAATCGCTCTGCTAACTCTCTTTCAGGTGGCAGTCTGTCGCCTGGTTTCAATAGGCCCTCAATCATCATGCTTTCAAGCTCTTTGGTGATTTGATCGGAGATTTTTAAACTTGCCATTGAGCTGCTTCCATTGTGAGAGGTGTATAGGTTGATAATTGGTAATACCATTTCTATTGAACATATTATAAATATTATGCTTTAAAGGGCTTATTATCTAGTGCTTGATAAAATTTCTTCAGTATGGAATATAAAGATATTAGTAATTGGTCATATTGGTAATACCAATATCTAGATTGATCAAATAACTTTAAATATCGACAAACTGCTGAAAATTATTATTTATCAATAAAGGGGCTGATTCTGTGACCATTGCATCTTCAACAGATTACCGTAAAGCGGCAAAAGTTAAACTACCGCCATTTCTATTTCACTACATTGATGGTGGCTCATATGGTGAACACACGCTACGAAAAAATACGGAAGATTTGGCCGATATAGCATTAAAGCAACGTGTTTTGAATGACATGTCTAAGCTGGATCTGAGTACCGAGTTGTTTGGCGAAAAATTAAATTTGCCTATGACGTTGGCGCCTGTTGGTTTAACGGGTATGTATGCGCGCCGTGGCGAGGTCCAAGCGGCAAAAGCGGCAGATAATAAAGGCATTCCATTTACCTTATCTACTGTCTCCGTTTGCCCTATTGAAGAGGTTGCGCCAAGAATTGAACGGCCAATGTGGTTTCAGCTTTATGTATTAAAAGACCGTGGGTTTATGAAAAATGCGTTGGAACGGGCTAAGGCGGCTGGCGTGACGACCTTGGTTTTTACCGTTGATATGCCTGTGCCAGGGGCGCGTTATAGAGATATACACTCAGGTATGAGTGGCCCAAATGCAGCGATGCGTCGTGTATTTCAGGCTATGTGTCACCCAGAATGGGCATTTGATGTGGGTCTATTGGGTAAGCCCCATGATTTGGGAAATATTTCGACCTATCGTGGTGAGGTCACTAAACTTGCAGATTATATTGGTTGGTTGGGTGATAACTTTGACCCGTCAATTTCTTGGAAGGACTTGGAGTGGATTCGTGATTTCTGGGATGGGCCTATGGTCATTAAAGGCATTTTGGATGCTGATGATGCGAAAGATGCGGTAAAGTTTGGTGCTGATGGCATCATAGTATCAAACCACGGTGGTCGTCAGCTAGATGGGGTTCTATCATCTGTTAAAGCATTACCTAGCATTGCGGATGCGGTAAAAGGGGATATCAAAATATTGGTTGATTCGGGTATTCGTAATGGTTTAGATGTCGTAAGAATGTTAGCTCTAGGAGCTGACTCTACTATGTTGGGTCGATCGTATATATATGCCTTAGCTGCAAAAGGACAGGCGGGCGTTGAAAACCTAATTGATATTTATGAAAAAGAAATGCGTGTTGCAATGACCTTGTGTGGTGCTAACAAACTTAGTGACTTAAGCAGAGACTCTTTGGCTAACATCAAATAGTTTTATAAATTAGAGCTAAAATTTATCGATTAAGTTTTCTCGCTTTTGCGCCTGGATTAACGCCTGAGATTTAAGGCGAGAGTCCAACGCAATAGTCACACTCTTGTTGATGTAAAGTCGTAATCGACGGGTGTTTTTTTGACGGCAGAGGCTGGTACCTTGCTTCTTGATATAAGGCTTAGTAATTGTTCTCTTAGCTTTTATACGTGTACTTATTTGCTAAGAAAAGAAATATCCTTCTCATTGTTTGATATTCAAGTGGTGGGAGTAGGCCTAAGGCACAGGGTGGGGTATTATGAGCAGGATTTTATGATTGAATAGCCAAGTGCTAGCAATTGATAATACTGGATTTTTATCACTTTTAGCTCAAATCATCTTTATTATGATGGGCTTAAAATACGACTTTGAGAAAATTTTATGATCATTAAACCAAAAATTCGCGGATTTATTTGTACGACAACACATCCAACTGGCTGTGAGTTGAATGTTAAAGAGCAAATTGAATTTACTAAAAGTAAGGGCGAAATTAAAAACGGTCCCAAAAAAGTTTTAGTAATTGGTTCTTCTAGTGGTTACGGCTTAGCGTCACGTATTACAGCGGCATTTGGATCTGGCGCTGCGACCTTGGGTGTGTTTTTTGAAAAGCCAGCCACTGAGAAAAAAACAGGAACAGCGGGTTGGTATAATTCTGCTGCTTTTGAAAAACTAGCAAAAGAAGAAGGTTTGTACGCCAAAAGTATTAATGGTGATGCTTTCTCGCACGAAGCTCGTGCTAAAGTGATTGAAACAATTAAAGCTGATCTTGGTCAGGTTGATATGGTTGTTTATTCTTTAGCGTCACCAGTGCGTAAATTGCCAGATACGGGAGAGGTTATCCGCTCTGTATTAAAACCTATCGGTGAAACTTACCGTGCAACGGCGATCGATACCAACAAGAACACCATTATCGATGCTGAAGTTGAACCTGCAACTGAAGAAGAGATTGCGGCGACAACCACTGTTATGGGTGGACAAGATTGGGAATTATGGATGTCTGCGCTAGAAGAGGCGGGTGTTTTAGCTGATGGTACTCGCACAGTGGCGTATTCCTATATCGGGTCAGAAATTACTTGGCCTATCTACTGGCATGGTGCGCTCGGTAAAGCAAAAGAAGATTTGGATCGTGCTTCTGGCGAAATAAATGCACGTTTAGCACTTAAGGGTGGTGGCGCTAATGTTGCTGTATTGAAGTCAGTTGTGACGCAAGCGTCTGCTGCTATTCCTGTTATGCCTCTTTACTTAGCGATGGTGTTTAGCATCATGCGCAAGGAAGGTTTACACGAAGGCTGTATTGATCAGATTCAACGTATGTTCTCAGAGCGTTTGTATAATGACCTTGATCCATCCACCTTGGTTGACGATGTTAATCGACTGCGTTTGGATGATCTTGAATTACGTGAAGATGTTCAATCTGCATGTCGTGAATTATGGCCAAGCATTACCACTGAAAACTTATTCGAAAAAACGGATTATCAACTTTATAAGGACGAGTTCTTGAAGTTGTTTGGTTTTGGTGTTGTAGGTGTTGATTATGACGCAGATGTTGAACCAGAAGTAGAGTTTGATGTTATCACGCTGTAATTGATAACGTCTCTTGAATGGTGCCAATCTAAAGGCCGAGCTAATTGCTCGGCCTTTTTTTTGCCTCACGCATAATCTGACTGAGTTAGATGCCTTGGGGTGATTGGCTAAGAGGATGTATATTTTAGTTGCCTACTATATAGTTATCATGAAATATGACGATAACTAAGGACCAGTGAGAGTTGAGTTTCATTGCATCTTGTTATTGTGTTCGCTTTTTTTGTTTAGATGAGGGTTCTGTGTTTAAGCCAGTTTTATTATTTACTTTGATGTCTTCAGGTGTCTACGCCCAAACAATTGAGCGCCGTGTTGTGGATATCGTTTATGGTGATAAGGTGATTCGTACTACCCATCAGGTGGTATTGGATAGTGAGCTTGATGTGGGTGTCATACGTGCAGAAGAGACTAAACCTGAAGTGGCTACTAATATGGTGATTACCGCCAGTGATAGTCGTTTATCTTACCTTGAGCAGAGTACGGCAGCGATAAGGGAGCAGGCTATTTATGATGAAGTAAATCGACGTACCCGTGATGCGCCTTATACTGTCCTTTTTACCGGGCATATTCCTGATGACATCCAGAATAAACGTATGGCGATGATGCCTGAAGTTGGCCTGTTCGGGAGCCAAAAAGATAAGCTTCTGAATAATCAAGGTGACATAATGCAGGAGATTGGTTTGCCTGCAGACGCAAGCGATAAGCCTAATGCGGGTAAGTTTTCAAGTATGAAATCGGATGAGCAGAGTGCTCGTAACTCAGGAGCGAGTGAGCTGAATTCAGATCTGAATAACTTTATTAATGGTGGAAGTAATGCACCGAAATCAAACTCGGGGCTAGAAAACCTAATAGAGGGCGAGGCCCCCAGTATAGAGTCGAGCAATGATGAGATGTTAGAAAAACTCATCGGCGGTTAATTTTTGTCCTCATTCATCATAAAAATGCCAGCACAGGGTGTGCTGGCATTTTTATGAGACGCGCCTCTTGATAGTACTTATTAATATTGACCGATTGAATTCGCCGATACTTCTTGCCAGTTTTGTTTTAGCTCTTTATTCATCAGGGGCTGGTTGTGTACAAGGATACTAGGCGCTTCGCCGGAGAGTAGTTGTTCGGTGACAAATGCGATAAAGTCTTCCTGCTTAATCTCTTCCATTACCTCGATGAACTCTTCTTTTCTGAAAAAGTTCTGTTTTGTTTTCGCTATTTCACTCCAAAAACGGCCAGTGTCTTCACCCAGTTCTTTCTGTGTTCGTTTGAGTTGGATCAGAATGTTACCCTTAATTGTGTCAAATTCAGGTGCTGTAATGGTGCAAATTCGTTGAAAATCTTGGCTAATGAAATTCTCAATTTCGGTCACAATTTCAAGGCTTTCGTGGTCAGGTGATTGCACCGTAAAGCCAATAGCAGGCACATCCGCTTTGGTTAAATTGTGGGTGCTGACGATATAGCCTAGTTGTTTTTCTGTTCTTAATTGGCTAAAGAATCGACTGCCAATGGCTTGCTTTAAAAGTGCGAAATTGGCTCTCTCGGTAAGATTATCTTCCTCTTTGCCCGACAGCACATACAGTATGGCATTGTCTTGACTGGTGGTATCAACCTTGAAAGTATTTCGACTACCTGTGTTCAGTAGCTGTCGTTTTATTTGTTTCGCGATAGAGGGCTTTAAGTTTGCTTGATATTGCTGTTGGAGTGCGGTGGCAAGCTCAAGCGTTTGTTTCTCTTCGGTATTACCATTACTAAAGCCAACGAGGTTGTATTGAGATAAGGCTTGTTTTTTAAAGGCCAAGAGGTCATTGAAGCTGATATCGTCCAATACATTAAGCATGTCGCTAATGGTGTGGCTGTCTTCAATGAGTAGTTCAGAGAGGCGCCATAGGGCAACAGAATAGGCGTTGGCGTGTTTGCTATTTAATAAGTCTTTTTTAAATTGCTGCTTGGCAATCTCAAAACGGTCTGCTTGGGGGGTTAGGGTATTGATTTGAGCCATTAACCATAAAAGATATTGGTTTTGCTTGTCATCATAACCTGCTGTTACCAAGGTTAGGCCATTGATGTGAGCATAAATGTTGTAATTTAGATTGGCATTATAGGGGAGATAAGTCGCTTCACTTAGTGCGTCGTTCAATAGTCGTGCCCACAATTTATTGAGGACATATTGCGTATTGTTATCTGATGCGCCTGGATAACGTATAGCAAGGTGGTTGGTACTTTTAGGTTTGTCGAACCTATCATCTGATCTATGCCAAAAATCTATGCCTTCAGCGTTAAATATCTGTTTAGGTATCTGATCGTAATTGCTGATTAAAGCTAATGAGGACGGAATGTAAGTGTTGGCATCTGGTTTGTTGATGTCACTTATTTTAGGTGCATTATTTAGTTTTTTGATAAAACTTTCATTCAATTTTTGGTTGGCATATTGGCTTTGGTACCAAGGTTCCTGCTGCCATTTAACCTCAGACTGAGCCCAGTGTACGGGCATTTTTGCATTGCTTTCAATTTGAATTAGCATCTTGTTGGTATTGAGTTGTGCTGCTAACGCCTTGATCGTCCCAATATCAGCTGATTCTGTGATTTGAAAGGCATCCAAAACGTCGCTTGGGGGAATGTCTAATAATTGGCTTGCTAGGGTTCTCGCTAATTGAATGGGGCTGATATAACTATGGTAGTTAAAACCAAGCTGAGATAAGGCTTTTTCTTCTTCTATATATGAAGGCTGAATGGGCGTACTTTTAATATCATTAATATTGGCGAATACAGCAAGTATCACATTATCAATGGCTCTGATGCCGGCATCGGTTAATTGAATTCGGATATTAAAGCTTTGTTGGTTGATATAGTCAGCTCCCATACCAGCACTTAATGAACGAGCCCAACCTTTTGCTTTTAGATAGCTATGTAGTGACCCTTGACTCTCTTGCCCCAGTAAATAGCTTAAATATCTCGTTGGTTGGCTTTTGTAGTTAGCCTTTTGGGGGGGTAATAAGAAACTGAGTTTGAGGCTGTGGCCATCTTTGATGGGTTTGATAAATTGTAAGTTTGCTGTGTTTTCTAATATCAATGGGGGGGTGTTTTGGGGGGTAAAATGTTGTTTGTTTTCTGCTTGAGCTTTTATTGGTGTGAAATAGCGTTTGGCGAATTCTTCTAAAGTGTCCAGTGGTAGGTTGGCCACTAATGACAGCGTCATGTTTTGTGCAAAGTAATGATTTTGATAACTGTTTAATAGTTGCTCTCTTAACGGGGCTTTAGGTAAGTCTTTTAGGGTGTCTAGGCTGCCAACACTAAAATGGTTGCTCGGGTGTGCCGGGTTAAACAATGTTTTAAATGCTTGATTACTGCGTCTGGCATCATCGTTGATTTTTGCTATGTATTCAGAGTTAACCGCATTCCTTTCTCTCTGAGTGTACTCCTCACTGAAGAGGGGAGAGATAAAGAATTGAGAGAATCGGTCTAGCGCACCTTCATACCCTTTGCTTTGAATATCAAAAAAGTAATTGGTGTGGTTGGCGGCAGTATAGGCATTATTTGAACCGCCAAATTCATTGATATAGGTTTTGTATTCACCTGCTTCAGGGTATTTCTTGGTGCCAAGGAAAAGCATGTGTTCAAGGAAATGAGTTAGGCCCTCTTGGCCTTGGGGGTTGTCATTGGCGCCAACGGCAACAGCCAGTGCAGCGGATGCTTTTTCTGCTTTAGTATCTGAGGCTAGAATCACCTTAAGACCGTTGTCTAATTCAAGGTAGCGATATTGGTTATGGTCACTTTGGCTTTGTTTAATCTGGGTCATCTTGGTCTTTAATGTGGTTTCGTGAAGTGTATTACTAGTTGGCTCTGCGGCTAAACCTGATGAAATGACTAAAAGTAAGAGGCGAGCGCAATGTTGCGTAACACATTTGGCTTTTAAGTGTTTTGTGAATCGGTCTATAAATAAGGACATAAAATGCAAATTCAAAAAATGATTTCACATACTAACAGTAGGTGTTTTTTAAGTGCAAAGGTTATTTGGCTGTATTTTTAAGGGCTTAGAAAGATAAAAAGAGAGCATCAGCTCTCTTTTTAATTAGATATTTTGAGCCTTTAAAGGGCTGCTTGATCTTTTTTTGCTTGCGCGTCAATCGATTGACCGTTTATTTTGAGGCTATCATTGCCCATCAAATAGAGATAAAGGGGCATGATGCTCTCAGGTGTTGCTATGCTGGTTGGGTCTTCTGCTGGGAAGGCACGACTGCGCATATTGGTGCTGGTGGCACCTGGGTTGATGGCGTTCACTCGAATTTCTGAGGTGTTCTCAAGTTCATCGGCTAAAAGTTGCATCATAGCCTCGGTAGCAAATTTAGAGATAGCATAAGCGCCCCAGTAGGCTCTAGCTTTACGCCCAACACTGGATGTGGTGAAAACGATAGAGCCTGATTCTGACTCTTCTAGTAGTGGCATCACCGCTTGGGTAAGCATGAATTGACTGGTGACATTGATGCGCATGACTTGCTCAAACGTACTTGTCTCATAGGACGCTAGCGCGGTTCTATCGCCAAGTATGCTGGCATTATGTAATAGACCGTCTAAGCGACCAAATTCAGTTTCTATTATGTTGGCAAGGTCTGCATAGTCATGCTCACTTGATCCATCAAGGTTTAACGGTACGATTGCGGCTTGTGGATAACCAAGGTTTTCAATCTCATCGTAAACGGCTTCTAGTTTTTTTGTGGTTCTACCTAGAAGAATAACGGTGGCACCATGGCGTGCATAATTGATGGCGGCAACTCTACCAATGCCGTCACCGGCACCCGTTACCAAAATGATTTTGTCGTTTAATAAATCGCTCGGCGCTTTATAATCTAGCATATAAATTCCTTTGAATATCTGAGTTTAAGCGGGTTAGTCATCTGCTTTGGTTGTATGCATCAGATAGTTAACCGATACGTCTTTAGAGTTTAAGCGATAGTGCTTGGTAATCGGGTTGTACGTCATGCCAGTGAGGTCGTTAACGTCAAAACCAGCGAGGCGAGCATAATTGCTCAGTTCAGCAGGTTGTATAAATTTGGCATAATCATGGGTGCCCTTAGGGAGCATGTTGAGCACATACTCTGCCCCAATAACGGCAAATAAATAGGCTTTAGGGTTACGATTAATTGTTGAGAAGAACACCTGGCCGCCTGGCTTAACCAGTTTATAACATGCACGAATAATCGATGCAGGGTCTGGCACATGTTCTAGCATTTCAAGGCAGGTGACCACATCATATTGTCCGGCTTCACGATCTGCTATTGCTTCTGCGGTAATGCGTTCGTAATCAATATCGAGTTGGCTTTCTAATATGTGTAATCTGGCAACGCTAAGGGGGGCTTCCCCCATATCGATGCCCTTAACGTGAGCGCCACGTTGTGCCATAGATTCAGATAAAATACCGCCACCGCAACCAATGTCGATTACTTTTTTTCCGGCTAATGGTGCGCGCTCATCAATGTAGTTGGTACGCAATGGGTTAATATCATGCAGTGGCTTGAATTCACTCTCTTTATCCCACCAACGGCTTGCTAGAGCTTCAAATTTTGCTATTTCAGCATTATCTACATTGTTCGTATTCGCGTCGCTGTTCATTAAAATTTTCCAATACAAAAAAAGGTTTAATCAATTGCTATTGCAGGGTCGTCATTAAGGTCTTTATTAGGCAAACCTCTGCATCTTTTAACATTAGGTCTGTAGTTTATTGTGCCAGACCTGAACATCGTGTGTGAGCTTTTGGCAGTCGATAGTCAAAAGCTCCTTATTCTTAAGTAGTATTCTTCCTGCAACCCAAACATGGCTCACTTGGTCACGACTAGCCGTATAAATAAGTTGCGATACGGGGTGATAGACAGGTAAGTTGGCAAGCTCATTTAATGCAGTTGCACAGAGGTCGGCTTGTTTACCGACTTCAATAGTGCCTATGATATCATCAAGTCCCATACACTTGGCACCTTCAAGTGTCGCCATACGTAAACTCTCAGTCGCATTTAGCTCAGTCGCATCAGCTGCAACTGCCTTAGCGAGCATGGATGCGGTGCGCATCTCTCCAATCATATCTAAATCATTGTTACTTGCGGCGCCATCTGTGCCCAATGCTAAGGTAACGCCTTTAGCTCTAAGGGCGCCTACCGGACAAAAGCCACTGGCAAGTTTTAAGTTTGATTCAGGGCAATGAATGACTTTTACGTCTCTTTCTGAAACGAGGTCAATTTCATGTTCTGTTAATTGTGTCATGTGTACGGCTTGAAGTGTATTGGTTAGCATACCTACTCTGTCTAATCTAGCTAACGGACGACAGTAATATTGCTCAAGTGAATGGCTTATCTCTTCAGCCGTTTCATGGACATGCATTTGAATCATGCAATTAAGCTGCTCAGCTTTAGTGACCACTTTAGTTAGCTCTGTGTCGCTTAGGGCATAGGGGGAGTGGGGGCCTAAAATGCTGTTAATAAGAGGCGACGTTTTAAAAGCCTGGTGGCTATCTTCAGCTTTAGTTATATAGTCATCAACGTTGTTAGCCCAGGGTGTTTTTATATTCAAAATAGTTGGGCAGAGTTGTGCGCGAATGCCTGCAGTGTGTGCGGCTTTTCCTACCTCTAAGCTGTAAAAATAGTTATCACTGAAGCATGTGGTGCCACTGCGAATCATTTCGGCAATGGCGAGTTCGCTGCCAACACGGGTGAATTCAGTACTTAGCCAGCGGCTTTCATTGGGCCAAATATAATCGTTTAACCAAGTCATTAGAGGTAAGTCGTCTGCATAGCCTCTAAAAAGTGTCATGGCAGCATGTCCATGACTATTTATTAACCCGGGCGTCACGATATGGTGATCAAGTTGGAAATTGTTTTCTGCTTGATAGTGTTGTTTCGCTTGGTTTTGGGGTAATAAAGCCACAATGATGCCCTTATTAACCACAATAGTGTGGTCTATAAGCGGTTCGTCTATGTTGACTCTAGCAATCCATTTTGCATGGATTAGTGTATCAATAGATTGTTTATTGTGGGTGCTGCTTGGCATGCATACTCCTTAAAGCTCAACCAATACATTATAGCTGCTAAGCGTGCTTTTATTCCATTTTAAACTGAGCTTTTGTCTTGTCCTACCTCGTTTTTTTCCTTTTTTAATGACTTTTATCTTTGCTTTGTTTCAATCATCTAGGGGTTGCTAGAGCAATTAAAAGATCAGGGTGGGAGTTATGGAATTGCATGTGCTACAATCCCGCGCTTATAAAAGAACAAATCCAGAGAGCCGATGTGGCTCTAAGGCATAAGGAACGATTGTACCTATGGGTGAATTAGCCAAAGAAATTACTCCCGTCAGTATCGAGAACGAACTCAAAAGCTCTTATTTAGATTACGCCATGAGTGTTATTGTTGGCCGAGCTTTACCTGATGTTCGAGACGGTTTAAAACCGGTTCATCGTCGCGTTTTATTTGCGATGCATGTTGAGAAAAATGATTGGAATAAACCATATAAAAAATCGGCTCGTATCGTTGGTAACGTAATTGGTAAGTATCATCCACATGGTGATACTGCTGTTTATGATGCAATTGTTCGATTGGCCCAGCCTTTTTCCATGCGTTATACCTTGGTAGATGGTCAAGGTAATTTCGGTTCAGTGGATGGTGATAATCCTGCTGCGATGCGTTATACCGAAATCCGTATGGCGAAAATTGCACATAACATTTTGATGGACCTTGAAAAAGAGACAGTTAACTTTGTACCTAACTATGATGGTACGGAGCAAATGCCTGATGTGATGCCAACGCGTATCCCAGGGCTTTTGGTTAATGGTTCATCGGGTATTGCTGTCGGTATGGCTACAAATATACCGCCTCATAACCTTAATGAAGTGATTGACGGTAGTTTAGCTTTAATTGATAACGCCGAGATTACGATTGAAGAGTTGATGGAATTTATTCCAGGGCCTGATTTTCCTACCTCTGCCTTTATTAATGGTCGTGCGGGTATTGTCGATGCTTATAAAACAGGTCGCGGCAAAATCTATATGCGTGCTCGTCACCATATTGAGCCGATGGAAAAAGGAAATCGTGAAGCCATTGTATTCACTGAAATTCCATACCAGTTAAACAAAGCGCGTGTGATTGAGAAGATCGCTGAGCTAGTAAAAGATAAAAAACTTGAAGGTATTAGTGAACTTCGAGATGAGTCTGATAAAGACGGTATGCGTATTGTTATCGAACTGCGTCGCGGTGAGAATGCCGATGTTGTGGTAAACAACCTCTTTATTCAAACGCAACTGCAAGGTGTTTTTGGTATTAATATGGTGGCCTTAGTTGATGGTCGTCCAGAACTATTAAACCTGAAACAAATTATCGAGTGTTTTGTTAAGCACAGACGAGAAGTTGTCACACGTCGAACTATCTTTGAATTGCGTAAAGCGCGAGAACGTGGGCATGTGTTGGAAGGTTTGGCTGTTGCATTAGCAAACATTGAAGAAATCATCGAAATGATTCGCCAATCACCAACGTCTGCTGAAGCAAAAGAGAAATTGGTTGCTAAAGGTTGGGCGCCAGGTGATGTCTCTGTCATGCTTGAACGAGCAGGTAGAGATGCGTGTCGTCCTGATGACTTGCCAGAAGAGTTAGGCTTTAAAGATGGCGTGTATTTCCTATCGCCAGTTCAGGCGCAAGCTATTTTAGACCTTCGTTTACATCGTCTGACTGGTCTTGAGCATGAGAAGCTACAAAACGAATATAAAGCATTAATCGAATTAATTGCAGAGCTGCTTCATATATTGTCATCTCCAGAAAGATTAATGGAAGTGATTCGTGATGAATTGGTAGAAATTAAAGATCAATTTGGTGATGTACGTCGTACTGAAATACTGACTTCGCGTAAAGACCTTACGGTTGCTGATTTGATTGATGAAGCGCCTATGGTTGTAACTATCTCTAATACCGGTTATGCCAAATCTCAGCCGTTAGAAGAGTATCAGGCACAACGTCGTGGCGGTCGCGGTAAGTCATCTGCAAGTATGAAAGATGAAGATCATATCAACCACCTATTAGTGACGAGTAGTCACGATACCATCATGTTATTCAGTAACTTTGGTAAGGTATATTGGTTGCGTGTGTTTGAAATTCCGGTCGCGAGTCGAGGTGCGAAAGGTCGTCCAATTGTTAATCTATTACCATTGAGTGAAGGTGAATCTATTTCAGCCTTATTGCCTTTGGTTACGCCTGAAAAATCAGATGCAGAAGAAAATGATGCGGATGTGATTGAAGAGACAGAAACGGCTGATAGCTTTATCTTTATGGCAACCGCAAACGGTACTGTGAAGAAAACGGCGATGCAGCATTTCGCACGACCTCGTTCAACCGGTTTGATTGCTCTGAGCTTAGATGAGACTGATGAATTAGTGGGTGTTTCTATTACCACAGGTAATGATGACATCATGCTGATTTCTAGTACGGGCAAAACGATACGCTTTAAAGAATCAGATGTTAGAGCCATGGGTCGTACGGCGGCAGGTGTTCGCGGTATTAAGTTAGCCGCTGAAGGTGCCAAAGTAGTTTCTTTAATCGTACCTGAAGAAGGTATGAGCGTATTAACTGCGTGTGAGCAAGGGTTCGGCAAGCGTACTGCAATTGCAGATTTCCCTGTTTATGGTCGTGGTGGTCAAGGTGTTATTGGTATTCAAGTGTCTGACCGTAATGGTCCTGTTGTCGGCGCAGTACAAGTGGCTGATGATGATGAGATAATCTTGATTACCGATCAGGGTACTTTGGTTCGTACTCGAGTCAGTGAAGTCTCTTGCCAAGGTCGTAATACACAAGGGGTTACCTTGATACGATTGACAAACGATGAGCACCTAGTTGGTGTGGTTCGAGTGGTTGAAGATGATGAAGAGCTCGAAGACGAGATTGAAGGTGAAGTGGTAGAGGGTGAAGTAGTTGAAGGTGACGTTGCAGAAGAAAGCTCTGAAACGACATCGGATGTAGCGCCTGATGCTGGTGACTCTGAACAATGATAGTGCGTCTTAATCGTTAGTATATCTAAGCAAGGGCGCCTTATTTTGATAACGCGCCCTTGTGTTGTTTTAGCTTATAAAAAAGGTTTTTTGTGTCATGTCTCGTGTTTATAATTTCTGTTCTGGTCCCGCCGCTTTACCTGAAGCTGTATTAGTCAAAGCACAACGTGAAATTTTAGATTGGCACGGAGTGGGAATGTCGGTGATGGAGATGAGTCACCGTAGTAAAGAGTTTGTCTCTGTTTTGGAATCAGCAAAGCAGAATCTTATCAAGCTACTCGATATTCCTGATAATTATGAGGTGTTATTTGTACAGGGTGGCGCGTCTACCTTGTTTGCACAAATTCCAGCAAACTTAACACCAGGCTATGAGTCTGCCTGCTATCTGGATACGGGCGTTTGGTCTGTTAAGGCGATTAAAGAAGCGGCAAAATATACCCAGGTTAATGTGCTAGCGTCTTCAAAAGACTCAAATTATCAAACTGTACCTGATTTTGCTGAGTTGGATATTGATGAAAGTGCTGCCTATCTTCACATCACACCGAATGAAACGATTGGTGGATTAGAATTTGATGAGTTGCCAAACACTCAGTTACCTATCGTTGCAGATTTATCATCAACCATACTTTCTCGTAAAATTGATGTCAGTAAATACGGCTTGATCTATGCAGGTGCCCAGAAAAACATTGGACCTGCAGGTGTAGTTGTTGTCATTATTCGCAAGGATTTATTGGCTCGTAGTCAGGATAGTCTGCCGACAACATGGAACTTCGCTAAAATTGCTGAAAACGGTTCCATGGTCAATACACCGCCTACCTATAGTATTTATCTTGCTAACCTAGTATTTGAATGGCTACTTGAACAGGGTGGGGTTGATGCGATTGAGAAAGTTAATGTCGAAAAGGCACGACGCTTGTATCAAAAGTTAGATTCTAGTCCTTTGTTTGCAAACAAGATAAATGCCAACTTTCGATCACGCATGAATATCCCTTTTACCTTAGCGGATGAATCGCTAGAGAAGGCTTTTTTAGTTGAATCAGAAGAAGCAGGTTTGAAGACGCTAGCAGGGCACCGCTCTGTTGGTGGTATGAGAGCCAGTATATATAACGCTATGCCGATGGACGGTGTGGTTAGTCTGATTGACTTTATGAATGCGTTTGAGAAAAAATACGGATATTAATGAAGGGTGCCTTGAAAGAGTGTGGGCTTAGCAGGGTACTTTGTTTTGAACAGAATAAATTGAATGCCATTGTTGCTATTTAGAGAGTCGTTAGAACTCAAGAATTAATAAAAGGTTGCTAGAAAACGTGCCAAAGAATAATACAAATGTACCTGATACCCTGCCGTTATTAAGGGATCGTATTGATGCGATTGATACTGAAATTCAAGCGTTAATCAATGAACGTGCCCAGTGTGCACAAAAAGTCGCTGATGTTAAGTTATCTGAGCAGGGTGATGAGGCTGTTATTTTTTATCGTCCAGAGCGTGAGGCGCAAGTTTTACGACGTGTGATGGAGCGTAATAAAGGCCCTCTAGGTAATGAAGAGATGGCGAAGATTTTTCGCCAAATTATGTCATCTTGTTTGGCGCTTGAGAGGCCGATGCGAATTGCATTTTTAGGACCTGAAGGGACCTTCACACAGCAAGCTGCGATAAAGCATTTCGGCCGTTCTATTATTAGTGCGCCAATGGCTGCGATAGATGAAGTCTTTCGTGAAGTTGAATCAGGCGCAGCTAACTATGGTGTTGTACCTGTAGAAAACTCAACGGAAGGTGTGGTCAATCACACCCTGGATAGTTTTAGAGACTCAACACTAAAAATATGTGGTGAAGTGGAGTTACGTATTCATCATCATCTTTTGGTTGCGCCAAATATAGATGCAGAAAAAATTACACATATTTATTCTCATCAGCAGTCTTTAGCTCAGTGTCGCGCTTGGTTGGATAGATATTGGCCTCATGCGGAACGTATTGCGGTTAACTCGAATGCTGAAGCGGCTAAAATGGTTGCTGAGGCGGCGCAAAATGGTACCGCAATTGCTGCGATTGCAGGTGATATTGCAGGTGAATTGTATTCTTTGACAAAATTGTCTTCGAATATAGAAGATCATCCGGACAATACCACTCGATTCCTGATGATAGGTCATCAAGAGGTTATGCCGAGCGGTAAAGATAAAACCTCCTTATTGATTAGTGCCAAAAATGAGCCTGGTGCTTTATACAAACTGCTGGAACCATTTCAGCGTCATCAAGTCAGTATGACACGATTAGAAACTCGTCCGTCATTAATGAGTCGCTGGGGTTATATCTTTTACATTGACTTTGAAGGTCATGCAGATGACGTAAATTCTGTCAAAGTGATAAAGGATTTGGAGAATCAAGCATCGGAAGTGAAGGTGTTAGGCTCTTATCCTATCGCAGTTCTTTAATCCTTTATTAGCTGTCACACAATATGTGGCGAACTTAATTTGAAGTATAAGGTGTTTTCCTTGTCTGAGTTGCAATCCAATCGGTTTGAAAAAACGGATGAACATTTTGGTAATGTATTAATTGTTGGTTTAGGGATGATAGGTGGCTCGGTCGCAAAAGCCCTGAAAGAGCGTCATCTTGCTTACCTATTTGGTGCAGACCGTCGTCAGGACGAACTGACTCTGGGTGTTGCAACTCATGTGATTGATGTTGAAGCGGAACTTAACGCTGAATTTATCGAAAAGATGGACATCATAGTATTGGCAACACCGGTCAGGGCGATGGAGATTGTACTGGCCCAAATTAAGCCGTTTTTATCGGAAAACACCCTGGTTACGGATGTTGGTTCGACAAAAGGCAGTGTTGTTGAGGCTGCAAGAAAGGTGTTCGGTGCTGTGCCTGCGAATTTTATTCCCGGTCACCCCATTGCAGGTGCTGAAAAAAGTGGTGTATTGGCCGCTAACCCAAAATTATTTGAAAATCATAAAGTAATAGTGACACCCTTGCCCAATAGTGATGCTCTATTGGTCGACAGGTTGCATAGAATGTGGACCGCAATAGGGGCTGATGTGGTGAGTATGGATGTGACTCATCATGATCATGTGTTGGCGTCTTCCAGTCACTTACCTCACTTGCTGGCTTATACCTTAGTTGATGCCTTGGCGAATAGTGAGCGCAGTCAAGATGTGTTTCGCTTTGCGGCGGGCGGTTTTCGAGACTTTACCCGTATAGCATCAAGTGATCCCATTATGTGGCGTGATGTGTTTTTAGCGAACAAAGAGGCCACTTTGGAGTCTCTAGACTCCTTTACTGATCATTTAACTCAGTTAAGGCATTCTATTGAAGTAGGTGATGGACCCGCCATGTTTGGTGTCTTTACTCGAGCAAAATCTGCGCGAGATCACTTTTTACGTTTATTAGAGGCAAGATCGTCGTCAGCGACTTCGACTGTTAAGCCTATTTCTATTAAGGTGCTGCCTGCGTCATTGATAAAGGGTGATATCAGTGTTCGAGGGGACAAATTTTTGTCACATACTGTGATTACACTGGCGGCCCTGAGTGAGGGGGTTAGTGAGTTAAGTAACCTTGATATGGGTCAAGGTGTGAAAGTGACCTTGCAAGCATTGCGTGACATGGGAGTGGTGGTCGAAGATTTTGGCGATCAGCGTATTCGTATTCATGGGGTTGGCTTAAATGGGTTAAAAGCGCCAATAGCGCCGATTAATGTGCATGATTCTGAATTAAGCTTGCATGTGCTGTTGCCTGTTTTAGCGGCACAAAAGTTTGCTGTCACCTTTATTGCTGAATCGAATTTGAATGCTCAGCCCTTTATAGAATTGCTATCTATAGTGAAATCGATGGGGGCCAGTGTGACAACATCTGACTCTGGTTGTTTGCCTTTCACCATAGCAACTGAAAATCAATTGATAAATCGGTATGAAATTGATGTTAAAGGTCACTCAAGACAGTTAAAATTAGCCGCGCTATTTGCAGGGGTGATGTGTCAGAAGGATGTAACTTTAAATTTATCGGACGAATTTGTTAGCGATAAGGCTGAGAACCTTTTTACTTTGTTCTCATGTCAGTTACAGGCTCAAAGGTTAGATGCTCAAGACTCTGATGCTCAAGTGAGCTGCATTCGGTTTGACGAAGGCCAGCTTTTACAGGCCGCTAAGCTGGATATGCCTGCAGATACAGATAAGGCTGCTTGGTTGGTGTTACTTGCATGTCTATCGCCAGGCTCAAGATTAGCGATAGACAATTTAGCGCTCTCTCAAGTGAGTGATAAATACTTAGCGCTGTTAACGGAAAATGGCGCCAACATTGAATCCTTTATGGGTAGAGGGGAGCAAGTGCTGCCTTCATTGCCGACTGATGTTTCGAGTATCAACGTTGGATTTGCTGCATTTTCTGGTTTTAACATCTCAGAAACAGACATATTGTCTGTATGTAATGAATTACTGTTACTTTGCGTCGCTGCCGTGTATGCCAAAGGCACTAGCCGGTTTGAAGGTTTGCAGCGTTTGCCTTATCACTGGGAAGATAGAATTACGACATTTGTTGACGCTCTGATTATTACAGGCGTGCCTTGCCGTCTACAGGCGGGCGTATTGGAAATTGAGGGTTGTACCCCGTGTGGTGGTGAGTTAGATAGTGCCGGTGATTATCACTTGGCGCTAGCTATGCTGGCGTTAGGGATGCGTAGCCGCAGCCCGGTAACGGTTAACGATTGCCACAAATTGCTAGAAGAATTTGAAGAGTTTGAAACGATTGTTGAGCCATTAGGCTTTCATTGCCAAATAGCTCAATAACAAGAGAGGAAAGAATATGATCAATCAGGCACCTATCATCACAATAGATGGTCCGAGTGGCGCTGGTAAAGGCACAGTCAGTCAAGTTATTGCTGACAAGCTAGGCTGGAATCTATTGGATAGTGGTGCGTTGTATCGCCTTTTAGCACTTGCTGCTGCCCACCATGGGATGGCGATGGACGATGCTGACACATTAAAAGTATTAGCTGAGCATTTAGATGTTCAATTTCACCACGGCGAAAATGGCGAAACTGAAATTGTGCTGGAAGGTGAAAATGTAACGCAAGCAATTCGCACGGAAGTGATAGGCAATAATGCTTCGAAGTTGGCTGCAATTCCTGAAGTACGTGAAGGTTTGTTGTTACGACAGCATGCGTTTGCTTATGAGCCAGGTTTGGTTGCGGATGGGCGTGATATGGGAACGATAGTGTTTCCTGACGCACCCGTTAAGGTTTTTTTGACCGCAAGTGCTGAAGAACGTGCAAACCGTCGCTTCCTTCAATTGAAAGCGAAGGGTGAGAGTGTTAATATTGAAGAATTAGTGAGTACTATTCAAGAAAGAGACGAGCGAGATGCGAATCGCGCCGTTGCTCCTTTGGTGCCGGCTGTCGGTGCCTTAGTTGTTGACAGTACTGATAAGTCTATAGAACAGGTTGTTGAGTCTATTCTTGCTGAAGTGGCAAAGAAAGGAATTAACTGATCTGTTTTTTGGCGTTAATAAAGTATTGAATTATACTAATAGCGTTTGTAATAAATTATCCCTGAGATAGGCGCCAGCAAAGTCTATCTCGCACTTTTATAAAATTGACCCGTGTTTGCTGGCAATACGGTTACAGTATGGTTTTCCATACTTACTTAATAGGAAATAAAATGACTCAAAGCTTCGCTGAGCTGTTTGAAGAAAGCTTGTTAACCGTCGAAATGGCACCAGGCTCCATTGTTACCGGTATTATTGTAGACATCGACAATGAATGGGTAACCGTTCATGCAGGTCTTAAATCTGAAGGTGTTATTCCTCGTGTTCAGTTCCTATCTGAAAGCGGCGAATTTACTCTTAAAATCGGTGATTCAGTAAAAGTTGCCCTAGACGCAGTAGAAGATGGTTTCGGTGAAACTAAGCTTTCTCGTGAGAAAGCTAAGCGCGCTGAGACTTGGGAAGTTCTTGAGAAAGCATACGAAGACAGCGAAATCGTTGTTGGTGTTATTAACGGTAAAGTTAAAGGTGGTTTCACCGTTGACATCGCTAATATCCGTGCTTTCCTTCCTGGTTCTTTGGTTGACGTTCGTCCTATCCGTGACACGTCTCACCTAGAAGGCGTTGATCTAGAATTCAAACTTATCAAGCTTGATCAAAAACGTAACAACGTTGTTGTATCTCGTCGTGCCGTTATGGAAGCGACAAACAGCGCTGAACGCGAAACATTGCTTGCTTCTCTTGAAGAAGGTCAAGAAGTTAAAGGTATCGTTAAGAACCTTACTGACTACGGCGCATTTGTTGATCTTGGCGGTGTTGACGGCCTTCTACACATCACTGACATGGCTTGGAAACGCATTAAGCATCCAAGCGAAATCATTGCAGTTGGTGATGAGATCGACGTTAAAGTACTTAAGTTTGACCGTGAGCGTAATCGCGTATCACTAGGTCTTAAGCAATTGGGTGAAGATCCATGGGTTGCAATCAAAGCACGTTACCCAGAAGGTACTAAAGTAACTGCTAAAGTTACTAACCTTACTGATTACGGTTGCTTCGCAGAGCTTGAAGAAGGCGTTGAAGGTCTTGTTCACGTATCTGAAATGGATTGGACAAACAAAAACATCCACCCATCTAAAGTTGTTCAGATTGGTGATGAAGTAGAAGTTATGATCCTAGACATCGACGAAGAACGTCGTCGTATTTCTCTAGGTGTTAAACAGTGTACTCCTAATCCATGGGAAGAGTTCGCTACTACTTACAACAAAGGCGACAAGATCTCTGGTGGCATCAAGTCTATTACTGACTTCGGTGTATTCATCGGTCTTGAAGGCGGTATCGACGGCCTTGTACACCTATCTGACCTATCTTGGGACGAAACTGGTGAAGATGCAGTACGTCAATACAAGAAGGGTGATAACCTTGAAACTGTTGTATTGTCTATCGATGCTGAGCGTGAGCGTATTTCTTTGGGTGTTAAACAACTTGAAGAAGACCCATTTGTTGGCTTCGCAGCTGAAAACGACAAAGGCACTATCGTAACTGGTACTGTTAAAGAAGTTGATGCTAAAGGCGCTGTAGTTGTTCTTGCTGAAGGTGTTGAAGCAACACTTAAAGTTTCTGAACTAAGCCGCGAACGCGTTGAAGATGCTACTTCTGTATTGAAAGTAGGTGATTCTGTTGAAGCTGCTGTGATCAATGTTGATCGTAAAGCTCGCACAATCGCTCTTTCTATCAAGCAGAAAGATGCTACTGAAGAGAAAGCAGCAATGAAATCTCATTCAGAAAAAGCAACAAATGTTGAATCTAATGGTCCTACCACTATCGGTGATTTGATCAAAGCTCAACTAGAAAACCAAAACTAAGATTTTAGTTTTCTTGTGTTAAAAAATGCGGGCTTTTAGCCCGCATTTTTTTTATTTAAAATCTCATTAACAAGGCCTAAGTCGTTGACAATAAAAGTATGCACAGAAACTGTGGATAACTGTGGTATATGGCGCTGGGTGCATAAAATTGTTTATAACTGATCTCTTTTAGTGTCTCAACAACAGCTATTGAAGGTATTTGAATGTTTGATAAAAGAGTAACGGTAGCCATCACTGGTGCGTCTGGCGTGCAATACGGATTGCGTTTAATTGAGTTGCTGGTCAAGGCTAATGTTCAAGTGTTTGTGATGATTTCCAAAGCAGCGCAAATCGTTATGGCAACTGAAACTGACTTTAAGTTATCAGGACAAGCTGCAGCGCAGCAGGCTCATCTCATAACAGAATTTTCAGCAAAAGAAGATCAAATAAAAGTCTTTAATAAAGAGCAATGGTTTTCGCCTGTTGCTTCGGGCTCATCCGCGCCATCCGCTATGGTCGTCGTACCTTGTTCAACCGGTTGTCTATCGGCAATTGCGACTGGGGCGAGTAATAACTTAATTGAAAGAGCGGCCGATGTAGTATTAAAAGAGCGCCGTAAATTAATTCTGGTGCCAAGAGAGACGCCATATTCTGAGATACATTTAGAGCATATGCTGAAACTGACTCGGATGGGGGCGATCATAATGCCTGCGTCACCCGGTTTGTATCATAAGCCAGAAAGTATTGCTGATTTGATAGATTTTATCGTGGCAAGATTGTTGGATCATTTAGATGTTGATCAGTCGCTAATCGATAAATGGGGCGAATCGGCACTTTAGTTCTTCTTTTTGTGATTTTTTATCATTAGCTTCATCTAATGTTTGTTTAAATTTTTTTGCCTGTTATTATTCTCGCGCATAATTTTCAATTAACTGTTTGTTTGTATTGGCAAAATTATCATTTTTGTACCATGGTTAATAAACAAATTGAAATGGCATAAAACTTAAATAATCTATTTGAAATTGGTGAATCTATGAAGGTCTCTCACAAGGTAGCTCTTTGCGCATCTTTTGTCGTTGTTATGGTTTTTTCGATTTATTCATGGATGCAATATAGCAATTTAAAATCCGCATTATTTGAAAAGACCACGATCAGTACCCAAGAAACCAGTAAAGCATTAGCGGTACAGGTTAATAACTGGCTAAACTCAAAATTAGCCTTGATTGATATTGCTTCTCAAAGTATCGAGACCGATTTCACCAGTGCAAATATCCTCAGAACATTTAGCCTTCCTCTTTATAAGAAAGAATTTCTTTTGATTTTTGGCGGTTTAGCCTCAGATGGTAAGCGGATCACCAATGACCCCTCTTGGAATCCTGCCAACTGGGATGCGAGAAAGCGACCTTGGTACCCATTAGCGAAAGCGCATAAGCAAGCTATTTTAACTGAACCTTATGCGGACTCGGTATCAGGCGAATTATTAATTTCTGCGGTAGCTAACTTTTATGAGAACGGGCGATTCAAAGGGGCATTTGGGGGGGATCTTAGTTTAAAAAGCGTCTCTGATGCCGTCAATACTCTTAATTTTAACCATACGGGCTACGCCTTTATCTTGAATAAAAAAGGCGACATTATTAGTCACCCTCAGGCTGATTTTAATGGGAAAAATATTACAGATCTAGTTGAGGGTGGTTTGCCGCGCTTTAGTGCCGATTTAGCAACAGCCAAGTTATTAGATGGCACTCATGTTTTTACAACTTTTAGTCCGCTCTCAAATTTATACGGTACGGATTGGTATATAGGCGTGGTACTTGAAAAAGATAAAATGATGGCAGATGTGGCTAAATTTGGCTGGATTGCGCTTATCAGTACTATTGTCGCTGCTTTATTATGTTCCGCTGTTTTGTATCTAGTCGTATCAAAACTACTGCTGCCTTTAAAGGCGTTAAGAGAGTCATTGCAGGATATAAACTGTGGTGAGGGTAATCTTGTTAAGCGTTTGGATATAAATAGTAATGACGAGTTTGGTAAAGTTTCCGAAGACTTTAATCAATTTTTAAGTTACTTGCAGAATCTCATTACCGAGGTGAAGGGAACGTCTGTGCAGGTTCGACTTAATACGGATAAAACGGAAGATTCATCATCACAGGCGGCGGTAGAGCTTAACTCTCAACTGACAGAGTTAGATCAACTTGCTACAGCAATGAGTGAGATGTCAGCAACCGCTCATGATGTGGCAGGTAATGCCCAAAGCGCCGCTCAAAAAGCAAGTGAAGCGGATAGCATCGCTCAAAATGGGGTTGAGATTGTCGATAAAACCTCAGCCTCCATTGCTCAGCTTACTAATCAAATGGGCAGCGTCGTCACTACGATTAATGAATTGGTAACTTATAGTAATAACATTGAGTCAATCTTGACTGTTATTACTGATATTGCTGATCAGACAAATTTATTGGCGTTAAATGCGGCGATAGAGGCGGCTCGTGCCGGTGAGCAAGGTAGAGGATTTGCGGTTGTGGCGGATGAGGTCAGAACACTGGCTTCGAAAACGCAAGAATCTACAGAGCAAATTAAAAATATGATTTCTCAACTCCAGATAGGTGTTAAAAATGCTGAAGAAGTCATTCTTAAAAGCCGCGAGAATGCAGATCAAACCCAGCAAGTCGCTATTCAGGCGAGTACGTCACTGAATGAAATAAGAGTGAGTATTGAGGCGATTAACGGCATGAATGTGCAAATAGCCACAGCCGCTGAGCAGCAAAGTATGACGACCAAAGAGATAAATCAAAATACTCAAAATATTCGTAATATCAGTCAATCTGTATCTGAAAGAGCGATGAATCAGGAGAACCTTTGTAAGGTGATGGTTGAGCTAACTGAACAACAAGAAAGGGCGCTGGACAAATTCAAAGTTTAGTCCTGAGTTAAACACCCTAAAACATGACAATGAAAAGTGGCCGTAGCAATATGAGTCACTTTTTTTTGATCAAAATTGCACGGTTTTAGTGTCTGCTTAGAAGGGATTATTATCTTCCTTAAAAGTTGCTACTTTCTTGTCAGAAATTTGTCAGAAGTGTGTTATTGAGCTCTTGTTATGATGCCTGAACACTTTATAGTGAAATGATATATTTTGATGGAGTAGGTTATGCAAGACGACAAGAGTTATGTGCCACCTAAAGTATGGAAATGGCAAACAGAGAATGGAGGTACTTGGGCTAGTACAAATCGTCCAGTGGCAGGCGCGACCCACGAAAAAGAACTGGAAGTGGGTAAGCACCCTTTGCAGCTTTATTCCTTAGCAACACCCAATGGCGTAAAAATCACTATTATGTTGGAAGAGCTACTTGCTTTAGGGGTGAAAGAAGCGGAATACGATGCTTACTTAATTAACATTGGTGAAGGGGATCAGTTCTCTTCTGGTTTTGTTGATGTTAACCCCAATTCTAAAATCCCCGCATTATTGGATAATAGTTTAGAGATTCCTCAGCGTGTATTTGAGTCAGGCTCAATTTTACTTTATCTTGCTGAGAAATTTGGACACTTCATACCAAGTGATTTTGCTAAACGCACAGAATGCATGTCTTGGTTATTTTGGCAGGTTGGCAGTGCACCATACCTAGGGGGTGGTTTTGGTCACTTTTATTCCTATGCGCCAACAAAAATTGAATATTGTATTGATCGTTTTACTATGGAAGTGAAGCGTCAATTGGATGTATTGGATCAACATCTAGCAACTAACCGTTTCTTCTGTGGTGATGAATACAGTATTGCTGATATGGCTATTTGGCCATGGTATGGCAATTTGATTTTTAATGAAGTGTATAGTGCTGCTGAATTTCTAGATGCCAGTTCTTATAAACATCTTTTACGTTGGGCAAAAGAGGTGAGAGAGCGGCCTGCTGTTCAGAGAGGTAAAAGGGTTAACCGTGTTTGGGGTGAAGAGTCCGAGCAGTTGCCTGAGCGTCACGATGCCGGCGACTTTATAAAGAAAGCGTAAGGTGATCTTGCCTCGGTGAAATAAAATTACTGAGTCTATACTGCTATAGGCTCAGTACTTTATGTGAAAGAAATGCTTTTGTTTAAAGTGTGGCTATTATAATTTTCAGATTGATAACTTAAAAATGACATTTTTAATACGTTATCAAATGGCATACTGGCTCCTCATCGCAAAAGGAAGACATAATGCATACCCGTCTAGCAAATCGTGGTGGCCTTAAAAGGCTCGATCTGGCGTCAAAGTTAACACTGTCTCTCACTTTATCAGCGCTTTTAGTTGCCTGTATTGGACCCAGAGACAAGCCCGATGACCCTCCTCCAAGGCCTGAAGATGGCGGTGCTGAAAGGGGGCAAATGCAGCAAGGCGCTAATGCAACGCAAGTTCAGTTTAATGATGCCCAGATTCCCGTGCAAAAAAAGCCGACATTTGGTGATGCTAAATTTAAACTAACAAGTGATGCTGTCAAAAGTCGCTATGTTCTTCCCTTTAGTGCAACCTGTGATGGTGCAGATAAAGGGCAGTCCTTGCTATTGAATTGGACGAATGCCCCTGTATCAGCAAAATCCTACGCCCTTGGTATGTATCACTATCCTAATCCAAATGATGAGGGCGACCTTTCTAAGGCGCATGTGTATTGGAGTCAATTCGATATTCCTGCGGATCAAATCTCTTTAGCTCAAGGGCAAACAAATATTGGCCAATTTGGTCCAAATACAGTCGATGGCAGTTACCGATACTCCGCCCCTTGCTCTAAAGACAGTACAAATCAGCTTTATACTATTAGCCTTTATGCTTTATCCAGTGCGCCTGGTGAGCTGGGTATAAAGCGTAAGAATGCAAACCTGCCTGATTTGTTTCAAACGATATCACCCTATATAGTGGCGGATTCATCTCTAACACTTCAACGTGTAAGGTATAACCCTAAAAATGATGAGCATATACCGGCTACTGTTGCCACAGATTGTGCGGCTAAGTCCGAAGATTTTTCTAATTACAGTGATAAAGTGACTGTTAGCTGTAATGACACACAGCTCTTGGTGACGACTAAAACCTTCTTACCTGATCGCTCTAAGCTTGATGCGGATAAATCAAATATCGGGATTAAATCCTGGATTGGTCGGGTACCCATTCCCGCACAAGCAACCTGGTCTTTACCGTTAAAACCGGATTACCTTGCCGGAGTTGACAGTAATTTGAATATTCATGACGCAATTGGCATTTCTGTTGAAGGCATTCCTATTCTGCATTATGCGAAAGAAAATAGCCGTGGTGAAATAGCACAAATTGGCGAAGATTACAGTGATAGAGATACGGTATTATTAGGTGAAATTGATCAATGTGGAGCGCATGCGGGTAACGGTGAGGATTATCATTATCACATGGCACCACTGTGTTTGATGGATGCTCATGACCCGTCAAAGCCATTGGCTTATATGTTTGATGGTTTACCTCTTTATTATGGTACAGCGGGAGGGCAATTAACAAAGGGTGGAACAGATTACGGTGCGGGACGATATACAGACCTAAATTATTTGCCTGAGAGTGTACAAAGAGGGAAGGCAAGTTTGGATGAGTGTAATGCTTATGACTTAAAGGGTGACGGCAGTGAATATGTCTATTACACCACCCAGAAAGCCCCCTATACCATTGCTTGTTATCGTGCTCAAGCTGATCAAAGTGCCTCAGTTCCAGGGGGGGAGCATTGGTCGACACGTCGTGATCTTGCTTGGTCTGGATCAGATGTCAGTTTAACGGATTCGGATGAGATGTTATTTAATGGGAAAAACTGGTCTTATATTGAGGTCGCTCCAGGAGCATCTAACCGTAAAATTGGCTCAGGTAATGTGGCTATGATTCTTTATCGACAGCTAGTTGAAGGTGAAAAAGCGTATCAATCCAAGAAAAATTGTTTTTCTTTTCGTTATCGTTTAGACAGCCAAGACCTGGCAGGTCTAAAGGATATTGAATCTACTCATTGTCGTTAGTTATTAAAATAATCGTGGGGCCTGTAATATTGGCCCCGCCACGGAAGTGTTTGTATGAAATTATTGAAAAAATTTGGGCTCGAATATAGTGGGCTTTTATTGGCATTGTTTATGTCCAGTCAGCTCTATTCACATGGTCTAACAATGACTACGGCAGAGCTCACACTAAGAAATAATAATCACCTTACTGTCACTGTCCGCACATCACTGGCTGAACTCTTTAATCGTATGGAGTGGCAGGATAAACCTGCCAGCTTAGTGCACCTTATGGCGGAAGATAACAAGGCGTTGACTCGCTTTAGAAAGCAACTGGGCCAGTTATTCATACGTGAGATGCCGATTAAGTTCTCGGATCATGCATTGATTTCACCAAATTTAAGGTTGCCTAAATTAGTCGCGTTAAGGCGTCAGGTAGAGGTGGCGATAGCAAACAGCTTGTTACCGAGTGTTGAAGGGGCTGATCATGATAGGTCAAATTATTTGGTGGTCTATGTTGATGGTTTTATCCCTAAGCAAGCGCTGATGAGTGATATTGCGTCAAGTGTTGAAGTGGTTTTTCCACAAGTGCTGGCGGATATTATGATCAGTTTTAATCGTCCTCTGGTACAAACGCTGCCAGCGTCAGAAGGGACGCGTCTCTATCAACAATCTTTTTATTGAGGTGAAAAAATGTTGCAGTGGTTTGTAGTTAGTATATTTTTATTTGTTCCGCTTAGTTTCGCTCAAGGTGATATTGGGGAGCGGGAAGTGATTCTTGATAATGATTCGGTTCAGGTTGTGCGGCTCACGTATCCAGTGGGCACACAATCAGGAATGCATAAACATAAATTCCCTCATAGGGCTGTTTACTTTGTTAAGGGTGGGCGCTTGAGTCTGGTTGCGAATGATGCAGCAAAATCTGAAAGAATTATTGAAGTGGCAGATGGGCAGGCTCTATTTTTACCCGCAACAACGCATAATGTTAAAAATATCGGTCAAACAGAAATTGTGATTATTGAAACTGAGCTTAAACCCTGAATCGTTAGTATAAAAAAACCGCCATTAGATGACTCTACTGGCGGTTTTTTTATCTGCATATATGGGTGAGTCTTATCTTGCTCAGATAGCTAAGTTCTTTCGTTAAAAGATAAGGTGTGCCATTAAAGCGATAACGGGCAAACTAATGATGGTTCTGAGTAAAAAGATAATGAATAACTCAAAGATGTTTACCGGAATCTTGCTTCCTAGTAACAGTGCACCTACTTCGGACATATAAATCAGCTGAGTAACCGACATGGCCGCGATGACGAAACGTGTCATATCAGATTCTATAGAGGCTGCAAGAATTGAAGGGATAAACATATCTGCAAATCCAACCACAATGGTTCTTGATGCTTCTTCAGCTTGAGGGATCTGAAGTAATTCTAGGAAGGGAATAAAAGGCTGCCCTAACCAATCGAAAATAGGGGTGTTTTCAGCAATGACAAGCGCGATTGTGCCGATAGCCATGATGACAGGTAAGACACCTAGTACCATATCAGCTGCGTTGCGTGATCCTTCTGAGGCAAGGTTGCGAATGGACGGTGCGTTTTCAGCACGTGATAAGGCTTGTTTAAGACCCCATTGAAATAAACCTAGGTTATCAGGGCGCTTATCGCGGTCATTATCAATGTCACTGCCATCAATAAAGATATCTTTTTTCCAACTAAGAGGGGGTAATCGTGGAATTATGATGGCACATACGAAACCGGCTAAACACACAGTTAGATAGAAGGGTAAAAAGTAGGCTTCTAAGGCGACTTGGGCAATCACCACTAAACTAAAGGTGATGGATACAGCGGAAAAAGTAGTGCCAATGACAGCTGCTTCTCTTTGAGTATAAAATTTCTCTTGGTACTGCTTGCTTGTTAATAGAATGCCGACACTGCCATCACCTAACCAAGAGGCAAGGCAATCAATCGCTGAGCGACCTGGAAGCCTGAAAATAGGGCGCATGATAAGGGTTAATAATGTGCCCATTAATTCTAATAGACCAAAATTTAACAATAGAGGTAATAATAATCCTGCAAAAATAAATACGCATAGGAGAACGGGAAGTAAGTCGTTTAAAACCAATCCGCCAGTCGCACCATCACGGAACAAAGAAGGACCGGCGCCAGTGAGTGTTGCCACTGCTAATGCTGCGCCAATTATTCGAATGGCTAACCAAAAAGGTGTGACCTGAAAGAGCTCTTTTAAATAACTACTTTTGCTTATGAATGCGGGTTTGATGAAAACAGCAAGGGCTGATATTAGAGCAGATAAAACAATAATGGATGAAATTACCATGCTCATCTGTTCGCCAATTGCTGCTTGTAACTGCTTAGCAAGAATGGCAACAGGGATGGTAATCGCGTCATTATAATTTATAGGGGTCATAAATAAGAAAAGACCCAATAGAGATGGAATTAAAAAGGTTAACCATGTCTTATTGGTGTATATCTGCATTGATGTAATCTGGTTCTGCATATTTTTATGATTCTAAACAGGAACTACCTAACGCTTCTTGCGAAGGTAACTTGATTAATAGGTTCCGGCTATCCTTAGCCGGCTGCGTAAGATACAGGGACTGGATTTGAAATTGAAGGTGGGAAATTATACTAATGAGTCTTTAAGTTTTGATTAAGAGTCAAAAGCAGCTGAAGTGATTAATATTTGTTCAATCTTGTTTAAGGTGACGTAAGAGGGTCAATTAATGGAAGAAATTGAAGGTGATTTAAAATTTCGTTTTGCAGAGAATAAAATGGGCGATATGGATATCTGGCACCATGGCAAATTAGTCACACACTTTAGAGCGAATAGGGCGCAGAAGTTACTCATTCAGTTGCAGGCTAAATCTTTTTCTCAGCAACAGTTATTACTAGCGAGATTGACGGGGAACTATAAACGAGGCAATGAAAGGCTAACGAAATTTAACTGAGATGTTATTAAGCGACTCTCAGTTGTCATAGCATGGGGTAAAGTGAGTTAATAATCTAGTGATTAGATTTTACTTGAATATGGGGCGTTGTTAGTTTGCTTAAGTGTAGAAAAGAATAGGGCTGGTCGTTCGGACCTGCCCTATACATCTTATTCGGAGTCTGTTTCAGGGCGCTTAGTACGCTTTTTGGGGGTTGCTACAACCTCAAGGTAAAAGGACTTCCAGTGCTCGCTTTGCGCCATGCTAATATTGCGATTGATATCGCCTTCGTGAATCTCTCTTGCTTTGTTTTCAGTTTGGCCAAATTTGCAGTTAAAACCCCAAAAATCAATGCCTTCAGGTAAGGCTTTGTTGCGTTCTGCTTTGATGTGTTTTTTAACTTCGTTTTTAGCCGACTCAATTAAGCGCTGGTAAGAGATTTTTGGGTGGGATAGTGCAAACGTCTTTTTCATTGGAATCCTACAGGTTTTGGACAAGGTAGCGTAATAATTACCTTAATATCTGCATATGATAACGGGTTAACCCTGATGCGGCCATAAATAAGAGTGCGAAGCGGTGTTTTTCCTCTGCTAGTTTTTAGTGCTTAACTAACAAAGCCAAGAGTTTGGAGGTTTAGGCTCAAAAACATTATCTAAAACGTTTACGGAGTGGCTGTCTTTCAAATTTTTTTGATTTTATTAACGCAGCATGGCGAGTAGTTTTTGAGTGTCTTCCTCACTCCAGTCTTCTTTATTTACAAGGGACTGAAGGTCTGGGTGGCTTTGGGCTTGAGCAAGGTTTTTTTGAAATTTAGCGAAATGATATTCTTTAATGAGAGCTTCATCTTCAGCGCTTTTGTAAAGCGCTGATTCGTAAGGTTCAGGCTCATTAATGACCTTTTTTTCTCTTTCAGCTAACTGGTTGATGGTCTGATAGGCCTTCAAAAAGGCTTTTTTATTCATCATCTGATTACCTTTTATGAGGGGGTGGTTTCAGCCGATTCTAAACGTAAAATTTCAAAACAGTCAATTTTTGCTTGCCACTTGATGTTGATGTCCCAAAGTTGCATGCCGTGCTCTCGTTCAGTTTCATTAACAAGGTATGCAGGTCTGGGATCTTGGCTAACGATTTGATCGATTAAATCACGAATGTTGCGTCCCGTTCTTAAAGTATAGGCGTTACATTCTTTTTCAGCTTGTTCAGTAAAAATAACAGGTCTGGTGACAGTGGATAGGGGGGCAAAACCCCCTTTGGCATCTTCAATGATGTCTGCATAGGGTAAATAAGGCTTGATGTCGATAACTGGGGTGCCATCCAATAAGTCTGCACCATGAAGATCGATAAATACTTTTT
>Ga0209292_1000313_pt1 | contig 64894 bp, 58 predicted proteins | sample GOMGulsemesocosm_2_FD_184634 | JGI IMG/M metagenome (GOLD analysis project Ga0209292, IMG submission 184634) | Methane-oxidizing microbial communities from mesocosms in the Gulf of Mexico - GOM9C Gulf of Mexico (SPAdes) (version 2) | ecosystem: Environmental > Aquatic > Marine > Cold seeps... | reverse complement strand
AGGCAGCGCTTATTAAACATACGTAAATTTTTAGTACTCTTTATTATCATGTCTGGGTACGGTGTTTTTGTTATGGCCTCGCCTGATACACTCTCTTCATTAGGCGAGGTTGCTTTTGGTGCGTTTGCACAGCTCACGCCTGCATTAGTGGTTGCTTTTTATTGGCGAAGAGCTAGTTTAATGGGCGTTTATGCAGGAATATTAATTGGCTTTATTTTATGGTTATCGTTGAACTTCTTACCACAATTTGGCTTGTATGCATCACCATTTGCTGAAGGTGTTTTACCCGCTAAAACGACGGCAACTTTATTCAGTTTAGCCGCTAATATTATCGTGATGTGGGCGTTGTCACAAATAAGTCGACAAAGTGTTCAAGAGCGGGTGCAAGCCTCATTATTTTTAGAGTGGCAATCACCTAGTTTATTGAGAATAGAAAAAAAACGACAGCTCGATGTGAATGAGCTAGAGTTATTGGCTTCTCGCTTTGTTGGCGAATCTAAGGCGAAATCGAGTTTTAGCCTATTTCTTTCATCAAATAACAAAAAACAACTGGGTAATGCTACCTATAATCAACTTTTGCTACAACATACTGAAAATACCTTAGCGATGGTAATGGGCGCTTCATCAGCACGTTTGGTATTATCATCAGCACTTGATGGTAGAGATATTGCCTTAGATGAATTAGCGGTATTAGTTGAAGATGCTTCAAGTCAAAAGCAGCAATTTTCACAAAATTTGTTACAGAGTGCTATAGAAAATGCCAGTGAAGGTATTTCTATTGTTGATGATAATTTAAAGCTTGTCGCATGGAACAAAAAATATTTAGACTTATTTGATTTTCCTTCTGAACTTGTTTATGTGGGTTGTCCTGTTGAATCCTTGATTCGTCATAACGTCAAACGCGGCTTTTGTGGTGCAGGTGATATTGATAATCAAGTATTTAGGCGTCTTGAATATTTGCGTCAAGGTAGCCCTCATAGCTCTGAACGACAACAAGCCAATGGCCAAACTGTTCGAATTGAAGGTAATCCACTACCTGACGGTGGATTTGTTATGTTGTTTTCAGACATCACAGCTTATCGTCAAGCCGAGCAAGTATTAAAAGAAGCTAATTTAGATTTAGAAACGCGGGTATATGAGCGTACGCTTACCTTAGCTAAAACCAATGAAGCGCTAGCAAAAGCCCATGAAAAAGCGGAACAAGCCCATATTAAAAAAAGCCAATACTTAAAAGCCTGTAGCCATGATTTAATGCAACCTCTGGAAGCTGCCCGTTTATTTACTTCAGCATTAACCGAGCAACAAAATTTATCTTCGGAGCAACAAAGGCAAGTAGACAATATTGATAGATCGCTTAAAGCGGCAAATGATTTGTTGGCTGATTTAGCTGAAATCGCTCGTTTGGAAAGTGGCAATATCAAACCGCTTGTTGAAGTCTTTGCTTTAAATGATTTGTTTGAAAATTTAGCGCAAGAATTTTCTGCATTGGCTATTGAGCAAGATGTTGAATTTAGGTTAGTGGCAACCCAAGTCTGGGTTAAATCGGATCAACACTTGTTAAGGCGAATTATTCAAAATTTAGTCGGCAATGCGTTTCGTTATGCTAGTCCTGGCAAAGTATTATTGGGTGCACGTGTATCTAACGACCAGGTTCTCATTCAAATATTAGATAACGGCCCAGGAATTCCTTTAGAAAAACAAGGGGTAGTTTTCGAGCAATTTACTCAGTTAGACACACCGAATAGTCAGTCAGGTAGAGGCTTAGGTTTAGGTCTAAATATTACTCAATCATTAGTGCATTTATTAGGGCACTCATTAAGTTTAAAGTCGAGAGAAATGCAGGGTTGTAAATTTTCTATTGCGGTAGAAAAAGCGACTGAATTAATGACAAAACCAACAGTAATAATGCCAGCGATGAGCATGGGCTTAAAAGATATCACAGTGCTGTGTATTGATAATGATCCCGATGTGTTAAGTGGTATGGTGGAATTATTGTCGGCATGGGACTGTAATGTGTTTGCTGCTGACTCACGTGAGACAGCCTTACAAGAATTTGCTAGCCACCAAAGTGATATTGATATCTTATTAGTTGATTATCAACTGGGTTATCAATCCGGACTACCTGCTGGTCATCAAGCTGATGGTTTAACGTTAATTGCAGATATACGCCGAGATTGTAACCATTATATACCTGCTATATTAATCACGGCAACTACGGAGCGTGGTATTGAAGAAAAAGCAAAAAGTGCCGACGTTGGTTATATGCGTAAGTTAGTTAAGCCTGCGGTTCTTAGAGCAATGATCAGTGCTAAGTTAGCGCAGAAGTTACAAGAGGATTACGGGTATTAGGGGTAATATAGCTTGGAATGTAAGTCGAAATAAGGATGAAAAAATTGCGACTTACTTTAAGTTCTATTTAAACTCGGCTTCTGTTAAGTCTAACTGAGCAATAGCGATAACCGCTTGAGTTCTGTTTCGTACATCTAATTTACGAAATATAGCGGTAGCATGGGCTTTGATAGTCGCTTCTGAAACATTTAGGTCATAGGCAATTTGCTTATTGAGTAAACCTTGAGCAAACATCATTAATATACGATATTGCTGTTGAGTTAAACTGGCAACACGTGACGCTATATCACAATTCTCATGATCTTCTTTACTATTTTGAAATAATTCAGGTAGCCAAATATCACCGGATAAAACGGTCATGATCGCAGAAAATATATCATCAACAGGCGTCGACTTTGGCACAAACCCCGCGGCACCGTACTTCATTGCTTTACTAATAGTTATATGATCTTCATGTGCAGAAATAACGACCACAGGAATTTGAGGGAAGTGGTTTCGTACATGAATAAGTGTACTAAAACCATGAGCACCGGGGATATTTAAATCGAGTAATAATAGGTCACTGTCGCTATGTTCTTGTAATTGTTGCTCAAGTTCAGCGATTGTTTGTGCTTCAAGCCAATTTGTGTAACTTAGTTTGGGTTTTAAAGTACCTAATAATGCTTGTCTAAATAAAGGGTGATCGTCAGCTATTATTATTTTTTGCGGCTGAATCATATAATACTTCCTTATCGTAACGAATCCCTATTCTAACTGAAAAATCGTAGATGACAAATCCTACAAGCAGTTATTTGTATTCCTATTTATCAATCAAACACCTGATTACAAATAGAAATGATTATCATTTTTGTTTACTGGGAGGGGGGATGTTGGTAAAATATTGGCAAATCCTTCTTATAAATATATTTCTCTAATGTCTGAACTTGAAATGTTTTACCTTGCTAGTCTTTTTCGAACATACACCGTAGGGCTTTGCTTAGGGGTTTCTAGTATTGCCATGACCTTTTATTTTTATGTTGTAGCAAAAGGGCAAACAGAAGCCTCTCAAAATATCATGATGCATATTGTGTACACCGTTTTACGTGTTGGTATGGTGCTAGTGATGGTCTCTGAATTAACCATGGTCTTCTATCATTACCATATTAATAATTTTATTTATTGGACTGATAATCCTGAATTACTCATCCGATTAACCATTTTTACTGTCATTGTCTGTAATGCCTTTGCTATGCAGCATCGAAAAATTAGCATGTGGCTTGGTCCTGTGTTTGCAGGAGGTTCTTGGTATGCTTATTTCTTCTTTAGCGTCTGGATTGAAACAGAATCAACCTACCCAAGTTTATTAATTGGCTATGTTTCATGGTTAATTATTTTTGGTACGTGCTTAGCTCTGTTTAGACTTTTTTTAACGCGTAAACAAAAAAGCTATTTAGGCGATGGTGCATTTGCAGGATTAAGTGAATAGAGCCATGCCAAATTCAAATACTCAGAATGAAGAACTAAACAATTTGACCTCTAACAAAAAAAGCAAATTTACTTTATTAAATTTAGGTTTTTTAGTTTTAGCAATGTGTTTAATCGTTTTATGCAGTCAAATTTATACGAGCATTTTTAAACCTTATATTGGTTATGGCGATGCTGATATGGGGTACTTAGCGAAAGAGCTGCCAGAAAGCTTAAGTGCTGGCGATCTTACTCATTTTCATTCTAAAGAGAAGGCTTTTGAGCAAGAAGCGCCCAACCTTTCATGGGGGTTATCAGCTGCATTTGATCGTGGCGACGGTATTTTTGAACGCCCATACGCACCTGCCGAACGCCCTGGCTTTAGTTATAATGCGGATGGCTTAGGTCCTATTTTTAATAATGTGTCGTGTGAAAGTTGTCATGTTGGTGACGGCAGAGCAAAACCGCCAGCGGGGCCTAATGAGATGCTTAACGGTGGCTTTGTTCGTGTATCTGTTCCTGGAGTTGGGCCTTATGGAGAGCCATTAAGCCCTAAAGGTTATGGTCATCAAATCGGTGACCGTGCTATTGAGGGAGTCAGCCCTGAAGCTAAAGTACGTATTAATTGGCTCGAACAGCAGGGCTCATTTCCTGATGGCACAATATATTCATTACGCCGACCAGAGTTTTTGCTCACAGAGCTTGCGTATGGAGACATGCCTAAAAAAGCAGTGTTTGAATTACGCATGGCGCCACCAGTTCACGGTTTAGGTTTATTAGAAGCGATTCCAGAAGAAACTCTATTAGCTTGGGCTGATCCAGAAGACAAAAATGGTGACGGCATTTCAGGTAGACCAAATTATGTTTGGGATCTAGAGCGTGGTGGTAAAATTATTGGACGTTTTTCATGGAAAGCCAATGCCTTTGATATTCGTCAACAATCAGCCGCCGCCGCATACAATGATATGGGGGTAAATAACCCATTATTTTTATATCGACATGACGATCAAAGTACGACTCATAAAGCAAGGCAAAACTGTGAGCCAGAGCAAACTGCATGTCTTGAAGCGACCGACAGTTTAGATTATGAATTAAGCCCCGCTCAGCTTGTTGATGTTACCACTTACTTGCAATTACTAGGTGTGGTTTATCGCCGGAATATGAATGATGTAAATGTGCAAAAAGGTGAAGGAATTTTTCATCAAATTGGTTGTGAAAATTGTCATAAATCGCAGGTAATGACAGGGGAGCATGAAATTTCTCGTTTGGAAAATCAGTTGATTCGCCCTTATTCCGACTTGCTGCTACATGATATGGGGGAGGGCTTATCGGGTCGTCGAGATTTTGAAGCGACGAAGCAAGAATGGCGTACAGCACCTTTATGGGGAATAGGTGTTACTGAAGCTGTAAACGGTCACACTAACTTTTTGCACGATGGCCGAGCGCGAAATGTTGAAGAAGCCATTTTATGGCATGGCGGAGAAGCGGAAACCGCAAAACAAAACTATATGCAGTTAACAAAAGCAGATCGCCAATTATTGCTTAACTTTATTAATAATTTATAGGGAATTTATTTTGGGTATCCCCCCTCGTGATTTCAATCGAGGGGCTTATAAAGTAGACGAGATTTACCACGAATTACGTTTGATAATTTGTTTAGCTTGTGGATGATATTTGGTTAATTGCAGCACTGACTTGCTATCGGTAGTTAGCTTTCCCCATGACTTTAATAAGTGACTCGTCTGCGTATTAGCGCTAATGGGATATTCATAATTACTATTAGCGTAAATTTTCTGTGCTTCTTTTGTTGTTAAAAACTCAATAAATTTTATGGCGTTAACCTTATGTTTTGAGGATCTCGTTAAAGCGGCACCGCTAATATTAACATGTGTGCCTATTGTTAATGTTGTAGGAAATATAATCCCTACCTTCTGATAAACATCTCTATCACTTTCTTTGTCGCTGGCAGATAAAGCGCCATAATAATAGCTATTAGCTATAGCAATTTGGCATTCACCTTTTGCCACTTTTCTTAATTGATCTCTATCGCCACCGTTGGGGCGAACGGCTAAATTATTGACAAAATTACTAACCCAGTTTTGGGTCCAATTTGTGCCGTAACGGTAAATGAAACTGGCGACCATAGAAACATTATAAAAATGAGCTCCTTGGCGACTGCATATTTTTCCTTGCCATTTTTTTGCGGCTAAATCCTGATAAGATTTTATTTCAGCTGGATTAACTTGATCTTTGGCATAAAAAATCGCTCTTGCCCTGAGAGATAAGCCAAACCAAAAATTTTCTGGATCTCTTAAATCCGCAGGAATATTAGCATGCAATAGGTGAGAAGTTATTGGCTGAATCAAGTCTAATTTTTTGGCTTCTTCCAGCCTTGCAACATCTACTGTGAGCAACACATCAGCGAAGCTGTTATCGCCATCATTGATCAATCGCTGTATCAGTTTATCAGCCTTGCCGTTAGACAAATTTACTTTAATACCTGTTTTATTGGTAAATTCATTAATTAACGGAGTAATAAGCTCAGCTTTTCGAAATGAGTAAACATTAACCACGTTGTCATTGGCAAGACTATAGCTAGGGCAAGCTAATGTCATCAACGCTATAACCGTTAAAGTACTCGCTGTTTTATTCAAAATCTTGTTTTCCTATCAAATCTAAATGAGAATTGTTTGCATTAAATCATTTTTAAGTTATTATGTACAGCAGAGTTTATGGTTAATTATTTAGGATAAATCCGTTGGATATTGGTGCTATGCAAAGCAAAAATGATAACAGTTTTATTATGCGTTATGGCGGTATTTTTGTGCTTTGGCTAATAGGGCTCATTATGTCTTTTTTGGCTTTTACGACTGTTAATTATTACGAGCATCAATATAGCCGACAACAATTTGAATCTAGTTTTAAAGACAAAGTGACAAGTTTAACCCAAGCCGTTTCAGCGATCGACAAAGTTTTTTTAGCGACTCACAGTTTGCTCGATATTAAAATACCAATAACACAAGCTGATTTTTCTCGGCTAGCTACACATGACTTCCTTGCTAATACCGGCATGCAAGGTATTGAGTGGGCACCTGCTATCTACAGAGCTAACATGTCTAAATTTGAAGAAAAAGTTCGCCAAAGTGGTCTTTTTGATTATCAAGTCAGAGAAATGAGGAGAGCAAACTCAGAGTGCTCTACTAAACCTAATGAATTAATTTATCCGGTTCTTTTCGCAGAGCCCGCGGATATCATTGGTCATGAGTTAGGAGTGGATTTAAGCAGTGACTGTAAACTAGGCAGCAAAATGTTTAATGCCATGCATAATCACAAAATTACCAGTGTTAGCTTTCATAACGATGAAAATGAATTGGGCTTAAGATTATTGTTGCCGGTATTTTTTACAGACAAGGCTGAGCAGTCAGGTTTGCGGGGTTACCTTGTTGGCATTGTGATGATAAATCAATTAATTGATTCTATGTGGGGAAATATCACCAGCTCAAATAATGAGCAGCTCGTTATTTATAATTCGGGTGACAATAGTCAGAAAATCTATGATTCATACTGGCGGAAAGACTGTCAAAAAAACTGTGAACAACTAACTACTTTAATTAGTTTGCAGGCCAATATCCCCTTTGCCAACCAGCTTTGGTCAATTGAGTTCAATAAGAATAGCCATGATGCGAGAGGTCATTATTACGCGTATGCTGCAGCCTCCGTAATATTGGTGATTATATCAGGTCTAAGTATTTATTTATGGAGTAGTATTAACAGAGTTCGTTGGGCAAATTCTTTAGTAGATGAACGCACCAAGTGTTTGCAACATAAAGCACATCATGATGACTTAACTCAGTTATTGAATAAGCAAGCGTTGAGCAGGGAATTAACCAAACTAAAACCATTGCAAGGATGGCGCAATGAGGATGGTTTTAGTTTGCTTTTTATCGATTTAGATCATTTTAAAAAAGTGAATGACACCATGGGGCATTTGGTTGGCGATAAGCTATTGCAACAAGTAGCACATCGGCTTAAAAAAAGCGCAAGAGGTGATGATTTATTATTTCGATTTGGCGGTGATGAGTTCGCGGTGATCCTTCCTCAAGGTTCTTGTACTAGCATTGTTGGTACTACGGCCAAGCGTATATTAAATCAACTAGAGCAAGTTTATATTATTGACGAAGATAAGTTTCGCATTGGTGCCAGTATAGGGATTTCCTTGATTACAGAAAGAAATTTCAATGTAAATGAAGTTATTAGAAATGCCGACATTGCTATGTATGAAGCTAAACGACTTGGCCGTGGGCAAATCGTTTTTTATCAGGCCAATATGCATAAGCGTTTAGTGTACCGGCAAGGCATCGAAAATGAGTTGGCGGAAACCATTCATAATCGGGCGTTAAGCTGTTATTTACAACCAATACATAATTCAAATGGTTTATTAGGTTTTGAGGCGCTAAGTCGCTGGTTACATCCTGAAAAAGGGATGATATATCCCGATGATTTTATTAGTGTTGCCGAAGAAACTGGTTTAATTCATCAGCTAGGAAGTTGGCTTATCGACACCTCCTGCCAATGTTTGTCAAAGTGGCTTAAATTGTATGGCAAAGACGCCTGCCCCTATATAAGTATCAATGTTTCGCCTTTACAGCTGGCAAACTCACAAATTGTCACACAAATAAAAGAGGCCTTGTTACGTTATAAAATACCGGGACGGTTATTGGCTATTGAGCTAACTGAATCAGCCTTGATCAATAATAAGCAAATAGTTAAAGAAAACTTAACTAAATTACGCTTACTTAACGTTAGAGTGTTTCTTGATGACTTTGGCACTGGCTATTCTTCATTGTCATTACTGCAAGACTTCCCTATTGATGTGCTGAAAATAGATCGCAGTTTTATACAAGGTGTTGATGACGAAAATCAAGAGTCACAAAACTTAGTCAAGGCAATGATTACTATGGCACATGCGTTAAATATGAAAGTGGTGGCCGAAGGCGTAGAAACTAGCAATACAGTGAATTGGTTAAACAGAGCCCAATGTAACTTAATGCAAGGCTATTATTTTTCAAAGCCAATCGCAGGGCAACAATTAACGGATTACCTAGCAAAAGAAATGTATCAACAAAGACTGGAATATTCACCAGCTATGACACTAGTTGCTGAGTTTTAGGTTTTTAAATTTTAAAAGCCAGACCGTGAGCGCCAGCGACCGCAGCTAAAACAGCGGTTAAACTCAACGCGAGTAATAATTTATGCATGCGAACAATACGCGAGAAAGTTTTGTCACTGTCTTTTTTAGCTTGCTCTATAAACCACTGATGTAAAAACAGCGGTTCAAATACAAATAAAACCAAAGTAAAAACAAACCAAACAAAAGTCATCAGGTGTAACCACCAATGGCTGGGTTCTAGGTACCTATGCCAAGCATCTAAAAATTCTAGCATGTAATAACCAGAAATCCCGGCGGCTAACGTTGACAGCTTAGCAATAAAAGCAAACTTGTTTTCAAGCTGTTCAAACAGATCAATACGTTGTTGGCTATCTGCTAGCTTCATTAGGGCAGGTAGCAATACCAAGGTAATAAAAGCGACGCCGCCAATCCACAGTACTACCGCTAGCACATGAAGGCTGCGGGCTATTACAAAATAGTTAAAATCATTCATAATGAAAAATCTCTGTGAACTTATAGCGTTATAGTAAGCTACTTGTCGATATAGAATATTGTTTGGCATCAATTAATGTGTATGACTATGCAGATGACTCAAGGTTGAGTCGCCAAGGTTATTGTTAGCTTCAAGGCATTAGCCTCATAACTCGAGGTCGCAACCCTCCGCCATCTTCGACGAATCGCCCTGTCACCTTCGAAGAATCAGTACAGTCACCTCTGAGGCATCAGCCATCGTCACCTCCGAGGTGTATTAATCAGAGGTCTAGTGTTCGTGTTAGTAAAGGTTCCCGCTTAAAACACTACGGAAATGACTAGGTCGCTGGAGTCAGTCGCTACCGTCATATCCAAAGTCACTATCACGTCATACCCGAGGTCACTTGTCGGGTATCCATGTATTTAACCATTTCAGACTACTTAATAATAATAGTGCCTTTCATGCCCATTTCAGTATGGCCTTTAATACTGCAACTTAAATCATGAAAAGTGCCTGCTTTTACTGGTACAAACCACCATTGTGCTTGAAAGCCCGGATACACTTCAATTTCACGAATAGTGCCCTTGATTTCAGCGATAGCTGTGCCGCTAGCATCGTTAACCTGTACTTTACGGGTTAATACTGATTGCGATAAACCGTCAGAGCTAAAGTAGTGTTTTACCGGCCCTTGGTTTTCTAATATCAATTTGTATAACTTGCCTGTTTCAAACTCAATGGTTGAAGGTGAAAACATCATGGCGTTGTTTTTATCACCTAGTATCACTTTGATTTCAATTGGTGTTTGCTTGGTTAAATCACCTTTGGCGCTGGCGGTAAAAGTGGTTAAGGTAGTTGTTAATGTCAGTATTAATATACTGATTACCAGTGTTGTTTTTTTTATTACGTTTGAGAAAAACATTGTGTCTCCTAGTTGTTGTTGAAAATTTTATGGCTCGTACAGCCGTCATCCCCGAGGTTACTTAATCGGAGGTCTAGTGCTTACAAACATAGATTCCCGATTAAGTGACCTCGGGAATGACGGGCTGGTATCAACATGGGAATGGCGTAATCGGCACTAAAGGAATACAGCCCAAAGATAATCTGTATCATCTTCATCATCACACTCATTTTTATCAAAGTTTTGATTAATTTTATAAACAGGAGGAGTAGATGTACCTAGTTCAATACAATAACCAGCACTTACAGAGATATCATGGATATATTTTAATTCAGTGGCATAAATAGTGGTAAATTTATCTTCTTCATAATTTAAACCGCCGCTATTTCTATTTAAACCCGCACTACTTATTTTTAAATCACCAGATGATATATCAAATTCCCAGCCAAAGTTTGTTAGATCTTTACTGCCAGGGGTATCCCATGGGTGGGTATTGCCCCATGAATCAAAGAAAACTATATGAGTTGTATCATCAGATTCAACATCAGTTCCTTTATCATCTATAAATGTTTGTAAATTATGGAGGTAAGGGCCTTTCCATTTAATAGAATCCTCTGATGTCCAAGTCCAACTGCCTAGTGGTACTATGGCTGCACAGGCAGCTGCATTAGCTATTGTTGTGCTTACAATATAATTGGTTGTATGAAGACAAAAATCATTATTATCAGGGGTAACTAATTCAGCTATATTTCTAGGTAATCTGCCCATATCTTTAAAGAATGCCCCTTCTTGTATAGCTTGTGAGCCAACTCGCATTTGTGGGTCACCAATAATTGCAAATTTAATTTCTGCTAAGCGCTCTTTGGTGGCTTCAAAGCGTTTTTGGTTGGAGTTATCGGTATAAACATCCATTGCCATGCTAGAAATTAAGCCCATTACGGCTACTACTACCACAAGTTCTAGTAAGGTAAAACCAGCGCTTTTTCTTTTCATATTAGTTAATTTATTTTTCATATTATTCACCTAGACTTAGTTTACTTGCAGTACAAAAACAATATCGTCGTATTTATCTTCATCTTCTGCATCATCGTGATAACCATCTTTACCATCAGCACCAAAGCTTCTTAGGACAATACAATTACTTGAGTTACATAATGTGTGCTCACCATGAATAAAATTAATTTCATATAAATATGGAGAAGCTGAAATATCTTCTATATCCCACTTTCTTACAATATCTCCATCATCATCTTTAGTTTTCTTCTTTGTTAAAACACAATACTCATGTGCTTGTTCTTTTACTTTACCAGAGCTGCTTTGGCGTACTTTTTCAAATCTGTCGACCAGTCCATTCATACGTTTTTCATCAGTTGCTAAACCATGAATAACGGCAATATCTGGATAATAATCAGTGTCAGCACAACCATTGGGCTTAGGAGTATTATATTCGTCAACTATAATTGTTTTTATTGCATCTAAGTTAATATAAGGGCCATTCCAGCCAATGGCATATTCAGGAGTCCAATTAGGTATTGAAGTGCCTGTTTGGCTAAATAAAAAACCAAAATTAGCGGGATCTGCGTGTTCATCATAACTATAAGCAACTGACTCTGTCTTCGGCCAATACCCAGTATCAGCTTTAAACCTACGAATAGCATTGGCTATGCGCTGCATTTCTACTCGGGTAATGGTTTCTTCAGATTCTTGCTGGTAACCGTCCATTGCCACTGAGGCTAAGCCGGCAAGAGAAGCGAGTATACTTACCACTACTAGCAGCTCTATCAAAGTAAAGCCTTGTTGTTTGCTCGACTTTTTAGGAAGAGTGTCACTCGGCGGATTATCGTTTGTTAGCAAAAATGCTAAGGCCCGACGGCTCTTTATCATTTTTGCTTTCAGTTTAGATTTCATCATTATTTATTTCCTTCATGCTTACTAGTTATGCACTAGTCTCTAGCGGGGTATTAATTGCGAGCTGGCCCTAATACACGAATAACCTCGGCTAAGTCGGTAATGCCTTTGTCTGCTTTCTCTAATGCCATATCGCGTAGGGTTTTATACCCTTTAGCCTTACAATAGCGGTCTATTTCAATGTCAGTTGCGCCATCAATAATCATTTGGGCTAGTTCATTGGTCATAGGCACTACTTGAAAAACACCTTCTCGACCGCGATAACCTGATGGGTTTTTACGGCTAGGGCGAGCACGGTATCGCTCTTTGTTTTCCTCAATATTGTGTTGTTCAGCTTTGTTGTCTTTCGACTTTTTTACTCTATTTTGGTCTATGAAAACGCCAGCGTCTTTAAGCTCTTTGTTGTTGGGTTGGTAACTTTCTTTGCTGTCGTGATCTAACTTACGTAAAAGTCGCTGCGCGATGATCAGGTTTACCGTTGAGGCAATGTCGTAACCATCAACACCTAAGTTACGTAACCTAGGAATTACTTTGGCGGCGTCATTGGCGTGCAGGGTAGACAGTACCAAGTGGCCGGTGTGGGCCGCTTTTACTGCGGTGTCGACGGTTTCTTTATCGCGCATTTCACCTAATACAATCACGTCTGGGTCTTGGCGTAGCATGGTTTTGGCAATGCTAGCAAAGGTTACTCCTTGTTTTTCATTGACGTTAACTTGGTTAATACCGCTCATGTGTATTTCTACCGGATCTTCCACGGTATAAATGCTGCGCTCAGGTAAGTTGAGCATTTTCATTAATGTGTATAGCGTTACTGTTTTACCACTACCGGTAGGTCCTGACACTAACGTTAGGCCGTTCATGGTTTCCATGGTTTGATGAATGGTTTCAACTTGTTCATAACTTAAACCTAAGTTTTCTAATTCAAGCAATTCTTCCGGTAAATACAGTAAGCGCAATACTATGGTTTCGCCATGTAAAGTCGGTGTTATGCTGGCGCGAAAATCAACAGAAAAGTCAGGCGTTAATGCCATTCTAAATCGGCCTACTTGTGTGGCTTTGTGTTCAGAAATATCTAATGCTGAAATAACTTTTAAGCGAATACTCAGTAGCTGACCAAAGTTTTTTGGTGGCGCACTAGCATCACGTAATATGCCGTCAACACGATAGCGTATTCTAAACTCGCGTTCGTATGGTTCTAAGTGAATATCAGACGCGCCAGCTTTTACTGCATCAAGCAGGGTTTTATTTAAAAAACTACGCGCGTCCATGTCTTGAAAATTAAGGTCGGTTTGTTCGACTGCTGCGGCAATAGGGTCGTTTAGTGAAAACTCTATATCATCGCGATTTATACTTAAATGGCTTAAATCGAATTGCATACTCTTGTGTCCTTATGGGGATGTCAGCCCGTTTTTGTTTTGTAATAACAAATGATTACGCCCCACGCGTCTGGTCACTGTTGTAAATAAGTTTGGTTAATATTGTTACATGCCAATAGCAGTTAACTCAGGCTCTTGCTGTAAACGTCAGGACAATATGCTCCTGCATTGTCTAATAAACTACATCCATGTAGCGTATCTTCGAAGCCTCTGATCGAAGAGCTATCACTTTTTAGAAGCTGGCTCCCCGATTAATACACCACGGGGATGACGTCCCCAAGCATTGGCACGTATTGTTATAATCAAAATAATGGCGATTATGAAGATTATTAGCCGCCTGCTGAAACCTGCATCATGGCCTTAAAGAAAGCGTAATAAACAAAACCAACCAAGCCGCCAATAAGTACGGTCATTGCGGGCTCTATCATGGCGATCATCGCTTTTAATCTGGCTTCGGTTTGTGATTGAAAATAGTTGCCTAGTTCGTCCATCACTTGGTCAAGCTCACCCGATTTTTCACCGATGCCAGCCATGTGTTGAACCATGTGCGGAATAAGCGGTTGGTTTAAGCCCGCCGCTAAGCTTTGCCCAGAAAGAATTTTTTCCCCTGCTTTGGTAAAGCAAGACGACATTGAGGTGTTGGGCATTATATGGGCGAGTACTTTTAAGGTTTCTAATACCGTTAAGCCCGAGCGCAATAGTAGCGACATAGTCATGCCGGTTTGAGCCATGGCAGATGCTTGAATAGAGCTACCAATTAATGGCAGGCGAATAAGGATTTTATCAATAATATTTTTGCCTTTTACCGTGGTATAAGACGCTAAAATAAGAAATATACCTATACCTAAGGTTGAGAAAATAACTGCGCCGTTGTCTACCATGTAAGCTGAACCATCCATCATTGCTTGAGTAGCAGCAGGTAGTTGCGATGATTTACCTTCAAGCATGGTGGCAAATTTAGGTACTACACTCATGGCTAAAAAGGTAGTAACACCAATAGCAGCTATAGTGACAAAAGTAGGGTAGAACATAGCGGTGATAAACTGGCGTTTGATATCGGCACTGCGATTAAGGTTTATGGCCAATCGCTCTAGTATTACTTGTAATTCACCACTGGCTTCACCACTGGCAATTAACCTAGATACTAGTGGCGGAAACATGCCTGATTCTTTTTCTATGGCTTGGGCAAAACTAGAGCCCCCTTGAATTGACACCAGCATGCGCACCAAGGAGTTTTTAAATCTTACCTTTAACGTCATTTGTGAAATGGCTTCAATGGCTTGCATTAAAGTATTACCGGCGCGTAGCATTAAGGCGACTTGTCTGAAAAACAAAACAAGATCGGCGGTATTGGCTTTTTTATAACGATTAATAGAGAGGTAACTTAAAACCGTTTTGAATAGTGCCTTTAACGACTGCTTTTCACCGCCCGTTTTTAGTTTTAATACATAGAATGCTTTAGATCGTAGTGTGCTTCTTGCCTCACTTTCACTGCCAGCTTCTATGGTGCCTGTGGTTTCATTGCCCAGTTGATCTAGGGCTTTGTAGGTAAACTTAGCCATGATATTTCCATTTGTTAATATTAACTTTGTTTTCGCCACTTATCGTTAGTGACTAAACAAAATTAACGTCATACCTTTTGGGTACTCTTTACCTCGCTATAGTCGAGGCGCTATACGTCGTCACCCCCTCGGTGACCACACGCCGTGTTTTTTCTGTTCAGCTCCGTGGTGTTCCAGTCCGTCACCTCCGTAGTTACTTAATCGGAGGTCTAGTGCTTAATGGCTGAGATTCCCGACTAAGAAACCACGGGAATGACGTATTACTAGCCTTGATATAAATGCATTACTTCGTCTATTGACGTTAAGCCTTCATATACTTTATTTTTTGCGTCTTGCCATAAGCGATAATAGCTACCGCTGTTTTTACTCGAGGCAACTAATTTATCTTCATTGGCACCTTCACCAATTAATTTTTCTAAATCATCATCTAACCATAAGGTTTCATATAAACCGACACGTCCTCGGTAGCCACTGCCTAAACATTGCGCACAGCCGTTGGCTTTATGTAATGTTAATTGTGCTTCGTGATTGCTTAAGGTTTGCTGCTCTTGCTCACTGGCTTGATAAGTTGTTTTGCAATTGGCACATAAACGCCTTACTAGGCGCTGTGCTACTATGCCAATTAAAGTTGATGCGACTAAATAGCGAGGACAACCAATATCAACTAAGCGGTTAATGGCGCCTACCGCGTCATTTGTGTGTAAAGTAGATAATACTAAGTGACCGGTCATCGCCGCTTTTAGCGCGGTATCGGCAGTTTCTTGATCACGTATTTCGCCCACTAACATTACGTCAGGATCATGGCGTAAAAATGAGCGCAACGCTTTAGCAAAAGAGACTTTTTCGCTTACTTGTACTTGACCAATATTGTCAATAACTTGCTCAATAGGATCTTCAACAGTAAGTATGTTGAGGTTGTCTGAGTCTAACTCGCGTAAAGCGGCATATAATGTGGTTGATTTACCTGAGCCCGTAGGACCTGTTACCAAAATAATGCCATAAGGCTTACTTATTGCTGCTTGAAAACTATTGAGTATGGTGTTGGGCATGCCCAATTGGGCTAACGATAAATCGGCAGTGTCTTGGCCTAAAATACGAATAGTGATTCGCTCACCCCAACGGGTTGGAATGGTGGCAACACGCATATCAACTTCGTCTAAATCCCAGTCACTTACCCGATAAGAAAAGCCGCCATCTTGCGCCATATTTGACTCAGCAATATCTAGTGAGGCTAATACTTTAATACGAGAAATTAATGGTTCGCGCAGGCCAAGCGATACTGGGCGTTCGTATTCATTCATTTGGCCATCAACGCGTAAACGTACTCTCATGCCTAGTTCTTCTGGTTCAAAGTGCATATCAGTTACGTGGCGTAAATAGCACTCTTTCATCAGTTTGTTGAAAAAACCAATGGCATCAACATTGGCATTATTAGTGTGGCTAAAGGCACGTTCAATAATGCCGTCAATTAAGCCAGCATCACTAACCACCAATTCACTTACCTGATTTAATATGCGTTTACATAATTCTTGTGGTGACCTGTCATCAGGGTTAGCTAATACCATTACTAACTCGCCTTGATAATAAGCGGGTATAAAGTGTTTACGCTCTAGGGTGTTTTGCGGGAATTTTTTAACTAAATCAATATCTATGTCTAAGTCTTTACGTTCAACAAAGGGCATTTTTTTAATAATAGCGAGCGCACGATACAGCGCCATGGTAGGAAAGCGTCCTGCCTGGGTAATGTAATCAAGCACAGGTTTACGGGCGCGTTTAGCCTGTGTTTGAAGATCAGCCAACTGGCGTTGATCAATCAACCCTGACTGTATACCTGCTTGAATTAATACTGCTTCGGCTGCCGCCATTTTTGCCTCTACTTTATTTTATTGCGTCACCTCCGTCGTCGCTTTATCGGAGGTCTATTGCTACTCAACTTAATTATTTTTGTTTGGATTAAGTGCGTTTAACTCTCTTAACGATGCCGATAAATCATGCAATAGTGTCGCTGACTTACTCTTTTGTTTACTGTATTTATCGGTATTATTTTTTACTTTCGCCAATACATCTCTAAGTTGTTGTAACTCTGCCGTTACTGTTTTATTGTCATCCATGTTCTATTCTCGTTATAAACTTAATAAGCGATTAAAAGTCTCGCTGTCTTTGCATATTGCTTTAGCATCATGCTCATTCACTTTTTTATTTTTTACCAACTTAACCAAAGCTTGATCCAGCGTTTGCATGCCTTGGCGAGAGCCACTTTCCATCACCGAATAAATCTGTTTAGTTTTAGACGATTCAATTAAATTAGCGACTGCCGCATTAACAATTAAGGTTTCTATGGCGACCGCTCGGCCTTTGCCATTTACTGTTGGTAATAACTGCTGTGCTATTACCCCTTTTAATGCGTATGCGATACGCTGGCGGGCAACTATTTGCTCGTCACCGGGAAAACTACCCACTAAACGCTCTATCACGCCAACAGCATTATTGGTATGTACGGTACTAAACACTAAATGGCCTGTTTCTGCTGCGGTTAATACGGCGCGAATGGTGTCTAAGTCACGCATTTCACCTACCATAATTACATCGGGATCTTCACGTAATGAGGCTTTTACTGCATTAGCAAAACTGGGTACGTCGGTGTACAACTCCCGCTGATGAAAAATAGATTTAGCATTTTTATGTACCACCTCTATTGGGTCTTCTATGGTGAGTACGTGTTTTTCTTGGGTTTGGTTAATGCTATTTAAAATGGCGGTTAAGGTAGTTGACTTACCGCTACCCGTTGCCCCAGAAACTAATACTAAGCCAGAATGTAAATTGGCAAAATAGTCCATTTGTGGCGGTAAACCTAATTCACGCATGGTACGAAATGAACCATCTAAATAACGTATCGCTAACGCATAGTGACCTTTCTCAAGGTAAATATTAATACGGTAGCGATAACCTTTGTCTGTGCTAAAACCTAAATCTAAATTAGAGTCTTGGGCAAACATGGTTAATTGCTGTTGGTTCATTAACGATTGCGCTAAGTTTTTCATCAATTCAGGGCCGAAAATAAATTCTTCAATTTCTTCACTGGCGTTTATGGCAGCGTTATAGCGTTTTAATTTGCCGTTAACGCGAAATATAGCAGGTAAATCAACACTTAAGTGCAAATCTGATGCGTTAAGCTCTACGCATAAATCCATTAATTCTATTAGTTGTATTGCAGCAGCCATTAGTTACACCAAAATTTTCATGCTGATCACCAAATTGCCTTCTTCAGCGCGTGTGATGGTGATTTTCTGTACTATGGCAATATTGTCTAGCTGATTAAGTGCCTGAACAAAATTGAGTAAGGCGTAAAAGCGACTGGTAGCATCAATAGAAAAATAAGGGCGTTTATAGTATTGGCTACGAGTATCACTATATTCAGTTAACTCTTCTTCATGAGCTTTTAGCGCCACTCCTAATACTTCAAAGCTTTTAATCTTTAGGTCAACGTCATCGGCCAATTCTGAAATATCTAATTTCAATTGCTGTAAGCGCTCGGCATCATTTATCGGAATAAATTTAGTCGTTAACTTGGCGATAGCTTCATTTGAATTAGTCAGTTCTGTTTGTAACTTAGCTAAGTTTTTATCTGAAATCTTGCTGTCAAATTTTGGCTCTGAAATTTTACCAATACGGGTTTCAATACGGTTGGCTTTACGATTAGCTAATTTTTCTGCCTCAAACATATCTTGCCATAACATAGCAGCGAAAAAGCCATAAGCTGAAATAACAACACACGCAATAAGAATAATAAGCTGGGTTTTGTCTTTAGCGGGCAGGCGTTTATATTTTTGTTGTAATGACGATAGCATTATTCACTTTGCCCCTTGTTAGTTGTTGATTTATTGCTGTCTTTATCGGTTTTATTGTTCTGGTTTGCTTGCTCGCTTTCCTCAACAAAGTAACGGCGACCTATTTCTAAATGCATTTTATAATCAATAAAAACACCGTCTGCTGTTTCGGCTTCTGCGGCGCTAGACTGGGTGTCGCCCACTTGAAAGTGCCACGGCTTTAAATTTTCATTAAGTTGTTGGGCAAATTGGCTGGCATTGCGAGTTTTTAAGGCTCTGCCGTCAATAATGATACTGTCAAGTTGCAAGTCAACTTGCTCAATAAGTACACCTTGGTTTATTGAGTTGGCAATGGCAGACAAGGCCCCAGGTACGGTAGTTGCTGCAGGTAATAATTGTTTGGATAAATAGCTACTTAGTTTATTATTAAGGGCAATTTCTGTGTTAACTTGCTCAATATAGGTGGCGAGTTTTTTGTATTCCGCCTCAACCTTGCCATATTGTTGTTTGACTTTAGATTCTTTTGTCCATTTGTCATTAAGAGCAACTAAGCGTTGCTCTTGCACGGCTAAATTCATTTGCATCCAAATAATAAAGCCGCAGGCCGCAATAAAGACTAAGCCTGCCACCGTTGCCATAAGTACTTTGGGCTGCAGCAATTTTTGCCAAAGTGGTGGCTCTTTATCTTTTGCGGCAACGGCACATGCGCGGCCTTGTTCACTAAATTGCAAATAGTGATTGGCAATACCTATAAAGGGCAGTAAGCGGTTGCTGGAAAATCCTTCGGGTAAACTAAAGCTAGGGGGCGCTTGCTCTAATGGGCGCACTTCAATATTTAAGTGCTCGGCTAAGGCGAAGCTTAGTTCATCTAGTGAGTCATCAGGGCTATATAAATATAAATAGTCACTGATATTGGCAATATTATCTGGGCATATTGCTAATACTTCATCTAGGGTTAAATTGCCATCGTGACGGGCTTTGGTATTAATGGTTTTTAAGTTTTTTGGGCTACCAGTAAGAAACACTAAATGGGAAGAATGCACCTCAATTAAGCATTGGTTTTCGGCGTCGGTGCGTAGGCCAAGGGCGGCATAACTGGCACCATTATCAGGATAAAAAGCGGTTAATTTTAAGCCATTCAGTTCAAATGCACCGTACCAACGTTGACGAATTGCTCTACCAAGACCGGCAATTAACCATTGATGATCACTTTGGTTATCGCTATTTGTGGTAAGTATATCGTCACTTAAGCCAGAGAATTGCTTATCCAATGGATTTTCAGTCACTTCTGCTTGATAGCCAAATATGGCGTCTTGATCTAGCTCTAGCAATTTATTTTGCAGGGCAAAACATTCTTGTAATTGTGCGCTTGATAAATACGCTAACTCTACCGCTAAATCACCAAAGCGAGTCATAGCAGCATCACCACCTTGGTCTTGGCGTAGCTCTAATTCTGTTACTATTTCTTCTCGTTGGCTTGAGGTTAAATAACCTCGCTCTACCAGCATAGAACCAATTAACCACTGCTTATTATCATCGGCGGTTGCCCCTTCAATTTCCCAGCGAATAAGCTCTTGCATATCACTGTTGGCTTTGGGCTTTAATGGACTAACAGGTAAAGAAAGTGTGCTGATAAGTAATGACGGGCTAATCAGTATGCAACGTCTGGGTATACTGCCGTGTTGTTTTTTTAATGTTTGGTGAATTTCGGCAATGGCGCGGGTAAAGTCAACTTGTCGTGATTCGGCTATAGCCTTAATGCTGGCGTAGTCTTTATCGGCTTTAAATAATGCTGCTCTTAAGCCAAAACTGCCTGATTGAAACACTAATAAACCACTTGAGCTAAGCTCAGGCAGTTTAAGGTGTGATAATTTTGCTTTTAGCGAACTTAAGCTAGTAGCACTGTCGCTCATAGTTATTCACTTGCCTTAATGGTGTTTGTTTCATCTGAGGCACTTTTTTCAAATAAAGTGTTTTTTGAAGCGGTAAGTGAGGCGGCTATTGCTTCATTGACGGGTTTAACGCCCACTAATAATAACCTTGGCCCTTTGGCGTAGTTATATAAACGATAAGCTTGAAATTCTAATACTGTTTCTACTGGGTAATAAGTGGAGATATGACTGGCGATAATGTTCTCTACATATACCGCAATCACTTGTCCTTGTGGCGTACGAACATAGGTGCTAAAGGCGACTTCAGGTAAGGGTGAAACACCCCAAACCGCTAAGGCATCGGTTACTAGACCTGCTTTACTGTGGGTAATGGGGGCTTGCAAAACACCATGAAAATGAATTAACTCAGGCTCAAGCATTACCCGTTGTTTTTTGTCGATAATATTTTGTGATACTTGATTACTAGCAATGTATTGGTCTAAATCAACGCTCTTGCTGTCTTGTTGCCAGCTTAAATCTACTTTGCTTACTAGCAGGTTATCTTGCGGGTTTGTTGATTTAAGGTTGGTGTCACTATAGGTTTGCCAAACAAAAGCTGAGGCAGAAAATATAAGTAATAATGCGAAAAGGGAAGTAAGGATTTTTTTATACATGGGAGTCTAATTTTTCTGATTGTAGTGGTTGTAGGTGGAATGACCTTTCTTATAACACCTCTTTATAACGCTAAAGCAACACTGCGGTACTACTTTGCGAAATAAAAAAGTGTTATAAGAAAGGTCGGCAAATGCCGACCGTTCTTATCGATTGATGTATTCCGTTACATCGTCCTTGAAAGCCCTTTATTCCTTTTAGGGCAACAACATTATAAATATCGAAGACGATAAACTTACAATGTATCATCCGTTAAATTTACTTAGCTATTTTAAGCTAGGCTAAGCTAAAATTAGCAAAGCCTAAGTCAATCTTACTAAAGTAAAGTTAAGCTTAGATAGTGTTACGAGTACCATCCCATTCGCCTAACTCTTCTTCTTTAGTATCACCAGCGCCATCAACGATAGCGATTAGGTTAACTTGGTCAACCGTACCATAGGTAATTGCTGCATCAGTATCAAACGCACCGATCTCAAATAAGGCAATAAAACGACCGTATTGTAATTCATTAACATGACGGTAAGACGGTACTGTAGTCATACCACCTATAGAATTAGCATTGAATAAGTTAGACGATGGGCCTAAACCTACCGCCATTAATACAGGTTGTCCTGCAAAAGCAGAAGTAATAGGAGCACCTGCAGAAGCAGTAACAGGTGCAGCACCTAAGCCATCAAAAGCTGCACCGTCGCCACCAAATACACGCTCGTAACCACCTTTCCAAACTGACACTAATGAGCCAGTAGTTAACTCTATAGTTGAACCACAGCCGTTAGCCGCAGCACCTTGGAAGATGTTGTTAGAAACAACATGGTTTGAACGACTAGCAATTGTTGCAGTGATAGTTGCTGAAGCACAATCGGTTGTTACACCATCGCCATCAAAATCAGCAGCAGTTGCGTTATCAAGATATTGTAAGTCAGTAATACCGATATCATCTAAAACACTTACTGCATCAGCTGTTAACGCTAAAGTACCTATATCTTCAATCGCTATTAACTCATTAATTGGGTATGTAGCAATAGTTGAATCAGCAGCCGTCGCTGTTTCTAATAACGAATCGAAACGGTTTGGGTAAGCGTTTTTGTTCAATACACGGTATGTACGAATACCTTTGTTTAATTCATCCATCATAGTAACGTGAGCGGCAGCAGAAGCACGCGCATCAGTATCTTTAAGAGCGATTGAAGCAGTACCAGCGATAGCGGCTAAGATTGCAACAACAACTAAAAGCTCTAGTAATGTGAAACCAGCTTGTTTTGCTGCTTTAAGTTTTAAAAACTTAGATTTAAGCTCGGTATCGCTTATGTTAGATAGGTCGCTAGCTTGAATTGTGTTGAATTTTTGCGTAAGGCTTTTAGCCCATTTGTTGTTAAACATTTTATATATTCCATATTTTTTGCTATTTAACTGGCGGTAGCTTTTATAGAGCTGGGTGTGCCTAAATTAAATAAAACAATGATTGTTAAGTAGACTGTGCTAATGCCATTGCTTCTAATTGAAGTGGCATGATTCAAGCGGCGACCTCTCCCAAAGAGGCAGGCGACTCGAACAGTCATTGTTTTTTTACCTTAACGCTTCCATTGATCAGGCGCTTTGCCTGCATCGCTTCAGTGCTATTCCTTTTGCACCTATGTACTGTCCTGCTTTATTTGCTTCAAATGAAAGTAAATAACTCAGGTAATTCAAATGGCGATTAAGCCAAAATACTTTTCATCCCGTCAACTCCGTGGTGTCTAAATCGGAGGTCTTAGATTCCCGCTCAAAACACTGCGGGAATGACGCATGTTGTTTTTGATAGCTAGGCCAAAATATCTTTGTTCAGCTAAGCCAAAATATCTTTTTTTAACAGCGCTTTGAGTGGATGCTCAGCTTTCAATGCTTCGTCACAATCAACTACATAGCGGTGTTGTTTACCGCAGTGAATAATGATTTCTTTTTGTCCACGGCGTAAAATTTTCATTTCAATGCGAAAGTCACCATAGCCGTCATGATTAAATAGCTCGGTATATATATTGGCTATTTGTCCAAATATGTCAGCATGTGTTTCTACTAATTTATTGGTTTTTTTTTCTATCGGTTGTAATGTTGATTGCGTCATAATTTTTCAATTTTCTTCTGATTGTTACCAGATTTATTATTTGAAATAATTATTTGAGTAATTACGTCAAATGAGAATGATTCGTATTATGAACTCATTTACAGTTAAGTCAATACTAAATGAGAATTATTTTCATTTGTGTTTGGTGTAGTGGTTATAATGATGGTGTTAATGGCGTTTTGTAACGAGTAATTTGAACTTTATGCTTAGGAGATTATCACAGCGTTTATTAACCAAACACTGTGATAATGGGGCTAGATTAAGAATCATGCTATTCGAAAAAATTTAGCTAAAAGCGTTTTATGCTTTTAGCCAAGTGTCGAAATTGTTGCAATTGAATTTGATACTGCTGCGGTGTTAATGCTGCAAAGCATAGTGGTAAATAGCACTTTTCAAGCTTGGTAAAGTAACTTGCTTGTTCTACGTGTTGCTGAGCACAGCGCTTAAAATAGCTTTGTGCGCCTTCGTAGGGGAGGCGAGCAAGGCCTTTTTTCGCCAGTTTCTTACCAAGCTGTTGGTAAATATGTATATGTTCAGGCGGTTTTTTACCACGGTTGATAAAACTAATAATTAGGTAATAAAGCCCAGTTAACGCAAGCAGTAAGCCAAAATCTGTCGCTAATAAATGCCACCAAAGTAGGGTTTTAATGCCTAATTTATTGGCGAGTTGATTTTGTTTATTGGCATCAAACTCGAGTGTCCATTGGTTTAAGTTATCTAACCAGCTGCTTGAGTTTTCTTTTGTTTTGGTTTGGGCTTTGCTTGCTTTTTTATCTTTAGTTTTGCTATTGGCAATTGTAGTGATCGGTTTATTGTTTTCGCTACTGGCTTGCTGCTGCTCTATTGGTGTTTGCTGTTTAGTTGTACCCGAACTGAATAAATCGGTTAGCCATATCGCAGGATCGACACGTTGCCAGTAATGTTGGCCTTGTGCGTTGCTAATATAGGCTTCAACCCATGCATGAGCGTGATGTTCGTTAACCGTAACCATATTGGTTAAGCCCACTTTTTCAGCGCCGCGATAACCTGCAACTAATCTGGCCGGAATACCGGCAGCGCGCAGTAATAAGGTCAGTGCGCTGGCGTAATGTTGGCTATAGCCCACTTTGCGGTTAAATAGAAATTGATCTAATTGGTGTTGCCCTTGGTATTTCTCACCGGTATTGGCGTATAGGTACTGCCCCTGTTTAAAAAATTGCTCGGCATGGCTAATTATGGCTTGGCTAGGTAGCTTGCTGTTAACAAATTGTTGTTGCCATTGCTGCCCTAGGATTTTTATTTGTGGGTTGTTGTTGGGGTATTGTAGCCCTAAGGTTAGCTGGGCTTTAGGCTCTTTTGCTGATATTTGATAATTAAGGCTACTTTTAATTTTATAGCGCCACATGGTATTAACGCTGCGGATACTGAGTAATTGATAATCTTGCGATAGATAAGACTCGCCAGTTAGTTTTGCGGGTAAGTCTAGCGCGTATAACCAATATTCACCGTGGGGCATTAATATTACGCTGTATTCTATGGTGTTTTCACGGCTGCTAGTCATGTTAGCTAATGCTTTATTTGAGCCAAAACCATTGTACTGACGTTTGCTGCGCACAGAGAAGTCTTTGCGTAATTGCCATTTTTCTTCGTTGTTATTATCTGCGCCTGTAACTGTGTAGCGCCAATAAACTGGGCCACGCCAGTAGAGTGGTTGCTCACTATTTTGTACAAAGTCACTGGGTAAACTGGCTAATAATACCCGTGAATCGGATTGCCCTTGTTCACCAATGTCGTCAAAACCAAGTTCTTTGCCTAAGCCTTTAGCAGCCAAATTTTTCTCTGGCTCTATCGTTATTGGTAAGCCCATAGCTAAGCCTAACTCCTGCATGGGCAAGTTAATTCTGGGTAAGGTTATAAAGAAAATAAGCGCAAAGGGCAGGCTTGTTGCTAGTAAAAATGTCAGGCGAGCAAGCAGTAACTTATTGCCTGTGCTAATAATAGCTTTTGTTGTGTGCTGATTAAACTCTGCGGCAGAGAGTATTAATAAAAACAAACCAACAATGGCAATAAAACTTTGATATTGAATGAGGATAAGTAGTTGCAGCGCAAATAACACAGCAGACAATAACCAGATAAATATAGTATCTCTGTTGGATTTTAGCTCACAGGTTTTAGCCCAAACTAATAACGCTAATGCCGCAGATATGGCGATTAATGAGGGTATTTCTATGGTTTGCCATATTAGCGCTAAGCCAACGAATACCAGTAGATAAGCGACAATAAGTGGTTGTTTTTCCAGAAGACTTGATTGCTTGCTATTTTTCTTATTGAGGCTAAAAAAAGCCGTAACAATAAGTAGTATCAGTACAGGTATAAAACTTATCGGCAGACTAACAACGCTAAGTAGGGTATTGAAAGCAATTAAGAGTATTAAGCTTAGTGGTAGTTGCGTAGGCATTTTTTTCATTTTGTTATTCATCATCAGTGGCTTTACTGTGAATTTGGCTGTGTGGTATGGGGCTGTGCATTGTTTGATTGTAGTGTTAAGCCAAATTGCGCCAGTGCTTGTAAACACACTTCTTTGTGGGCTTCACCTTGCGCGGCGGCTATGGTTTTATTAGGCAGCTCTAAGGCATATTTTAATTGTTTTTGATGGCAGTCTACTATCCAGCGACATAACTGGCTTAAACGGGATTCAATATCACCCTGCTTAATACTTTGGTAGCTTAATACGGTTTGCCTCAAGCCTTCGCCGCCGTCAAATTCTTTCGTCATTACCACGCCAGTACGTGCCATTTGTTTCCAGGCAATATGGTTTAAGCTGTCGCCACGCTGGTAGGTTCTTACATGAGAAAAATCTCCTTGTTCGCGCTTTAAGTAGGTCCCTTGCTTTGCTTTGGGTTTGGGCAGGGCTAATTTTCCTTGCGGGGCTGGGTAAACCCATAAGCTTGCTTTACTGGTTGAGCTTTTGTGCCATTGCCATAAACCAAGCGGATAATGACAACTTAGCTGTATTGTATTTAATGCAAAGCAGCCGCGAGCTAAGGGATTAATGGCAACAGAGGCGTTGTTAAAGGCATCTTGGCTTAATGGCAATGTTGTTTCTGGTGTTGTGCTGCTAAAGGTAGTGCTTTTTATGGTAACGGCTACGCCAGGGGTAAATTTAGCTAATTTATTAACCACTTGTATGTTAATAACGCCTTTTTGTTGGGCATAAATGGGCTTAGCTTCTAGTGTTTGGATGCTGAGCTTACGGATGTTAAGCCAAGTTATCCAAGGGGCATTGATTAAGCTAGTAAGTAACAGTAGCGCAATAAATAGCAATAAATTATTACTGTAATTAGCGGCAAGAATAAAAAATATAATGCTAGTGAGCAACCAGCTTAAGCCAAAGCGGGTTATTTTTAATTGCCAAGGGGGTGGCTTAGCGGCTGTTGTTGAGAGTGTGTTACTTTGCTCTGACAACAGTGCTTGAGGCTTTATTGTTTGGTTTGGCATTTGATTAAGCAACTACAACGGCTTCTATAATACTTTGACCAATATGATCGCTATTGATTAATTCACCCGTTGGCTCTAAACGATGTGCAACAAGGTAAGGGAATATGGCTTGTACGTCTTCAATAATAACAAACTCACGACCTTGTATCATGGCATAACTTTTCACTGCGTCGATTAAGCCTAAGCAAGCACGCGTAGAGAGCCCAGCTACAAATAGATTGCTATTGCGAGTATAGGCAACCAAGTCTTGTAAATAATCAATAATGCTATCGGCTAAATGAATTGTTTTGGTTGTTTGTTGCAATTCAATGAGTTGCTTTGCTTGTATTACAGGGGTTAGGGCATCTAACTTGTCTCGGCCACTTTCTCCTTGGAATAAGCGACGTTCAGCGTCTTTTTCTGGATAACCTAGTGATATACGTAATAAAAAGCGATCAAGCTGAGACTCTGGTAGTTCAAAGGTGCCAATTTGCTGTGAAGGATTTTGTGTGGCAATAACAAAAAAGGGTTTAGGTAAGGGTAAGGTTTTGCCTTCGCTGCTGACTTGGCGTTCTTCCATGGCTTCTAGCAATGAACTTTGTGTTTTGGGTGTGGCTCGGTTTACTTCGTCGGCTAGTACTAGTTGTGAAAAAATAGGCCCTTGATGATAGCAAAATTTGTTGAGTTCTTTTTCAAAAATTGACACGCCTAAAATATCTGAGGGTAGTAAGTCGCTGGTAAATTGGATGCGTTTAAAGTCTAACCCTAAAGTAATGGCCAATGCATGTGCTTGGGTGGTTTTACCACAGCCGGGTAAATCTTCAATTAATAAATGGCCGTTGGCGAGTAAGCAGGTGAGGGCAATTTTGTTTTGCTGGCTTTTGCCTAAAATAACACTGTTTAGTTGGGCAAGTATGTTATCTGTTAATGATTGCGCTTCGTTAAGTGCTAGGTTGCTGGTATCAGGCACGATTATTCCTTGTTGCTGGGTGAGGTTGCAAAATTTGTCTGTACAATATTTTTTTCATTGGCGATTGGCTTTTTCTTTACTTTAAAATCAATAAAATAACCGTCTCGCGCTGTTTGTTTTTCATTTGCTTGTTCAAAAGAGGTAAAAACATACATACGTAAGTGATCTTCTTGCACTATTGGGTAGTCATTTTTTATCGCTCCTGAGCTTTTTTGTTGCGCTAATTGTGCTTTGTTGGGCTCACTTTTACTGAGTTCACGTATACTGGTGGTTTGGCACGCGCTTAGTAATAAACAGCTAACTAATAAGGCACTTTTAAATACTGACATGGTGTATCTACTTCTTCTTCTTGCTAAGGGGTTATTTGTTCAATTACTTGTTGAAAAGGTTTGTCGGACACTAAATAAAGCCAAGTAGTGTCGCCCTCTTCGGCAAAAGGTTTTAATTGTTCTTGCATGATGGTGGCTGATAACCAATTGCCGTGTAGGCTGTTATTGGTTACCGTTTGTGCGATAGGCGTATGGTTACGCAACTTAAAAGCACTAACAAATAAATTGTTTTGCTGCCAAACTGCTTTAGCTCTGGCGCTAATACCATGAATAGGAAAAATAGCCGATGCTGAGCCACTAATATCATTGATTGGCGTTATGTCGTTATTGGTTGCTTTGGTTATTACTGATTTGCTTTGCTCGCTATTGATGGCGTTAATCGCAAATTTGGTTAGTTCGATGTAGCGATCGAAACCATAATCAGGGTAGGGTGCTTCGTCACTGTGTTCGGCATTTTTGCTGTAGTTAAAGCCCGCTATTTTTCGTGATTTATCAGCCGTCTCTTCAGGTGTCATGATGATATGTGGTGTAATCAACATAATGTACTGAAATGACTCATTTACTTCGTGTTCTTGGGTAAATAGTTCTCCTAAAAAAGGAATGTCGCCTAGCAATGGAACTTTTGAGGTTTGTAAAGAGGTACTGCTGCTGACCATGCCACCTAAAGCGACGGTTAAACCATCTTTGGCAATGACCACAGTTTTAACATTGGCTTGATTTACCGCGTCTATAGCTTGATGCTTAATAATTTGATCTTTTTGGTCAAAATAGGGCAGTTGGGTGCCGTTACGCACAACTTTTGATTTATCTTGTAAAATATCAATAGTAATGGTGCGATCAGCATTAATGCTAGGCATTAAATACAAGGTATTGCCTATTTTACGGCGCTCGGTGGTAACTGTGGTATCAAAATTAGTTTCAGAGGTAGTATCTCCATTACTATTTATTTGAAATTGACTGCCTCCACCGTCAATGCCCGTTGCAATGATTTGTTCATCACCGATAAATATTTTTGCTTGTCGGTTGTTTGATGCCAGAACTACGGGTTTTGATAAGGTGCGTGCTTGACCATTTTTCTTGAGCAGCTCAACTTGAGCATTTATTTGGTCATTGATGAAGTTGTAAACGCCACCTGATGCATTGGAAGCTAACGCATGAACATTTTCGCCACGAAGAATTGCGGCTAGAGGTAGTGCATAATTCGCTGCAGTGGGCTCGGATAGATTAACGCCAAAATTATTGCTAGTAATATCAAATGGGGAAGTGTTTGCGGCATCATCAGCGGTGCTTTGAATATTAAAGTTGTCAATTTTCCCCGCGCTATTAAAACTGATGTCAAATTCTTGATCAAAGCTATCACTGACGTTAATTTCAATGATTTCCATTTCAAATAAAACTTGTGGTGTGGGTTTATCACTGATTTTAATTAGCGCTGAGATTTCATCTAAGGCTCTTTCATCGGTAGAGCGAATAAAGAGTAAGTTATGAATGCGATTTATGGTGATATATATCGACGTTTGGGCGTCTGTTACTTTAGCAACTTTTTGGTCATTTACGTTTTGCTGGCCTTGTAGACTGTTAAGTTGCCCAGAAGTTAGTAAATTTTGTTTTCTTCGGTCTTGGGCAAAATTACCCAAGGTAGCAAGCTGCTCGCCAGTCACTGAGCCATCTTCACCTCTACTAGTATTTTGTTGATTACTGTTTTGCCCATTTTGTTGGTTACTATTTTGGTTACTGTTTCGGTTGGAAGATGAACTTCTATTGTTGTTACTGTTATTTCTATTATTGCTACCGCTATTACTGCTGCCACTGTCACTCGATACATTGGAGACAATGGCATCTTCAACATCTTCAAATGGTAAGCCAATAAAATCATCATTTTTATATTCTAAGGTGAGAATAACCCGTTCGCCGTAAAGGTTACGAATTGTTTTTGCGGCTGCTTCTACATTTTGATGGCGTAGCTCGAATGTTTTTACTAAGTCATCACGAAAGACGACAATATCACTTTGGTATTGCTCGGCGGTCATTAACAAATAGCTGTCGGTTGTGCGCATATAACGATACCAGAGCCCTGAAACCCTGGCCATAGTATCAATAATGCCTTTTGGGCTGGTATTTTTCATGCGAAAAGTAACGACTTGCTGGCTAGCCTCCAGTGTAGTGGCAATATTGATATCAGCAATATCAGCTAATAAACCAACCGCGTCTTGGACTTTGGTTTGCTTAAATTCTATAAAGGGAATTTTTTGCTGTTTTTCTTTAGCTTGTGCAGTGGTTATTGCCAGACATAATAAAGCAGCAAAAAACGCTTTGAAGTAAGGTTGATTTGTTAACATTATTGAACCACTAGCTTTTTACCAAGCTTACCTGTTTTGATAATTATATTGTTTCGATTTAAGCCTTCTACAATAAGCACTAGCTCTTTTACAATGTCATGTAAGCCAATTTGATCACCCACTCGTACTGTGTAAACACCCATACCGAGAATTTCTAAAATACCGATGACTTCACCTGATGGAGATTCGGCATAGCCCCTATACTTCATAATAGGTAAGCCATCAGCGGTAAAAGCGGTTGTAGCAGCTAACAACATAGCATTGGATGTTAAGTTGTTGCCTGTTTGCGGGGTATTTTGTTTTTGCTGATTACGATACATTTGGTCCGTGTAAGAAAAGGGATCGCGTTTGGCGTTTGCTTGGATATATTTATCAGCTCTTCTTACTGGACGATTGTTAAGCTTGTTCTCAATATCTTGATAATATTGACTAACTTTATTAAGTTTCTCTTCTAAGCTATTTAAGGCTGGGGCTGTAGAGTCTGTTTCTTGTGCTTGTAGTGAGGCAGGGGAAAGCAGAGTCACTATTGCAAGTATTGGTAAGACCAACAAGGCACAGGTAAATTTTTGGTTCATCATGAAAACAGCTTTTGGCTTTGTTATTTGACGTTATTGCCAAAATAATGTGCTGAAATTATACAGTACGCCAAATCAAATGCAAATGATAATGGTTATCGTTTGCTTTAAATCAAGGTTTTTTAGGGTTTTTGTCAAAACTAGTGGCTATATAGTGTTAATTGGAGATGTCAGACTTTTATTGAAGCGTGAATAATATAAGCTGTAATGGCGAGTGCTATCACTGTGCTGCTGGTCATAAATAGCCCAATTGATAAGGCGCAATTAGCATAGAACTTTATTGCTTTCTTTAGAAATAAGATTGACATAAATACCACCTTTTTTAATTGCATTAACAATAAGTGTAGGTGGTATTGAAACTTTTGCTGATAAATTAGCGGCTTGCTACTTTTTCTCGATTATTAATACTTCGCACTAACCTGACATAACGATATTTACTGACGTCTGGTACAAACTCCGTACCATTGGTGAAGTCTATTATTTTAACGCCCAATGTGGGTGAAAAGTGCAAGTTCCCTTGAATGTCTGGGGTTGATGAGTAATAAATAGCATTAAGGGTACTATTAAAAATTGTTAAATCTATCGCTGGTGACGTACAACTACGTTCTATTATTGAGCCTAACTCTTTAATATTTGGTAAACGAAAATCTACACCAAGTGAATTCCCATTAACACTATCGAGTGCCTCGTCAAAATTAGCAAAGTGTGTAGGTGAGCCAGTGCAATTGCCATTTTGCCATAGTTGACCTGTACTACATAATGACCATTCTAACCCGGTACGCGCATCAATAACGGTTCCCAGTTGAGAGTTGATTACAAATTGAGTCGTGCTGTTACTGCTGATCATGCTTGTTGAATTGCACTCTTGGGCTTGAATAACCTGACTTATGGTAAATAAAGTCAATGAGCTTATTATAGAAATTACTTTATTCATTTGTATTTCCTCGAACGGCGCGAATATAGTTAGGCACTTGTTTATGGCATAATTTCACTTCACCAGAAGAGCTACCTACACACCAAACTGATGCGTCATTACTAACACTTGGTGTAGCGCTAATATAATTTCCTTGGCTATTGGTGTTAGGTAAAAATTGAGCATCCCAACGATCAGCATTTAATTGATAATTCACCAATGAACGTAACTCTTCTATTTTAGGTAGGCGCCAATCGGTATAACCACAGACGGCTAAATTATTCATTACTTCAAGGTAATCTCGGCTATTACAGCCTTCAATCTCACTTACATAACTACTCATATCTTCATGTGGAAAGGCGCATAAATGAGATATGGGTAGCTTAGTGTCAGATAATTCTCCCAGTGAGCCACTGCGGCCACCGTTAGTGTTTGTGTCTTCATTAAGCCAATAATATTCATGATCTGCACTACGCCAGTTGCTATGCTGAATTTCTAGATCAAAATTAAATGGGTAAGTTAGGGTGTTGCCGGCAACGCGAGCGCTATCGGTCAAAAAGAATGTCAGTTCAGATTTGGTCAGGTCAGTTACTTTGATGAAAGCCTGTTCAGTTTTTTCACTCTCTAGCAGGGTATCAAACTTTCTACCGGTAATTGCCTCAAAATCTTCTTTTGAGCCATCAATTGCTGAAAAGGCATTATAAACATCTTGATAACTGACTTGAGCGATAGATTTATTGGCTTGATTGATTAATAGATCCAGTTCAGCGTCACTTAGCCTAGCGTTATATAGGGTATTTTTGTTTGGTGCGTATTGTTTTGCTTCATAAACTAAGCCAGTGACGTTGTCTGTTATGCAAGAAAAGCTTAGTGCCTCATCTGCCAGTTTATTTCCTTGATAGTTTATTTTAGTAAAGGAAAAGCCTGAAGCCCCATCATGATTTTTATTTAAAGCTGTGTTGATATCTCTACCATGGTTAGCGTCATCACCCGTCAGTGCGCCGGTATCATTGAGTGCTAAGGCTCCAGCTAAAATAATATCGTGGACATTGTTGTCACTTAATTCAAAGCCACTGGCGGCATCTAACTCTATATGAATAACACTACCACTTCGAGGCAAGCCATTATCAATAATTGTAAAGTTTATATTGGTTTTAGTTTCTTCGGGTGCAAAAGTAATACTGTTTGCCGTGTTGTCGATATCAGAGTTAATGTGATAGTCAAACCCTTGTGTTGCAGTCCCTGAAAGTGAGAAGAATACAGTTAAGCTGTCATTACTTATTTGAGGCTTAGTCACTTCAATAGTAAGCTGACCTGCTTGATATGAAGCGATTGTTTTTGGGCTATTAAAACCTAAAAAACTTGGTTCAGATTCATCATCGAGAATAGTAATATTGATAATCTCATTATTGACATTGGCACCTATAACATCATTTAATTTAAGTTGAAACTCTGCCTGTCCTTGTGATTTTGAATTATCTATAGTGGCTAGGGAAAGACTCGCACTTTTTTGCCCTGACTGAATAACGATAGAGCCATTCTTAGCAGTAAAATTAATATTATCGGTAGCACTGCCATTAACTGTTTGATAATCGAAACTAACATCATGTAAAGTTGATTTGTCTAGGCTAAAAGTAATGTTAATAATTTCCCCTTCATCTACTTCATAACTGGTATTAAATGATAGGTTAGGATTGAATTTACTGTTTGCCGGGGCCTCTCCGCCGCCACCGCCACATGCTGCGAGCAGCAAAGTAAGTAGTAAGGCTTTGCCGCTATTGATGCAAAAACTATATAATGATGTTGCCGAGAAGTTGTTCATGTTTATTCCTTTATTTTATCAACATGCTATGTATGACAAACTTTTATGTTGTGCTTTGTTAGTAGCGCAGTTAATTTTTCTTCTGAGGTGTAGCCTACCGTTTTAAAAACGAGTGTTCCTTGGCTATTAAACAGTAACATCATAGGAACAGGGCTTTGTGCGCCAACTGCTTGTATTATGTTTTTGTTGGCTAGGAAGGCTGGGAACGTGTTTTTTTCACGCTTAAGTTCATGACGTAACTTTTGTTTACTCCCTTGCACACCCAACATCACGGTTTGTATTGTTGGGCAAGTATGCTGGATTGTTTTTAATACTTTATGTTGTCGTTGACACCAACGGCAGTTGGGCATAAAAAAAGCGGTTAGAAGGGGCTCGCCTTGATAATTGGCTAATGTTTCTATTTGTGACGCCGAATTGTTTTGGGCATTTAGTCTCAACATAGATTGTTGATAAATGCTTTCGGCGCTTGCTAAAAAAGCAAACGCCGACAAGAAAAATACTAGTCCTATTCTTATTAGGCTAGAACTCATAGCGAAGCCCAGCGTAAGCGGTTCTACCTCGTAATGGCCCGTAAATGTAAACAACATCATAACTGCCATCTTCATGGAACATTAGTGGACTGTCCATGTCGTCAGCTTGGCTATAATTAAACAAGTTAGTGGCACCGATATAGACCTTTAATTCTTTGTTTAATTCCTTGATTACTTTGAGGTCAACGGTAACGTATGATTTTGCCTTGGTAGATTTTTTTTCTGTACCGTCGTTGCGGTTATAACCTTCATAACCATAATCGGTAAGATCTCCACTGCCCACCCAAGTTGCCGAAGCGATAACGTCCCAACCTTGATAATCCCAATCTGAACTTAAGGTAATGCGCTCTTCAGCAGGTGCGATGGCAAAAGATTCTCTGAATGTTTCATCATAGCGGTATTGTTCGATAATGGCAGATAAGGCTAATTCTTCAAACATTTGGTAGTTGATGGCTAGATCAATCGCGGTAACTGAAGCGGTTTCATCTAACTGGGTAAGAATGGGCGTGCCTGCTTCGTTATGCTCAAGCGAGGCCAAGTGATCAACTGCGGTGTAGGCAACAGAAAAGGTTGAACTTAGTTTCTCGCCATCAAAATTGACTGAGTAGGTGGCGCTATTGGAACGCTCAGGCCTGTCTACTGCGACGATATAGCCTTTGCCAGCATCGAGTATGCCGTGGTCACTTTCAAAGAAAGATAGCGGGGCGCGATAACCTTGACCAAATGATAGGCGAGACGTGACTTGTTCGGTATGTATGTAGCGCATATCGACACGAGGTGAAAACAGTGTTTTGTCAATTTCTGTTCCCGGTTTAGATACATCAACAAAGTCTGCTTGGATATTATCAATACGTAATGCTGCAGCAAGTTCAAAATCTTCATGAGGTGTCCAAGTATCTTGAATAAAGAGGCCTTTGGTAACGTAATCAAAACTGTCTTCAACGTAATTATCTAACAGTGATAAAGCGCGTGAGCTAGAGCGCATTTCTTCATTGCGCAAGTCACTGCCAAAAGTAATTAAATGATTATCATTGATGTAGTAATTGGCACGAATGCTTGCGTAAAACATAGTGTCATCAGCGCGGTAGTCGACACCTTCATAAAAGGAGTCCTGTAGATGATCTATGTAGGCAAAGCTAGTGGTAACATTAAAATCACTGTTAACTTCGTGTAGCCAACTGGTAGAAAATTCTTCTCGGGTCGTTTTTACCCATTCTGTAGTTTCCCAAGGTAAGCCTATGTAACGGTTACGAACGTCGTCATCAGTAAATAATTGTGCCGAATCTCCGTAAGCAACGCTTGATAGAGCATCCGCTATGCTATAAGCCGTGTCACCTAAAACTGGGCCACCAAATACTTCTGAATTACTTTGATTGTATCGAATACGTAAGTTGTCGGTGTAACTAAAATCTTGAGAAAAATATATGGTTATGGAGGAGTTGGTTAACTGCGGATTTTCACTAACGCCATTGTTATCACCGTCAAATTGCTCACGATTATCATACTGGCCTACTAACGTTAGGTGGCTATTGTTGTCATCGCTGATGCCTGTCGCCATAATTGAGGCTTTTCTGTAGCCTAATTCTCCCGCAGATAAGTCTATTTGCACTTCGTCTTCAGTCGCATCTTTTGTGACCATGTTTACTGTGCCGCCAATTGCTTCTGGCGCTGTTAGTGAAGCGCCAGCACCACGAGCAATTTCAATTGAGCCTATGCCTGTTGCTGCTACTGAGTCCATACCGTAAAAACCAGAGATCATGGTGTGCATAGGAATGCCGTCAATTAACACATTGGTATGTTCACCTTTCATGCCATTGATCATTACTCGTTTGGCACCGCACATTGAACACTCGTTAGAAACCCTAATACCAATAGCATTTTGGATAGCGTCAGCTAAGCTCGCTGCTTGGATATTTTCAATAAATTCATCGGTTAATAATTCTGTTTTGGCAATATTATCTTTTAGTGCGCCAGAGCTACTTAATCGACTCCGAACGCCATACACTTCAATTTTTTCGATATTTTCTTTATTCTGAGTAGCGATATTTTCTGTACCTGTATTTTTAATTGCAGTGTTATTCTCTTGAGCATTGATAGAGAGAGTTAAAAGTGCGCACAGCAAGCTAGTATATAGGGAGGTTCTAAATTTGATGACACAGTTCATTACAGTAGGTAAACCTTATTTTGGGGGAGTAAAAGTATACAAAGTACGTGTAAATTAGATGCTAAATGACTAACTGTTTAGATTGGTATTATCACAAAGCACGCGAATGATAATGATTCCTATTTGGCTTTGCAATGTTTATTTAAAATTTTATGTTACTAGGTCAAAAGGTTTTATCGGAACTATCTTGAAGGGGTTGAATTTACTAAGTTGCTAGGAATTAACATGAGCAGGTTTATTAAAAATAACAAAATTATGTGTTTTAACGATCAAAGCCATTTGCTGACCCAATGAATAGAGTTCGTTGCTATAGTAACTTAGCTGCTCAAAGGAAAATTCAGTGTTAGGCGTTAAGCTAGAGCATAGATAATGATAGCCCTGCTCAGTCATTGCGATATGATCAATCTGAACATTAGCGGCAGATGTTGGACACACTTCAATATAATGGGGTTTCAATAGTAATTGTTGGATTTGGTTTTCTTGAGCGTTGTTTTCCCTCTTTTCAAGCATAGTTTCAAGGAATGGCATTTCTCCTAAAGCCGTTTGATATACCCTTGATGATTGCACTTTAAGGGGAATCCAACTACCTAACTGTAAAAAGTCGGCAACCTGCCAATTTATTGGTTGTTGGCAAACACTAGCAGGGGTTCCTGTTTGTAAAATACTTCCTTGATGCATGACTGAAATTTTATCGGCAAAGGTAAATACTTCATCTTTGTTATGGGTAACAAAAATAGCGGTAATATTGAGAGATTTTAATAAATGTCGCATGGACCGCATTAATTCATTGCGCAACCTAGCATCAATATTTGAAAAGGGCTCATCAAGTAATAATAACTTGGGCTGTGGTGCTAGTGCTCTGGCAATGGCAACGCGCTGCTGTTGTCCACCAGATAATTGATGAGGAAAGCGTTGTTCTAGGTTGGTTAATTCAAGTAATTTAACCAACTTATTTAGCCTTGATTGTTGTTCTGCTTTTACTAACTTATCAATGCCAAAACAAATATTTTGTTCAACGGTTAAGTGTGGAAAAAGGGCATAATCTTGAAATATCATTCCGACATTTCGGTGTTGTGGAGCGATTATATTTTCAGGGGTAATGGTGAGTATATTAGCAATTACAATTTGGCCTTGCTCTTGCTCTATAAAGCCGGCAATAGTATTTAAAAGCGTGGTTTTTCCGCAACCGCTTGGCCCAACTAAACCAAGAATGTCTCCTTCTGATAGCGTTAACTGAACGTCAGATAAAATAGTTTTACCTTGTAAATTAACAGTAAGATCATTGATGTTGAGTATATTGGTCACGTTTATTCCTAACTTAATTTATTGGCTAGTATTGTTCTTATCTCTGTTTAACCAAATGATGGGCAATAAACCGAGCAGCACAATAAAAATAGCGCCTAAAGCTCCTTGCTCTAACATTTCATCAGAAATAAGTTGGTATATTTGTGTGCTCAGGGTTTCAAAATTAAAAGGCCTTAATAATAGCACCGCAGGCAGTTCTTTCATTGCTTCAATAAAGACTAACAGCCATGCTACCCAAATAGAGGGCTTTAATAATGGCAAATGAATTTTTGTTAGCATTATTGGTAAGTTGGCACCTAAACTTGCAGGGGCAAAATCGATAGAGCGCGGAATTTGTTTAATACCGCTATCTATGGTGCCATTGGCAATGGCAGCAAAACGCACTATATAAGCAAAAATAACGGCAAAAATTGAACCTGAGAGAATTAATCCAGGTGGAGAAAAGCCTAAAAATTTGGCAAGATCATTTATCATATAGTCAATAGGTGCCAAGGTTGACATCATTGCCATGGCTAATACGGTGCCGGGAATGGCGTAGCCAAAACTAGATATTTGTAGTGGCAGATAGCGCCGTTTATCTGTTCCTAAACGCTTAAATAAAGTGAAAATCAAGGCAAATACTACAGATAAACCAGCCGCCCAAAAAGCAAGGGTAATGCTGTTAGTTGCCGATGGTATTAAAGCAAAAAACTGCTCAAGGGTGCTGTATTCCCACGCCATTAATAATAATAATGTAAAGGGTAAAATAAAACCTGCAATCGCTAATAGCCAGCAAAAGCCACTGGCAAATATTTGGGCAATATTTGACAGCACTATAATTTGTTGTGTTTTGTTAACGCGATTTGATTGGTGAGCTTGTCCTGCTCGGGCGCGCTGCTCTGTAACTACGGTAAGTAAAATAAAAAACATTAGCACACTTGCTAGTGCATTCGCGGTGGCTAAATCACTGTAGCCTAACCAAGTATCATAAATGGCAGTAGTAAGGGTATTTACGGCAAAATATTGTACGGTAGCGAAATCAGCAAGGGTTTCCATTAGTACTAGGCTTGCTGCAACGGCAATTGCTGGGCGTGCTAACGGCAGTGCTACTTTGAAAAAACTTTGTTTGGCGGATAAACCTAATAGTCGACTTGCTTTTAATAGGTTTTGATCTTGAAGTTCAAAGGCTGTTTTTGCCAACATATATACATAAGGAAAAAGCACTAAAGCAATGATGATGCTCGCTCCACCTAAGGTTCTAATATCAAAAAACCAATAATCATTAGGGCTTTGCCAGTTAAACCAAAGCCTTAAGGTGCGCTGTACGGGGCCTGCATAATCAAACAAGTCGGTATAAAGGTAAGCAACTAAATAAGCGGGCATTGCCAGTGGTAACATCAACAGCCAACGTAAAGCTGCTTTACCGGCAATATTGCTATGAACTATTAATGCCGCTGAAATAACCCCAAACAAAATAGCTAATATCACGACAAAAACACCTAAGATTAAGGTGTTGCTAATATAGTCGGGTAATACCGTTTGCCATAGGTAGGAAAATAAGTCTGTTGAGGCGCTAATTCCTTCAATTATTAACACTAATAAAGGAAATATTAGTGTTAATACCATAAGGTAACAAGTGTTTCGCCAACGTCTATTTTGGAGTTTTGTGATCACAAAATAATATCTAGATAATAGTTAAATAATAAGTAATTGTTCACCACCGAGCCGGGATGCTCTACAAAGGATTCTTTGAGCCTACACCGCGGCTTTGTTATGCTCGGTGTAGTGCGTAGCACCTTGGTGATCTCTGTGGTAAATGTTTTTAAGCTGAATAAATACAATAATGATTTACAGAAAGGTTATAGATCAAAGCGTGCTTTATCAATTAACTTTAATGCCAATAGCCTGTTTTTAGCAATCATTTCTAAAGAAAGCTTATCGGCTTTAAATTCACCCCAAGATGCAACTAAAGCTGATGCGGTAACGTCTGTGCGAACAGGGTATTCCATATTGGTTTGAGCATAAAGCTGCTGAGCAAGTTTCGACACTAAAAAGTCCATTAATGCTTTAGCATTCTTGGCATTAGGTGAGTACTTTGCTAGCCCCATGCCTGAAATATTTACATGTGCACCGCGATTTGATTGGTTCGGAAAGTTAATATTTACCGCATCAGCCCAAACCTTTTGCTTTTCATTTGCTAACATTTTACCAAAGTAGTAACTGTTACCTAACGCAATGTCACAAAGGTTTTGGTGAATTGCTTGCACTTGGCCTCTATCATTGCCTTGCGGTTTACGCGCTAAGTTAGCTTTGAACTTATTCAACCACACTAATGTTTCTACCTCGCCGTGCTCTGCTATCATTGATGCGACTAAAGCAACGTTGTAAGCATGTTTACCACTACGGGTACAAATTCGACCTTGGTATTGTTTGTCCGCTAGATCTTCATAATTAATATTTACGGTACCTAAACGCTTAGCGGAATAAATATTGCGTACACGAGTGGTTAATGCAAACCAAGTATTGTCGGTTGAACGATATTGGCTTGGAATAACTTTTGTTAGCACTGCTGAATTATTTACTTGCAACAGGTTGCGCTCATGTAGTTCTATTAAGCGGCTAATGTCAGTTGTCAGTAAAACATCGGCCGGGCTATATTCGCCTTCTCTTGCTAAGCGTTCTGACATGCCTTTTTTAGCAAAAACAACATTTACTTTGATGCCAGTATTCTCAGTAAATTTATCAAAAAGAGGCTTTACCAAGAAAGGTTGACGATAAGAATAAACATTAACCTCTTCTGTTGCGGTGGCAATTCGGCTGGTAAAAATAGTAAAGAATAAGGCCGTGGTGATAAAAATGAGGGTAATTATTTTATTTGTGCTTGCTGACATAAAACCTACTTTATACCCTTGCAGATGGATATATTGAGAACATGAAGAATACAGGCATACGAGCGTAATAAAAAGCGCTAGTGCTGTCAAGCTTAATGATAATCATTCTTGTTATCGTGTGGGTTGATCACAGAAATAGTGCAGGATGGAAGGGAGTTAAAGTAAAGTGATTACTATAATCAGCAATCACCCTGCTAGCATCGTTACTTTTTTGGGGCTTTGGCTAATACCGCAATCAGTAACTGCCAATATTGCGCTACTGTAGCAATTTCTATTTTTTCATCGGGTGAATGAGGAAACTTAATTGTTGGTCCAATTGAAACCATATCCCAGTGTGGATAAGCGGTTTTGAATAAGCCACATTCTAAGCCTGCGTGAATCACCATGACCGCAGGTATTTTACCAAATATTTCTTGGTAGGTATCACGTACCACTTGCATAATGGCTGAGTCAGTTTTAGGTTTCCAACCGGGGTAAGCGCCAGTAAATTGTACATCAGCGTCAGCTAATTCAAATACAGATTGTACTGTGCGTTGTGTTTCTAAGCGGCCATCATCATGTAAGCTACGAATAAGTACTAAGGCGTTGAGTTTTTTGCCACGGGTGTGAATGACGCCAAGATTTAATGAGCTTTCTACGATACCTTCAATATCATCACTCATGCGAATAACCCCATTAGGGCAAGCATTTAGCGCACGTAAAATATTACTTTGCGTTATTCCATTCCAGCATTGTTCAAAGTCTTCTGGCGAAATTAATAACATATCAATATCAGTTTCAATGGCGCTTAAATTAGTTTGGATAGTTGATATGTATAGTGATAATTCCGCTTTTAATGACACAACTTGGTCTTTCGCGACCACAAAACTTGCGTTTGCTTCGCGCGGAATAGCGTTACGCAGGCTACCCCCGTTAAGTTCGGTTAAACGAATATCAAATTGATTACTGGCATCAAGCAAAAAACGTACTAATAATTTGTTAGCATTGGCACGACCTGTGTGAATATCAACACCGGAATGACCACCCTTTAGTCCTGAGATAGACAGGTTAAAAGCTTGATAATCATTTGGTACGTCTTCAAATAATAGTGAGAAAGTAGCAGAGGCATCAATGCCACCGGCACAGCCCATATAAATTTCACCTTCTTGTTCTGAGTCGGTATTAATTAAGATATCACCGTCTAGCCAGCCTGACTCTAAGCCAAACGCACCACTCATTCCGGCTTCTTCATCAATTGTGACTAACACTTCAATGGGACCATGAGAGATGTCATTACTGGCTAATACTGCTAAAGCCGAGGCTAAACCAACACCGTTGTCTGCACCTAAAGTAGTGCCTTCAGCCGTTACCCAATCGCCATCGCTTTCATTAATGATATAAGGCTTGATTGGATCGGTTAAAAAGTTGTGTTCAGTATCATTATTTTTTTGCGGAACCATGTCCATATGCGCTTGTAAAATAATGCCTTGACGATCTTCCATGCCTTGAGTTGCTGGCTTTTTAATAAATAAGTTGCCAACAGCATCTTCTTTGACCGATAAACCAAGCCCTTTTGCCCAAGATTGAATCCAAAGAGATATATGTTGTTCATGCTTTGATGGGTGAGGGATGCTGCAAATTTTTTCAAATAGTTGCCACAGGTTAGCCGGTTTAAGTTGTGATAATGTGCTCATGTGTGTTCCTGAATAGAAGTCTCTGCTATTGGTCAATTCGGATCATTCAGAGACTGTCTGAGGATGATCCGTCGCTTGCCTGGAGTTTGTAGAAGGGCTTAAGGATTATTTACTTGCCATTAAAAATTGCCATTGTTCATTAAAATCGCTACTGGGCTTTTTATCAAAGCCAGAACGAACATATTGACAAATTTTTCCTTCAGCAAAGGATACTAGAATATTAGCAAGAGCTTGTTCGCTGATACTAAAAGTTTTGCCTTCACGTAGTTTTCGTTCACGTAATACTTGCTTAAATTGTGATTCAAGCTTTTCAAAAAGCTGATGTACCCTATTACGTAAACGTTCATTTTCACCCATTAACGCATCACCTGATAAAATACGACACATACCTGGATTACGCTCAGCAAAAATTAGTAGCACATGTAAAACATGGTGGCAGCGCACTAGGGTTTCTTTATGGTCGGACAAAATTAAGTTGATACGAGAAAAAATTGACTCTTCAATGAAGTCAATTAAGCCTTCAAACATACGCGCTTTAGACGGGAAGTGACGATATAATGCGGCTTCTGATACGCCGACTTTTGTTGCTAATTTAGCTGTAGTGATTCGTTGGCCAGGGTTTGATTCCAACATCAGGGCTAAGCACTCTAAAATTTGTTGTTTGCGATTAATCTTTTGTGCAGGTTTTTGTGTGCTTTTGGGACTAACGGGCATAGTAAGATGTTCTCTATTATATATTTTTATTGTTTAGTTAGTTTTAGCTTTGTTTCGCTAAATAATGTTGATTAATCAGTGATACTAACTGCTTGGCGATAATTTGCTTATTAGCCAAAGGTATTTCAGTTTTATCAATCGCACTAAATAAGGTTAACGCGTTATTATCACTGTTAAAACCTTGCCCTGATTTTGCCACGTCATTGGCGGCAATTAAATCAAGATTCTTACGCATTAATTTGCCACGCGCATAATGTTCAACATTTTGTGTTTCAGCAGCAAAGCCTACAATAAATGGTTTATTGGTTAAACTGGCGACATCGGCAACAATATCATGATTTTTGACTAACTCAAGTTGCATGGCATCATTGGTTTTCTTGATTTTTTGTTCAGCAATTTTCGCCACGCGATAATCCGCTACCGCCGCACAAGCAATAAAAGTAGTACATTCTTTAGCACTTTTTAGTGCTTGCTGATGCATTTCTTTCGCGCTAATAATCGGGATTAATTGGCAGCCAATAGGCGGGCTGATAGCAACTGGGCCTGAAATTAACGTCACTTTTGCACCAGCTCGTAAAGCTGCGTGAGCAATTGCATATCCCATTTTACCTGAGCTATGATTTGAAATATAGCGCACGGGATCAATTGCTTCGCGAGTCGGCCCTGCGGTAATAACCCAGTGTTGACCCTGTAAATATTTTTCTGCAAAGAAATCGCTACTTAAGTTTACCAACTCATTAACGTCCAGCATGCGTCCTAAACCAATATCACCACAAGCTTGTTCGCCGCTACCTGGTCCCCAAATACGGTAACCACGTTCATTCAGTGTGGCAACATTGGCTTGTGTTGCAATAGCATGCCACATTTGTTGATTCATCGCAGGTGCAAGAGCAATAGGAGCACTTGTTGCTAAACACAAGGTGGTAAGTAAGTCGTTTGCTAATCCTGCAGTAATACGGGCGATTATATCTGCAGTTGCAGGGGCAATAATAACTAAATCGGCCCATTTTGCTAGCTCAATATGTCCCATAGCAAGTTCTGCTTGAGTGTCTAGTAAGCTATCGGCAACACCATTGCCAGATACTGCTTGTAAGGTTAGGGGCGTGATAAATGCCTTAGCGCCTTCGGTCATGACGACTCGAACATCAGCACCTTGATCTTTTAATCGACGTACTAATTCTGGAATTTTGTAAGCGGCTATACCACCACTTATGCCAAGAACAATTTTTTTGTCCTGAAGAATTTGCATAATCTGCTAATCTTAAACTTATAAATATTGGTAATACGATAGCATTTATTCGCTTAATTTTGAAAAAAGAGTTAAAAAATATTCATTAATATATACCCAAGTTACCTGAAGATGCAGGTTTCAGCTGGAATTAGAAACGTCTTTAGGCAAGGCATTGATTGAAGTGAATAGTTATTCTATTGTCGAAATCAATAACGCAGCATAAAGCGTTTCTAAACCAGCCCAGCGGTGACGTCTGAGCAAACCATGTTCTTCGTTGCCTCCTTTTTTAAGGGAATAACCCTTAATAAAAGGAGGCGCCTTGCTCATGAATCGCTCAAGCGTCCTGAAACACACATCTTCAAGTGGCTTGGGTATAAACAGCAAGGAAGCCGTGTATGTGTAAATCTGACACTTTGAGAAGCAATGAGTTTAAAGCTCAAACCCTAAAAAACTGGCCAAGTGAAGAGCGTCCGCGAGAGAAGCTACTCAAACTGGGGGCAATAAGTTTAAGTGATGCTGAGCTACTGGCTATTTTTTTAAGAACAGGGGTGAAGGGTTGTAATGTCGTGGATTTATCAAGAAATTTATTACAGAACTTTGGCAGTTTAGCGAATGTTTTTCGCGCGAATAAAGAAGAGTTTTGTCAACAACATGGTTTAGGTAGCGCTAAATATGTTCAACTTCAAGCCTGTTTAGAAATGTCAAAACGTTACTTGGCTGAACAATTAGTTCAACAAGGCAGCGAGCTCACTTCATCGCAAGCGACACGAGATTATTTGATTAGCGAACTACGCCATGAAACTAGAGAGGTATTTGCCGTGCTTTTTTTAGATAATCAACATCAAGTGTTAAAATTTGAACGGTTATTTTTTGGTACGCTCAATGCGGCGGCAGTATACCCTCGAATTGTAGTAGAACATGCCTTAAAACATTATGCCGCAGCTGTTATTCTCGCACATAATCATCCCTCTGGCGTAGCAGAAGCAAGTATTGCCGATAAACAAATAACGCGCAAATTAGAGCAAGCATTACAACTCATCGATGTTCGGGTGTTAGATCATATGATAATTGCTGGGCCTCAGTGTTATTCCTTTGCAGAAAATGGCGAAATGTTTTGAATATGTTAATGCGATTAGTGATTTAAGTTGATAAATTGTTCAATGCCAGTTATTTTTATAAGTAATAAATATCTAAATATATACCCGCTCTATTTGAAGGTGCATCTTCAAATAGAGCGAGCATCAATAAAAGGATCCTCTTATGACTGATAGTAATTTTGATGAGTCGGAACGCCGCAATTCATTTCGTTTGGATATGGAAAAAGAGTTAGTAGATATTATGTGGCAGGATGAGAATGGCCAAGAAAAAAGCAAAAAAATTGCCTGTTTAGATTTCGCTCGTGGTGGTTTGAGGCTTGACTGTGATGTCGCTTTATTAGAACAAACCGCAGTTACAGTACTTTTTAAATCAGCGTCCGAAAATAATCAAAAGTTATATGGCAGAGTATTACGTTGTATCAAGCAAGATACGGGTTGGTTTGAAATAGCCTTAATTCTTGATAAAGAGACTTAACATTTGTACAAAAAATGGTAATGAAGAGCTTTTGTTAAAATTGGACTATAATTAGCACTTGGCCTAGTTTTTTGTCTTTAATCAAGCGCTAGGTAGAATTTAGGAAGAAAAATATATGATGATATTAGTGGGTGGCGAAAAAGGTGGTAGTGGTAAAAGCTGCTTGGCGCAAAATTTGGCGGTATATTTCGCGCGCAATAAAAAATCGATAGTCTTAATGGTTGATTGTGATCCCCAACGTACCACATCAGATTGGATACAGGCCCGCAATAGTGATCCATCTCTTCCTCCGATAAATTGCATTCAGTTATATGGTAAAATTCGGAATGATTTGATTAGTTTAGCCCAACATTACGATTATGTAATTGTTGACTGTGGTGGGCAAGATAATTTAGCTTTACGTGCGGCAATGTCGGTAGCAGAGCATGTAATTATTCCATTAAGGCCTAAACGACGAGATCTAAAAACAGTACCTCATATGGAAGATATGCTCAGTACCTGTAAGATGGTTAACCCGAAAATGTTGGCTTCTTTTGTGATCACTCAATGCCCTTCATTGCCTAATCAAGCGGGTCGAATCTTAGAAGCAAAAGACGTTTGTAGTTCGTATGGTATTAATGTCCTTAATGCGGTGACGTTTAACCGTAATATTTATGATGATAGTGAAGAACAAGGTTCATCGGTAATTGAAATCGATCCCGATGGTAAAGCTGCTGCCGAAATGATAGCTATAGCTGAAGAGCTAATGGCAATGAAACCGGATAATGCCCATGAGTTTAACTGATCTAAAGAAAAGCAAGGACGGACCTAATTCGAAGGAAAATGTTAAAGAGCAATTTACCATTGATGAATTCATTGCTGATGCGGATAACTATGCTAAAGGCGCGCCACAAATAGTAAGTAATGAAAATCATGGTAAAATGAACCTTAAGCAGGCAATACATGATGCTAAGCGTCTTATTGAGCAAAAAAAAGCGACGGATACACAAAGTAAGCCTTTTAGGCGAGCAACATTCACCTTGAGTGAAAATACCATAGCACAATTACAATACTTATCTGAGGGCACAGATCTGGCTAAGTCTCATATTATTCGTATTTTAATTGATGAGTTATCTAATAAAGAACAAGAAGATCAAATTAAGAAGCTATTTGAATCTGACGTTGACTAAACCGACTTAATTTTTCACCGGTTTGTTGACAGTTCAAACAGAAAAGTATCAAAAAACTACCAGAACTCAACTAAACGATAATTTTTTCATTACATATATATTTGTAATTCATTGATTAATAACTACTAAAACTATTTGATAACCTTTTCGTTAGCTTTTTACGGATAGGGCTAGCATTCATAATTCAGTTTCTCTATAATATGCCACCTTTTTCAGGATCCCGGGACGACGGTCTTGGGGAACATATAGCTCGAGCTGAAATTAATATTGGAGTACTCACATGTCTAAAGTTTGCCAAGTAACAGGCAAGAAGCCAGTCGTAGGGAACAACCGTTCTCACGCAAGAAACGCGACTCGTCGTCGTTTTTTACCTAACCTTCAATCTCACCGTTTTTGGGTTGAGAGTGAAAATCGTTTCGTTAAATTACGTTTAACTCCGAAAGGAATGCGTATTATCGATAAAAAAGGTATTGATGCAGTATTAACTGATATCCGTGCCCGTGGCGAAAAAGTTTAAACACTTTATTTAAAGGAAATTATTATGCGCGATAAAATTCGTTTAGTTTCTAGTGCCGGTACTGGTCATTTTTATACTACAGATAAAAATAAAAAGACTATGCCTGAAAAAATGGAAATCAAGAAATTTGATCCTAAAGCACGTAAACACGTAATGTACAAAGAAGCTAAAATTAAGTAATTAGTTTTATTTCTTTAGTATATTGATAAAAAGCCCAGTTTATACTGGGTTTTTTTATGTCAAAAAAATGGGTGTCACCATACCAATAATTCATTATCATCAGTGAATTACACTATTAACCATCTAATTAACCTAGTTTAAGTTACCTATGAAACTTTCCCGTACCGGTTGGAACAACGTCATCATCTTTTCAGTAATGATTATTATCTTATTGATTAATAGTACAAACAATCGCTTATTTCCCAGTGAAGACACTAATAATAGTGATAAGTTGCTACCTGAACATAGCGTTATTCTTACACTGACAGTGAATTTTCCTGATCAAACAAGTTTAAGTTTTGAACGGGTCGGTCGTGCTTGGAAAATGACCAGCCATGGTCGATTGGTGGATTTAAATAATCAACAAATTGAGCAAATGATGTTTGCTTGGCAGCAAAGTAGTGGTTTGGTGCAAGCTGGTGATATGGTAATTGACGGCATTTCTGGGGTTAATGTTGATATTGGTTTGGCTGGAAACCCAACTACGCAACGTTTTACTTTATACCCATTGGTTGATCAATTGTTAGTGTTTAAACCTCAGCAAGCGAGCTGGCTCGCGTTACCTAAGGCGGTTAGCCGTCAGTTGCTCCCTTCGTTATCACATTACTGAGTTCTATATGCCTGAATTACCTGAAGTAGAAGTATGCCGCTTAGGCATTAGCCCCCATATTATTAACAATACCGTTGCTGAGGTAGTAGTACGAAACGGGCAATTAAGATGGCCAATACCTGATGACGTTAACAAACTGGCTAGCCAGCAAGTACTTACTGTCGACCGGCGCTCTAAATATCTATTGATCAGGTTTGCGAGTGGTACCTTATTAATTCACTTAGGTATGTCAGGCACCATTCGCGTTATTGATAAATCGACACCGGTGGCTAAGCATGATCATTTTGATCTGGCCTTTGTTAATGGCATTGTTTTGCGTTTAAATGATCCTCGTCGCTTTGGTGCGGTATTATGGTTTGAAGATAATGTTGATGAGCGCGGTTTGCTAACCAAATTAGGGCCGGAGCCGTTAAGTGATGACTTTTCTGCCGGCTATTTATTTGCTAAAGCGAAGAAAAGAAAAGTGCCAGTGAAAACCTTTTTAATGAATAACCATGTTGTCGTGGGAGTGGGAAATATTTATGCCAACGAAGCGTTATTTAAAGCGGGCATCTTGCCAACCACCAAGGCAGGTGAAATCAATGAACAACAATATAATCGCTTAACCGATATTATTAAAGCGGTTCTTAGTGCTGCTATTGAGCAGGGCGGTACCACGTTAAAAGACTTTACTCAAGCAGATGGTCGTCCAGGATATTTTGCCCAGTCACTGTTTGTTTATGGGCGTGCTGGAGAAGAGTGCTTAGTCTGTAAAGAGACGCTATTGGAAGTAAGGCAAGCGAATCGAAGCTCAGTATATTGTCCTAGCTGCCAAACCTAGCGTAGGGATTAGTAGCATAGTATTAAACTGGCTATTTCTTTTCTAAGGCAGCTTTAACAATAGGATCGACAAACTGACTGACATCACCATTATGCAGAGCTACTTCTTTCACTAAGGTGGAAGAAATAAAGGAGTTTGCTTCTGCCGGCGTTAAGAACACACTTTCTAATTCAGGATATAAACGTCTATTCATATTGGCTAATTGAAATTCATATTCAAAATCTGAGACCGCGCGTAAGCCGCGAATAAGTACTTTCGCTTGGTGCTGCTTAGCAAAGTCTACCAATAAGCCACTAAAGCCAACTACAGTGACATTGGTTAACTCTTTGGTGATTTCTTTTATCATCTCGACACGTTGTTCAAGAGTAAAGCGAGGTTGTTTGCTGGGGCTTGCCGCCACACCAATTATCACCTCTCCAAATAATAAACTGGCACGCACTATTAAGTCGGCGTGGCCATTAGTGACCGGATCGAAAGTACCAGGGTAAATAGCTTTGATGCTCATAGGATTATTTTACTTTTCGTTATTAACATTGAGATAAGTTATTGTACTGGCTGAAGGGTTTTTTTGACAGGGGCGTTAGAAAATCAACGGTATTTACCGAGAAAATAATCAGCTTGTATACCGTTTTAGGCATTGAAAATGGATTGGTTTAGCATGAAATTTAACCAAGTTAAATTAATCGTCGCTGCACCCGTTAAAGTATTTACTCAAAAAGCTTTAAATAAAATGAGTTTTGATAGATGATATAAAATCTGAAAACTTAGTAAATCTTGGTTTCCCCCTATTAACGGAAGAAGTATTTGTATGAAGACCCGCGATAAGATCATTCAGGCCAGCATTGCATTATTTAACGAGCAAGGAGAGCGAAACGTCACCACTAATCACATCGCTGCTCATTTAGGAATTAGTCCAGGAAATTTGTATTATCATTTTCGTAATAAAGAAGACATTATCTTGTCTATTTATGAAGAATACGCTCGTAACCTACTACTAGATACTTTTCCTACTGTGTCTAGTGAAGTTAAACCGTTAGATGCCATTATTTTGTATATGGATGCGGTATTCCAAATGATGATGAAGTTTAGATTTTTTTACAGTAATTTACCGGTATTATTGGATAAAAACCCCAGCCTTCGAGAAAAGTATGTTGAAGTACAACACTCTATTGCCGAGCGGGTAAGTCAGTTATTAATTTCCCTTAGAGACGCAGATATTATTGATTTTGAAGATGATGAGCTGGCTGATATCGTTAGTATTTTACGTATTATCAATACATTCTGGCTAAGCTTTTATCAAACCCAGAATATTGTTCATGACATTAATGACTCAGTATTTTACCAAGGTGTTTTGAAAATTTTAGTTATTTTACGCCCCTATACTACCAGTGCGGCGATATCTGAGCTCAATAAAGCGCGTGATATGTATCAACAACGTTATCAAGAGGCGTTAAATGCCGCATAGCTTTTTTAAAGGGCTATGCTTCTAAGAGATCTTTCCTATTTACTAAAGCAAGAGATGGCTGTCCTTAATGACTAAGATAGCCTTCTATCAGCGACTTCCAGTTGTTTTTATTCATTTATAAAGAAGTTGTTTTCCTCATCTCCTTTATAAATGAACGTGGTAATTGCTACAGATATTGCTACTAGCTATTAAGTAAGAGCAGGCTGCCCTTAATGACTAAGGTAGCCTTCTATTAATGACTTCCAGTTATCTTGCCGTTGTTTTTATTCAGATGAAAAGACGTTATTTTCATCATTTCCTTCATAAATGAACGTTGTAATTGCTACTAGATATTAAGTAAGAACAGGCTGCCCTTAATTACTAAGGTAGCCTTCTATTAATGACTTCCAGTTATCTTGATTAAAATGAAAAGAAGTTATTTTCATCATCTCCTTCATAAATGAACGTTGTAATCGTGCAATATTGGCTTGCTGCCAGTCGTTGTTATTATTTGCTCTAACTTCACCGCGATCAAAATCAATAATAAATATTTCATTGTTGTTATCAATAAGAATATTGTGAGCATTTAAATCATGATGGTAAATGTTATGGTCATGAAAACGTTTAATCACGATGCCAATCGCTTTCCAAATATGATGCGGTAAAGTACGCTCGCTCAGGATAGCGACTAAATCATCGGCATGTTCAATGCGACTACTGAGTAAATCTGCGCGATAAAACAAGCCATGACGCGTCACACGATAAGCGATGGGTTTAGGTACTGGTAGAGCAAGTTGTTGCATGGTTGCTAACAGAGCAAACTCTTTTGCGGCACGGGTTGACTGATAACCGCTAAACCAATAACTGTCATTGATTAATTTACCGATTAAACCACCACGATAGTAATGGCGTAATACCCATTGTTTCAATGCTGGTGGAACATTATTTTTATACGCTAAAAACCAAGTAGTGCCTCGACCTTGCGCCGAGCCTGTTATGGCATCTTGTTGTTGCCAAAAATCGGCATCAAGCATGCTTGGGGAAAATTCATCAATTTCATTGGCATCATATTCACAATGAATTTTTTCCTGAGAAAACGACTTTATGCTGGTGATATTACTCATCTATTAATGCCTTAACATGCGCAAGTGTTTTCGCACTCGCTCCTTGATTAGCCATCACTACTTGATGTGCTTGTTCACCTAATGAGGCTCGTTTATCTTGATCGGTTAACAGCGATAATACTGCGTTCGCTAGTAGCTGACTTTGATTATCAGTGTAATCATCAGCGCTAGTCGACGATTTTGTTGGTGTATCAAGCGCGATAATGCCTTTGTTTTGTTGCAGCTGCGTCATAATTTCAATGAAATTACTCATGTTATGACCCACAATCACTGCTTTTTTAAAGAGCGCAGGCTCTAACGGGTTATGACCACCTATATCATTAAAGCTGCCACCCATAGTGATAATATCAGCCAGAGAATATGCAGATAACAATTCACCTAAGGTATCGAGCAACCAAATATCTTGTTGCTCTACCTGTGTTTGCTCACTACGTTTAGCAATACTAAAATGATGCGCTTCACACAGTTTAGCCACCAGTTGAAAACGCTCGGGATGACGAGGTACTAACACCAGTAATAATTGAGGAAAACTTACTTGAATACCTTTAAATGCATTCAGAGCAATCAGCTCATCACCTTCGTGAGTACTAGCCACTAGCCAAATAGTACGGTTAGCGGGCAATAGCTGTTGTAATTGTTTAGCTTTGTCTAAGGTTGTCTGGTTGAGGCTAAGATCAAACTTTACATTACCGCTAACTTCACCACGATCGGCATCGGTACCTAATTGAGCATAATGCTGAGCGTTTATCTGACTTTGATAGAGAATCTTGTCGAAGCGATTTAAGGTTGGGGTAATCAGTGTGCTTATTCTTTGATAACTATTGACCGACTTTTGTGACAAACGGGCGTTGATCAATAGCAACTTAATCTGTTTACTTTGGCATTGTGCCACTAAATTTGGCCACAGCTCAGTTTCCATAAAGATAACCAATTTCGGTTTAAGGCGAGTTAGAAACAACTGTGTGCAAGGAAATACATCTAGCGGTAAAAAACCATGCTGAACCCGATCTGAGAAGAGTTTTTTTGCTTGTGCAGAGCCGGTAGGGGTAAAGGTTGTTAGGGTGATTGGGCTGTTAGGGTAGGTCACTAACAATTGCTCAATAAAAGGTGCAAGGGCAATCACTTCACCTACACTAGCAGCATGCACCACAATGCCATTTTTACTCGCGGGTTTAGGAAAGAAGCCTAACCGTTCACTTAGGCGCTGACGATATTGTTTTTGCGTGAATGAACGTAAAAACAATATCAGCAACAGCACGGGTAACAATAACAACAGTAATACGCGGTAAATGAATAAAGAAAGCATAAATTGTTCTATAGTTAGTTTGTGGTAGATTATACCTAAGTTTAATTAAATACCTATTATTACTGATGAATATGGATCGTACTCAAAAAACACGGCTGGCGAGTGTCGCGCTTGGCGTGGTGTTACTTACCGCGAGCTTGTCATGGCGAGTTCATGCCGAGCAAGCATTGAGCGTTGTACCACCATTATTACAAACCGTTGCCATTAAAGCTCGTGCTGATAAAGGCTTCATGCTCTCTGCCGATTATTATTTTGGCGGTAAACGTGATGGTGGCGTGATGGTATTACATGATTGTAAAAGCGACCGACAAGCTTACAAAAAAATTGCCGATACCTTATCTGAGCAGGGTTTGCATACCTTGTTGGTTGATTTCAGAGGCTATGGCGATAGTGTTGCCACTGGATTTTCGCGTAAGGATATCAAAAAAAAGGCCATTAATATTGTCGACTATCAAAGTGGCATGGCGTTATTAACCACCTACTGGCAAGAAGACTTATTAGCGGCCTATCAATTCTTACGCACTAAAGTGGGCGCCAATAAAGGCATTGCCATTATCGCCAGCGGCTGTGCCGGTACTTATGCGGTCGCGTTAGCCGAAAAAATATATATTAATTCCATGGTGTTGATTACCCCAAGTATGACTTACAGCGATAAAGAGCGTTATAAGAATCTTATTGATATTCCCAGTTACTTTGTTATTTCAACGCGGCACCAAGAGAGCTATCAAACCGCGCAAGAGTTGTTTACTTGGAATGGTGCTAGTCAGTCCAAAATGCAAACCTTTAAGGGTGATAAATATGCTTCGCAATTAATCTCTAGACGCACATTATTAATTGATGATATCGCCCACTGGATCAAGTTAACTATAAATAAGTAGCGCAGTGGTAAAGACCTTCACCCAATAAGAGAGTAAGCATAATGTTACGAAAAGTACCTTTTGCGCGAAACTGTATTATGCTGTGATCTGTACCCGTAAAAACTTCGGCGTACAATGATATGCAATCCGTTTGGTATCAATACTCTTTTGTGTCGAGGTTCTTTAATGTCAGTATCTAGCAGCGAAAATTTTTATTCTTTTATTCATGATCAAATTGAGCAAGTTAAAAGCGAAGGCTTATACAAAGCCGAACGTATTATAACGACTGCTCAACAAGCCCAAATTGCCGTCGATAGCGGCGAACAAGTGGTTAATTTTTGTGCCAACAATTACTTAGGCTTAGCGAATCATCCTGCGCTTATTGCTGCGGCTAAAACCGGTTTAGATCAACACGGTTTTGGTATGGCATCGGTACGCTTTATCTGCGGCACCCAAGATATTCATAAAACACTCGAGCAGGGCATTAGTGAGTTTTTAGGTATGGAAGATACCATTTTGTACTCTTCATGTTTTGATGCCAATGCCGGTTTATTTGAAACCTTACTAAGCGCAGAAGACGCTATTATTAGTGATGCGTTAAATCATGCCTCTATTATTGATGGCGTGCGTTTATGTAAAGCTAAGCGTTTTCGTTATGCCAATAACGATATGGTCGCATTAGAGCAATGCTTAATCGAGGCCGATGCGGCTGGCGTACGCTTTAAGTTAATTGCTACTGATGGCGTTTTTTCTATGGATGGTGTGATTGCCAATTTAAAAGACATTTGTGATTTAGCAGACAAATACAATGCCATGGTCATGGTTGATGATTCTCATGCGGTAGGCTTTGTTGGTGAGCAAGGGCGAGGTAGCCACGAATACTGTGAGGTGATGGGACGTGTTGATATTATCACTGGCACACTCGGTAAAGCCATGGGCGGTGCTTCAGGTGGTTTTACTGCGGCGAAAAAAGAGGTGGTTGAATGGTTACGTCAACGCTCTCGACCGTATTTATTTTCTAATTCGTTAGCACCCGCGATTGTTAATGCGTCATTACAAGTATTGCAATTATTAGCAGACGGTGATCAGTTACGTAAAACTTTAACGACGAATACTGACTTTTTCCGTTCGAAAATGGAGGCCGCAGGCTTTACTTGTGCCGGGGCTGATCATGCCATTGTGCCGGTAATGCTGGGAGATGCAAAAATAGCGAGTGCAATGGCTAATAAACTATTGGCGGAAGGTATTTATGTGATTGGTTTCTCATTCCCAGTAGTACCTAAAGGGCAAGCGAGAATACGCACGCAAATTTCGGCAGCCCATACTAAAGCACAGTTAACACAAGCTATCGCAGCCTTTACCCGTATCGGTAAAGAAATGGGCGTTATTTAAGCCCTTGCTGTTGTCATTGAAAAAATAGAGAAACCGTATGAAGTCATTATCAAAATTAAAACCAGAGCAAGGTATTTGGTTAACTCGCACCGAAAAGCCGAAACTAGGTCATAACGATTTACTGATTAAAATAAAAAAAACCGCCATTTGCGGTACTGATATTCATATCTACAATTGGGATGAATGGGCACAAAATACCATTCCGGTACCTATGGTAGTCGGCCATGAGTATGCAGGAGAAGTGGTTGGCATTGGCCAAGAAGTAAAAGGTTTTACGCTTGGTGACCGGGTTTCTGGGGAAGGACATATTACCTGCGGGCATTGCCGAAATTGTCGTGGTGGTCGTACTCATTTATGCCGTAATACTGTAGGTGTGGGTGTTAATAGAGCGGGCTCTTTTGCTGAATATTTAGTGATCCCCGCCTATAACGCGTTTAAATTACCGGATGAAATTTCAGATGATCTCGCCGCTATTTTTGACCCCTTTGGTAATGCCGTACATACCGCACTGTCATTTGATTTAGTGGGTGAAGACGTCTTAATTACCGGCGCAGGACCGATTGGTATTATGGCGGCAGCGGTTGCTAAGCATGTTGGTGCCCGTCATGTTGTGGTTACTGATATTAATGAGTATCGGTTGGGCTTAGCGAAAAAAATGGGTGCTACTCGCACCGTTAATGTCGCGACAGAAAGCTTAACTGAGGTGATGCAAGATTTAGGAATGAGCGAAGGGTTTGATGTTGGCTTAGAAATGTCAGGCGTGCCAATGGCATTTACCAGCATGTTAGACAATATGAATAATGGCGGTAAAATTGCGATGTTAGGTATACCCGGTAAGGATATGGCGATCGATTGGAGCCAAGTCATTTTTAAAGGTTTAACAATAAAAGGAATTTATGGTCGCGAAATGTTCGAGACTTGGTATAAAATGGCAAGCTTAATTCAATCAGGCTTAGATTTGACTCCCATTATTACCCATCATTACGCGATTGATGACTTTCAACAAGGTTTCGATGTAATGCGGTCAGGGCAGTCGGGTAAAGTTATTTTAAACTGGGAGTGATCGCTTGGCTAACAATGCGTCGTCTAATGAACAAACGTTTGTACATATGCAAATTAATGAATTGGCAGCAGTACTTAATGATAATAGCCACGTAGTGGTCGATATTCGTGATCCTAATGCATTCGCCAGTGGTCATATTCCGGGCTCGGTGCATTTAAGTAATGACACTTTGGCTGACTTTCTACGGGAAGCCGATCCAGATGAGCCAGTAGTAGTATGCTGTTATCATGGTCATTCTAGCCAATCGGCAGCACAATACCTCATTAGCCAAGATTTTACTCAGGTGTACTCACTTGATGGTGGCTTTACGCAGTGGCAGGCAGAATACCCAACGCACGTTGAGTGCTAGCGCTTAAATGACTACCCAAACACTCGATGAGCTGTTGCCATTAGTGCAAATAGAGCAAGCAAATATTGCCCATTTGTTTGCTAATTACTTGGCGACGCTAGATATTGATGCGCAAGTGCAGTCTGGGTCTACACTTGAGCAGCCAGATAAAATTACCCATACAGTGTTTTGTCGTTCAGCACAGCTGGCGCAGGCGAAACAAGAGTTTGAACAGTTTATTCAGCAGCCTTATCATCCGAAATACCAACAAGCGGCCTGGCAACATGGTGATACCGTTGCTATTGGCGGTAATGGTGACTCTTTACTGGCAAGCTTTAAAGATAACTTTTTAGCCCATGCTGGGGTAGTGACCTTAACGGTATTTGCTTTATGTTGGTTGGTGTATTTAGCTAGCTATTTAGGTTGGGCGCGGGGAATTTTTACTCAGTTACAGTTTTACCCACAACTTTCGCTTGATACCTTTCTCGCACAACCATGGCGAATTTTAGGGCCGGCCTTTTTTCATTTTTCTTGGTTGCATATTGTTTTCAATACCATGTGGTGGTGGCAACTAGGCGGTAGTATTGAAAAGTCGTTAGGGAAAGTGACTCTGATTAACTTATTGCTTATATCGGCACTATTTTCAAATGTTGGGCAGTTTATTGTTTCAGGCGCTAACTTTGGTGGCTTGTCTGGCGTGGTTTATGCGCTAATGGGCTTTGTTTGGTGGTATGGCTATCTTGCCCCTGAGAAGGGTTTAAGTCTTTCTAAGCCTATTGTTGGTTTTTTACTGTTTTGGTTGGTATTAGGTTTTGCGGATTTATTACCGGTAAATATGGCGAATACCGCCCATTTGTTGGGGTTGATTTCCGGCTGTTTATTAGCGGTATTTAGCGTTAAAGTGTTGGCCAATAAGTAGCTTACGCGACTAAGTAAGTGGCCAACAACTTACTATCATTAGTAGGTAAAAAATCAGCGCCAAGCGCTTTAATTATCTAGCCATTGAGTAAATAGTAATTTTTTGATTAATGGTTGGCCAGTTTCCTTGGTCAGTAATTCCTTTATTTGCTCTTCACATAATAATTGAATTTCTGAACGACCTTTAATAGATTTCACTTTAGATTCTGGTTGCTTACCAATAATAGTGATAATTGCATCACGTAAAAGCGGCGAATGGTGCTCAACAATAGTTAAGTCATCCCCTTCAACCATCAACTCTACCGTTAAACGGACATAACCCATTTTTTTCTTAACCGCGACATAGTTAGTGATAATATCCGGTTCGAAGCCAAAGTAGGCGTAGTCAGCGGCTTTCGTGGTAAGTGGTGTCAGTAGACAAGATAACATTAATAAATATTTAAGCATGGACTTTACTTCTTGGGGTTAATCATCATTACAAAAGCTAGTGAGTAATCTTTATCATAACCTGAAATAAACATTTTGCTTGAAAAAAATTCATTTAATTTATTCGTTTGCGTGATCGGCAAAATGAGATTTCATTAAAACAATGTTATCATAACCGTGAATTTAACACGGTTTTTTATTTTATGAATTTGCAGTCATTATTCCCAATTTCGTTGCCAAGTAGCTGGCAAAGTGAAGCCTTATATCTGTTACCAGCGCATTTGCGCAGCTGGCTCATTGATCCCAATTCATTGACCGCGCGTTTAAAAGGCCATTGTCAGCATTTTCGGGTTGAATTATTGGGGCAGAAAATTCAACCGTGCCAAGGTGATGAAACTTTTGCTGGTATTAATGAAGGCGATAAGGTTTTAGTCAGAGAAGTACTACTTTATTGTGATGAACAACCCCAAGTGTTTGCCCGTAGCATTTTGCCTTTATCGAGTTTAACCGGCGAGGAGCAAGCGCTGGCAAATTTAGGTACCCAGTCGTTAGGGCAGGTTATCTTTAATAATCCGTCACTTGAGCGCCACTCAATTGAAATCGCTCACTATGACGAAGCGAGTGAAGTGGCGATTTTGTCGAACCGATTAGGCTTAATTACCACAGAAAACTTGTGGGGGCGTCGCTCTATTTTCGTGTTAGAAAACAAGCCGTTTATGGTTGCAGAGGTGTTTTTAGCGGATGCTTATGCCTATCAGCCAAGCAAAGAAACAGGATCAAAACATGATTAGAACAATACCACAAAAATGGTTAGCGATTAAGCTGATCACCCGGATGGATAAGCCAATTGGCACTTATCTATTATTGTGGCCGACGTATTGGGCGTTATGGATTGCCTGCGATGGTTGGCCGAGCTTTCATCTGTTAGTGGTCTTTAGTTTCGGTGTCTTTGTCATGCGTAGTGCCGGCTGCGTGATTAATGATCTTGCGGATCGCAATATTGATGGCGAGGTTGAACGCACTAAGAATAGACCGTTAGTATCAGGCATGATGACGCCTAGTGAAGCAATAAATTTATTCGGACTACTGATTGGTATCGCGTTAGGTTTAGTGCTGACCTTGAGCTGGCCGACTATATTACTGTCTGTGGTTGCCTTAGTCTTAGCGGCAAGTTACCCATTTATGAAACGCTACACCCAATTACCGCAAGTGGTCTTAGGCGCGGCGTTTAGTTGGGGCATGGTGATGGCTTTTGCCGAAGTGCAAGGTGAAGTGCCGGTAATAGCTTGGTTACTGTTTGCTGCCAATGTTTTATGGACCGTAGCCTATGACACTATGTACGCCATGGTGGATCGCGATGATGACTTGAAAATAGGGGTAAAATCAACGGCCATTTTATTTGGCGAAAACGATAAGCGTATTGTGGGTTTTTTACAGTTGCTGGTGTTAGGACTGCTATTTACTATTGGCGAAGAACTCGCCTTTGGCTGGCCGTATCAATTGAGTTTGGTGATTGCAGGTGGCTTATTTGCTTATCAACAAATGTTGATTGTTAACCGTGATCGCGACCGTTGTTTTCAAGCATTTCTCCATAACCATTGGGTTGGTATGATTGTGTTTATTGGTGTTTTTATTGAGTATCTATAACATCCACTGCTTGCTCAATAATATATATTATGATGAATAATCATAGCGTTTGTGCTCACTTCGGTATGATTTGCTTTTATTAACGCCGCTGTTATTGATAAACTCATTGAAAAATGAATAAAAATAACAAGGGATAGCATGAAAAAATCATTATTTATTGCTTTAGCGCTAATTTTAAGCTTAGCAGCGACGCAAAGCGTTAATGCTGCCGATGGTAAAGTGTATCGTTGGAAGCTTGCCGAAACGTGGGGGCCAAACTTTCCAATTTTTGGCGAAGCCACCAAAAACATGGCGAAAATGGTTAAAGAAATGTCAGGTGGCCGCCTGTTAATTCGTATCGATTCCGCTAATAAACATAAATCACCCTTGGGTATTTTTGATTTTGTGAAAACTGGCCGCTATCAAATGGGGCATTCAGGCTCTTATTTTTGGAAAGGTAAAAACTTCAATACGCTATTCTTTACTACCGTTCCTTTTGGCATGACTACCCCAGAGCAATACGCTTGGTTCTACCATGGCGGTGGTATGGAGCTAATGCAAAAAGTCTATGGTCAATACGGTATTTTATCGTACCCTGGCGGTAATACCGGTAGCCAAATGGGCGGGTGGTTTAAAAAAGAAATCAATTCAATAGAAGATCTAAAGGGTTTAAAAATGCGTATTCCCGGTTTTGCTGGGGAAGTACTAGCAAAGCTAGGTGCTAAGCCAGTCAATATACCACCCGGTGAACTTTATACAGCCTTAGAGCGTAATACTATCGATGCGCTTGAATGGGTTGGTCCTTCGTTAGATCTACGTATGGGTTTTCATAAAATAGCACCTTACTATTATACCGGTTGGCATGAGCCTGCATCAGAGTTGCAATTTATGGTGAATGAAAAAGCCTATCAGCGCTTACCGAAAGATTTACAACAAATTCTTACCATTGCCATGAAAACGGCTGCCTACGATATGTATGTACAGTCTTACCATGAAAGTGCAAATAACTTAGCGACCCTAGAAAAAGAGTATCCTAATGTGAAAATGCGTTCTTTTCCAGCACCAGTAATGAAAGCGATTAAGGAAACAAACGCAAATTTATTACAAGAATTTGCTGCGAAAGATCCCATCACCGCAGAAATCCTACAGTCGCAACAGCTTTATCAAAGTAAAGCACGCGCTTGGACTAACTTGTCTGATCGTGCTTACCTAGATACTAGCGATCAGCAATAGTGTTAACGCATTAAGCAAGGGCAGACGATTATCTTTTCAAGATATCGTCTGCTTTTCACTCTTTACCACTGAGCAACCATAACGAATGAATCTTTTGTTGAAAGTAACCGGTAAAATACTCGATGTCTTAGGCAGTTTTTGTAGTATTTTGATGTTATTAATGATTATCAATGTTTTTTATGACGTGGTAATGCGTTATTTTTTCAATGATGCCAGTATTGGTATGCAAGAGTTAGAGTGGCACCTGTTTGCGGCGATGTTTATGTTTGGCATTGCCTACACCATTAAAGAAGATGCTCATGTGCGGGTTGATATTTTCTACGATAACGCCTCAACGCGCATCAAAGCATGGATTAATATTTTTGGTAGCGTGGTACTTGCACTACCCATTATTTTGCTTATCGGTTACTACAGTATTTATTACACCTTTGAGGCGTATCAAATGGGCGAGGGCAGTGGTGATCCTGGTGGCTTACCGCACCGCTGGATTGTGCGCTCGGTTATTCCACTGTCGGCGGCATTTATGGCATTGGCGCTAATACATGTGGTGTTGAGTCAAATCACAGTGTTGCTGAAGCCATCGTCTAACACGGGAGCAGAGCAATGACCGGTTTAGTGCTGTTTGCAATTGCGTTAGTGTGCTTGTTTTTAGGCTATTCAGTTGCCTTCACCTTTGCCGGTATTTCACTGATTGTTGGCGCACTGACGCTCGGTGTCGATCTGTTTGAATTTATGCCTTACCGCATTATGAGCATAATGGAGAATACCATTTTGATGGCGGTGCCAATGTTCATATTTATGGGCATTGTCTTGCAAAAAACCGGCTTGGCGGAGCGATTATTAGAGTCGGCGGCGAAACTTTTTGGTGGTATGCCCGGCGGTGTTGCTATCTCAACCATTATTGTTGGTGCGTTATTAGCCGCCTCTACTGGGGTGGTTGGTGCTAGCGTAGTCGCTATGGGAGTGATTTCATTACCGGTAATGCTGAAAAATAATTACCACCAACCGACCGCGACTGGTGTCATTTGTGCGTCAGGTACTTTGGGGCAAATCATTCCCCCGTCAATCATTTTGATTATTTTGGGTGATGTCATGGGAGTGCCGGTGGGTGATTTATTTAAAGCGGCGCTGATCCCAGGCATGCTCTTAATTGTCTTATATGTACTCTATATCGCCGTTTTAGGTAAGATAAAACCGGACTTTTGTCCGCCGATTATTGTTAATGAAAATAAGCGTGAAATTTTAGTGCAAGCACTAAGAGATATTGTGCCACCATTAGTGTTAATACTGGCGGTACTGGGCTCTATCTTTACGGGTATTGCTACGCCAACGGAGTCGTCAGCGATTGGTGCGGTTGGCGCAGTGTTGTTATCTATTTTGTACGGCAGTTTTTCAATCAATAAAATTCATGAAGTGTCGAAAGAAACCGTTAAGGTCACCGCGATGGTGTTTGCGGTGCTTATTGGTGCGACTGCCTTTTCTATGGTGTTTAGCTACTCAGGGAGCGAATATATCATTGAAGATTTTTTCATGGAGCTCCCCGGTGACAAGTGGGCGTTTATTGCGCTGTCGATGTTAGCGATTTTATTGCTGGGCTTCTTTATCGACTTTATTGAAATAGCCTTTCTGGTGGTGCCTATTTTGTTACCGGTGGCGATTGCGCTCGATATTAACTTGGTGTGGTTTGCTATTTTAATTTCAATGAATTTACAAACCTCATTTTTAACGCCACCGTTCGGTTTTAGTTTATTTTATTTAAAGGGCGTTGCGCCTAAATCACTGAAAACCACTACAATTTACAAAGGGGTTATTCCTTTTATCTTGATTCAAATCGTGGTGCTGTTATTAGTGTTGTTCTTTCCTGAACAGTTAATTTTTTCTTAAGGTCATAAAGGCGTTATTTTACCGCTAGGGCAGTTAATTGATGAGTACGAATGAATTGATCAATTAACTGCGTTGACGTTGACAGCCAAGGTTTAAAGAGCCAAAGCCCAAGATGATGAGCGCAAGCGGCTAAAACCTTGGCTAATTATACTGATTTATAAAGCTTAAGCCTTGTTAGGTAGCCACTTCGCTAAGCATTGTTGTAAATCCGCTAATTGATAAGGTTTAGTGACTACATCATCCATTTTAGATTCTTTGCAGGTAATAATATCTGCTGCGGTGGCGTTGGCCGTAAGCGCAATAATTGGCATCGCTGCTATTGACTGCTCTTGTTCCATGACTCTAATCTGTTGAGTGGCTTGGTAGCCATCCATTATTGGCATTTGGCAGTCCATAAAAATCAAATCATAGTGAGTGCTCTGCACCGCGGTAACCGCCTCTTGACCATCGCTTGCGATATCAACAATCAGTCCCATGCTCGATAGCATTTTATGGGCAATAATTTGATTCACTTTGATATCTTCCACTAACAGTACTTTACCGATAAACGTTTGTTTTCCTACTGCTTCTTTGTTGGTCTGGGGTCGCTGAGTATTTCTAATCAGGTGTCGAGTGATGATATCTTGCCCCTTATGGTGTGATAATGAAGCTGATAGTAACTGCATTATCATGTCATAATTTGTTAATTGAGGTAGATAGCCGCTAAATTGTGCTTGTTGATAACGAGCGGCTTCACCTTTTTTAGGTGATGCCGAGAAAAGTACTAATTTAAGATCATTATAGGCGGTGTTGGCTCGAATACTTGCCGCTAACTCAATGGTTGATTGCTCTGAACCTAGGCTGTTAATTACGGCTAATTTATATGGGCTGTTATGGCTGTCAGCCTCTTGTAATGCCTGTAGCGTATCATTTTGGTTACTAATTACTTTCGGGCTCATGCCGATGTGATCAAATAATCTTTTAAAAATACTACTTGAATATGTATTGGTGTCTATTAACAGTATAGGTAGATTTTTAAGGTTTTCGGGTACGGCTATACGTTGCTCTATTGCGTTATCTACAGCTAAAGGTAAAGTTAGGGTAAAGGTACTACCTTGCTGATATTGTGATTGCACATCAATTGTGCCCTGCATCAAGTTGGCAAGTTTCTTGGTAATAGACAGACCTAAGCCAGTGCCGCCATATTTTCGGGTAGTTGATACATCAGCTTGAGAAAACTCTTCAAATAACTGATTAAGGACGTTGTTTTTAATACCTATACCCGTGTCTGTAACCACGATAGATAGTTGCTCTTCGCCGGCATCATTAGTGATATACAATACAGTTAAACGAATATAACCTTGTTGGGTAAATTTGTTAGCATTGCTTAATAAATTGAGTAGCATTTGCCTAATTCTGACCGGGTCACCATTAAAATAACGCGGTACATTAGGGTGATAATCAAAGAGGACATCGATTTTTGTAGCGTGAGAATTACTCGAAATCACTTCTAAACAATCAAGACATGTTTGTTCTAAATTAAATGAGATTTCTTCGAGGGTAACAGCGTCAAATTCAAGTTTAGAGAAATCTAAAATGTCATTGATAATGGTCAATAAATTATCACTTGAGTGAGCAATGGCATTAAGGTAGTTTTGTTGTTCATGATTAAGCTTAGTATCTTGCAGTAGTTGTGTCATCCCTATTACACCATTCATCGGCGTACGTATTTCATGACTCATATTGGCAAGAAATTGTGATTTTGCTTTGGTGGCCGCCTCGGCTTCTTTTATCGCTTCAATCAACTTCTGCTCTTGTTCTTTTCTGGCGGTAATGTCGGTGCGAATTGACATATAGCTAGAAATTT
>Ga0209292_1000312_pt1 | contig 65296 bp, 71 predicted proteins | sample GOMGulsemesocosm_2_FD_184634 | JGI IMG/M metagenome (GOLD analysis project Ga0209292, IMG submission 184634) | Methane-oxidizing microbial communities from mesocosms in the Gulf of Mexico - GOM9C Gulf of Mexico (SPAdes) (version 2) | ecosystem: Environmental > Aquatic > Marine > Cold seeps... | reverse complement strand
TCCCCCAGACAGCTCCGCAGGATAAGAATCACCATAAGGGCCAAGACCTACACGCTCCAGTGCCTTGTCCGCCCGCTGGTCCATTTTCTGTGATGTCACCTCACCTGCTAGCTCGAGGCCAAAAGCCACGTTCTTACGCACGCTCATATGTGGCATTAGCGCAAACGACTGAAATACCATCGACATCTGATGACGGCGCATATGCCTAAGCTCTGCTGCGCTCATTTTTGCGATATCACGATCACCGAGTAAAACTTTACCCGCTGTAGGCTCGATTAATCGATTCAGCATTCGAACCATGGTCGATTTGCCAGACCCAGACAGCCCCATAATGACAAAGATTTCACCCTCATAAATATCGAAGGAGGCATCTTTAACACCCACCGATTGCCCGGTTTCTGCAAAGATTTCATCTTTATTTTTGCCCTGTTCTAACAAGGCAAATGCCTTCTTGGGAGCTTCACCGAAAATCTTGTACAGATTCTGTACTGATAACTTAACCTTCATACGCCTCTACTTTAGAGCACTATCAACTAAATATTGTTTAGTACACTAACATTTACACCTCTAAATAACCATGAGAGTACTCCTCCATGGTCGCCCTGGAATCATTCGAACTCGATTATTTCTCGACCTGCATTAGCGATTGATATTGAGGCACTGGTTGACTCATTTGCAAAAACTTCCGTCCTCCTTAGTAATACCCACGGTATATCCATTTCCTACATGCATAAAAAAGCCCAGAATATTCTGGGCTCTTTTAGTACTGCTTATCAATAAACCGTTAACGAATCATTTATTTACGAACACCTTCAACATACAGGTGAATCTCTACATTTGCAGAAGCTGGACCCAAGTTATAAGTGATGCCATAATCGGCTAATTTCAAAGTCGTCTTACCTTCAAAACCGGCGCGGTGACCACCCCATGGATCTTGGCCTTCACCAATTTTCTGTACAGGGAAGCTGATCGTCTTCTTCACGCCATGCAGCATGAAAGTACCGGTGACTACCGCGTTGTTATCATCTTTAACTTCAAAACCGGTGCTTTTGAAAACGGCTTTTGGAAATTTCTTAACATCTAAGAAATCAGAGCCTTTTAAGTGCTTATCACGCTCAGCATGATTCGAATCTAAGCTGGCAGTTTCGATGACAATTTCAATTTCTGATTTTTCAGGTGCCGCGTTATCGTAAGAAAAATCACCGTCGAAGGTATTAAAGCGACCTAATAACCAGCTGTAGCCAAGGTGCTGAATTTTAAATTGAACAAATGCGTGAGCGCCTTCGGTATCAATTTTATAATCAGCCGCTTGTGCTGAAACAGAAAACAAAGAGCCTAGTGCAATGGCAGAAGCCGCTACTGCTGTTAAAAGTTGTTTTTTCATAAATCCTCCTAAGGATTATCATATTATTCAAGTGGGTTATGAATCAGCCTTAGGGCGAATCATTTTCGTTAAAGTACCGTCTTTATTGATCAGCTGATGTTTAATAGCCGCCAAGGAATGCAAGGCCACCATTAACATCAAGCTCCAAGCGATACCCCAGTGAATGTCACCGGCAATATCTTCTTGGTTTTCAAAACTGATCGGCATTGCAGGAATTTCTATTAAAGAAAATACTTCAATACCTCGCCCATCAGCGGTCGAAATCAAATAGCCCGTCAGCATGAGTGCGAGCATTAAAATGTATAATAGTAAGTGCACAATGTGCGCTGCTTTTTTCTCAATCTGAGTTCCAGCCACATCGGGGCTGGTATTGATCCAGCGCCATAGCGCTCGGAAGATCCAAGCCAGTAGCATGACGAGGCCCAAACTTTTATGCAGCTCTAATGATCCACGGTACCAGGCATCATAATAAGTCAGCTCGACCATGTATAAACCTAGGCCAAATAAGAAAAAGATACCGATAGCCATGAGCCAATGTAAGGCGATTGCGATCCAGCCGTAACTGGTTTTACTGTTCTTTACCATAATGATTCTCATTCTCTAACATCAATATCTAGATTCAGACGTTTCGTTCGATGCCTTTTATCGCTAACAATTCAATTTATCTACTCTACGCCTAAACCATTTGTTGAAAAATAGACAAAAAAGGGAAACAATTGTGCATATATGAACAACTAACCATTTATCAAAGGTAATTTCATGTCGCAAGCCAGCTGGGATGATTTTCGCATCGCCTATCAAGTCGCCGAATCGGGCACCTTGACCAAAGCCGGCAAGGTGTTAAACATGAATCATGCGACTGTGCTGCGTCATGTAAACCGCTTAGAAGAGGCCCTCGATACCAAGCTCTTCATTCGTCATCAAAGAGGCTACCAGCTTACTGATGCCGGCGAGTTAGTGGTTAAAGAATTGCCTGAGATTCGTAAAAGTTTCAGTCGCTTAGAGAACTTAATGGCCAGCGCTGAAAAAAATATTAGTGGCAATTTACGCATCACTACCCTTAGTGACTTTTCGCCGATTTTAAATCCGGCGTTAAAGGCCTTTCGCCAGGCTTACCCTAAATTGCGTATTCAGATAATCGCCACCGATGACATCATTCCATTAGCCAGTGGGGCCGCCCATGTTTCTTTGCGCGCAGGCGCCCAGCCCACCGAGCCCGATTTAATCGTTAAGAAACTGAGCGCTCCCGAAATTCATTATTTTGCCGCTGACAGTTATGTGAAGGAGTATGGACTGCCCAAAGATAGCAGCGAATACAATCAGCATTTGTGGGCCTTACCGAGTGATGATAAGCGCCGTATTCCGTTTGTAAAACAGGTGCTACAGTACATAGACGAAGAGCAGATTATCTATCAAAGTAATCATTTCCCCGATATTCATAGTGCAGTCGCTGAAGGAATGGCGATTGGGCCAATGGGGGTTCATCATTCAATCAAGCATGATAATTTGCAGCAGTTGGACATCCAACTAGATCATGCGATTGAAGGTTTGTGGTTTGTGTATCATAAGGATTTAAAGAACAGCGCTCGGATTCAAGCACTGTATGAATTCTTGGCGAAGAGTTTAAATTAAGGGTGCTCGCGCGCACCCTTAATAGGTGGATTATTTAGCCAAACTGAAGGTGGCCATCGAGTCCCATTTGGGTCGACATACAAGGCCAGCGCTGAGCAATCTGGATTAAGTTATCGTTATCCTTCTTGTCCATAAAGGCTAAGAATTTATCATTGCCTTCGTAGGCTTTGGCTTCACCAAAAATACCTTTAGTAGCAATCGTTACGACTTGCTCAAGTTCGTTGGCAAAAGGTTCACTAATCAGTGAATGAACAATCACATTCGACATGGTCATATCAAATGGGATCATTGGCTGGCCCACTCGCATGATGTAGGTATCGTTTACCTCTTCGAATAAACGATGCGCCAAAAAGGCTTCATCCATTAATGCCGCTAAACCCGTTACTTCACTCAATTCTTTTGGCGGTGCCATGAAGAAGCCTTCGACAACTTCTAGAATTGGGCTGACATAGTTAAGTAAGCCCGCTTCCATCGCGCCCTGATGCAAATCTTCCAGCATTTGTGGCACTTGCTGAATATAACGAACGACAAATTCGTATAAGCGCTCTAGGGCTTCAACTTCGGGTAATTGAACGATGCGCTCGACGGTTTCAAGTCGCTGCTGTAAGAGTTGATGAAGCTGCCCAGTTTCTTGTTCCTGAGTGACGGCTTTTTGAATCAATTGTTGTAACGCTTCCGTGTTCATCATTTTGAATCTCCAACTACTTTAAAATAAGTAAGCTTTTATCGGTTAGCACTGCGCTGAATGTTAAAAGGTGTTCACTAAACACTCAATGGCCAAAGCGATAACTCGTTAGACGCTTTTATTTATAAAAAACCACTTGTTATGCGTATTGAAAAAAGCCTTTAAAAACAGTAGGTTAGTTACACTTCCTTACCGCTATGAAAAAAGTATAGTAAAGTTTGACGCGTCCGCTAGTTTTTTTCGGCAATTATTTGATGTTTGTTCAGTATTGTCAGAAATGCGGGCAACATAAAGAAAGATCGTGCCAATAAAAACGAATAGAAAGCTAACCATAATCCATGGTTGGCCAACCCTTGTGTCAGAAACCAGACAGGTAAGAATACAAGTAAGGCCGCCAGTAGCATGCTATTACGCATTTGAGCACTCGCTTGCATGCCGATGAAGATACCATCAAGCCAATAACTACTGCACCCTATTAGCGGTAACCAAATTAGCCAAGGGCTGTATTCAATTGCCACTGCCAAAACATCTTGTTGATTCGTTAGCAGCCCTAATAAGTCATCACCCAACCAAGCAAAACCTGCCACCATAATAAGAGCAATAATTAAGGCATTAGTTCCTGTTAACCAAATGCTCTGTCGTAGCTGACGATAATTCTTCGCGCCTAAACTTTGGCCCACCAAGCTTTCTGCCGCATGAGCAAAACCATCAAGGGCATTAGAGATCAGTAATAACAGGGTCAGCATGATGGCATTGACCGCTAAGACTAAATCGCCTTGCTGTGCGCCTTGCGCGGTAAAAAAGATAAATACACTCAATAGACATAGCGTGCGGATGAATAACTGGTGATTAATATTGATCAGCGGTTTCAGCTCTTGCCAGCTTGGCCAATTGAAAGATAATTTATTATCTTTTTGCCCCAACGTGACCGTTCGATACGCCCAGAATAATCCTAGACTGGCGGCAAAGTAATCCGCACATAACGTTGCCCACGCCACGCCATCACTGGTTAATCCATAGCCATAAACCAATATGATATCGAGTAACGCATTGAGGCTGTTGCTGGCAATCAGTAATAACAATGGCACCTTGGTTTCACCGCGACCAATAAACCAACCGATAATGACGTATTGAATGAGCACTGCTGGGGTCGCCCCTAAACGAATACGAGTATATTCAACCGCTAATACTTGAATCGCATCGCTACCGCCAATTAAAGCGATGATGTGTTCTAGCGTTAGAAAAGCAAAGACCATTAAAGGTAGGCTAATAAGGAGCGCCATCAGCAGAGCATTCTGTAAAACTTTTTCGATACTGCTAGCGGGTCTTCCTTCACCGTCCAGCTGACTCGCGCCTGTTGCATGTGCACTTAGCGCAGTTGTGCCCATGCGTAGAAATCCAAAACTCCATAATAATAGAGTCACCACCTGGCCACCTAAGGCGACTGCCCCAAGGAAAGTCACTTCGGGTAAGTGACCCAGCACCGCGGTATCCACCAGCCCTAATAAGGGCACGGTAATATTGCTCAACATGATCGGCCAAGCGAGCTGTAGGATGCGTTTTTGAAGTTGCAGCATGATGGAAACAGTTTCTGTATGATGTGGCTGGTGCTAGTTTACTTTATTGGGAATATTTATGTCGTCAGCAGAAAATAATACGCCGCTAGTGAAGAATAAATTGATAGCGCCTTTTATTGCGATCGTAAGTTTAGTTTTAGGCTTAAGCACCTTTATAGGCTGGCAATCACTGTCATCTAATATCCCTGATACTTCACCTGCGTCTTTATCAGAGCAGTTGAAGGATGATGGTGTTTTCGTTTTTCCCCAAGCAATCAATGTCACCGATGTGCCTTTCTTAAATGAAGAAGGCCAAACCGTGGGTAAGAATGAAAACTTGGGCAAATGGTCCTTTATATTTTTCGGCTATACCTTTTGTCCTGATGTGTGCCCGACGACGCTGGCGGTAATGCAGCAGATGTGGATAAAGTTAAGTCCAGATATGCAGTCACAAACGCAAGTGGTTTTAGTCAGCGTGGATACTGAGCGTGATACCCCTGTGCAATTGAAAACCTATATGGATTATTTTGATCCTAGCTTTACCGCGTTTACCGGCAAGCCAGCGTCGTTGCGCAGTTTTGCGACTCAGCTTAATGCGGTATATGCCAAGGTCGAGCGTAAGAATGCACAGGGTGGCATCGATACAGAGTTGGGATATTTGATGGATCATAGTGCAAACATTACGATACTGGATCCTAATGGTAATTATTTTGGTTTTATTAGACCTCCCTTTACGCCAAAGAAAATGTCGAAGATTGTGACTACGATTCAAGCTCAGCGATGAGTTTGAATTTTGAAACTCTCTAGTGAACAATTTGGCTTACGGCATGTAAGCCAAGGCAAAGAAACTTGGCAACTTAGGCCAAACAAGGTAGTTTGCAGCAACTCTCAATTAACTCCCAAATCAAACTCTCTACTTAGAGAGTAAGTCGAGAAAAATCATGGATTATAGCGCCCTTAAGCACTCCCACATTGGTATCGCTTACTTAAGCATTTTATTGTTTATCATTCGCTTTGCACTTTTCAAATTTAAGCCGGCATTCAAAAGCAACAAGATATTGAAAATACTGCCACACATCATCGATACCTTCTTACTGATATTCGCCATCTGGTTATGCACAATGATCGGCCAATATCCACTGACTGATCACTGGTTAACTGCAAAAGTTATCGGCTTAGTGGGCTACATAGGATTTGGTACAATCGCGATCAAGCAAGGTAAAACTTGGGCGTTCGTTACGGCACTGGTCTCTTTTGCTTACATCTTCGGCGCGGCCAAGACTCATAGTGCGCTATCGTTTTTTAGTCAATTCAGTTAAAATACGCCACAGAATTTAGCCTAGTTACTACCAACGTTGCTATAAAAGTTACTATCCAACTTAAAGAATGATGAGCCCACTATGAACATAGTTGTCTATCCTGGAACATTTGACCCGATCACTAACGGCCATACCGACCTGATTGAACGGGCAGCTCGTATGTTTGATCACATCATTCTCGCGGTTGCAGATAATCCAAAGAAAAAACCAACCCTCGATATCGATACCCGTGTAGACCTAGCCAATGAAGTGCTAAGCCACCTACACAATGTTGAGATTGTTGGTTTTAGTACCTTGCTGGCTGATTTTGTACAAGAGAAAAACGCCAACATCATTTTACGTGGCCTGCGCGCAGTATCGGATTTTGAATACGAATTCCAGCTCGCCAACATGAATCGTGTATTAGCGCCGAATGTAGAAAGTATGTTCCTCACTCCTGCGGAGCAATACTCTTACATTTCATCAACACTGGTGCGTGAGATTGCTGCCCTCGATGGCGACATTAGCAAGTTCGTTCACCCAGCGGTTGTTAAAGCTCTGAAAGAACAGAGGTAAAGAAGATGTCATTAATCATCACAGACGAATGCATTAACTGCGATGTATGCGAACCTGAATGCCCTAACGAAGCCATTACTCCTGGCGACGAAATTTACATCATCGACCCAAAAAAATGCACCCAGTGTATTGGTCACTATGACGAACCTCAGTGCGTCGTCGTTTGCCCTGTTGATTGCATCCCGCTTGATATCGATAACGAAGAAAGCCAAGAAGAGCTAGAAGCTAAATACGAATTACTTACCGGTAAAACGATCTAGCCCTTAATTATTTGAATATCACGAGTAAATTCTGGCAATTGAGTGTTGCTCGCCCGCAACACTCTTATTCAAAGCCTTCATTCTCTTGCCTTCATGGCAAGTTCTTGCCAAAGTAGCTGCAATTATTTTGCTGAAAGGAATTTTTTTCCATGCTGCCTGCTTCATTTAAACTTCTTAGTATTTCACTCGGCCTATCGGCCTTCATGGGTTTAAGTGCCTGCTCGCAACCTGAAAATGAAGTAGCCACAGCTAAAACACCATTATCAGCTTCAACTCCTTTTTCAACCCCAACTCAAGCCGCGATTGCCAGTGCTCACCCTCTCGCGACTCAAGCCGGCATGGATATTCTTGCTCAAGGGGGTAATGCTTTTGATGCCGCTATTGCCGTTGCGGCTTCACTCGGCGTTGTCGAACCTTATAGTGCAGGCTTGGGTGGCGGTGGCTTTTGGTTGATTCATGATGCCAAAGCGGATAAAAATATTTTTATCGACGCCCGTGAAAAAGCTCCCTCTGCTGCTCATGCTGATTTGTATCTAAATAAAGATGGCAGTGTTAATCGTGATATCGCGGTGAATGGCGCATTGGCTGCGGGCATTCCTGGACAAGCGGCAGCGTTTGTTCACCTAGCTGGAAAATATGGCCAGCTGCCGTTAAAGAACTCTCTGGCTAGCGCTATTCAGCAAGCCAACGATGGCTTCCCGGTTTATCACCATTATCAAAAGTTAGTGGGCTATCGTCTTGAGAACCTTAAGCGCTATCCGACCAGCGCCAAGATCTTTTTAAACACTGAGCATAAGATTCCTCAGCTTGGCCACCTGATTAAACAGCCAGACCTTGCGTGGACACTGCAACAGATTGCAGACAAAGGCTTTGATGGTTTTTATAAAGGCGAAAGTGCGCGTCGCTTAATCGCAGGGGTTCAAGCTGCCAACGGTATTTGGACTTTAGAAGATCTAGCCAACTACAATATTGTCGAACGCCAACCAATCGAGATTGAATACAAGGGCCATAAAATAGTCAGCGCGCCACCGCCGTCTTCTGGTGGTATCGCGATTGCAGCCATACTCAATATGCTTTCACAGTACGAGCTGAATACCCTCAATAACGCTGATAAAACTCACCTAATTGTTGAGACCATGCGCCGAGCTTATAAAGATCGCGCGGAGTTTTTAGGCGATCCCGATTTTGTTGATGTGCCGACAGCAGAGCTGATCAGTATTGAGCGCGCTAAAACGTATGCAGCAAGCATCGACATGAACAAAGCCACCAGTAGCTTAAGCCTGCAAGGCCCGAAGAATATTCAAGAAGGCTTTCATACCACACACTTTTCTGTGATCGATAAAGCAGGCAACCGCGTTTCGGCGACACTCAGTATTAACCTACCGTTTGGTTCAGCGTTTACCGTGGCGAATACCGGCGTGGTATTAAATAACGAGATGGATGACTTCTCAGCCAAGCCCGGTGAACCCAATGCTTATGGCTTGATCGGTAATGCGGCGAATGCTATTGCGCCGAACAAGCGTCCACTGTCTAGTATGAGCCCATCATTTGTAGAAAGTGATGATGCGATTGCGTTAATCGGCACCCCAGGCGGAAGTCGTATTATCACCATGGTAATGCTGGGTATGCTAGAACATATCGATCAGCAGCCGGTTAGCGATTGGGTTGGCCGTTCACGTTTTCATCACCAATATCTGCCTGATGTGATTCAGCATGAACCCAATATTTTCAGCGCTGCAGAAATAAATGCTCTTGAAAGCAAAGGTCATAAGCTGAAAAATATTGGTCGCGAATATGGCAATATGCAGGCGATTTTGTGGGATAAGAAAACGGGTGCTGTGACAGCGGCTTCTGACCCAAGAGCCTTTGGCGAAGCTCAAGTTTCACAATAATTGTTCGTTACAGCTCGTCGGAATAACGGTTCATAATTGAATCAAAATGAAAACAGATTAAGGTAGAAGATGGAACTCGGATTTATTCTAAAAAAGCTCATTAGCATGTGGCTAATGCCATTGCCTTTTTGCTGCTTAATTATTGTTTTGGGATTAATCCTGAGCTTCTGGAAAGTGGCCCTTGGTCGCTTAATTGCTTTCTCTGGAGTCGCTTTGCTCATGCTATTCAGTTGGCAACCTTTTGCCAACTCAGTGCTCTACCCGCTAGAGCACCAATATCCTAGCTATGATATGTCACAGTCGGTGGACGCAATTGTCGTATTAGGCAACTGCCATACCGTCAGTGAAGAGATTCCGCCGATGGCGCAGCTCTGCGGTACTGGCTTATATCGTTTAATGGAAGGTTACCGCATTTGGCAAGCGAACCCAGACGCAGAATTGTTGCTATCAGGCTATGCCGGCGATGAAAGCCGACCTTATGCCGAAGTTGCTGGGGAAATTGCTTTAAACTTAGGGGTTCCAGAAGACAAGATACGCTTATTTTCAACAGCACAAGATACTCAAGAAGAAGCCGAACTGACCGCGCCTTTCCTCGCTGAAAAAACATTTGCCCTAGTTACTTCTGCATCTCATATGCAGCGTTCGATGAACTGGTTTCAACAGCAAGAAGTTGAAGGCCTGCATCTAAAGCCTATTGCTGCACCTGCACATTTTGCTGCACCGAAGAAGTCATCGAATTGGAAAATAGGAAGTGGCGCTCTGCAAAAAACAGAACGTACTTGGTATGAAATATTAGGAAGAACTTGGGCAGCGATTAAGGGGTAGTTGCTTTCTGATGCCTTATCTCTAATACCTTCTGACAACCTATTTCTGACAAGCAGGGCAATAAACCGTTGCCCTTTGGCCTTGGCGAATTTCTTTCAATGTCTTTTTACAGGTCACACACTCTTCGCCGCCGCGGCCATAGACATTGAGCTGTTGCGCGAAGTAACCAGGCTTACCATCACCACCAACAAAGTCTTTTAAGGTCGTACCACCTTGCTCAATTGCCGCCGCTAGAACTTGTTTGATGTGAATAACCAGCTTTTCCATTCGGGCTTTGCTGACTTTTCCTGCAGGTGTGGTGGGTTTGATGCATGCTAGAAACAGGCTCTCATTGGCGTAGATATTACCAACACCAACAACGACCTTACCCTCCATGAGGAAAGTCTTAATCGGTGCTTTTCTGCCACGGCTTTTTTCATACAAATACGCCGCATCAAATTCATCGGTTAGCGGCTCAGGGCCAAGATGGTTGATGTAGTTGTTATCCACAGGATCTTCAACCCACAGCAACGCGCCGAAACGACGAGGATCGTGATAGCGTAAAATCTTACCGCTGCTGAGATGCCAATCAATATGATCATGCTTACCAAAGGTTTCCGCTTCACTTGGCTCGACTAAACGCAGTGAACCCGACATACCTAAATGCCAAAGCGCATAGCCTGCTTCAAATTCAACCAATATGTATTTGGCGCGACGGGTCACCGACTTGATAACTTGACCTTCCAAAGCTTGAATCTCTTTACCTACAGGCCAACGTAAACGCCCCTGACGGATTTTTACGGTTTCTAAGACATATCCCTTGAGATAGCTCTCGATGCCGCGCTTGGTTGTTTCTACTTCGGGTAATTCAGGCATGTTGTTCTCTTGCTTGGTTTATTCTAAAGCCCCTAGGCGCTAGAGCATACTCGCAACTGCGCTCAAGATCGGTATTGGGTATTGAGAATTCATCCCTGAAGCGCTTTCCGGCTTACACCAGCCGCTCCAAGTATTCACGGCGCTTCGCTCCATGTGTAATCGCTCGCTGAGCTGCGATGTTGCACATCGGTCACGCGAGCCCTTAAATAAAACACCCAATACCGATCCGCACAGTAGCCTAAATATCTTCTTAGATTTCACATCAGGAAAATATATAACATCTGACGGCTTACCCATAAATTCAAAGCCGTAGTTATTCTGAGAGCTGAAAGTTTCTAATCTGGAACAGTTCTCGTGGCGATGTATTAGGTTGTTCGTTTCAGGGGCTTCCCGCAGCAGGGAGCTGTGGAGAGCATACAGGGAAGTACTTGCTGCGTCCCCTGCAACGAATAAGCTGATGCAGTGCGTGCAAAACTATAGACTCACGGCGTGTCCAGCTATACAAAGAAGCATTCAGCTGTTCCTTCCGTGAAGAGCTTTCCGCTTCATCACTCAAACAGCAGACATAAAAAAACCCAGTGTTGTTAGCTCTTACAAGCCAACAAGACTGGGTTTTTCAATGACAAAAAAGCTTACTTAATTTTAGCTTCTTTATACATTACGTGCTTACGAACAACTGGATCAAACTTTTTGATTTCCATTTTTTCAGGCATCGTACGTTTGTTTTTATCAGTTGTGTAGAAGTGACCAGTACCGGCACTTGAAACTAAACGAATCTTATCGCGTGGCATAATCTTCTCCTTTAAACTTTTTCGCCGCGTGCGCGGATTTCTTTAAGAACGGCATCAATACCCTTCTTGTCGATAATACGCATAGCTTTAGTAGATAAGCGTAAACGTACAAAACGGTTCTCAGTCTCAACCCAAAAACGATGGGATTGTAAGTTCGGCAAAAAACGACGCTTACTTTTGATGTTTGAGTGAGATACATTATTTCCTGTTACAGGGCGCTTACCTGTAACCTGACAAACTTTAGACATTGTTACTCGCCCCGAGTCAATAAATATCAGATCTTCGATACGAAGAATCCAAAAAATCTTGTTATCAACTGGTCTTAAATGGGTGCCAGCTGAAACTGTTAGTTCCCTCAATTTTTAAGTGGTATTTACCAAAGCAGAGCATCGGAAACACAACGACCTTAAAAAAGGGTTGCGCTTTATACCAAAAAATTGGGGTTGTGTGCAAGGACTGCGGACTGTTTTTTACTCAAACAGGCCTTTTTCATCCTAAATTCGTCATGTTAGTCATGCATAAGAGTTATAACCAGCCTTTTTCAGCAAAAGACGTGAATTCTCCATCACCAATAATTATATGATCCAAAACGCGAATATCAAGCAAAGAAAGTGCTTTGATCAAGCGCTCAGTAATCGCTTTATCGGCTTGGCTCGCTTCAGCAATACCTGACGGATGGTTGTGTGCAAAAATCACCGCGGCGGCATTTTTGGCCAACGCTACCTTCACCACCTCTCGAGGATAAACGGCAGCACCATCAATCGTGCCATGCGCCAATTCAACATATTCAATCACCCGGTGCTGACTATCCATAAATAACGCGACAAAGACTTCACTTTGCTTATCTCGCAGTCGTGCCATTAAATAGCGCTGAGTTAATTGCGGACTCGTTAGCGCCCCCTCTTTCTCTAAAGTCTGCTCCATATGACGATTGGCCATTTCTAAAACGGCTTGCAACTGAGCATATTTTGCTGGCCCTAAGCCGTGCATTTCAGTGAACGAGGCTTGATCAGCAGTGAGAAGCTGGCGCAAACCACCAAAACCCGATAACAAATCGCGCGCTAAATCTACCGCACTTTTGCCACTCACCCCCGTGCGTAAAAAAATGGCCAATAGCTCCGCATCTGATAAATGCTCAGCACCTCGTGCCAGTAACTTCTCTCGTGGCCGCTCATCCGCTGGCCAGTCTGTAATTGACATACCCATCCCTTAAAGTCGGACCTTAAAATCAGCCCTTAACAAAAACCAACATCCCCTTTTTGATTAGCCTGCTTCGACTGATATACTCCAAATAGATATTTAAGGGGCATTCCTATGCAACAACTTTGCAACAAACGTATTCTATTAGGCATCACCGGCGGCATTGCAGCTTATAAAGCCGCTGAGCTGGTTCGTGAACTACGCAAAGCAAAAGCAGAAGTACGAGTTGTTATGACCTCTGCCGCGCAAGAGTTTATTACACCTCTCACTCTGCAGGCCCTATCAGGAAATCCCGTCCACTATTCTATGCTAGACCCTGAAGCCGAAGCTGGCATGGGACACATCGAATTAGCACGCTGGGCTGATATTATTTTAGTAGCTCCGGCCAGTGCAGACTTCATTGCGCGGCTAACTCAAGGCATGGGCAACGATTTATTAACAACACTGTGCCTGGCCAGTGATGCTCCGCTCGCCATTTGCCCGGCGATGAACCAAGCCATGTGGCGTGATGAAATGACGCAAGCCAATATCCGCCGTTTAACCGACCTTAAAGGTAAAAAGTTTCATAGCTTTGGCCCTGCCGATGGCGAACAAGCTTGTGGCGATATAGGTCCAGGCCGCATGTTAGAACCGAGATTAATTGCCGAGCAGTGCGCCAAATTATTCACCTCTAACTCGCTCTCTGGGTTAGATGTCGTAATTACAGCGGGACCCACCCGCGAAGCCATTGATCCGGTGCGTTTTATCAGCAACCATAGCTCTGGAAAAATGGGCTATGCCTTAGCTGAAGCTGCACGCGATGCCGGTGCTCGGGTGACCATAATCAGTGGGCCTGTACGCTTAGCCGCACCCGAAAAAGTGACTGTGATTCAAGTAGACAGTGCCAATGAAATGCTTGCGGCCAGCCTTGAGCAGCAAAAGAATTGTGACATTTTTATCGCCGCCGCCGCCGTTGCTGATTACCGGCCGTTGCAAGTTGCAACGCAGAAAATCAAAAAAACTGGCGAACAGATACAGATGGCTCTGGTGAAAAATCCTGACATTGTCGCAACCATTGCACAATTAGAAGACAAGCCCTTCGTCGTCGGTTTCGCCGCAGAAACTCAGGATGTCGCGACGTATGCGCGTGGCAAGCTAGAGAAGAAAAATTTAAATATGATCATCGCTAACGATGTATCGAATACCGATATTGGCTTCAATAGCGATAGTAACTCGGTCACTGTTTTCTGGGGTCAAAACCAGCAAGACTTTCCACGTATGTCAAAGTCCGCTTTGTCGAATGACTTAATTGAATTAATCGCACATCAATATACTGACAATACAAACTCTAAGAAGATATAAAGTAATGAAACAACTACAAGTTAAAGTCCTTGATCCTCGTCTTGGCAACAATATCCCTATGCCTGAATATGCCACGACAGGCTCTGCTGGCTTAGACCTTCGCGCCTGTTTAGATGCACCGTTAACGCTACACCCAGGTGAAACTCAGCTAATCCCAACAGGATTATCAATCTACCTAGAAGACCCTTCTATTGCCGCGATGATTTTACCGCGCTCTGGCCTAGGCCATAAACATGGCATCGTGCTGGGTAACCTTGTAGGCTTGATCGATTCTGATTATCAAGGCGAGCTGATGGTTTCTTGCTGGAATCGTGGTCAGCAAGCCTTTACAATCGAAATCGGCGAAAGATTAGCCCAGTTAATCATCGTACCTGTAATACAAGCTAAGTTTGACATCGTTGATGAATTTAAAGCTACGGATCGTGGTGAAGGAGGATTTGGACACTCTGGTAGAGCTTAACTCTTTCAAGGAATAAAAAAGCAGTAGATAATAAATAAGGGGCCAGAAGAGCACCAATATCTCGGTCTACTGCTAATCTATAATAACAAAAGGAAAAATGATGGCCGTGGAAATGAAAGCACCTAAGCGCACGCTGGCGTTTTATAATCGACTGGGTATTTGGGTCGCCCTGTTATTTATTTCCCTTGGCCTCTCGATGCAGAGCTTGCAAGTTAATCTATTTGCCCAAGCGAGTTTGGATAAAGAATACGCCCAAGCCATGGCTCAACAAATGGCCCATAGCCTAAAAATCAAGCTTGCTGAAACACAAATGCAGCAAAAAAATGCGGCTCGTCACGCCGCAACCATCGACTATCTTGAACAAGAAAACCTCAGTTGGAAACGCACTCTAAAATCATTAATTACCGGTGCCGAACAAATTTTCATTCTTGATAATTTAACCGCTTTAGGCTTACAAGATCGTTTTGGCTATGCCGTACAAGAACTCGCGACAAGAACACTCACGGGGAAAGAGCTTCCGTTAGAAGCCGTTCAGCGCAATGGAAAAATTCGATTTTACTTAGCCACCCCCATTAAAGATTATTCGCAAACGATCAAAGGTATTCTGTTAATTGAATACGGCAGCGACTGGCTTGATCAATTACGCTCGGGGGCTGCTGCTAAACATGGATTAATTTCGACTCGACAGATTCTAAAAGACGATCCCAGCAAAGGGCTACAGGTTTTTGAAATCGGTGCTAAAAGTAATTCTCACTTAACCGTCGTCACCGAGTCTATTAACGATTATTGGTTTTTAACCTTTATTCCCGCCGATACACGCCCACAATTAGCAACCGCCTCCATCGTCACACCCTGGATTGTTGCACTGTTAGGCACACTAATTACCTTATTCATTATTACTTGGCTGCAAAAACGTGAAATCGATCACAACCAACTGTTACTCATCAATTATGTTCGCCATCTTTTTCGTAAGGGTGAAAATGAGTGGCCAAAATTCAATATCAAGGTATTCCATGACTTAGGTAAAGCGATGGAGCACCTAGCAAATTCAAAAGGCATTGTGCGTGATACCGAAGAACCCCCCGCCCCTGCGGTTGAGCGTGAAAAACAACAAATTGAGCTAACCCAATCCGTTACCAAGGCGACTGCGACTCAATCAGCCGTAGCGGGTACAGCTTCTAGCCACATGAGCGCACCCCTTCCTCAGGTCATGGTTGAAGAAGTAGATCACAATGCTGTTAATGTCCCTGCCTCCATATTCCGCGCTTACGACATTCGAGGCACCGTTGGCGATAACCTGACATCCGCGGTCGCCGAGCAAGTTGGCTTAGCGCTCGGCAGCGAACTTTTAATTCGTGGTGAAAACAAAATAGTATTAGCTTGGGATGGACGTTTATCAAGCCCTGAATTTGCTCAGGCATTGCAAAAAGGCCTTCTAGCCACTGGCTGTGATGTTATCAATATTGGTTCTGTGGTCACGGGGATGCTGTATTACGCATGCCATGAGTTAGAAAGCCATAACGGCATAATGATTACTGGCAGTCATAATTCTGCTACCTACAATGGCTTTAAAATTGTCATCGATCGCCAAACGCTATCCAAAGAATCACTGATGGCTCTTTATCATAGAATTCAGCGTAAAGACTTCCGCTCTGGCCAGGGCCAAGTAGAGGAAAGGAATCTCAGCCAAGACTATCTAGACCGTATTCAAAGCGACATCCAATTAAGCCGCCCTTTGAAAGTTGTCTTTGATGCCGGTAATGGCATTGCAGGTCCTATTGGTCAGCAGCTATTGCAGAACTTGGGGGTAGACGTTATCCCATTATTTTGTAATGTCGACGGCCACTTTCCTAATCACGACCCAGACCCTAGCCATCCGAAAAATTTACTCGCCCTACAAAAAGCAGTCGTGGAGCAACAAGCCGATCTAGGCATTGCTGTTGATGGTGACGGCGACCGTATCGGTATTGTCGACGAACAAGGTGTCATCATTATGCCTGATCGCATTCTGATGTTTTTGGCGAAAGATATTATTAGCCGTCAACCCGGCAGCGATGTTGTTTATGACATAAAATCTTCGCGGCAGCTGAATCACGTCATTTCACGTGCGGGCGGGCGCCCGACGATGTGGAAAACCGGCCATAGTCTGATGAAAGCTAAAATGGAAGAGCTACAAGCGGTCTTAGGCGGCGAACTCAGTGGTCACATTTATTTTCGTGATCGCTGGTATGGCTTCGATGATAGCCTTTATGTCAGCGCCCGCTTATTGGAATTATTAAGCCATCAAATAGTCTCCGTCTCACAAATCTTCGCTGAATTTCCTGACGACGTTTCCACCGCTGAAATTACTATTAATGCCGATGATAAAAACAAATTTTCCATCATCCAAAAATTAGCATCGGAACCGAGCCTGCAGCAAGGAGCCCGCGTATCGACAATCGATGGCCTTCGTTCTGATTTCGAAGACGGCTGGGGCCTAGTGAGAGCGTCCAATACCTCACCTAAATTGACCCTACGCTTTGCCGGTGATAATAACGAAGCCTTACAGCGCATTCAGTTATTGTATAAAAGTGCTCTGCAACGCCACGCACCTGAGTTACAGATCCCCTTCTAAGCGCCACGAATACTGATAATTCTGTGATGATAGCGATGTCATTGCAGGATTTTTGCTGTTCATCTTCATTCGATAGATGATTCTACTAGACGGCCAAGCTATACTGCGCCGCCAAACATTTTTATTTGCTCATCCATTTTTAATTAGGAAATTATTCCATGCCATTGAGTCGCAAAGAAGCAGTGATCACCACTAAGGTGCTTAGTGAAGCCCTGCCTTACCTGCAAAAGTTCAGTGGCAAGACCATCGTCGTTAAATACGGCGGTAACGCCATGACAGACGATACTCTGAAAAATAGCTTTGCTCGTGACATGGTCATGCTCAAACTAATCGGTATTAACCCCATTGTTATTCATGGTGGCGGCCCACAAATTGGTGAGATGCTTGAAAAGCTAAATATCCAAAGTGAATTCGTTAATGGCATGCGTGTCACTACTACTGAAGCTATGGACGTGGTTGAAATGGTCCTTGGTGGTCAAGTTAATAAAGATATCGTCAACCTGATTAACCAAAATGGTGGCAAAGCCATTGGCTTAACCGGTAAAGATGGGCAGTTGTTGCACGCTAAAAAGCTTCATGTAACGCAACAAACTCCGGGTATGCAGCAGCCTGAGATCATTGATATCGGTCATGTCGGTGAAGTCACCCGGGTGAATACTCAAGTATTAGATATGCTTTCTCAAAGTGATTTCATTCCTGTTATTGCACCAATCGGTGTCGGTGCTGATGGCGAGTCTTACAACATTAATGCCGACTTAGTCGCCGGCAAAGTGGCTGAGGTATTACGCGCAGAAAAACTGATTTTATTGACCAACATTTCTGGCTTGCAGGATAAGAGCGGCGAAGTATTAACCGGGCTCAGTACTAAGGAAGTCGATGATTTAATCGCTGACGGTACAATTTATGGTGGCATGTTACCGAAGATCCAATGCGCTCTTGATGCCGTTCATGCTGGAGTTACCAGTGCCCATATTATTGATGGTCGCGTACCTAATTCAACCTTGCTAGAACTCTTCACTGACGAAGGTGTGGGCACGCTAATTACTAACCGTAAAGCGTAATAAGGGAGTTATTATGAGCGAAGTTGAAGTTAAAATTTCACGCCGTGAGCAAATTTTGCAAGCGGTTGTGCATATGCTAGAAACCAATCCTGGCGGCAAAATAACGACCGCTAATATCGCTAAAACAGTGGGTGTTTCTGAAGCGGCCTTGTATCGCCATTTCCCCAGTAAGGCGAAGATGTTCGAAGGCCTCATCGAGTTCATTGAAGACGCTATTTTTTCTCGTACCAGTCGGATTCTGCAAGATTTTTCTGAGGCCGATGTTCGTTGCGAAAAGACCATGACCTTAGTCCTGACCTTTGCTGAAAAGAATCCAGGCATGTGCCGCCTCTTAGCAGGCGATGCCTTAGTCGGGGAAACGGATCGCTTACGTCAACGTATTCATCAATTTTTCGAACGTTTAGAAACACAATTTAAGCAAATATTACGTGAAGCTGAGTTACGAGAACAAAAAGTGACGAGTATACCGCTAGCGGCGACCGCCAATATGCTCAATGCTTTGATTGAAGGTCGTATTCGCCAATACGTTCGCACTGAGTTCAATGCTTCACCGACGCTCTACTGGCCAGAACAATGGAAGTCCATTAACCTACAGTTACTGCGCAGTACTGATTAAGTTATTTGCTGGCAGTTTCGATTAAAAACAAAAAAAGGAGCCAATGGCTCCTTTTTTAGTTTTTACTCTAACGATCCGCTTATCGAAGCGCTCATAACGCCTTAACTTTCATCAATAAAACTCGTTTATTCCAACGGAATATCACTCTCTAGCGTTCCTGGCGGATATTTTAATAAGAGTTGCATACGCGTATATTCTTCAGCAAATACCTGAGTATTTTTTGTTTTATCCGTTTTGCGAATTTTAACATTGGCGTGACTTTCACGAATTTGCTTTTGCAATTGCGCAATTTCGAAACGCATATCCACTGGAATATCGAGGCCTGCACGCTCCTGATTTGCTGCTCGCCCTTGAGCTCGCTCAAGTTTTTCAGCCAAATCAACAATACGACGTTGCTGCAAACTGATGTAGCCGTCGATATTATCGATGCTGCGTTGACGCGCACGCTCTACATCTGCGGGCTTGGAGTAGACTCGTAATAAGGCTTGATCTGCTTCGCGACGAATACGAATACGTTCAAGACGGGCTTCTTTTATCGCTTTTTTAGCCGCAATCGCAGCTAACTCAGATGCCGTCGGTGCAGGCTTAATACGCTTAATAACCAAACCTTGATCATTAAGAACGTCATAGCCCATCTGTGCATATTCTGGCGGAATGTGATCTTTTAGAATCAACAATCCGTCCACCTTAAAACGATATAGCTTAGCTGCAAAAGCCACTGGGCTTAGTAGCGCTAAAATTAAAGCGGCCGTTACGAGCCTCATACTTATACTCCGTATTTTTCGCGATATGCTTCGATTGATGCAGCATATTGTATTAATTCTGGCTGATCAGCAACATAGGCCAATACTTGCTCTAACTTAACAATACTAATCACTGGAATGCCATAGTCACGTTCAACTTCTTGAATAGCTGACTCTTCAGCCTTACCTTTTTCTTGACGATCTAATGCAATTAAGGTCGCCGCAGGCGTAGCATCTGGCGCTGCTTCTATCATAGACATCACTTCACGGATGGCAGTTCCCGCGGTAATGACGTCATCAACGATTAAAACTCGGCCTGCTAACGCCGATCCGACCAATGTGCCGCCTTCGCCGTGGGCTTTTGCTTCTTTACGGTTAAAAACGTAAGGCACATCTTTTCCATATTTATCAAAAAGAGCTACGCTCAACGTAGTCGCTAGAGGAATGCCTTTGTACGCTGGGCCAAAAATAACATCATATTCAACATCAGCAGCTTCAAGGGCGGCAGCATAGAAACGACCAATTTCGGCGAGGGCTTTACCGGTATTAAATAATCCAGCATTGAAAAAATAAGGGCTTACTCGACCCGATTTAAGAGTGAACTCGCCAAACTTCAATACACCCTGTTTAATAGCGAATTCAATGAAGTCACGTTGATAATTTTGCATAATAAGCCTTAATAAATATTGCTGTTCTGGTTTCAGCAACAAAGAATCCTAACCAGAAGTTACCCTAGATCCATAAGGATCAGGTATCATACACTCTTCAGTATGCAGGAACCATGTATGAGGATTATCAGCCTACACGTTGACGGTTTAAAAAAAGCCGCCGAACAAGGGCTCTTCGAATGGCTGAATGAAGAGCAAGCGGATGTTGTGTGCATCCAAAACACCCTAGATCGAGAGTATAAGCTGCCTGACAGCGTATTATATCCTGATGGATATAATGGATACTTCTTCGAAGGTGAAACAGACGATTATTCAGGCGTCGCTATTTATACCCGTGAATTGCCAAAAGCAATTATGACTGGGCTAGGCTTCCCCGCATGTGATTTTCAAGGCCGCTATATTCAAGCCGATTTTGAAAATGTCAGCATCGGTAGCATTCTTTTTCCCAAAGAAGATGCTTTCCATAGTCTAGAAGATAAGATTGCGTTTCAGCAAGAATTCTTGAGCCATTTGAAAAAAACTCGCCGCAAACGCCGTGAGTTTATTTTTTGTGGTAATTTTGAAGCCGCTCACAAAACCATTGATGTCGCTGATTGGCGCCAGCAACAAGATCAGTCGGGCTTCTTATTAGAAGAACGAGCCTTTTTGGATCAAGCGTTTGGACCGGTTGGCTTTGTTGATGCATTTCGTGAAGCGAACTTTGGTGAGAATCAATTCACCTATTGGCCGAATGAAGAAGCTCGTCGTCGTAATAGCGAAGGCTTCAGGTTTGATTATCAGATTTGCACACCCGATATTCGCCAGTACGTGGTGGAATCTAAAATCCTGAAAAACCAAGTCTTTAGTAATCATGCACCGGTATTGGTTGAATACGAATTCGACGACGAATAAGTCGAATTCGTATTCTATCGTGGAAGTGAGTGAACTGCTTCATCTAAGAACAGCCAAAAAGGCCAATTCAGTGCACTGAATTGGCCTTTTTTTATTCGACTCGCGCTAAAGACTAGCCATGCAAAGCTTGCTGCTGCTTTTCGCACAACTCAGCAATACCGTCTTTCGCCAGTGCTAGCATCGCCGCCAACTCCTCTGGCGAGAAAGCTTCTTGCTCTGCAGTCCCTTGGATTTCAACAAAGCCACCCGCGGCCGTCATAATCACGTTCAAATCTGTTTCCGCAACAGAGTCTTCCGCATAATCTAAATCCAATACCGCCGTACCGTTATAGATCCCCACAGAAACCGCTGCAATAGAGCTCTTAATCGGGTTCTTTTTAATCTTGCCCGCTGCCAGCAAACCGTTCAGTGCATCTTGCAGAGCGACAAAAGCGCCGGTGATCGCTGCTGTACGCGTACCGCCATCCGCCTGAATCACATCGCAATCCAACTGGATCGTATATTCACCCAAGGCTTTCATATCAACCGCAGCACGTAAGCAACGACCGATTAAACGAGAAATTTCAACCGTGCGACCGCTTTGCTTGCCTTTCGCCGCTTCACGAATCATGCGCTTACCGGTAGCGCGCGGTAGCATGCCATACTCACCGTTTACCCAGCCTTTGCCTTCGCCACGCATAAAGCGAGGAACACCTTTATCAACACTGGCGGTGCAGATCACTTTAGTATCACCAAATTCAACCAATACAGACCCTTCTGCGTGTTTGGTGAAATTTCGAGTGATGCGAACTTCACGTAATTCGTTTACTTGGCGGCCACTAGGTCTCATACAACGTTCTCCAATAAGAATCGATACATCTACAGTCATAAAAAGCGCGCATTATAACGACATATTCATCAGATAGTTGCGCTGATTACGGCTATTTCACCTCAATTTGTAACAACGTATTTGAGCCTAGGCTATTACAGGTTAAAATGGCGACAACCAACGATGTTCGAACACGATTTGAGATTCTCATGCAAAAAACCTCCACCGGTACTCTTTACGTTTTCTCCGCACCTTCAGGCGCAGGTAAAACCACGTTAGTAAAAGCGTTATTAGAACAAACAGGCCATATCGGTGTTTCGGTTTCCCATACCACTCGCGCACCGCGCACAGGCGAAATCAACGGCAATGATTATAATTTTGTTAGCCAAGATGATTTTAAGGGCTTAATTGAGCAGAGTGCTTTCTTAGAACATGCCCAAGTTTTCGATAATTTTTACGGCACTTCTCAGATCTGGGTTGAGCAAGAATTAGAAGCCGGTCGTGACGTTATTCTAGAAATCGACTGGCAAGGTGCCAACCAAATTCGTCAACAGATGCCTGAAATGATCAGTGTTTTCATTTTGCCACCTAGTCGTGAAGAACTACTTAAACGTTTAACCGGTCGTGGCACTGATACTCAAGATGTAATTGATCGCAGAATGCACGATGCTGTGAGTGAAATGAGCCATTATGGCGAATTTGATTATATAATAATCAATGATGATTTTGATCTCGCGTTACAAGAATTACGCTCAATCGTTTTGGCTCGTCGCCAAAGAACGGCGGCTCAGAGTCAAATTCAGCAAAAATTATTGCAAAACTTGCTGAATTAGCCAAAAAACAACCAAATATTTCATTCTAATACTTCTATGATGGCCCAGCATTCGCTAAACTACAGGGTCATCATTGCCGATGAGTAATTCATGCTGGCAACGAACCCAAATTTTGTAACCCGCAGGAAGTTGATTCATGGCTCGCGTAACCGTTGAAGATTGTCTAGAAAACGTTGATAACCGTTTTGAATTGGTCATGTTGGCCACTAAACGTGCTCGCCAGATTGCTGTTCAAGGCGCTGAACCATTAGTACCGGTTGAAGGCGATAAGCCAACAGTAATCGCGTTAAGAGAAATTGCTGCTGGTCTTGTATCGACCAAAAGCATGGAAGCTCAAGAAGCCGAAGACGCAGAGTAATTTTTGCTGTCACAAGCCGAGTTTAGGCCCCGCCGGCTCGGTTTGAATTTTCCTCCTTTCAGGGCTCAGCCGTGCCAACTATAGACGCCTTATCTGATCGACTTTCTACCTACCTCTCTACCGAACAAATTCAGCTGGTGCGTCGCGCCTACTTTTACGCTGAACAAGCCCATACCGGCCAACGCCGTCGCAGTGGCGAACCCTATATTATCCATCCCTTAGCCGTTGCCAGTATTTTGGCCGACATGCGCTTAGATCATCAAAGCTTAATGGCCGCGATGCTGCACGATGTGATTGAAGATACCGGGATTCCCAAAATTGCATTAGCCGAACAATTTGGCGATGTGGTGACAGAGTTAGTTGATGGTGTAAGTAAGCTGACGCACATTAAGTTCGAGAGCAAAGAAGAACAGCAAGCCGAAAACTTTCAGAAGATGGTTCTGGCGATGGCCAAAGACATTCGCGTCATGCTGGTTAAACTGGCTGACCGTTTACACAACCTACGGACGTTAGGCGCTCTACGCCCTGATAAACGTCGCCGTATCGGTCGTGAAACCCTAGATATTTATGCTCCGGTGGCTCACCGCCTTGGTTTGAACAGCGTTCGCGTCGAAATGGAAGAGCTCTGTTTTGATGCTATGTATCCGATGCGTTCTACCTTAATTCGGAAAGCGGTGACCAATGCGCGTGGTAATCGCAAAGAGCTGGTGGACAAAATCTCCACCTCGTTACGCAACCGCCTGAAAGAAGAAAACCTGCCGAGTCGTGTCCTAGGTCGGGAAAAGCACATGTTCAGCATCTACTGTAAGATGAAAGAACAGCGAAAATCCTTGAATGACATTCTCGATGTCTACGGCTTCCGTATTGTCGTCGAGTCGGTTGATATGTGTTATCGCATCCTCGGGGCTGTGCATAACCTGTATAAGCCGATTCCTGGTCGCTTTAAAGACTACATCGCCATTCCAAAAACCAATGGTTATCAGTCGTTACATACCACCTTAATTGGCATTAGTGGCGTACCGATTGAGATTCAAATTCGTACTGAAGAAATGGATGCGATGGCGAATCATGGTATCGCCTCTCACTGGCTGTATAAATCGGATACCAATACCCCGGCAAATACCAGCGGTAGCCAACGAGCCCAGCAATGGGTACAAAATTTACTGGAATTACAAAAGAGTGCGGGCAGCCCGATCGAATTTATCGAGCATGTTAAGGTCGATTTATTCCCTGATGAGATTTATGTATTCTCGCCTAAAGGCCGTATATTCGAATTACCAAAAGGCTCGACTACCGTCGATTTTGCTTATGCCATTCATACCGATGTCGGCAACTCCTGCATTGCTTGTCGTATTGATCGCCAACTCGCACCGTTAAGCTCAAAATTACAAAATGGTCAGACCATACAAATCGTTACCGCTCCTGGTGCCCAGCCAAACCCTGCCTGGCTAAGCTTTGTTGTCACGGGTAAAGCACGCTCTAATATTCGTCACTTTCTAAAGAGCCAGCGTCGCTCTGAATCTGTATCACTAGGCGAGCGCTTACTGCATAAAGCGCTTGCCTCACTTGGCAAGTCAATGGATGACATAGACCAAGCCCATATTGATTTAGTATTAGAAGAAACTGGGCTAGGTTTCGTCGAAGATATTATGGAAGATATTGGTTTAGGTAACCGCATGGCCTCTTTGGTTGCACGTCGTTTATTGGTTGCCAATAAAGACAGCGATATCGACCTCGAAAATATGAATGACGATGCGCCTCTTGCAATCAAAGGCACCGAAGGGTTAGTCGTTAGTTTTGCAAAATGCTGTAGTCCAATTCCTGGTGATCCCATTATTGGTAACGTCAGCTCTGGTCGCGGTTTAGTAATCCATACTGAGACCTGCAAAAACGTACGCGATATTCGAGGCAATACCGAAAAATGTGTCATTCTCAATTGGGACAAAGATATTGATGGCGAATTCTCAGTCGACCTGAGAGTCTATCTGGAAAATCGCAAAGGTGTGGTCGCGGAACTCGCGTCAGCGATTACGCAAGCCGATGCCAACATTGAAGGTATTAGTGTCGAAGACCGAGATGCTCAACTCAGTGTCACGCAATTACAACTTAGCGTGCAAGGGCGTAAGCACCTTGCACGAGTCATTCGACGTTTACGCACCATCCGTGGTGTTAATAAGATTGTTCGAATTAAAAATTAGACATTTTTAACTAATACTTTTGGTTAAATCAACATTTAGAAACTATTTTAAGGAAGGATTTATCATGGCTAAGACCATTATCAATACTGACAAAGCACCTCAAGCCATTGGTACTTATTCACAAGCGGTGAAAGTAAATAATACAGTCTACCTTTCGGGTCAAATTCCTTTGGTGCCAGAAACTATGGAAATGATCGATGGCGATATCGAAGTTCAAATTCGTCGTGTATTTGAAAATTTAATCGCCGTCTGTGAAGCTGCCGGTGGCAACTTACAGAATATTGTTAAGTTGAATATTTTCTTAACCGATTTGGGTAATTTCGCCACCGTTAATAAAGTGATGGCCGAATACTTTGAACAGCCTTATCCAGCCCGCGCCGCCATTGGTGTTTCACAATTGCCAAAGAGCGCAGACGTTGAAATGGATGGCATTTTAGAACTAGATTAATGCCACTGCTATTTAGCAACCATTAACCAAGTAGGGCTCTCATCAAACTAGAGCCCTAATTCTGTTAGCACAAACTCATATCCTTCCTGGTAATTATTGAACTTGAACGGATAACCCGCAGCAACCAAACGCCTATTACTGCAACGACGATTAGCGCGACGCGTCGCCTCAGGTAATTCATAATCCGGCTCAACATCACCAATTCTATCTTTCATCCATTCCAATATTTCATACAGAGTGGCGGGCTGAGAGTCACACGCAAGATAAATGTCTTCTACCTTTTCCGCCGCAATCACCTTCGCGATCAGAAATTTTAATACCCCTACACAATCATCTCGATGGATGCGATTGGTCCATACTTCAGGCGTGGGATCACAATGTCCACCTTGGCGCGCTTGCTCAATCATCCGGTTTCTACCCGGCCCATAAATACCTGGGAAACGAACCGAAGTCGCAGGAATATAGCCTTTTGCGAGTGCCGCTTCTGCTTGTAATAATTCTTTGCCGGCAAAGCTACGAGGGTCAGTAGGGCTCTCTTCATCCACCCAAGAAGCATCCATTTGGTGATAAACACTAGAACTTGAAGTAAAGAAGGCATGCTTAGGCTTCTGCCCTTGCGCTTTTAGAGCGTGTAATACATGACGAATACCGTTGTAATAATACTTGTGATAGCCCTCTTCCGAGAACACAGGAGAAGCAACGCTATACACTAAAATATCGATACCTTTGGGCATGTCCAATAAGGTTTCCGGCTCCGATACATCCCCTTGCATCGCATGCACCCCTTGGCCTATCGGCTTATCTGAACGACGCATCGCCCAAACTTCATGTTCAGCCTGCACTAGCTCTATCGCCAGCTGACCACCGATATCTCCTGCACCGACGACTAAGATTCGCGCCATTTGCTGCTCCTTATTTACACGGTTTTGCTATCACTTAAAAAAGAGTTTAGCTGAAAGCAGGCTTTCCATTCTTTAATGCAATAGTTAATATAAATCAATACAGCCACTCTCATTAAAAGTGCCTAATTAGGACGTTGCTTAAGCGCCGCTAAATTAGAGCACGTAAACTAAGAGCCGCTCGATATAAAGCTCTATTATTGCCGAGGCATCATGACCCTAACTGAATTGCGCTACATAGTAACCCTAGCCCAAGAGCGTCATTTTGGCCGAGCCGCCGAAAAATGTTTTGTCAGTCAGCCTACTTTGAGCGTAGCGGTAAAAAAGTTAGAAGGCGAATTAGACATAGCCCTCTTTGAGCGCAGTAAAAGTGCTGTCAGCCCAACGCCTTTGGGTGTGAAAATCATTCAACAAGCGGAAAAAGTACTCGCCGAAGCACGGACCTTAAAGGAACTGGCAGAAGCGGGTAAAGATCAGCTCAGTAGTCCATTAAAAGTTGGCGCCATCTTTACCATTGGTCCTTATCTCTTTCCTCATCTTGTGCCCCAGACTTATCAGCAAGCACCGCAAATGTCGCTATTCATTGAGGAAAGCTATACCTCTGTATTACGCCGGCAACTAAGAGAAGGTGAGCTGGATGCCATTATTATCGCCCTACCTTTTAACGAAGCTGATGTTATGACGCGCCCGCTCTATGACGAACCCTTCGTGGTCGTGATGCCGAAAGATCATGAGCTGACGAAGCTGAAATATATACAAGCCGAAATGCTGCCTGATCAGGATCTTTTATTACTGGGCGAAGGTCACTGCTTCCGCGACCAAGTACTCGAACTCTGCCCGGCTTTAAGTCAGCAACAAAATAATCGGATCGGCAGTGTGACCCAAGGCAGCTCATTAGAAACCTTGAAATACATGGTGGCGACGGGCCTTGGCATTACCGTGCTACCTGAGTCCGCAGTGGGCAACCTAGACTCAAACTTAATCACCACCCGACCTTTCGCCAGCCCTGCGCCTTATAGAACTGTCGCACTGGCATGGCGTGCTAGCTTCCCGCGCGGCAAAGCGATCGATTTATTATTGGATACCGCCGGTACATGCCTAATAAAACCTTAATCGAGAAGCAACTGGCGCTGACCCAATTAAAAGGCGTCGGCCCAAAGCTTGCCCAGCAGTTTTCCGATTGGGGCATTCATGATCTGGTGAACTTATTGTTTCACCTGCCATTCCGCTATGAAGACAGAACTCGAGTAACCCCTATAGCGGCATTGCGCCCTCAGCAAACCTATGTGGTACAAGGGTTTGTCCGCAGCAGCCAGATTCTATTTGGTAAACGGCGCAGCCTCAGCGTGAGAATTCAGGATCAAAGTGGCAGCCTAGGCCTACGATTTTTTCACTTTACCGCCAGTCAGAAAAATCAATTTGAAAACGGGGCAGAAATTCGTTGTTACGGCGAAGCCCGTCGTGGCTCCAGTGGCTTGGAAATTTATCACCCTGAATATCAACGGGTCTCTGCTGACGAAGGCGAGTTAGAACAAAACTTAACCCCGGTCTATCCCGCGACTGACGGCATTAGCCAAAGTCGTTTGCGCACTATGATTAGCCAAGCACTGGCAATGTTGGCGGCGGATAAATTCCAATTACGTGAATTATTACCCACTAGCTGGTTACAGGAATGGCAGTTACCCTCATTGAGTCAGGCACTGCAATACCTGCATCAACCGCCAACAGAAGCCAATTTAGAGCAGCTAGAGGCGGGACAGCACCCCTGTCAGCGACGACTTATTCTAGAAGAGTTGCTCGCTCACCAGCTATCGATGCACCGAGCCCGCTTAAAAGTAAAACAAGAGAAAGCAGCCCATATTCAATTTATGGGCCCGAGCCAGCAACAAATAATAGATTCTCTACCCTTCATTCCAACAGATGCACAAAAGCGCGTAGTAGAAGAAATTCAATTTGACCTCAATCAGCCCCACCCCATGCTACGACTTGTACAAGGCGATGTCGGCTCAGGTAAAACCTTAGTCGCCGCGCTGGCCGCTGCCCTGATGGTGGATGAAGGTTATCAAGTAGCGATTATGGCGCCGACGGAAATTTTAGCTGAGCAGCACCTGCTTAATTTCAGCCAATGGTTTGAGCCATTATTCAAACAGCAGGATAGCGGTAAGAAAATTGCTTGGTTAACGGGTAAGGTAAAAGGCAAGGCGCGGGAAAAAGTATTAGCTGAAATCGCTAGTGGAGAAGCTAAGCTGGTAATAGGTACCCATGCGCTGTTTCAAGAGGAAGTCGACTTCCACCAGCTGGGCTTAGCCATTATTGATGAGCAGCATCGCTTTGGTGTCCGTCAGCGCTTAGCCTTACGGGGTAAAGGCAAAGAACTGGCACCACATCAGTTAATTATGACCGCCACTCCTATTCCACGCACCTTAGCGATGAGTGCCTATGCCGACCTTGATGTATCGGTGATCGATGAATTACCCCCAGGCCGGATTCCAATCAATACCTCGGTGATCAGTAATCAAAGACGTAACGAGATCGTTCATCGTATTAACGAAGTCTGTCAGGGAGGCACGCAAGCTTATTGGGTTTGCACCCTCATTGAAGAAAGCGAAAGCCTGCAGTGCCAAGCCGCGGAAGTCACCGCCCAACAACTCACCGAAGCACTACCCAAATTACGCATCGGTCTAATTCATGGACGGATGAAGGGACAAGAAAAAGTCGACATTATGCAGCGCTTTAAAAATCATGAGCTGGATTTATTGGTCGCTACTACCGTTATTGAAGTCGGCGTGGATGTGCCCAACTCAAACCTGATCATCATTGAAAATCCCGAGCGCCTAGGGCTTGCACAGCTGCATCAGTTGCGCGGCCGTGTCGGACGTGGCAATCAGCAGTCTCATTGTGTACTACTCTATCAAGCGCCTCTAGGAGAGGTTAGTAAGCAGCGCTTAGGGGTTATGCGTGCAAGTACTGATGGTTTTTATATCGCCGAACAGGATTTGCTCATTCGTGGCCCAGGTGAATTACTGGGTAGTCGTCAAACCGGGCTGCAACAGCTAACCGTGGCTGACCTTGAGCGTGATGGGCACTTATTACCCCAGGTTAAAACCATGGCGGAGCAACTGGTAAGTAAACACCCGCAATACGTCGATGCCATCATCAAACGCTGGATGGGAAATGCGGAGCAATTTGCACAGGCCTAGTTATTAGTTTTCAGCAGCAAAAATTGAATTTTGATCTATATTTAATGGATAAAGATTTAATCATGAAGGCCCAATAATGACCATTCCAGCCACAGTATTAAAAGTGTTAGATGACTGGCAAGTTGACTATCAATTAACCGATGACGAGGATACCTTTCACCTTATGCAAGGCAATCCAATGACAGATTATTCGAGCAAGCTCGCTCGAGTTATCTTCCTGAAAGACAGTATTGGCCAAGTGCAGGTGGTCATCCCGAGTAATCGTATTCTTGACCTAAATCGATTATCGCAGCAGTGCGGCCGTCAATTTAACGCCTTAAATATTGATGAGCTAACTCGCCTTAAAAATAAGTTTGGCATTGAAGACTTCCCTGCCCTGCCGCAAGTGACGCAGATTGATAGTCTTGTCGATCTGAATCTACTGGATGAAGAACAACTATTTATCACCAGTGGTGATAGTCATGAGTGGATCAAGCTACCGGTCGATTGCTTTAAATCGTTAACGACCAGCTCAACCATGGGTGAGTTTACAGTTCCTCTGCCCATCTCTAGCTACCAACAAAGTCCGACCCAAGATCTGGACGATGTGCACGCGGCCATCAAGCAATTTACTCCCTTACGTATCAAACAGCGTTTAGAAGAAACCTTAGATTTACCCCCGTTACCGGAAACGGCACGTAAAATTATCGAACTCCGGGTCGACCCTAATGCTGATACCACAGCACTCGCCAATGTGATTGACATGGACCCCGGCATGGCGGCGCAAGTCGTTAGTTGGGCTCGCTCACCTTATTACGGGGTAAAAGGTGAGATCAAATCTGTGGAAGATGCGGTGATTCGTGTGCTGGGCTTTGACCTAGTCATTAACCTAGCCCTCGGTTTGGCCTTAGGTAGAACTCTAACGGTGCCTAAGGAAGGTCCAAACGGCTATACACCGTTCTGGCAACAAGCCGTCATGACGGCCGCTTTAATGGGGGAGCTCGCGCGCTTAATGCCGGCGAAAGAACGACCTAATACTGGCACGGCTTATCTTTGTGGCTTACTGCACAATTTTGGGTACCTGATTCTAGGGCATGTTTTTCCACCACAATTCTCTTTGATTAATCGCCATATAGAAGCAAATCCCCACATCAATCGTAGTCTGATTGAAAAACACTTAATCGGCTTAAGCCGCGAACAGGTCAGTAGCTTATTGATGCAGCAGTGGCGCATGCCAGAAGAAGTGGTCGTTGCGCTGCGCAGTCAACATAACCCAGATTACGCCGGTGATTTTAATAACTGTGCAAACTTACTCTATGTTGCAACACGATCATTGCGCTGTCAGGGTTTTGGGGACGGAGCAGCAGAAGAGCCCCAGAAGGAAGTATTTGAACGCTTAGGCATTAGTGCGGATGCCGCTCATGCGGTCACTGAGAGTCTATTAGAAAAATTAGATGATCTCAGTGAACTGGTACAAATGCTAAACAAGTAGATCTAAAGCTGAGAGAAAAGGACGGCTAATGAATAGCATTACGCACGTCCTTATAAAACTGATTCAATTCTCGTTGATTAAAGCTATCAGCTATATGCTTTAACTTGTTATTGGGTGTTGTTCGGTATGCGTAAAATAGAAACTCGAGTACTTCCCGACGACTTTGTTTTTGCCACGTAGCTTGTGGCTGCCAGCCCTTTACCTGCTGCTGGATTTGTTTAATCACTGTCGATCGAGCTTGAATGATCATTTGTGAAAATCCTGACTGCTTATCTAAACTCTCGACTAGTTGCCAGCGTAATGCGCCGGGGGGTTGTTGTCTTAATTTATTGATGTAAAGCTGGTATGCCGCTGTATCTTGCAAACTGATTGCCGCTCGCTCTTTGCGCTGCGCCGCCTTTAACATGGGGTGGGCAAGTTGCTGTTGAATTAATTTTTGCGTCGCCACCGGCATATCATGAATGAGTTCTAATAGACGCTGCTGCCACTGATCTTCGGTCCAGCGCTTAGCAAGGTGTTTCGCAATAGCAAAATGCTGAGCATGGTTTATAAGTACCTTATCAGCGTTCGGCTCAGATAAAGTATCCTGCGTAGTAGAATCAACAGCATCTTTAGCGGCATCGGTTTCAGGCTGTTCTATTGAAAGTGCGATCAACCGCTGGGCGCTGTATTTAACTTGTTGTGACAAGCTCAACAACCCAGAGGCCTCAACAAGTTGATGCTCCAGCTCTGTGAACTCTATCAACTCATCTTTGGTTGCACTCTGCTCCAAACCCGATTCGGCGGCTAGTGAGTTCTGCGAACTGTTATTAAGCGCTAGTGTATAAGGCGTAAAAGCAAAAGCACTCGCCAATACCAATAGAGATAAACGTAACATTAAGATTGAGTTTCCACTTTACCCGCTTGAGAATCTAATAGACCCGCATTACGATTATTAAAAATTGTTTTATCCATAGCGTCTTCTGAGTTCGCCACGATACACGATACCGTCGCATCACCGGTGACGTTCACTGCCGTTCGTACCATGTCTAGAATTCTATCCACACCAATAATCAAAGCAATGCCTTCAACCGGCAAGCCAACTTGCTGCAAGACCATCGCCAGTGTCACTAAGCCGACACCGGGTACACCTGCGGTTCCTACTGACGCTAGAGTCGCCGTCGTAATGACTAATAAATAATCGGTTAACCCCAGTTCTAAACCAAAGGCTTGAGCAATAAAGACAGTCGCGACCCCTTGCATAATCGCCGTACCATCCATATTGATGGTAGCGCCTAGCGGTACGGTAAATGATGCTACTCGATTGCTTACCCCTAAACGCTGTTCAACAGCGCGTAAGGTCACAGGAATTGTGGCAGAGCTGGAAGCCGTACTAAAGGCAAATAATTGAGTATTACGCATCTTGCGTAAAAACATGAGCGGATTAAGCCCAGAAAAAGCTTTCAATAATAACGGGTATATACCCAGCGCATGTATTGCCAAAACCAATAATACAGTCACCATGTACAAAGCAAGATCACCAATTACGCCTAGTCCTTGCTTCGCAAACAAGCTAAATAATAAGCAGAAAACCCCATACGGTGCTAGCTTCATCAGCAGTGTTACCAAGGTCATCATAATCTCATTCCAGTCCTTAAACTGCTGCGAGAGCCTTTCACCATGTGCTCCGCTGCGGCTAATGGCCAAGCCAATCAAGATCGCAAAAACGATGACTTGCAACATATTGCCTTCAGCCATCGCTTTCACTGGATTATTGGGAAAGATATTAATAAATACTTGGCTTAAAGGCTGGGAAACGGGCGCAATAAAGTCGGCCGTGGCGGTCATTTCAATACCCATACCTGGCTGTAATAATTCCGCCACGAAGATGGCAATAGAGATAGCAATGGCGGTCGTCAGAAGATACAGGCCGATGGCTTTAATACTTAAGCGGCCCAAAGAGCTTTGCCCTTGTAATTGGCAAGTACCACAGACTAAAGAAATGAATACGAGAGGAACAACTAGGACTTTTAAGCTCGCGACAAAGATCTGGCCGCCGACATAAAATAGACCCCCTGCTAAGCCATCACTTAATGTCGTGGCTAGCCAGGAAGGTATTTCGGGCCATAATAATAACTGCTGAGTCGCACTGCCTAACAAGATGGCCGTTGCCATCGCCAATAAAATCCGTTGGGTAAGATTCATCTGGCTATCCTTATGTTGTGAGTCTAGCGGGTATTATTATCGCCCAATGAAGGCCTAGTGAAAGAACACTAAGACTTCTTCTTTTTACTTTTAGGTTTAACGTGCTTCACAATGCCTTGGAACCACATAACTAAGGATAGATCACCATCGATCTTGATGTCTTTTTCTTGAATACCCTTCATAAAAGCATTTTTATCTTTAGCCGTCATGATGTAAAGACCAGTATCGGCGTCTTTAAAAGAGATGCTGAAAGCAGGATCAGTTGCCGCGCCGCCTTTTGATTTAACACGTTCATCTTTAACGATAAAGTGACGGGCAATTTTACCGTCTTGAGTTTGAATCTGAAAAGCAAAGTCCTTACCCGTCAGCTGCTTTTTAAACTCTGGGTTGTTCTTGCTAGCTTTCTTCATCATTAGGCCAAGGGCCCAAAGCAACATACGGAATTTCATAATATCTTTACCTTGTTTCTAATCGGTTAGTTTCTGATCGCATTGCTTCTAATAATCGGCAAGCTATTGAATCCAGCTTGCTTACTTTTTCACAAAAATTGCGCTGTCAGCCAACTCTGGCATCAATTGCAATAATCCTTCTTTGCCTAAACGCTCCATGTGGCGTTTATTACGCTCAGGAATCGCTTCCGGCTTAGTCACCGTTTTTAACGCTTCACTAATATGATTTTCTCGAATGAAGTGAATCATAGGAAACGGTGAGCGATTTGAATAGTTCGTCATCGCCTCCGCATCTTCACCTTCAAACTCATAGTGAGGATGAAAACTAGCCAACTGAATATCGCCTTCAAGACCCGCTTGCTCTAACAAGTCTTCGCACAAGAATAACCAATCTAGATATTCATCAAAATCAGCTAAAGCCGCCGTTACAATAAACAATGCGGTCGGCAGATCGTCATCATCAGCCAGCTGCATTTCATTTAATAATGATAAAAATGCGCGAGTGATTTGCTCTAAATCTTGGCTTGTTGTCTCTTCGATATGGAGATTTTCCATAACGGGATGAGCGAAAGGACAAAGTCCTTCCCCCACCACCAGCTTTTCTACCCAGAGTCGGGTTAAAGCTTTATTCGACAGCGCTTCATCAGCCACTGCGTCATTCAATACAGATTCAGTCACGATTATTGAACTTTTTCCTTCAAGCCTTTACCCGGCTTAAATGCAGCCGTATTGCTCGCTGGGATAATTAGCTCAGCACCCGTTTGAGGGTTTTTGCCTTTACGCTCAGCACGTGAACGACGGCTAAAAGTACCAAAGCCAATCAGGCTTACAGTATCATCTTCACTCAACGTCTTGCCGATTAGATCAGTAATTACAGTGATCACTTCACTTGATTTTTCTTTTGTTAGACCAGTTGTTTCAGCAATTGCCGCGGCTAATTCAGGTTTACGCATGTCTTTTTCCTTGATTTTTGTTTTCTTTATAAGCTATTTAAAAATAGCTGGAAGCTCTTTATTAAGCGCTAACTTATCAGCAACGCAAGCTCCGGTGAGAGCATACCCTAATAATGTGCCGTCATCATCACGACATAAAGCTTTTACATCGACGCCATTACTTTCAATGACCCACTCGCCTTCTTTCGCAGGAGGAGAAACAACAACAGGAACTACAGGGGTTTTAACCGCTACTGGCATTACGCCATAGTTTACGTCCGTTGGCTGGCCCGCTAAGGTTTTAGCCAAGGCACGCGCGCTTGCCATTAAAGGCATCACATATAAAAGAACCTTGCCATCCACTTCGGCACAATCGCCTAAAGCATAAATATCGGCTTCACTAGACTGCAGTGAACGATCAACGCAAATACCTTGGTTCACTTGCAAACCGGCTTTAACCGCCAAGTCTAAGCGAGGTCTGAGACCAATGGCCGAGACAATGATATCGGTTTCAATTTTTTCGCCATTAGAGAGATCAGCGACTAAGCCGTTCTCTACTTGATTAACGCGAGTCACCAAAGGCCCTAAATGGAACTTAACCCCTAAACCTTCTAGCCCATGCTGCACCGCTGTTGCGGCTTTTTCAGGTAATAAGTTCGGTAAAATCTGACTGCTAGGCGCTACGACTTCAACTTCATAACCACCGTTGGTTAAATCGTTGGCGTATTCACACCCAATAAGGCCAGCACCCATCATCAATACGCGCTTTTTGCCGTCTAATTCAGCACGGAAGTTGGCGTAATCTTGCAGGTCATTGATGGCAAAAATATGCTCGCCGGCATTACCTTCAATACGTACAGCAACGGGCTCTGCACCCCAAGCTAATACAAGCTTACTGTATTCAATCGGCTCTTCTCCAACAAAGACTTTATGTCCTTCAGCATCAATACCCGTTACCCGGGTATTGGTACGGATGGTGACATTCAGCTGATCTGCCATTTTGCCTGCATCTGCCATGGCCAAATCGCTAGCACTTTTACCTTTGGTAAAGCCTGTGGATAACATCGGCTTTGAATAATTACGGCCATCGTCAGCAGTCATCATTAAAACAGCGGTTTCAGCATCATGCTTACGGAATTCTTTAACGAGGTTATAACCCGCTAAACCTGTTCCGATGACGATCACAGGGGCGTTGGCTTGAGACATAATTTAGTATCTTCGTATCGTTGGAGTGGTTTACTGGAAAAAGCCGAGATTAAATCTCGACCATTTCAAAATCGTCTTTACCTACGCCACAGTCTGGGCAGATAAAATCATCAGGCACATCAGCCCAAGCAGTCCCTGGCGCTAAACCTTCTTCTGGGCAACCTTCTTCTTCATCGTATACCCAACCACAAACTACACATTCCCACTTTTTCATCAGAACAACTCTCTTCTGTTTATAATATCGCTGTTAAAGCAGGCGTAACCTACTGTTCATCGCCTAAAAAATCAACCCAAATGATTAGTCATCTTGCCTTTAGCTCAGTTTTCGTACATGCTCCGCGCCATGAAACATCAGTCAATTATCAGCCAATATTTATCACAATCTTTGCCATCGTGGTCTGCGCGGAATAAGCGTGAATACTTCACAGTTCCACGAGTTTGGCGTAAAACTTTATTTGATACGGGCTCTTTAACCGCACAGCTTATCGCCATAAGCGATGGCGATTTCTCGGTACAAGTCTTATGGCAGGGTTGGCGAAAAATGAGCCAGCAAGAAACGCTACTATTAAACGGCAAAGGTAAGCAGAATATCGCTTGGTGCCGGGATGTCGTATTAAAGGTGAAAGGTGAACCTTGGGTATATGCCCGTACTTGTATGCCTAAAAGCACTTTAACAGGCCACGAAAGTCAGTTAAAAACATTAGGTAATAAGCCTCTTGGCGCCTATTTATTTAAGCACCCTCATATGCGCCGTGGCGAAATGAGTGCTTATCGAATCCCCAATAATGAACTATCTTTGACATGGGCACGGCGCTCGGTCTTCTATTTACAACAGAAACCAATATTGGTAACAGAAGCTTTTACACAGCCGCTGCCAAGCGCATAACTAAACTCACTGAATAACTATAAAGATATACCATGACATCTATTCAGAGCTTGCTACAACAACCTGCCATTGCCAAATATTGGCCAAAAATCAAACCCTTTATTGAATTGATGCGCCTAAATAAACCGGTCGGCATTTACCTTTTATTGTGGCCAACCTTGTGGGCATTGTGGATTGCAGCGAAAGGTATCCCAGATTTTTCGGTGCTCGTTATCTTTACCCTCGGGGTGATTTTTATGCGCTCCGCTGGCTGCGTTATTAATGATTATGCCGATCGTAAAGTAGATGGCCACGTCGAGCGCACTCAGAATCGTCCTCTGATCACGGGCGCGGTAACGAACAAACAAGCTCTTATCTTGTTCTTTGGTTTATTAGCCAGCTCTTTTATGCTCGTCTTATTCACCAATACCCTAACCATTCAGCTGTCTTTTGCCGGCGCTGCGCTGGCCGCTATTTATCCTTATATGAAGCGCCATACGCATCTGCCTCAAGTCTTCTTAGGCGCCGCTTTTTCTTGGGCGATCCCCATGGCTTTTGCCGCTCAGGCGGATGAGTTACCCAAATATGTCTGGCTTATTTACATGGCTAATCTGAGCTGGACCGTCGCGTACGATACCATGTATGCCATGGTCGACCGTGATGATGATATAAAGATTGGGGTTAAATCAACGGCCATCTTATTTGCCGATGCCGACAAGTTAATGATCGGAATTCTTCAAGGCCTCAGCCTTTTCTGTCTATTACTCTTGGGTTCTGAATTGGCGCTCAATGCCTTTTATTATCTAGGTTTGTTGATTGCGGCTGGCTTGATGGTTTATCAGCAATGGTTAATCCGCGCTCGTGATAGAGCAGGCTCCTTTGCCGGATTTATTAATAGCCACTGGGTAGGTGTTGCGGTATGGCTAGGTCTTATACTCGCTTATTGGTAGCGGCAAGTTATAACGGCAGCAGACGCATATATCGATAGAAAGATTATTTACTCTGACTTTGTCACATAGCTGTAACAAAGTTCAGTTGTAATAAAGCTCTCTATTTATGACAACAATGTGACGACCAGCCTATGACTGCACCTGGCAAGACCGTATTAATCGTTGATGATGAAGCCGCAATTCGTGAAATGATCGCCGTTGCCTTAGAAATGGCAGGCTATCATTGTATCGAAGCGAGTAACTGCCAGGACGCGCATGCCTGCATAATTGATAACAAGCCCGACATGATTTTGCTCGACTGGATGTTACCGGGCACGACCGGCCTTGAATTCACTCGTCGCTTAAAGCGCGATGATTTAACCAAAGAAATGCCGATTATTTTATTAACCGCGAAAGGTGAAGAAGATAATAAGATCCAAGGCTTAGATTCTGGTGCAGACGATTACATCACCAAGCCTTTCTCTCCTCGTGAACTGGTTTCGCGCTTAAAAGCGGTATTACGAAGAGCGACTCCTCTAGGTATTGAAGAGGCCATTGAAGTCGAAGGCTTAATTCTTGATCCTGCCTGTCATCGCGTTACCGCTAGTCAAAACCCAGTAGATATCGGCCCGACTGAATACCGTTTATTACAATTTTTCATGACCCATCAAGAACGCGCGTATTCACGCACACAGCTCCTAGACCAAGTATGGGGCGGTAATGTGTATGTTGAAGAAAGAACCGTTGATGTGCACATTAGAAGATTGCGTAAGGCTCTCGGCAGTGCTCACGAACATCTAATCCAAACAGTTCGTGGCACCGGTTATCGTTTTTCTACTAAAATTGCTTAAGCGCTAACGCTGCTTAAATTAGACAGACTCGCGTAGCTTAAATTAGGTAGCTAACGTACCTTTGCGATAAAGCGCGATAAAGTATCCAGTTTGACGGGATCATCATCGACATAGCGGATGACGATCTTGATCGTCTCCGCATCGGCATTATTTTCAATAGCTTGTAGCATGCGGACATAACAATTAATACGCGCTACCTGGCCCGCATCCTGATCGACAATGTCTAATACAGCTTGCTCCAGTAGCTGAGGGATATCTCTGTCACGTTTAAAAATTCCAGACATTTCCTGCAAGTTTATATCTTTAATCACACATTTAGCACTGCCACCCGAACCAAATCTTAGCTCAGCAATGCCTTTAGCCTTTGCCCCGCTCTTAGCACTACTCTTATTACCATTATGGCCAGAGGCTTTTACCACCGGCTCAGCCTGAGCGACCAGCGGATTACTCATAAGAGCTGATGCCGAGCTTTGGCTTGCAGGCTTGGCAGCAACTTTTACCGGGGCTGAGCCTGCCGTCAATGCAGAAACACTGGCATCTTGTGGTTGCGCAGAGGCTTGTTGAGCATCTTTGGCAGAAATCCCTAGATGTTTGGACAATAATTTATTCACTTTCGAGAGGAAATTATCTCGTGTAAAAGGCTTACCAATGTAATCACTCACTCCAGCGGTGACGGCTTTAATCACATGATCGCGTTCACCACGACTGGTGATCATCATAAAGGGGGTATTGGCATAACGCTCTTCTGTGCGCATCCAAGTAATCAACTCTAGACCCGACATCTCAGGCATTTCCCAGTCACATAGAACCAGGTCAATGGGATGGGTTTTTAGAACTGTTTGAGCTTTGCGTCCATCATTAGCTTCATGAATTTTAAAGCTAGGATAGCTGTCACGCATGGCTTTTTTGATTAGATCGCGGATAAATGCAGCATCATCTACAACCAAAACGTTGAGCGCCTTCATCGCCCCCCCTAAAATTTAAGCTATTACTTTTTCAAGCATAGCTTAATGTCGCTATTAGGCAGGTTGGAATTCGGCTTTTATTTGTTCACTCCAATAGAGCGTGGCACCACAAACCGCAGCCGGCATAACCAGTAAGTTTACGATTGGAATCATAAAGCCAACCGCCACCACAAAGCCGAAACCCAATGTCGTTAAAGGTTGCAGTTTCAGCGCTTGATGCAAGTCCGCAAAACTATGGCCGTTGTTATCCAGCGCGTAATCAAGATACTGCAAGGTTAAGACCCAAGCGCCAAACATGAACCAAAGCACTGGACTGACGATATTAATGACGGGAATAAAACTGATCACCAACAACCCGAGGTAGCGCGGAAGAAAATAGCCCAGCTTTTTTAGCTCACGTTGTAGCGTACGAGAGACTTGCTCACCTAGGGTTTCATCTGGGATCTCTGCACCGACTATCTTCGTTTCAACGGCTTCACTTAGTAGGCCATTAAACGGACCCGCGATAAGATTCAAAACGGCACTGAAAAAATACAAGGTCATGGAGATAATCGTCAGCGCTGCAACCGGCGTAATGATCCAGGTTAACCAAGATAACCAGCTGGGAAATAAATCAACCAGCCACCCCACTTTGTCTAACAACCAGCCACCGCCAAAATAAATTAGCGCCATCATCAGCAGTGCATTGATCAAAATCGGTATAGCGATGAAGCGTTTTAAGCCCTTATTTGATAATAATGAAAGCCCTCGGCCAAAATACCGAATGCCAAGTAGGGGGTTGCCGCGCATATTCATTTCCTTTTTATTGCTCTAATCGCTAAAATCGCGCTCTTTTATACAATACCTGCCGTAATGATGGCTAGCGAAAAGGCTTATTTCATGACTCCAGAACGCTATGCGCGCCTTAAAAATACTTTGAATCGTCGTCAGCCAGACTTAACTGTGGTGACCGATGAAGTTCATAAAGCTCATAATTTGTCAGCGATTATTCGCACCTGCGACGCATTTGCCGTACCCAAAGTTCATGCTATTTGGCCTTATGATGATTACCGCACCTTTCGCGGCAAAGCGAAAGGCAGTCAGCAGTGGGTTGATGTGGAAACTTATCGCACCACAGAAGATGCCATTAGCCAGCTTCAGGGGCAGGGATTTAAAGTGTGCATCGCTAACTTCAGTGAGCGCGCGATTGATTTTCGAGCCTACGACTTTACTCAACCGACCGCCATTATGATGGGTAATGAATTGACCGGGGTTACCGATGTGGCCGCTGAAATGGCCGACGAGCATCTGACAATTCCAATGTTAGGCATGGTGCAATCTTTCAATGTATCCGTTGCGGCTGCGTTATTATTAAGCGAGGCAGAACGCCAGCGCTCACTGAAAGGTATGTTCGATCAATGCCGCATCCCAGATGACGAATATGAACATTTATTATTTAAATGGAGCCACCCTCTTTATGCCCGTATCTGTAAAGAGCTAGGCTGGGAATACCCAGAAACCGATGAAGAAGGTGAGCTGGCCGATCCGCAAGAATTTTCAAGAAGGGTTAATGCCTCAGGGAAGCGCTTTCGTTAGCGAGAGAGTTAATTCGCCAATAGCTAAATAGCGACCTGTTGTAAGCGCAAAGTACTGGGGTCCAATTGCGCTTGCAGGCACTCGACATGGCGATAATTTATATCTTTACTCAGGTAGCTCCTCACCTCTAAGCAATACTCGGTTGAGCAACGGTAACCCAAGATGATGCGCTTAACCGCTTTTGCTGGCAGTCGGTACATTGCCCGCTCTGCCTTTTGCACCGCAATAATGCGGTCCGCAGCCTTAACCGCGCGTAATAAACGCCACTCTACTTCGGTAGTTTTCATCTCGCTCGTGTCAGGGCGATTAAAAAAGTAATACAAATCATCCATCGGTTGCCAGTTAACCGTTTGCTGAACGGCGGCTAGATGCTGAGCTTGATCATTATAGGACGATGTTTGAAAGCCACTTTTAGCAACATCAAATTCAATCACCAAACCTTTGCCCGCGGCTGCACTTTGATGCCACAACGACAAGTTATCCCAGCCACTAAATAACGATAATATGCGCCAATCTTTAACTCGCTCCAATTGGAAAGGCTTAGCCGTTTTCAATGATTGCTTCTGCGCTAACATGGCCAGCTCAATTTTTTCACGCTGGCCTTGAGATTGCTTTTCGAAATATTCAAAATTAACCATTTCTCGTAAATGACCTGGCAATTTTTTGTACTGCTGCTGTAGGTACTGACGAAAATCTTGCGCTGATAATGTCGGTTTACTGACCGATTTATAGCAACTGCTATCCTGCAGCCAAGGTTCAGGCAACTGTTGTGGCATTAAGAACGGCAAATAACCTCGTTTAAGGAAAACGAGTCCTTCAGATGCTAAATAACAATATAATGGATTCACTCAATCATGCCTTAAATACATGCAGTTACTACATTATGGTCAATTTTTGTCAAATAGCCGTTTTTTTTCTGTGCGACATTACCGACTTAGCGTGTGAGATATATCGCACACGTTAGGTGGGAATAACCCTCTAATCAGCTATGTCTATTCGCCGAATCTTACTGATCAATTAGTTAAGATGTTGTTTTTAAACGATATTATTAATGATAGAACTCACATTTCAATGACCCGCTGAAAATAAGTACTTTTCACTTTTTTACATTCTGCTAACTTTAATCCCACAAGGACGGCAGCGTTACAGGATGTAACGGTTAAGGATAACAACATTGCCAAGGACTGCTTCAAGGAAGAATGTTAGCCATGGATGGCTGCTAGGGTGCTGAGACGGGTTGAACAGGATGTTCTCCCCGTCTTATTTTCTAACGGATTAGAATAATGCACTGCTTCCTCTTTTTATTTATACCTTTCCCTATCTCATCTTCTTTATTTCGATTTCTGAAAACGTTCCGCTAAGATCCCAACGATTAAGAAACCCAAGACGACTATTACGACATAAGCTACCGAATTTTGATTGTACAGAAAATCAGATAGTATCGGCGTTAACCATACCGATAACGTACCGTAGCCGAACGCGCATAGAGCAATAAATGCCAATATCCTCAACCAGAGTGGCTACTTACTGACTAAACGCCTAAGCGTACCATTGATAACGTCTCCGAAAATAACCAACAAAGTTGCCACCATCGCTAAAGCAATTTCTTTATTATGCGGGCGCATGTTTTCGGCCAACCATATTATCGGCTGCTGCCAGCTTATAGATACCATCGCTGCTTCCCCCTCAGTCCTATTTCTCTCAACATTGTTCCAGTCACAGAAGCAATCGCTTCACAACTAAGCCTAGCGTCCCAATTCGGGCTTTGCCATTACATTGAGTTACTAATTGTTAAGCAAAGCAACTGGCTAATATTTCAGCCTGTGCCAGTCTGTAGGAAGAAGGATTTTAATCAACTCACAAAGGGGCCCCTAATGGCTGATACACCCATTCGCCTAGGCCAAATATTACTAGCGCGCCAGGTCATTACACAGCAGCAACTAGAGCTCGCATTAGAGTATCAAGTTCTACATGCTCAACCTGTGGGTCATTGTTTAATGGCATTGGGCTTTATTGAGCAAAAAGAATTAAATAGAGCCCTACGTCGCCAAACCTGGTTAAAACCCTGCGCCGCTTGTTTAACCTGCTTATGCGCGCCCTTTACCTTCTCTCCTTGCTTTGCCAATGAACTCGCTGAAGATAACTTTCATCAGCAATGGATTGAGCAACATGATCCCTACAGTCACTGGGCTGGTAGTATTAATTTAAGCGTGGATCATCTAGATAGTATTGATGTATTAAAAATCGCAGCAGAAGCCGCTTGGGGAATTTATCAAGGCGAGCCAGAAGCAGGTGAATGGCAATATGCACTCTCAAAGCAAGGAGCAGATGATGGCTATTCAGTTTCGATGCAAATGCATTTTTAGCAGCGCAGGCTAGCAACCGCAAATAACGATATTGTACGTCGAAAAACTCGCAGTTAAATTTAGAGCTAAACCATAGACATAAAAAAACCCCGTTATCTTACGATAACGAGGTTTTTAGATTTGGTGCCGACACCAAGAGTCGAACTCGGGACCTACTGATTACAAGTCAGTTGCTCTACCAGCTGAGCTATGTCGGCTAACTGGGACGAGATAGTATAGAGCATCTCCGATTCCGTCAATGCCTTTTTTGATTATTTTCTATTATTTATTTAATTAACTCAAATCGCTAAGCTATTGATTCCATTCTTATTATCGTAAGCATTGATGAAATATTAGTAAATTTCGCGTTATCACTGGGATACAGGAGCAGCTTAGGTATAATTCGGCCCATTCAATAATAAGATTTATTAATTCACATCATGTCTCTGTCTATGCACTCTTTTGTTTCAGTCTTACAAGCCTTCACTCTGCTTGTCGGTAAGACCTGCCGTTGGTTTTCTCTGGCGATGGTTATCGTGACCTGCTTAGTCGTTATCCTGCGCTATGTTTTTGATTATTCCTCCGTTGCTATGCAAGAGACTGTCATGTACTTGCACGCCTCTCTCTTCATGCTGGGGGCTGCTTATACTTGGCAACAACAAGCTCATGTCCGCGTCGACGTGCTTTACCACAAGTGGCCAGCAGCCATTCAGCGACGCATTGATCTATTCGGCACGTTGTTCTTATTACTCCCCACCTGTCTATTTCTAATCTATATCAGCTGGGATTACGTATTAATGGCCTGGGCTAATGGTGAGAGATCTCATGAAGCAGGCGGCCTACCTTTTGTGTATCTGCTCAAAACTCTGATTGTATTGTTACCGATCTTGTTACTAGTGCAAGCGACGACCAATGTGCTGGCTAGTCTTTTTAATATTCCCCTGTCGACTCCTGATGATACGAACACTGAAGACACAAAGAGCGATCACTCTGGGGATAATTCATAATGGAATGGATGCCTCTGGTTTTATTCGTCGCTGTTTGTCTGGTGCTAATGCTGGGCTTTCCCGTTGCTTTCTCACTGGCCGGTACATCGCTAATCGTTGCAGGCTTTGGTTATTTAGCCGGTAGCTTTGATGGTGCCTTTTTGAGTGCCTTACCTAATCGTATTTTTGGCATTTTAGGTAATCAAATTTTAATCGCGGTGCCGCTGTTTGTCTTCATGGGCATCATGTTAGAAAAGTCGCGTATTGCCGAGCGTTTGTTGCACAATATGGCGCTGTTATTTGGGCCGATGCGTGGCGGCCTGGGTATTTCGGTGATTCTGGTGGGCATGCTGATGGCTGCCAGTACAGGAATCATTGGTGCGACCGTTGTCACGATGGGACTTATCTCTTTACCCGCTATGCTGAAGAATGGTTACCGCCCTTCTTTAGCAGCAGGGAATATCTGTGCGACGGGTACTTTGGGACAAATTATTCCACCGTCTACGGCACTGATTCTTCTCGGTGACGTTCTATCGAATGCCTATCAACAAGCTCAACTCAGCATGGGTATTTTCAGCCCTAAGACTATTTCAGTCGCCGATTTATTTGTCGGTGCCTTAATTCCTGGCCTGCTGTTGGTCGTCTTTTACATGCTTTATATGATCGTCACTGCTTGGCGTGATCCTCAGGCGGCTCCTGCACTCGTTGATCGCCCACCGCTCGATTTTAAATTTACTAAACAATTACTCGCCGGTTTACTGCCTCCTCTGGCCTTAATGCTGGCGGTTTTAGGTTCCATCTTATCTGGTATCGCGACGCCTACTGAAGCCGCCGCGGTCGGTGCAGCAGGCGCCACTCTACTCGCGCTGATCTATGGCCAGCTGTCTTTGCCGCGCTTAAAAGAAGTAATGGATGGCACGCTAAAAGTTACCAGTATGATCTTTATGATCTTTATCGGCGCCGCCGTTTTCTCGCTAGTCTTCCGAGGCTTTGGTGGCGATGAACAAGTTCAGGCATTATTCGAAGCCATGCCCGGTGGCAAAGTCGGCGCCATGATGGTGGTGATGCTGGTGATATTTTTGCTCGGTTTCATTCTCGACTTTATCGAAATTACCTTTGTGGTAGTGCCGATTGTTGCCCCTATTTTGCTGGCTATGGGCATCGACCCAGTTTGGCTAGGCATTATGATTGCGATCAATCTACAAACTTCGTTTTTAACGCCACCCTTTGGCTTTGCTCTGTTTTATTTACGCGGGGTGGCACCAAAAGAGCTGCCCACTAGCGCGATCTATCGCGGAGTCATTCCGTTCATTGCCATTCAAGTGGCCATGTTGGTGCTATTAAGCTTTATACCGGAATTGGCAACTTGGTTGCCAGATCAAATTTACGGATAACATCTAAAAATAATCTTCTATGGATAATGTCCTAGGAATAACAAAAAATGACCATTTTCGCCAGTAATAGTAGCAATAAACAAGATGCGGTCTCTGCCAGCATTGAGGATCAATCTTCAGAAGATCAGGAGCCAGCGCCAAGTGGAGAGCTTAGCTTACGTTTGATTCCTGGACGCCAAGATACCAATATTCATGGTGGTATTTCAGGCGGCTGGGTCGCTGCCCGTATGGACGCAGCCGCTGAAAGCGTCGCCAGTAAAATCGCTCATGGCCGTGTGGCCAATGTATCGATGGATTCTATGGTATTCATGTCGCCTATTCGTGTAGGAGCCGCTGTGTGTGTTTACACAACGCTAGAGGACATAGGAAAGTCGTCGATTAAAATTAATGTAGAAATGTGGACCCGTAATCTAGGTGAGCAGGAAAGACGCAAGGTGGTTGATGCTACGTTTGTTTATGTCGCTATTGATGAACACGGCCGCATCAGAAGCGTACCGCGCTAGCAAACTAGACTAACTCGCCTTCGATGAGTACAGCTGCCATAGGCGAGCCGCATAATAAACAATGGCGGCTGCCGCCAATCCTGCGCACATCAAACGCACATCACCAATGGTACTGATTTCGGGGAAGTCAGCAGGAGCCGTGAGGCTGCCAATCAATGCGGCGAGCGCTAAAAACGCCGCAGCGAAATAGCTCCCTTTAATGGAAAACGGTTTCAAACTCAGCAAGCAGCCCACATACGCGATCAGCAAGCCTAATACCGCACCCGCTAATATATCTTCTGGCCAATGAGCACCGACTGAAATACGAGAAACTCCTGCGAGTACCGCTAGCAGCAAGACAAAAATTCTTAACGGCAAACTCGCAAACGTCAGCATAATAAACCCGGCCATGGCAAAGGACGTCGTCGCATGCCCTGAAGGAAAACTGTATTGCTTAAGTACATCACCAATAATATGAAAGTCTGTTTGCGCTAAAACACTGGCAGGCCTAGGGTCAGCAAAAAATTGCTTAAAGCCTGCGATCAAAATGCCCGCTATTAGAGTAATAAACAGAAATCGCTTAGCAATCGCCGGATATTTCACGGTTAACCCTAAGGCTAAAATCCCGACAATAGAACCATTACCCAACTCGGTTAAATGAGCCGCTAACGCATCAGGAATAAGATCTTTAGAGGCTTCATTGATAGCAAAAAATAATACTTGGTTAAGGTCGAAAACTTGCAACAAGATAAAGGCGATCACGATCACGGCGATCATGATTAAATATGAGCGTAGAGCGATCAATTTATCTGTTTGAATTGGATGTTCTGTTATAGGTAACATGGCGTGAGTACTTAGCAGGGTTAACAAATTAAGGATAATAAGCTAAGAATCATACCACCAATCTTTGAAAGATTGACACACTGAAGAAAGGAACAAAGAAAGGAAGTGTCAACCACAGCCGTATGATTTCAACGACTGTAGTTTTAGATTTACCCTAGCGCTAATATCAGTCTGTGTACTAACGAGCGTTAATAAAAGATTGCTCGCTAATGGCGTGATACTTCACCACACTCTCACGGAATTTTTTATAAGAGTCATAAATTTTCTGTGATGCAGGATCTTGCGCTGCAACTTCCGCCACAACTTCCTCTGACAATTCACGTAGCTTGCTTATAACATCGGCTGGCAGCTCGCGTAAATCAACGCCATGCTTCTCAACCAACTCAGTCAATGCGGCATTATTACGCGCGGTATATTCCGCTAACATATCAGCGTTAATCGCTTGCGCGGCAACGGTGACAATCGCTTGTAAATCTTTTGGCAACGACTCAAACGCCGGCTTATTAACGGTTAATTCCATCATGGAACCCGGCTCATGCCAGCCTGGGTAATAATAATGTTTGGCGGCTTTATACAAACCAAACGCCAAATCGTTATAAGGACCCACCCATTCAGTCGCATCGATCGCGCCCGTTTGCAGCGAAGTAAATAACTCACCACCCGGTAACGTTACTGGCGTACCACCGGCACGTTTTAGAACTTCTCCACCCAAACCTGGGATACGCATTTTCAGACCTTTAAGGTCATCCACTGAATTGATTTCTTTATTAAACCAACCCGCCATTTGCACGCCAGTATTACCCGCGGCCAATGGAATCAAGTTAAACGGAGCATACAATTCTTGCCACAGTTCAAGACCACCACCGTGATAAATCCAACCGTTCATTTCTTGTGCGGTTAAGCCAAAAGGCACGGAGGTGAAAAATTGCGCGGCGGCCATTTTTCCTTTCCAGTAATACGCGCCGCTATGGCCCATCTCCGCAGTACCTTGAGAGACCGCATCGAACACCTGCAATGCAGGAACCAGTTCACCGGCACCATAAACTTTTACTTTTAAGCGGCCGGCAGACATTTCATCAACCATTTTAGAGAAGCGCTCTGGTGCTGTTCCTAGGCCCGGAAAGTTCTTCGGCCAAGAGGTAACCATTTTCCACTTAAAAGTCTGCTGAGGCGCAACCTCCCCCGTTGAGGTCGTTGTTTTCTCGGGTCCACACGCGATCAAGGTCGTCGCAACTAAACTGATTAAACCCAGCTTAATCATTGAAAAGGCGTTCTTTGCCAGCATTAGATTGTTCCTTTATTATTTTAATCTTTAAGAATCGTCGTCCATCGACTGCAGTTTGGCATAAGCCACTACCAGCCACTTAGTCCCTTCCCATTCAAAATTCACTTGAATGCGCGCACTCGCACCGCCACCTTCAAACTGTAAAACCTGGCCTTCACCAAATTTTGCATGAAAAACCCTCTCGCCTAACTTAAACGGCACGCCTTCTGGGGCATCCTCAGCAAAACTTAAGCTGGAGGATTTTGATGCCGTCAGCGGCCGAGTAATAGTATTCTTTAAGCGGACTTCCTGAACATATTCAGTAGGAATTTCACGAATAAAGCGCGATTTCGTGCTGAAATTTTCCTGGCCGTGTAAGCGACGATTTTCGGCACAGGTAATCACCAACCGTTCCATCGCACGAGTTATACCTACGTACGCTAAGCGGCGCTCTTCTTCTAAGCCATCGGCACTGTCCATCGACATTTTATGCGGGAATAAACCTTCTTCCAAGCCGGTTAAGAAAACCAGTGGAAATTCCAAACCTTTGGCCGAGTGCAACGTCATTAGCTGCACCGCATCATCATGTTCACTGGCTTGAGTATCACCCGCATCGAGCGCAGCGGTATCTAAGAAAACAGCCAGGTCATATAGACTATCAACTGCGCCTTCCATCAAGGCTTCTGGATCTTCACCGGTTTCAGCTGCGGCTTCTTCTGCCATCATCGCCATATCGACACCGTCTTGGGTAACGAACTGGCGAGCTGCATTGATTAATTCATCGAGGTTGTCCAAACGCGCTTGCGCTTTTTCACCCTTCTCTTTTTTATGATGCTCAATCAAACCCGATTGGGTGATGACTTGATCAATTATTTCATGCAGCTCTAACTCGCTAGCCCCACCCGACATGGTTTCAATTAAATCAACAAAACCTTGAGCTGCCGCACTGGCACGCTTGGGTAAAATACCGAGAGAGGCCGATTCGCAAACCGCCTGCCACATCGAGCACCCTTGCTCACGAGCATGGGCTCGAATCGTCGCGACGGTTTTATCGCCTAAGGCACGCGCGGGAACATTAATAACTCGCTCTACCGCGGCATCGTCATGACGATTCAATAACAGGCGCAAATACGCCAACGCATTTTTAATTTCTAAACGATCATAAAAGCGCTGACCGCCATAAATTCGATAAGGAATACCTTGGCGAATTAATGATTCTTCCAACGTCCGCGATTGCGCATTTGAACGATACAGAATAGCGATGTCTTTACGGGCACGGCCGGTATTAAAAAACGTCTCGATCTGATCGGCGATGTAACGCGCTTCATCTTGTTCGTTAAACGCCGAATAAAGAGCGACTTTCTCACCCAACTCACCGTCGGTTTTTAATTCTTTCCCCATACGACCAGTATTGTTTTCAATCACCGCATTGGCGGCAGCAAGAATGGTCGCGGTGGAACGGTAATTTTGCTCAAGCTTAATCAGCTCGGCACCGGGATAATCCGTTTGGAAATTACGAATATTGGCAATCTTGGCCCCACGCCAGCCGTAGATAGACTGATCGTCATCACCCACCGCCATTACAGATACCTGATCACCAGCCAACATACGAATCCAAGCATATTGAATGTCGTTGGTATCCTGAAACTCGTCTACTAGAATGTTGCGGAAGCGACCTTGGTAATGTGCTAATAAATCCGGATGGTGTAACCACAGCTCATGAGCACGTAATAAAATCTCACCAAAATCGACCATACCGCCTTGCTGACAGGCTTGCTCGTAGGCTTGATATACTTGTAACTGCGTACGACTGAAATGATCGGCAGAAGGAACGACATGAGCGGCGCGGCGACCTTCGTCTTTTTGACCGTTGATGTACCACTGCAGCTGCTTAGGCGGGAATTTCGTTTCATCCACCCCCGTCGCTCTTAAAATTCGCTTAACCAGTCGTAACTGATCGTCGCTATCAAGAATTTGGAAATTCTGTGGCAGGTTAGCTTCGCGCCAATGCTGCTTTAATAAGCGATGCGCAAGACCGTGGAAAGTCCCCACCCAAAGACCGTTCACCGGCACTTGAATAAGATTTTCCAATCGCGCACGCATTTCTTTCGCGGCTTTATTGGTGAAAGTCACTGCCATTATCGAAAATGGCGAGATATTCTCCACCTGCAAAAGCCAAGCTATGCGGTGCACGAGCACTCGAGTCTTACCCGTTCCAGCTCCGGCGAGAACCATTTGATGCTTGCTATTAGCGGCAACGGCGTTGCGTTGCGGATCATTTAAATGATCTAAAATACTTGATACGTCCATAACATAGCAGTGTACCAGAATGCTGGCCTAGCTCCAGAGTGGACTTGGATAATACTGGTTATTTATACAGACTAGAATTTTGCGGAGCCCTGTTATACTGGCTTTATCTCTAAAATGGACAATACAGTGTCATACTCATCTAGCAGCGGTCATGGTGTCTTAGCAGCCATTGAACAATATCGCAGCAGCATGCGAAAGTCAGAAGTGAAAGTAGCGAATTACGTTATTCTTAACTCGGCCTCGGTTATCCACATGCGTATTGTCGACCTCGCTCAAGAAGCCTTGGTCAGTGAGCCTACTATTGTGCGTTTCTGTCGTGCAATTCACTGCAACGGTTTTCAAGAATTCAAAGTTAAACTGGCACAAGATCTCGCGGTCGCCAATAGCATTGGCCAATTTGCCATTGCTGAAGATGATTCGATTGAAGAGATCTGTAAAAAAGTCGCTGATACCACTATTCAACGTTTGCACGAAGTTAAAGACCAGCTTCTACCCCACCAAGTTGCAAAAGCCTCTTCTATTATCAGTAAAGCACGCCGTTTAGAGTTTTATGGTTACGGTGCTTCCGCGGCTGTTGCGACCGATGCTTTGCATAAATTTTTCCGTTTACAGATTGCTACGGCCACTTATAGCGACCCACATATGCAATCCATGTCAGCTGTTACGCTGAATGAGCAAGACGTGGTTGTGGCGATTTCGCAAAGCGGTCGCACTAAAGATTTATTACATTCAATCAAATTGGCTCAGACCTATGGCGCCACTGTTATTTCCTTGGCGCCAAAAGACACCTCGATTAGTAACACTGCCGATATACCGATTCACATTAATATTGACGAAGATACCGACCAATTTACGCCAATGACTTCACGTATTGCTCACTTAATGGTTATTGATATGCTTGCAATCTCGGTTACTCAGCGCCGTGGCCCTGATTTCATCGAACATTTAAAAGCGATCAAGGACAGTATTAAGTCATTAAGATTAGACAATTGACCTATTGCAATTAATATTCAAAGTGTCATTATTTTGCAAAGAATAAAAATAACAATCGTAGCTTGGGTATTACCTATCTAATACTACGAATTAGTAAAACCAAGGAGATGAATATGGCTAGGGCAGCTAAAAGCACATTGAGTGCACATGAAAAATCTGTAGAGCAAGTTGTTTCTTTTGATAAAGAAGGCAACGTGGTCGTTAATAAAAATTCTTCTGCATCCAACAAACTAATGGCCCGGCGTGCAATTGAAGCGCATCTCGAGCGTAAATCATTAGAGAAGCATTTAGACGAATACTCTTTCGAAGGTATCTAATCGATACTTGCTAATGATTACACGATTCTGATTTTATACAGGCGGCTTATAAACGGCTGCTGTATAAATAAGAAATATAAAAAAGCCCAGTCATTGAACTGGGCTTTTGTGTTTCTGCGGATAAGAAAATTGATTGAACATTCAATTAACTTTAACTAAGTCATTCCACAGTCACGGATTTCGCTAGGTTACGTGGCTGATCGACATCCGTACCTTTCAATACGGCGACGTGATACGACAATAACTGTAATGGAATCACATAGACTATCGGCTCAAGACAACTTGGCACTTTTGGTAGAGATACTAGATGCTGATCATCTAGGCCATGCAAGTTCACTGACTCATCTGCAAAAACAAATAACTCCCCACCACGCGCTTTCACTTCTTCCAAATTTGAAATCAGCTTTTCTAATAAATCATTTTTCGGGGCAACTGCAATAACTGGCATGTCTTCATCAACCAAGGCTAATGGGCCATGCTTTAATTCACCCGCGGGATACGCTTCTGCGTGAATGTAAGAAATTTCTTTTAGCTTCAATGCCCCTTCTTGCGCAATCGGGAACATAGGTCCACGCCCCAAGAATAAGCTGTGATGCTTGTCGGCAAATAGCTGACTGATTTTTTCAATCGCAGGGTCAAGATCCAATGCATTTTGAACTAGGCCAGGCAACTGATGCAAAGCTTCAACAATTTCTGTTTCTTGCACATCCGTCATGCCATTACGTTTTGCCAAGGCAACGGTTAACAATAACAAAGCCGTTAACTGAGTGGTAAAAGCCTTTGTTGAGGCAACGCCAATTTCAGGACCGGCATTAGTCATTAGACAAAGATCAGATTCACGCACCAATGAAGAACCCGGTACATTACAGACAGTCATACTGGCTAAGATTCCCTTCTCTTTGGCTTTACGCAACGCCGCTAAAGAATCCGCTGTTTCACCCGATTGAGAAATGGTGATCAACAAGGTATTTTTGGCAATAACGGTATGGCGATAACGAAATTCACTCGCGACTTCTACCTGACAAGGTATACCAGCGTATTTTTCAATCCAGTATTTGCTCACCATTCCAGAATGGTAACTGGTACCACAGGCAATGATTTGCACAGCTTCGACTTGATCTAAGATAGCCGCTGCTTGTACACCAAAGGCTTGATCAAGCACTTTAGTTGCCGAGATACGGCCTTCTAGACACTGCTTAATGACCGTTGGCTGTTCGAAGGTTTCTTTCAGCATAAAGTGCTTATATTCACCTTTATCCGCCGTGCCTATCTTGTGATCAAATACAGTGATCTCTCTATCAACAAGCTGATGATTTTTATCTAGAATCGTCAATTTTTCACGAGTGATGTGGGCTAAGTCACCCTCATCAAGATAAATAAAACGGTCGGTAACTTGCAATAACGCTAATGGATCTGAGCCCACATAAAACTCGCCCATACCAACACCAATCACTAAAGGTGAACCTTGGCGCGCAACCCATAATTCATCTTGGTTACCTTTTTGCATAATCGCTAAAGCATAAGCACCTTCAAGATGGCTAATAGCATTCTTAACAGCTTGTCCAAAATCACATTGCTTCAATTCTCGATGGATCAGGTGCACGACAACTTCTGAATCGGTTTCAGAATTAAACACATAACCTTGTGCTTTAAGTTCCGTTTTTAATTCTTGGTAATTTTCAATGATGCCGTTATGCACTAAAACCACATCGTCAGAAGACATGTGCGGGTGTGCATTCGCTTCACTAGGTACGCCATGAGTTGCCCAGCGAGTATGAGCGATACCTATAGAACCGGCTAAACCTTTACCCTCGGTTTCCGTAGTAATGGCTTTTTCTAATTCAATCACTTTTCCTAAAGCACGGGTGCGCTGAATATCACCCTCTACATTTAAGATGGCTAAACCCGCGGAATCATAACCGCGGTATTCAAGGCGACGCAGGCCTTCTAATAAAATTTCACTAACATTACGCTGTGCAATAGCACCAACAATTCCACACATTTTGATAAATTCCGTTTCTAATTATTTGCCAGCTTTCACTGGACGCTGCCAGCCACTGATATTTCTTTGCTTACCGCGAGCCACGGCTAATTCTTCTGCTGCGACTTCTTTGGTCACTGTTGAACCTGCTGCGACGGTCGCATTAGCACCGATCTTTAGCGGCGCGACTAACGAAGAATTGGAACCTATAAAGGCATTTTCACCAATTTCCGTTATAAATTTATTCACCCCATCGTAATTACAGGTGATGGTTCCTGCACCGATATTGGCATTAGCGCCAATCATCGCATCACCGATATAGGTTAGATGATTCACTTTTGCACCAGCACCAATTTGAGATTTTTTAACTTCGCAAAAATTACCGACCTTGGCACTTTCGGCAAGGTCAGCACCTGGGCGCAAGCGCGCATAAGGACCAATCACACATGTCTCAGCGACAATGGCTTCGTCGATATGCGAGAACGCTTCTACTTTAGTACCTGCGGCTAGGGTAGAGTTTTTAATGATACAATTTGGACCAATTTCTACGCCATCGCCGAGCACGACATTGCCTTCCAAAATGACGTTCACATCGATGACGACATCATTACCCACGGTTAAACCCGCATTGCTATGAGCTCCCAAGCGAATATCCAAGCGCGCTGGATCTAAAACAGTCACGCCATTAGCCATTAACTTATTCACTTGCTGCGTTTGATACCAACGCTCAAGTTCGGCTTGCTGCTGACGGTTATTCACACCATAGGTTTCTTGTTCATTAGCAGGCTGCAGTGTTTCTACTGTGAGGCCATTTGCTACCGCCATCGCAATGATGTCAGTTAAATAATATTCGCCCTGAGCATTTTCATTGCTCAGCGTTGGCAGCCATTGATGCAGCTTCGCCGTCGGTACCGCAAGAATGCCAGTATTCACTTCTTTAATTAAAAGCTGCTCAGCATTGGCATCTTTATGCTCAACAATGGCCGTCACTTTATGATCAGTATTGCGCACAATACGACCGTAGCCTGTGCTATCAGCCATGCTGACGGTTAACAGACCCAGCTGTTGATCATTTGCTAATTCAATCAGTGTCTGTAGCGTCGCGGGTTGAGTTAAGGGCACGTCACCATATAAGATCAGAGTTGTGCCTTCTGCTGCCAGACTATCCAAAGCCATCATAACGGCGTGACCTGTGCCTTTTTGCTCTGCTTGTAACGCCCAGGTTAAATTTTCTTCACCGGCAAAAGCGGCTTTTACTTTCTCTGCGCCATGACCAATCACCACATGCATCGCGTCAGCCTGTACGGCTTTTGCGCTGTCTAATACGTGGGCTAACATGGATTTGCCAGCGATAGGATGTAAAACTTTAGGCAATAGTGATTTCATGCGCGAACCTTGGCCGGCTGCGAGTACTACGACATCAATAGTCATTATTATTATTTGCTTCCCTGTAACTTAATTTAGATGTTGACCGTTTATTGGGAGTTATAAAAACACAACAAATGTCATATTATTTTGATAGCAGATTATTTTATGGTGTTTCTTTATATTTACAATGAGTTTTGTCACAAAAAAAATGACAATGATTTCTGATTAGTGATATATCCATTTATCATAGATTATCCACGATTATTTTTTGAGCGCTCAGCGGACACCCAAATGAACTTATCTTCTCTTAAATCACTCGACCTTACAGATCGAGAAATTGCTATTTACCTGGCGCTATTAGAACTAGGCCCTGCTTCTATCCGAGATTTAGCTGAAAAAGCCAATATAAATCGTGGCAGCAGCTATGAAACGCTTAAAGTACTCGTGAAAAAAGGCATTGTTAACTACCTACCCAAAGGCAAGCGCCGCATCTTCCAAGCTGAAGATCCTTCGCGCTTACTCGCATTGGCTGAAGAAAAACAGCAAGAACTTGAAGCCGTGCTAAGCAGTTTGAAAACTGAAATCATTCCTGCACTGCGACACCTCAAGCCTGAATTTGCGACCAGCAATGTGCGTTTCTATGAAGGGGATGAAGGCGTTGAATATGTATTAAAAGACATCCTTAACTCCACGGACAAAAATGAAAAATCCTACTCGGTTATTTCCACCCAAGCATTGCGCGAGCACCTCTATCGTCCTTTTCCCACCTTCACTAAACAACGTATTGCGAAAGGCATTTTTGTTCGCGTACTGGCCATTGGTGAAGGTGGTGACGAAGCCGAGCTAGCAGAACGTAAGTGGATGAAAGGTGAAGGCGACGCTTCCTATATCGCAATTTATCCGCCGAAAGTTGCCATGATTAGCCTGACCAAAAATGATTTTCCCGTCGCCGTCGTGATTGATAGTGAAGCGATCTCTGGAACCCATCAGATGATGTTCGATACTCTTTGGAAGGCTCTTTAGAAAAAATCAACTATGCTAAATCGAAAGGATATTTGTTTTAAGAGCAGAGTTTTGGAGAGTGTTGTGGCAGAGCAAAAATTTCGTTTAGTAACGCGTAGTGATTTTGATGGCCTAGTCTGTGCCGTTCTTTTCAAAGACTTAGATATGATCGATGACATACTCTTTGTTCACCCCAAAGATATGCAAGACGGCATTATTGATATTGGCCCCAACGACATCACCACCAACCTACCCTATGTCGCAGGTTGTCATCTTAGCTTTGACCACCACGCATCGGAAGTAAAACGTCGTGGTGATAACGATCCAGATAATCATATTATTGACGTTGATGCCCCTTCTGCAGCACGAGTTGTGTATGACTATTACGGCGGAGGAACACGCTTCCCTGAAATATCAGTTGAGATGATGGATGCCGTCGATAAATCTGACTCGGCGCAGTTTAGTAAGGAGGAAATTCTTCATCCGCAGGACTGGGTATTACTCAACTTTTTGATGGATTCCCGAACGGGCTTAGGTCGCTTCCGTGAATTCCGCGTCAGTAATTATCAGCTGATGATGGAACTCATCGATTATTGCCGCGATCACAATATCGAACAAATCTTAGAGCTTGAAGATGTCAAAGAACGAGTCGAGCTCTACAACAGTCATAGGCAACAGTTTGAAGACCAGCTAAAGTGCTGCACCTCTGTGCATAACAATTTAGTCGTATTGGATTTACGCGATGAAGAAATCATCTATGCGGGTAATCGCTTTATGATTTATGCTCTTTTCCCTGATCAGAATATTTCTATTCACCTGCTTTGGGGTTTGAAGAAGCAGAATACCGTATTCGCTATTGGTGGATCTATTATCAACCGTAGCCATAAAACCCATATTGGAGAACTTTGTTTAGAACATGAAGGTGGCGGCCATAGAAATGCAGGAACGTGTCAGGTAGATAATGATAAATATGCCGAGGTTTTAGCCAAGTTAACTCAGCGCATTAACCAAGACGGGTAATACCACGCTTTGTGATGTTCACAATAATGGTAATTCAGCCCAGATATCTCATTAGTGTCAGGGCTGCTTTCCTAACCTGCTTCCTGACACAGCTGTTTAATCTCTGAGCAAAATAATTCAAAATCTGGTAAGTGATTTCTGACCACTGCAATGACAATATCTATGTTTAAGGCTTGGTAATCATGCACGGCAATATTACACAGCCCTACCACCTTTTTCAGCACTTCGGCTGTACCTTGTGCGATACATTGATTCTGAGCCAATAATTGAAAGCTATCTTGAGCCGACTGTGGCACACCTAACTGACGGCTTTTTATTAGATGATTTGCGATAGCGATACTGGCTTCTCACGCGCGCTGTAAATTTAAAACTACAGCATCTTGCTTAGTAAAATTTAGACGAAATTCATCTTCACAATTTGATTCTTCAAGGTTAAATTCTTCATTGATACGCTTTAAACAACGTTGAATTGTCGCCATTTTATTAATCAGAATGTCGTTCATTTATCCGCCATGAATTGTTCAATAATATCTTGCCTCGATTCTTGTAATCGACCATACATACTATAAACCTTAGTTTCATAAACATCCTTAATGTTTATGTCACCATAAAGTAGACGACCTTTAGAAACGACCTGCATATTTATAACCGTTGAAGCAGATAATAATTCGACTAGATCAACATCTGCATTCAAATGACTCTCCCTATTCCACTCGCGGATAACTGAGAATGTTAATGATCCAATATCATAATAAGCAAACAAAAAAAAGCCGAACCCCATTACTGGGATTCGGCTTTTTTAGAAGCAAGATGTCTAGTTAAACTAGATTATCTGCTCATTTTATACAAATTTTCTAGATCATATTTCTTATCGCTATATTACGTTCAGGCTCTCCGGCCTTGCACTCATAGGTGTACTGATCCATCTAGTCCAAAAACTTCCTGCTTCAGACGCTGGAAGACCTATACATCCTTTTGTACCTGGTACATTTCCATCTGGGTGAATTCCAAACCCATCCCTAGAAGTTGAGAACTGTGGCTCAATCGGTATAAACCAACGATTACTAGTTAAGCTATTTTCATAACTAGAAGAGAGCCCAGGATTTGTAACAACATGCCTTGTTTTAACTCTATAACTACCTGAAGGTAATGGGCCTAAGCCATATCCACCTGTTATTGCTCTGTAATGTACCGCTCCCCATGTTAATGCTTTACTTGTTTTATTATATGTAATGCTACTCATATTCAATTCCTTTTTAAATATTCAGCTAATTGTTTAATTTCAGAAGCAGTTCCATTGGATATTTTATTGCGCTTTATACTATTAATAACTCTACTTGGGTTCTTGTTATATAAATCTGCAATCATTTCAGCCAATGACTCGGAATGACTACCATCAACAGATGGTAAAGCTGATATAAGCTTATCTAATGCCATATCATTTTGCGAAGCTAGATTTCTAGTCATTGATATATAGGGAGGTATAAAGCTAACTGGATAGTCTAGCTTTGTATGAATCGACCAAATATTTGATAAATCAATTCCAGTTGGGATATGTTTAATAAACTCATTAATATAAATTGGATCTTGTGTTTGGCTCGCTAGAATATAAGAGTCACATAAATTTTGCTTATTTTTAGCTTTTAACACAAAAAGCATATTTTCTAATTGCTTATCACTAATTGATAGCTCAGCAAACAAAAGGCAAGATTGATAATGCTCACTCTTACTAATATCACTTTGTGTTTTACTAAAAAGAAATGAATACAGTGAAGAATCATCGATTACAGAACAGGCATTAAGTGCCAATATTAATACTATAATTAGTTTTCTCATATATGTCCCTATTTAGTATATAAACTAAATTAATATTAACATTCAATTTAAATTGCCTCCATTCTGTAATTTTTATTCATCTATAAAATAATATAATCTCATTACTACAAACAAAAAAAAGCCGAACCCCATTACTGGGATTCGGCTTTTTTAGAAGCAAGATGTCTAGTTAAACTAGATTATCTGCTCAACTTACTACGGATCTGCTGGATAGTACGCAACTGAGCTGCGGCTTCTGCCAACTGGGTCATAGCACGAGAGTAGTCAAAGTCTGCACTCTGATTTTCTAACGCTTTCTGAGCATGTTGCTGTGCTTCTAATGCTGCAGCCTCATCGAGGTCTGTAGCACGCAAGGCGGTATCAGCCAAAACAGATATATTGTTTGGCTGAACTTCTAAATAACCGCCTGAAACGTAGATCACTTCTTCCTCACCACCTTGTTTGATGATGCGAACCGGACCTGGCTTCAATGCAGTAAGCAAAGGAGCGTGACCACGGGAAATACCCAGGTCACCCAACTCACCGGCTGCTACTACCATTTCTACCAACCCAGAGAAAATGCTTTCCTCTGCGCTGACGATGTCACAATGGACAGATATCATGGTCATAGTATTGGCCTCTTTGATTACAGGTTCTTAGCCTTCTCAACGGCTTCATCAATGGTGCCTACCATGTAGAACGCCTGTTCAGGCAGATCATCATAGTCACCGTTTAGAAGACCTTGGAAACCTTTGATGGTTTCTTTCAGAGAAACGTATTTACCAGGTGCGCCTGTGAAGATCTCTGCAACGTGGAAAGGCTGAGACAAGAAGCGCTCAATCTTACGTGCACGGTTAACAGACTGCTTATCTTCGTCAGACAATTCGTCCATACCAAGAATCGCGATGATGTCTTTCAGCTCTTTATAACGCTGAAGAACACCCTGAACGCCACGAGCGATGTCGTAGTGCTCTTGTCCGATAACTAAAGGATCTAGCTGACGAGAAGTAGAATCTAATGGATCGATCGCTGGGTAAATACCCTTAGATGCGATGTCACGAGAAAGTACAACTGTGGAATCCAAGTGAGCAAACGTTGTTGCTGGGGATGGATCCGTCAAATCATCTGCTGGTACGTATACTGCTTGAACGGAAGTAATAGAACCGTTCTTAGTAGAAGTAATACGTTCCTGTAGAACACCCATCTCTTCAGCAAGAGTTGGCTGATAACCTACGGCAGAAGGCATACGACCTAATAGAGCAGATACTTCAGTTCCGGCCAAAGTGTAACGATAGATATTATCTACGAACAATAATACATCTTTACCTTCGTCACGGAATTTCTCAGCCATAGTCAAACCAGTCAAAGCAACGCGTAAACGGTTACCTGGAGGCTCATTCATCTGGCCGTATACCATTGCTACTTTCGATTTAACTTTATCGTCTAGGTTTACAACACCAGACTCAGCCATTTCGTAGTAGAAATCGTTACCTTCACGAGTACGCTCACCAACACCTGCGAATACAGACAAACCGGAGTGTGCCTTTGCAATGTTGTTAATAAGTTCCATCATGTTTACAGTTTTACCAACACCAGCACCACCGAAAAGACCTACTTTACCACCCTTAGCGAATGGGCAGATCAAATCGATTACTTTGATACCAGTCTCTAGCAAATCTGTAGAGTTAGCTTGCTCATCGAAAGATGGAGCGTCACGGTGGATAGAAGAAACTTCTTTCGCACCAATTTCGCCACATTCATCGATTGGACGGCCAAGCACGTCCATAATGCGACCCAAAGTTTCTACACCAACCGGTACAGAAATTGGGAAGCCAGTATTAGTTACCGTAAGACCACGTTTAAGGCCTTCAGTAGAACCCATCGCAATAGTACGAACGATTCCGTCACCCAGCTGCTGCTGAACTTCTAGAGTCGTTTCTGTACCATTTACTGTAAGGGCGTCATATACCTTCGGTACTGCGTCACGAGGGCATTCTACGTCGATAACGGCGCCAATGATCTGAACAATAGTTCCGCTCATATCCGTCTTCCTCTTAATTTGTAAGCCTGCGTTGCTCAGCGTTATACCGCTGCTGCACCGCTGACGATTTCTGAAATTTCTTGGGTAATCGCTGATTGACGTGCTTTGTTATAAAGCATGTTCAAATCATCAATGATGTCACCAGCATTGTCGGTTGCGTTTTTCATCGCAAACATACGAGCTGCTTGTTCACATGCATTGTTTTCAACGACACTTTGATAAACTTGAGATTCTACGTAACGCAATAAAAGACCTTCTAAAATCTCTTGTGCATCAGGCTCGTAGATGTAATCCCAATGTCCTTTCAGTTCTTCGTCTGATTGAGCCTGTAGTGGTAACAATTGTGCCACTTCAGGTGCTTGTGTCATGGTGTTCACGAAACGGTTGCGCACTATGTATAAACGATCGATATCACCTGCATCGTATGCGTCTAACATGGCCTTTACCGAACCGATAAGGCTAGCCAGTTCTGGTGCATCGCCTAATTGGCTTGTTGATGCTAGAACGTTGCCGCCAAAGCTATTGAAGAAATTGATGGCTTTAGAGCCAACAGCACAGAAGCTCGCTTCTACGCCTTTTTCTTGCCAAGCTTTAACATCTTTTACGAGGTGTTTGAACGCATTGTTGTTCAAGCCACCACAAAGGCCTCGGTCGGAAGACACCACGATGTAGCCAACACGCTTAACTTCGCGGTCTTGCAAATAACGATGACGATACTCAGAGTTTGCATTAGCCAAGTGACCAATCACAACACGGATACGATCCGCGTATGGACGACCATGGGCCATACGAGCCTGAGCACGACGCATCTTACTTACAGCAACTTTTTCCATTGCTGAAGTAATTTTCTGCGTACTTTGTACACTCGAAATTTGCTCTTTAATCTCTTTGCCGACTGCCATAAAAGCTGCCTCATTAACGTTAAATTTAAAGCCGAGCTATAAATAGCCCGACTTCAGCTCACAAAATTACCAGGCTTGAGTAGATTTGAATTTCTCAACCAACTCTTTAAGACTTGCAGCAATATCTTTGCTGTAGTCGCCTTTAACATTGATCTGAGCCATTAAGTCAGCGAATTCGCTGTTAGCGTAAGAGATCAATGCGGCTTCGAAATCACCAATTTTGTTTACTTCAACGTCGTCTAGGAAGCCTTCAGTAGCAGCAAAAATCGACAGACCCATTTCCGCAGTAGACATAGGAGCATATTGCTTCTGCTTCATTAACTCTGTAACGCGCTGACCGAACTCAAGTTGAGCACGAGTAGCATCGTCAAGGTCAGAAGCAAACTGAGCAAATGCTGCTAGTTCACGGTACTGAGCCAAAGCAAGACGAATACCACCGCCCAACTTCTTAATAATCTTTGTTTGCGCTGCACCACCAACACGAGAAACCGAAATACCTGCGTTCATTGCTGGACGTACGCCGGCATTGAATAGGCTAGTTTCAAGGAAGATCTGACCATCAGTAATAGAAATTACGTTAGTCGGTACGAAAGCAGAAACGTCTCCGCCCTGTGTTTCGATGATAGGAAGAGCGGTTAAAGAACCAGTCTGACCTTTCACGCCACTTTCTCTCTCAACGTAGATTGGGTTTACACGACAAGCGCGTTCCAATAGACGAGAGTGAAGGTAGAAAACATCACCAGGGTATGCTTCACGACCCGGAGGACGTTTCAACAATAGGGAGATCTGACGATATGCCCAAGCTTGCTTGGTTAAATCATCATATACGATCAAGGCGTCTTCGCCTTTATCGAGGAAATATTCACCCATAGCACAACCAGAGTACGGAGAAAGATACAACATAGATGCTGGATCTGACGCGCCTGCGGCTACGATAATTGTGTGTTCCATCGCGCCATGCTCTTCTAATTTACGAACAACGTTCGCAATAGAAGATTGCTTCTGGCCGATAGCAACGTATACACATTTAACGCCGGTGCCTTTCTGGTTAATAATGGCGTCGATAGCCATTGAAGATTTACCAGTCTGACGGTCACCAATGATCAGCTCGCGCTGACCACGGCCAACCGGCACCATGGAATCTACAGATTTATAACCAGTCTCAAGCGGCTGATCTACGCCTTGACGTGAAATTACACCAGGTGCAACACGTTCTACAGGAGCAGTCTTTTCCGCGTTAAGAGGACCTTTACCGTCAATTGGAGTACCAAGTGCGTCTACAACGCGACCAAGCAAAGCTTCGCCTACTGGTACTTCAAGAATACGGCCGGTACATTTAGCGGTTTGGCCTTCAGCGATAGTCTTGTAATCACCAAGGATTACTGCGCCTACAGAGTCACGCTCTAAGTTAAGCGCAAGACCGTATTTACCGCCTTCAAATTCAATCATCTCGCCGTACATTACGTCGGCAAGACCATGGATACGAACGATACCGTCAAATACTGATACAACGGTGCCCTCATTCTGGGCTTGAGAAGTTACATCAAGGTTATCGATGCGCTTCTTAATAATTTCGCTGATCTCAGATGGATTCAGTTGCTGCATGCTAATTCATCCCTCAACTAGGTGTCCATTGCTTCGGCTAGCTTAGCTAGCTTACCGCGAACAGATCCGTCGATGACTAAGTCTCCAGCACGAATAATAGCGCCGCCAACCAAAGAATGGTCAACCTCGCCTGTTAAACGTACGTCGCACTGTAATTTGTTTTTCAGTGCTAGAGACAATGTTTCTTGTTGTGCGTCTGTTAGTTCAAAAGCAGAAGTTACAGTCACGTCAATTGCGTGTTCCTGTGCTGCTTTTAATTCTTCAAAGGCTTCAACAATTTGTGGTAACAAAGTTAGACGTTTATTTTCGCCTAGAATCATCAGGAAGTTTTTACCTGATTGATTTAACTTGTCACCGCACAAGTCGGTTAATGCCGTAGCTTGTTGCTCAGCAGTAAGAGACGGATGTACTAGTACTTGTGCCAACGTCTCATCGGCTGCGAACCCTGTCGCAATCGATAACATGTCAGACCACAGTACTAGAGCATTCTGCTCTACTGCTTCAGCAAAAGCTGCTTTGGCATAAGGCCGCGCAAGAGTGGTTAATTCAGCCATGGCTTCCTCGCTTAAAGCTCGTTAGCCAACTGATCAAGCAATTCGCTATGAACTGCTTCATCAACTGATTTTGCCAAAATCTTGGATGCACCAGCTACTGCAAGAGCAGAAACCTGTTGACGCAATCCTTCTTTAGCACGATTCACATCTTGCTCAATTTCAGCTTGAGCCGCAGCTTGCAAACGAGAACCTTCTTCACGAGCAGCGTCTTTCGCTTCATCGATGATTTGGTTAGCGCGCTTGTTAGCTTGCTCAATGATTTCTGCAGCTTTCTCTTTGCTTTCACGTAACTGTTCGCCTGCTTTTTGTTGAGCAAGTTCCAAGTCACGAGTAGCGCGATTAGCGGCATCTAGGCCGTCAGCAATTTTCTTTTCGCGTTCAACCATAGCACCAATAAGGTGAGGCCAAACAAACTTCATGCAAAACGCCACGAAGACTGCGAAAGTTATGATCTGGCCGATCAAAGTTGCATTAATGTTCATGCCAGAGCCCTCTTAAATAAAATGAATTAGGCTTTGGTAAACATCAAGAACAAACCAAGACCAACACCGATCA
>Ga0209292_1000311_pt1 | contig 65302 bp, 54 predicted proteins | sample GOMGulsemesocosm_2_FD_184634 | JGI IMG/M metagenome (GOLD analysis project Ga0209292, IMG submission 184634) | Methane-oxidizing microbial communities from mesocosms in the Gulf of Mexico - GOM9C Gulf of Mexico (SPAdes) (version 2) | ecosystem: Environmental > Aquatic > Marine > Cold seeps... | reverse complement strand
GAAATAGATAGAATATGTTCGTAAAGAGAGAGTTCATCCATGGCAATAAACTTAGCTAAATAAAGTTACTTAGGATACTAACTTGAGAGGGAAAATACTAATGATCCACTTGAATAGGGGAAGACCCTTATTTATACAGCCAAAACTTGATAGTTCCTTGGCAGAGTGGTTATGCTGGTTATCAGATATCTGATGGTTATGTAGCTGTCGATGATATGGATGGCAGTAATCCTAATGGGTATTATCGTTGTGAAATTAATGGCTGGCCTGAAGGCGCTAGTGTTACCGAGCATTGTGATGCGATAGTAGGTTTTGATTTTGATAAGTTTGACTTTGCAGGGTCATCGTTTATGGGGAGAACTGCTAGTAATAAAGCATTTAGTTTCGCTGGCGATTTTCTCGGAAATCTGAATGCGGGATCTTATTACGAATCTAAAAACTCTCTTTTTTATTATGGAGATTTACCTATTGAAATAGGGATGAAAGACTTTAATGCCTCAGACGCTCGTTATATTAAAATATATGCTGATGATAGCCTTACTGATATTAAGCAGGAGGGGTATTTTGTTCCTTCTCCATCCATAGGGAGTTTAAATAGTATTGCTGTTATCTCTAATGGAGAGTACATACTTTTTTCAAAAAATGGTGAAGATGCTCAGGAATGTAAGTTAGAATTTGGACCGTTCAATTTTATTCCAAATGCTCAAGATTCAAGCATAGATTCGATGCTCCAAGAGGTGATTCTAGGGTTTCCAGAAGGTAAAGCGTTATTGGAGAACTACCCTAGCTTACCTAGTGATATCGTAGTGGCAAGTACTATAACTCAAGAAGCATTTGGTTTTGAAATAACGAGCTCTATGACGGACTCAGAGTTTAAGCAAGCTATTGATGATGCTTGGTTAACTGAGTTTTACACAGACTGGCTGGCAAACTACCATGCTGCTTTGGAAAGAAATGCAGAGAAATATCCTGATGAGTATTTTCATTGTATAGAAAATCCTAAAGCTGCCGATCCTTTTTTGGTAGCGTCCATGTTTGGCTCATTAGCTTTTGTAGATGATTATTTATATGGGAGTACTGGTAATTCTACAGATACTCCAGCGTTAAGTACTTATGTTTATAATGTAGATAGTGGGTATCAATACTTATCTGGCAAGCTTGCCAATTTTCTAACTAAAGAAATATCTGAAGAAAAAATTTCAACTATTCGGAATGCTATTATTGCAGAATATTCAGGATTTTCTGCATACCCAGAATTATCTGAAATTGCCAAGGAAATGTTGTTAAAGCCTAACTTACCAGAGGATATGGAGAGCAGGATGAAAGCCTTGTATGCAGATGCCATGCAATCAGTAATTTTATCCAAGTTGAGCTATTTTAATTTTGGAACTTTTGCATCAGTTGCTGATGATCATTCAAGTGTTTTATTGGGCGAAGCCTTATCGAGTGATGTAAGTAAGGGGATGTTTGGCTTTACAGGTCGAGCGAGTAAGAAATCATATCTCTTACTTTTTAATGATATTGAAAATGATGAAGTTTCTATAAGTGTCATTCCAAGAGAAGTAACTATTGATCCCTATGCTAACCAAGCATCCCAGTTCTCAATCGATGTTTCTGGTACTAATATCTACGGCTTAGATGTTAGCTGTAATCTTTCAAGTGCTTCTTTATCTGTAACCCAGGCCAGCTATAATGGCTTATTCGGTTCTCAGAACTCGATGACTTTGCCATTAATGTATAGCGCTAGCTCTGTGACGGGAACTGAAACTTTAGTTGCTCCTGAATTGCCTTTCGCTGGCACTGGTAGTTTTGTACTGGCGGATGTTATCGCTGATTTTACTACCGAAGATGTTCAAATCACTTGTGCAGCTGAAATATCTGATGAAAATGGCCAGCTATTACAAGTCGCTTTAACTCCAGCCACAATCCGTATCGATGACGGTGTGCATGGCGGCTCAGGTTCGGTATCGGGTGTGATTGAGATATCAGGTGTTTCAGATTATTCAGGCATTGAAGTCGTCTTAACGATCGATGGCCGTCAGGTTACTGTAATTACCGATGAAGCAGGACGTTTTGAGTTTGATGGCTTGCGTGATGGCGAATTCATTATTAGTTTGGCTTCTGAAAATTACGTTCAAAGCTGTCAGGCTGCGAATGTTGAAGGAGGTGCTGCTGTAGACCTTGGTTCAATTGAACTATTAGCAGGCGATGTTAATGCCGATGGTCGTATTGATATTGCAGACTTTACCTTTATGGCTGCACGTTATCGTTCAAATCAGGGTGATGCAGACTATGATGCTAAAGCCGACTTGAATAAGGATGGCACCATTAATATTCAGGATTTGGCGATTTTGGGTAGCCATTTTGGTTCTACTCAATGTAATCCATTGCAGTGATGAGTTAAATTGTTAGATAATATGATCTCGAACAGTTGGTTCGGGATCATATTTTAAGGAAGAATTATGAAGTACCTTTTATCTCTATCTTTATCCCTCTCTTTATTCTTATTATCAAACCTTGCTTTAGCTGAAGGGCGAATACAAGTTTCAACGGAAGATCAGGATGGTATTCGTTGGTTAGATTTTTACGGAGAAAATATACCTGCTTCCTATGGCATGGAGTTGGAAGTCTTTTATTCAAATGAGGCTTTATCTGTCGTTGATGTCAATCCGAAACTGTCTGGTCCACAAATTCAAAAGGGTGAGTTTTTTTCAGAGTCTGCTTATGAAATTGCAAATAATGTCGATGTTAGAACGGGACGAATTCGTTACGCTATTAGTTTGTTAAAACCGGCAGAGCCCGTAATGGGAGAAGGGCATCTTGCTCGTATTGGATTCTCTACTAAAACCAATAAAGCCGTTAACATTGAACTCGCTAATATTAAATTCGGTACTCAGTCAGGTAAGGTTGTTGAAGTATCTTATCCTTCTCAAATTTTAGTCGAGCCCGCTCTATCGATTGCGCAAGTTAGTATCTCAAATGGCTTTAAACCAGCAGAGCGTAAATTAGGTCAGCAAGCCTCGGACATCAATATTATCGAGAACAAAGGTTCTGATAATAGTCTGTTTATTATTGGCTTACTGTGTGTAATTGGTCTGCTGCTCTTATTAATTATTATCTTGTTATTACGTCGTCAGCCTGTGCAAGCTACTAGCTAAGGCTGAATCAGTTAGCTTGAATCCAAGTCCCCCCAATATCCATCGCTTGAAAAAGCTCTGCACCAAGACCATTTTTTTGCAGAGCTCGCTCAAGGGCTTTCGGCGGCTCATCAACGGCTTCAGCGGTTAATACAAACGTATTCCAGTGAATGCCAAAAGCTGACTTTGCATTAATGTCTTTAAAAATTTCTACCGCATCTAATGGATTGACGTGCTGTGTTTTCATAAACCATCGTGGCTCGTAAGCACCGATAGGAATCATCGCTAAATCCACTTCGCCTAAGGCTTGGCCAATCTCTTTAAACTGATAGGGGTTGTAGGCCGTATCGCCACCAAACCAGGCCGTAAATTTCTCACTTTGAATCTCTTCATGTTGAATCGTTTCATCATCCGTTGCTGGCCAAATAAATGCCCAAGATGCCCACAAGCTTTCATTGGTATCAAAGATACTTCTACGGGACCAGTGCTGACTGGGTAGAGTTTGGATCGTTAGCTTGCTAGTAAATTCAGATTTAGAAAAAGTGTCGATTTCAATCTTTTGCCACCAATCCATTTCTTGAATATTAGTAACATCAAATTGCACAAACCATTTTTTTAACCCTAGTGGCACCAGCCATAGAGGTTGGGTGCCATTGGTATTTTTTATAAAACTAGAACTGGTCAGGGCTTTTACAGAGTTAACATCGAGATGATCGTAATGATTATGAGAAATCACAATAATATCGATGTTAGGCAGTTGCTCGATGGTTAGGGCCACAGGTGTGTAGCGCTTTGGTCCAAAACTTTGAGTGAGAAAAGGGCGCTCAGAAAACATGGGGTCAGTCAGTATATTGATCCCTTTATATTGTAATAATACGGTCGAGTGGCCGATGAGAGTCGCTTGCGCTTTATTGAAATCCGGATTGTGTATTTTTTCTAAGTCGGCGGCTTGCCAATGCTCGCGGTAATTCTCTGGTTCATCTGGCCATTGCATGTCGTCAAAGAAGCGCGCTTTAAAAAAGGCAACGGCGCTTGGCTGAAAATCTTCTGGTAGATAAGGATTACGAAACTTGCCATTAATATGATGGGAAGGCGCTTTCGTTGCTTGCGCTTTATCTAACGTTATTTGGCTAGAAATAATATATCGATTATCAGCCTGATCCGTGGTTATTTTTTCGTTACTTAAGCAAGCCGTTGTAGAAAAAATCATGACGCTAATAAAGCCAATACGAGTCATTATCGAGGTCATGTTGTTAGCAGCCTTTGAAACTAGGTGTGCGTTTTTCTAAAAAGGCATTTACCGCTTCTAGATGATCTTCTGTAGCGTGCATTTGTGCTTGTACCGAGGCAGATTCATTGAGTAGTTCAGGCAACTCCATAGTTTGGCCTAGCTTTAATAAACGCTTGGTCGCGCGTATAACTTGCGGCGGATTACAGGCAATTTGTTGGGCTAATTCATTTGCACGTTCGAGCAAAACATCATGGGCAACTACTTCAGAGACTAGGTTCCACTGTAAGGCGGTTTGAGCATCAATCATTTGTCCGGTTAAGGCCATTTGTGAAGCGCGGCTAAGACCTATGATACGCGGTAAAAACCAAGCCCCACCATCGCCAGGAATAATACCGACTTTAATAAAGCTTTCTGAGAATTTTGCTTTTTCTGAAGCAATACGGATATCGCACATGCAGGTTAAGTCACAACCGGCGCCGACAGCTGGGCCATTTACGGCTGCTATTAAAGGTATTTTCACCTGACTTAACGCTAAAGGGATTCTTTGAATACCATTGCGATAGTTATCGGCGAGTTCATCGCTGAAACCCGAGAACATGCCTTTTTTATCGCGCATGTCTTTCACATTGCCACCCGAGCAAAAGGCAGTGCCCGCTCCGGTTAAAATGGCAACGCGAATATCAGAGTTTTGATTGAGTTCGTCACAGGCAGCAACAATGGCATCAATCATGTCAAATTCTGAAATAGAGTTGCGGGTTTCTGGTTGATTTAAAGTAATGGTTGCAATGTGGTTTTCTACATTGAACTTAAGCACACTGGACTTAAGGATGTCTGTTGCTGGCATATTATTTTCCTTACGGGAAATTATTCTATGCCAAGCATCTTATGGGTTTGTAGACTTAACTTCCACTGCGGATGTTTCAGGCAGTAGTTGGTTGCCTTTTGAGTATTGCTTTGCGACAAACCTTGGTGCGCGTCAGAGACGATATATTCGAGAGAGGCATCTGCCATGGGTTGTATGTAGCGATGGGTGGCTTGTATATGATCGAAAGATTCAGGCATTGCTAGAGGCTGTGGATAAACCAGCTTCAACTCATCGCATTCTAATAGCGTTAATTCAGCGTCGGCTTTTGGGCTTAAGCAGACCCAATCAAGTCCTTCAGGAGCAGGCAGAGTACCATTGGTTTCTACCGCAATCTCAAAACCATAATTGTGCATGACTTTGATTAATGGCTCATCGAGCTGTAGCAGCGGTTCGCCACCGGTACAAACGATGTAAGGATGACCTTGATTCTTGCCTTGGGTTTGCGGTGAGGGTTTACCCGGCCATAAAGAAGCAATCAGTTGCACCAGTTCGTTGGCAGAATAGATTCCGCCATTTTCACCGTCAGTGCCAACAAAATCGGTATCGCAGAAATCACAAACCGATTGTGCACGAGATTCTTCTTTGCCATTCCACAAATTACATTTGCTGAAACGGCAGAAAACAGAAGGGCGGCCCGCTTGAGCGCCTTCCCCTTGTAGAGTATAAAAAATCTCTTTTACGCGATAAGTCTTTGTCATTACTGCTTACTTAACTTTTTTTAGTGTCTAAACGGCTTCATAAGCCAATGGGTCAGTTGCCTTGTTTAATTCAAACGCTTCTAAACGCTCAACACAAGAGCCACACTTGCCACAGGCTTTTTCACGGCCATTATAACAGGTCCAAGATTTTCCGTAGTCTAAGCCCATTTTCAGACCATCGGCCAGAATTTCTGATTTGTCGCTGTTCAAATACGGCGTGACGATATCAACAGGCTCATAATTAGCCAATTTAGCCACCTTGTTCATGGCGTGAACAAAGTCTGGGCGGCAATCAGGGTAGATGGCGTGATCGCCCGAGTGTGCACCGTAGAATACTTTATTAGCGCCAATATCAACTGCATAGCCAATGGCCAGCGATAACAAGATCATATTACGGTTGGGCACTACCGTCGATTTCATGCTGGCCGATTCATAGTGGCCTTCAGGAATTTCAATATCTGAAGTCAGTGAAGAGCTCTGCAATAATTGGTTAATCGCCGTGATATCAATGATTTTATGCTTAATACCCAGCTCTACGCAGGCATCGCTGGCAAACTCAATTTCTTTGTCGTGCTTTTGGCCATAATCAAAAGTTAAGGCATAAAGGTCATAACCTTCTGCTTTGGCTTTATTCAAAATGGTATACGAATCCATACCACCGGAATAGATAACAACGGCTTTGGGCTTCTCTTGTATCTCAGAAGATTGAGAGGAGGGGTTGTCAGACATAAGAAATCTCACTGCTTAACTAAATAGTTGACTGTTTGGATAAGAAAGCGGCCATTATACAGTTGGCCAGCAATTTTGCCATTCTACTACATCTCTGCAGTATCTGTTCATTAAGAGGCTATTGTAGTAGAATTTGCGCCCTAAAATTTTTATTTTCATACTCCAAAATTCAATCTCCAGCTCAATATGAGTTGCAATAGCGAGAGCATAACTATGTCTGACATCAAAAAAGTGGTGTTGGCGTACTCCGGTGGTCTGGATACGTCTGTAATTGTTAAGTGGCTTCAAGAAGAATATAACTGCGAAGTTGTTACCTTCACTGCTGATCTTGGTCAGGGCGAAGAAGTTGAGCCAGCACGTGCGAAAGCCGAAGCGCTAGGTATCAAAGAAATCTACATTGACGATTTGCGTGAAGAATATGCACGTGACTTCGTATTCCCAATGTTCCGTGCGAATACTATCTATGAAGGCGAATATCTTCTAGGTACGTCGATTGCTCGTCCATTGATCGCTAAGCGTTTGATTGAAATCGCTAACGAAACCGGTGCTGATGCAATTTCTCACGGCGCAACCGGTAAAGGTAACGACCAAGTACGTTTCGAGCTAGGTGCTTATGCACTTAAGCCTGGCGTTCAGGTTATCGCGCCTTGGCGTGAGTGGGACTTAACGTCTCGCGAATCTTTAATGGCGTATTGCGATAAGCACGGCATTGAAGTTGAAAAGAAAAAAGGCAAGAAGTCTCCTTACTCTATGGATGCTAACTTGTTACATATTTCTTATGAAGGCGACATTCTAGAAGATCCTTGGAGTGAGCCAGAAGAAGATATGTGGTTGTGGACTAAGTCTCCTGAAGACGCGCCAGATAAGCCGACTTATGTGACGCTTACCTTCAAGAACGGTGACGTTGTTGCCATCGACGGTGTTGATAAGACGCCTGCGACAGTTATGGAAGAGCTGAACAAGACTGCAGGCGAAAACGGCATCGGTCGTGTTGATATCGTAGAAAACCGTTATGTGGGCATGAAAGCTCGCGGTTGCTACGAAACTCCAGCCGGTACAGTGCTGCTGAAAGCACACCGTGCCATTGAATCGATCACCTTAGACCGCGAAGCGGCTCACTTGAAAGATGAGCTAATGCCTAAGTACGCCAACCTTATCTATAACGGATACTGGTGGTCTCCTGAGCGTGAAATGATACAAGCTGCAATCGACAATACTCAAAGTGTTGTTAACGGTGACGTACGTCTTAAGCTTTATAAAGGCAACGTGATCGTTGTCGGTCGTCGCTCTGAAGATTCATTATTCGACGAAGCAATTGCGACGTTCGAAGATGATGGTGGTGCTTACGATCAGAAAGACGCTGCAGGCTTCATTAAATTGAATGCTTTACGTCTACGTACTGCTGCTAAGAAAGGTCGTAATCCTTTAGGAAACTAGTCTTTGACTAGATCCTAAAGATAGCGTTTAAGCTTTTCTAAAAGAACCGCATTCATAGCAATATGATGCGGTTTTTTTGTGTCAGGCTAATCGTATTGAGGCGGCGATTGAGCAATTATTGCTAGAGTAGAAGTTATCAATGTATTTATACCTGTATTTCATTTTTTATTTTATTACACAGTCGCTGATAGCTGATTTTTAGTTCAGGCCAGGTAATAGCTACATCGTCCCAAAGACCTTGTTGAATTAGATTTTCTATTTTTTCTGATAGATCATGCAGCTCAGCTGCGCTAATGTTAGCTGTTACGCCTTTCAAAGTATGGGTTATTTCTACGAGTCCAGCAGTTTCCCTGCTATTGATGTAGTCTTCAAGTTTATTGATTAATTCAGGTGTATCTTGCAAAAATGACTGCAGTATTTTAATCATTATCTGTTCTTGATGACCAAGGCGTTGCATCAAAGCTGAACGGTCCCATATTTTAATTTCATCTTGGCAAAGCGTAGTGTCACTTTTGATCAACTCTTCTATCTCAGTTAGTGGGTCTACAGTAGCAAGCCAGTTTGATAAGCAAGCGACTAATAGCTTGCCATCAATGGGTTTAGTCAGATAGTCATTCATGCCCGCTTGGATGCACTGTTCTCTATCACCTTGCATCGCGTTAGCGGTTAGCGCAACAATAGGAATATTGCGGTAGCTGTCCCCAGCATCTCCCTTGCGTATGTTTCTGGTGGCATGAAATCCATCCATTACCGGCATCTGACAATCCATTAATATTAACGAATAATAGCGCTCGCTTGCTTGGAGTAAAATATCAATGGCTTCTTTACCGTCATTGGCGATATCGGCTTTAATCCCCAACTTTTCTAATATACCTAAGGCTACTAACTGGTTGATCGCATTATCTTCAACCAATAATATTTTCTGATGTTTATGACGTTGAAGTTCTTTATGCGACGACTCGACATCGTGTTGATTAGCTTGCAAAGCAACCTGGCTATCACAGCGTAATAATTGAATTGAGAAACTGAACTGGCTACCTTGGCCAAATTGACTGCTCACTTTTATATGACCACCCATAAGCTGGCAAAGCTGTTTGGCAATCGACAAACCAAGTCCTGTTCCTCCGTATTCTCGTGTTGTTGAAGAGTCTGCTTGGGTAAAGGAATTGAATAGTTGATCAACTTTATCACTGGGGATACCAATGCCCGTATCGCTGATCATGCACTGTAGCAGCAGGTCTTTATGCTCATCATTACTCGGCGAAGACACAAGTGCAGCATGTATTGTAATTTCACCTTGCTGGGTGAATTTGAGTGCATTGCTTAATAGATTGGTAAGTATCTGCTTGAGTCTAAGGGGATCACCTCGAACAAATTGCTCGGTCAGGTTATTCATTTCAAGAATTAATTTTAAATTATTACTTTTAATTCGATGAGTCATTGATGACACTAGTTCGGAAAATAAACTATGAATATCAAAATCAATTGTTTCGGTCTCTAGTTTGCCCGCCTCTATTTTTGAAACATCCAAAATATCATTGATCAACGATAGTAGAGAATCAGCGCTCGACTTTGCCAGTGTGACGTATTTTGTTTGCTTTTCGTTGAGTGGCTCTTCTTTTAATAGGTGCAGCATACCAATAACGCCATTCATGGGGGTACGTATTTCATGGCTCATACTGGCTAAAAACTGACTTTTGGCGGTATTAGCATCTTGAGCCTTAATCAATGCTTGCTTTAATGCTTGCTCACGAGTATTCAGTTTCTCAGCCAATAGATCAAATGTTTGTCCAATGAGGCCGAGCTCATGTTCAGGTTTAAAGCCAGTACTTTCAATTTTTTTGAAGCTTTGCGATTGCATTACCGACACAATTCTTTGACTGGGATTAAGGACTAATTTATTAACTAAATAGTAAGTGACAGAGAAAGCGATTAAGCCAATGCAAAGAAATAGCGCTGTCAGCAACGCCGCATCAGTGAGTGCTTCAGTGACGGCTTGCTCTGTATGTAAATTAACTAGGAGAAGGGATGCTTCAGGTTTGAATATGTTTTCTTGGGGAAGGGAAGATACGTTGATTAAAGAGACGACTTTATAAACGTAGTCCTTTTGTGAATCGATAGCGCCGATGCTTAACCCTGTCGCTTTCGCTTGCTTGATCAACGGCTCTAAGTTTTTCAGTTCACCTTTGTGTTTATGGACATCATAACTATCACCGGTGAAAATTGGTTGGTAGTTCAAGTCTAATACTAAAATGCTCTCAATGCTGGGCTCACTCGAAATGGCTAAAACCATACGATGAAAATCGGCCAGTGAAGAGCTGGTTTCTGCTGAAATAATTAATGCCGTTGACAGTAGCTGCCCGCGTTGTTGTAAATCTGATTGCAGAGCTTTGTTTTCAAACCAATAAACCCCAAACCCTGCACTAATGGCGGCAATCGCAGACAGTATGATAAGCGGTTGTAATAAACGAAGACGCAGTGAGCGAAATGTGGTCTTCTTAACGGCGAGGCCCAATTTATTTTATCGCCACATCAGTGAAGCATTCAACGCCACATACGGGGTTGTTTATCACCCCAATGGAGATTAAAGCGGTATGGGTCGAATGTAAAAGCTCAAGTAATTTTCCTTCCTGTAAATACATGGCCTGTTCTTGATGGTTAATGATTTTTAAGCCACTAAGTGCATCGGAAAATTCAGCGGAGGTTAAACCTTCACGCTTGGCCATGCGCGCAATAGCATCGTCTTCATTGGTATTTTGGTATTGTATTGCGCGCTCAAACGCGCGCGATTTTTGCTAAATCATCTTTTCGTTCATTGACGATTGTGCGACGAGTGAAAATAATATCGATAATATCACCCGGAGTTTGGCTGGTATCAAAGAGACGGATAATATCTGGATTCGCCAATGCTTTGGTGGCAAAGGGAGGGTAGGTTTGTGCGGCATCAATGTCGCCAGCTAAGAGTGCTTTAATGTTGTTCGGTTGCGGCAGTGATACTAGGGTGACATCGTCAAAACCTAATTGTGCTGAAGCGAGTGCATTGGCCGCGGTAAGCACATCAACGGAGCCTGCTTCTAAACCTAATTTTTTACCCTTTAAATCAGCGACGCTGGTGATGCTTTTATGCGCTAATAACATGTCACCGCCATTGGAAAAGTCGGCCACTAAAAAAACAACAGGATTAATACCGGCTACTTCGCGGGTGCTATAAAATTCCATTAAGGTTCCGGCCATAATATCAATATGGCCTTTTTCAAAGGCTCGACGACCATCGGCTAAGGTTTGGAAGGGAATTAATTTTACTTCTACGCCTTCATCCTTGTAATAGCCCATTTGCTCGGCCAAAGTTAAGTATTCATAGCCAGGCCAAGCGTTAATACCAATACGCAGTGCGGGGGCTGAGTCTTTTGAGCAGGCGGATAAGAACAGGGTAAGGATTATGAATAAACAGAACTGATAAAAGGGGGTAGAGCGCATGTGATTATCTTCCTTGAATTGAGGCTCGGCTAATCATTAAAGGGTAGTAAAGGAATATCTTGCCGTCTAGCCAAGTTCATCGCGTTATTTCGTTGAATTAAAAACTGTCTTGTTGCGCCCCATATTTTTTGCCTGATAGAGTGCCGTATCCGCATCGGTAAGTAATTGAGTACTATTACGTTCATCTGCTGGCGGTGAGTAGAGTGTTACACCACAGCTTATAGTTACGTTTATTACTGCCTGCTCATGTTTGAAAGGCTTGTCTGCGATGGCTCGACGAACTCTTTCGAATAATGCTTGCACGTGGTTTTCTTCGCTGTTAAGAATAATTAAAAACTCTTCTCCTCCATAGCGCCCACATAGGTCATAAGGTCTAAGGCTGGCATTGAAGCGCTGAGCAATTTCTTTAAGCACTGCATCGCCGACAAGGTGACCATGAGTATCATTAATCTTTTTAAAATGATCGATATCGCACATGCAAATGTACAGAGGTTGCAAGTTGCGTTTACTGCGCTCTATTTCAAGTTCAATCGCATTCATGACAGCTCTGCGGTTCATAAGCCCTGTCAGCTCATCATAATTTGCTTGAAAAGCCATCGCCTCTTTTGCCCGATTTAGTTCGTCTTGTAAATCCAACATACGCCTGCCAACTTGTAATCTAGCTTGCAGTTCGGCATTCTCGAAAGGTTTGGATATGTAATCATTAGCGCCACCTTTAAGTCCGGTCACAATGTCGTCAGTATCACTACGGCCGGTTAATAAAATGATGTAAGGCGGATTGCTAGTCTCTTCCTCGCGAATATATTTACACAAGGCTAGGCCATTAAACTTAGGCATTTCCCAATCGAGTAATAATAAACGTGGCGGGTTTTCAGCTTGTAATATGTCTAATGCTTGCGCACCATCTTCTACTGCAAAGGGTTCATAGCCCCACTCACTGACCACTGCGGTTAAGATCATTAGGGAAGTTGCATCGTCTTCGGCGATTAATATTTTCATAGTATTTCAGCCATTGCAGCTTTGAGTAATATGAACTGGTTTTCGATTGTGGGGAGAATTTTATCCAGTGTTCCCTGTTCTTCGGCGTTACAGGCATCTTCTATCGAAAGAGCTAAACTACTGAGTGCTATACCACTGACGTTGGCCGATGCGCCTTTAATTTTGTGGGCTTGTGCTGCGCTGGTAACAAAGTCTTTAGCTTCAATCGCTTTTATTAATAATCGAATTTGTAATTCCATATCAGAGGTGAAAGTTTCAATGACCCTGTGAATAAGGTTTTTATTATTCATCAAGCGATTCTTCATCGCGAGATCATCAAAAATTATTGTGCTGTTATGCACAGTAGACTCTTCTGCTTGCTCTATGATGACCTCTGTTTCTATTTCATTATTAGCCTTGTCTGGGACGTTTTTAGGTAGCCAGTTCTGTAATGCTTGCAGAATTTTACTCGACTCTACAGGCTTGGAGATGAAATCGTTCATGCCGGCGTCGATGCATTTTTCTCGATCTCCTTGCATAGCATTGGCTGTCATGGCAACGATTGGAATGGTGCTATCGAGGACTTTTGAATGAATGTCACGAATCTGTTTAGTCGCTTCATAGCCGTCTAATATCGGCATCTGACAATCCATAAATACAAGGTCATAAGGTAAAGTTTCGAGTGCTTTTATTGCTTCTTCACCGTTTGCGGTAATGTCCGGCTGAATACCAAATTCTTCCAATATGTATTGAGCGACAAGCTGATTCGTTACATTGTCTTCAACGACTAAGATACGAGCATTAAACTGCACGTGTTGATGAGCATTATATGAGGTAATGACGGGTTGGTTAGGGCTTGAAATTCCTGAAACTCTCAATAAAGTATTGTATAAAGCCGATTGATCAAGCGGTTTGTTTAGGTAGCCAGTAAATCCTGCGAGACTGAATTTTTCTGCATCGCTGCGGCTGCCTTGAGAGGTGAGCATAATCAAATGTGTGCAGGCTAAAATGGGATCTTCTTTAATCAATGCACCTAGCTGAAATCCATCCATTTCAGGCATTTGCATGTCGACGATGGCGATGTCATAAGGTTGCCCTTCTTTCGCTGCGGCTGATAACAGATTAAGTGCTGCGGCAGCACTTTCAACTGAAATATGTTCCACCTGCCAATTTGTTAGTAGCTGATCAAGTAGTATTCGATTGGTTAAATTATCATCGACTACGAGAATTTTCTGTCCGTGTAAGTCGAGGGCAGGAGGTGGGGTTGGCTTGCATGGCGTATTGGCAAGATCAAGCGTAAACCAAAAGGTAGAACCTTTTCCTTCGGCACTCTTTACCCCTATTTCACCGCCCATGAGTTCAACTAACTGCTTGCTAATGGCCAGACCTAATCCTGTGCCGCCATACTTTCGGGTCGTCGATCCATCAGCTTGATTGAAACGTTCAAACAGTGTTTGTTGCTCATCGTTACTTAAGCCAATACCAGTATCAATTACTTCGAACAGTAATTGGGAACGTAATGGAGTTTGTTTTAGAACATGGTAATGCACCGCGACTTCACCTTCATTGGTAAATTTAATCGCATTGCCAACGAGATTGTTAAGGATTTGACGAATGCGCCCAGGATCAGCATTAAACCATTGCTGTGGCAGCGGTTCTGCCGGGCAAATAAGCTCCATTCCTTTTTCATGAGCTCGAAAAGCAATGGTGCGGCCAAAGTCATTCATTACTTGGCTCATATCAAACTCGAGAATTTCCATTTCTAGCATGCCTGCTTCGACTTTGGAGAAATCGAGTATGTCGTTAATAATGGATAATAGAGATTCCGCGCTATTTTTTACGGTTTTAGCGAAGGTATGTTGAGTCTCGTTTAAGGACGTACCCAATAATAAATTAGTCATGCCGATCACCCCATTCATTGGCGTTCGAATTTCATGGCTCATGTTGGCTAAAAACTCGCTCTTCGCAAGACTTCCTGCTTCAGCCGATTCTTTGGCTTCTTTTAGAGATAGCTCAATTTTCTTGGTTTTGGTGATGTCTGTTCGTATCGCGATATAGCGACTCGATGCCTTATCGTCGCCAAAAAAGGGTACGATAGTGGTTTCAACCCAATACTCACGACCATCTTTGGCTCTATTGCATATTTCGCCGTGGAACACATGGCCACTAGAAATTGTGCGAAACATGTTGACCCAAAACGATTTTTTTTGTTTTCCAGAATTGAGAATACGGTGATTTTGGCCTATTAATTCGTCTTCTGAATAACCACTGATTGCACAGAAGCGTTCATTCACAAATGTAATGCTGCCTTTAAGGTCGGTTATGGCAACAATAGAATGTTGGTCTAAAGCGAATTGCTGTTCACTCAGTTCTTTTAAAGCACGATTCGTCTCACTTTCACGCTTTTTTAATAATAGGTCGCGGCTTTGCCTCATGACGATCATATGATTAAAGGATTCGGCTAATTGCCCAATCTCATTGTTTATGCCTAGCTCTACTCGCAGATCCATTTTTCCTTCTGCTACTAGCATGCTGGCTTCTGCTAAACGAATGATTGGGCGAGTAATGCGTTGGGCTAGAAAGACGGCTACTGCGGCGGCAATGAGGCTGGTTAGCAAGACGAGTGATAGGGTTGTTGTACCTAACCAATCGGCTTCTATTAACGCCTCTTCACGATCGATTTCACTAATCAGAGCCCAGCTGTTATCACCAGGAATTTCTAAAGTACGGTGTAACCCAAGAACCACTTTTTTATTGGGACCTAGATAGTCAAAAGCTGGCTGGCTTTCATTTTTTGGTGGCTTCAATGCTGTGCGATTTGATTGCCAAAGGTGTGATTGTTTAGTGTTGATCGATCTTATTAATACATCGTCGTATCGGTTGTTAATAGAGGAGCGTAAAAGGTTATCGGTACCTATTAGATAGTGTTTAAGGCTATTGGAGGTGTGACTAATATGGTCAAAATCATGGGTTTTCTGAAAGATACTGTCAAGGCTGAGTTGAATAGCAAAAATACCGACTATCATTCCTTTGGAATCTAATAAGGGAATCGTCATGAAACCTGTTAAGCGGTTGTTTGACGGCAGGTAATGTTCAATGTCAGAGAAGCTGGCGTGCCCTGACTTTAGGCTGTAGCGAGCACTTTTAGCGAAGAGTGTATCCGTCAGTGGTCCCGTGAACAGGTTGCTTCCTAAATCAGATCCTTCGCTCACACTGTAGAGAATATTGCCTTCAATATCGATTAAAAATAGATCGTGCATGTAATCGTAAATGGCCAGTGCCGCTGCTAAGTTTGCGTGTGCGCGCGCTACATTACTGGCCCAATCTGGGCTTTTAATATAGGCCGCGGGCTTTAAACCGCTATGGGTTAGGCCACTTTTAAGTGTCATTAAAAGATCGATATTTTTCTGATCTTTAGCTTGAGCTTTGAGATCCATGAGGCGGTGGGAGAACCAATTGTTGATGAAGGCAACATTGGTGGCAGCAGACTGCTCTAGTTTTTCGTGAACATTTAATACGAGGCGACTATGGGCCTGCTGATAGCTGACCCAAGAGACGAGTAGCATAGGCAGTAGCGCTAATAACATAAACCACAGTATTAGTGTGCGGCTAAGAGAGTAGCGTATGGTTGAGGTTGGTGTGTTATGTCCTTTAGGTGTGCTCTTGTCCATGCCTTTCTTTATCCATACGTTATCATTGAGACAATGCTCAGTTTGAAGCGTAGTAAAGGTATTGGATGGCGTCCATGCGGAGAGTTTTGTTAATTGGGTATGAGAGGGAAAGTAAAGCGACTGCCGATAATGAGTCGCTTCGTAATGTTTATCCTGCGCCGTACAGGCTATCTTGCATGTGTAAGCAAGCATAAGCCGTAATAAAAGCAGGCTCTTGAAATTGCTTCAATTTAGTCTGCTTATATTCCATCAAAATAGGGGTGTGCTTTAGCTGCTCTTTAATACGGCTGCCTGCGACTAGTTCAACATTAATGCCTTCCGTTAGCTGAATCGCTGCTTCTAGTTTGAAGCCGACTGCGCCGCCTGCGAACTTTCCCTTCATTGGGCGTTCACGAATCACAACCTTCTCAACCTTGTAGTCAGTGACTAGTTGTAGAATCTGACGCTGGAACCAGCGCATGTTGTCGGTATCTTGAGTATTGGTGATGGTGATTTTGCGTTGGCGGACTTCAGGAATGTCTAATAAACCCATGTTTTTAGACATGATGCAGAAGATGGCGTCATCGCCTTTCAATTCAACGGCACAAATGCGCATAAGGAAGGTTCCATTTAAAATGAGGTAAGGAATAAGATAAGAGTTAATAATTACACACATTATACTCTTTTTTACTTATCTCTGTATTGCTGTTTATCGGTGTCTCAAGCATGATGGCGGCTATTAATGTATACACCGTATTTTGATAGTAGTGATAGGTAATAGATAATTATGACAGGGTTAAAAAATCAGTTAGACGTAGTGGTTTTCGTTGTATTAGCCACAATTTTTCTGATCTGGCCAGAAATAGACCTGTGGATTAGCGGGCTTTTCTACAACCCGGAGCAGGGCTTTATTTATCGTAATAATGCCGTTGTACTATCAGTGTATGAATTATTTCGCCATGCGCCCAAGTTCTTATTACCTTTATTAATGATTATAACGGCCTTGAGTTTCGTCAAAGGCCGCTTTGGTTTAGGCACTGATCAACGTAAACCTTGGGTATTCCTGATTTTAGCCTTATTGATTGGCCCCGGCATCTTGGTACATTTGGTGGTGAAGGAAAACTGGGATCGCCCACGCCCGCGTTCGGTACAAGAATTTGGCGGACAAAAAGACTTCATACCTGCCTTTATCCCTGCGGCGATGATTGCCGATCAACCCGGTAATAATAAATCTTTTGTCAGTGGGCATGCGGCCATGGGTTTTTATCTGATGGTCTTAGCGTGGGTATTCCGCCGCCGCAGTTGGTTCTATGCGGGTTTGGCGATGGGCTCAGTGGTGAGCTTTGGTCGCTTACTGCAGGGCGGGCACTTTGCCAGTGACCTGATCTTTGCTGGCTACTTATGTTATTTCAGTTATCGCTTCTTATCGTACTGGATACTCGGTTATAGCCGAATCCTGCCTATTGTAGAGTCTGATGATGCCAAACCTTTGGGAGGCACAGCATGAGCAGTCCAATGGATTTTATAAACAAACCTGGTGACTTGATTGAAACTCAGCGTTTATTTCATGGCCGTGGTCACGGCTATCCGGGGTTGGAACATGTCAATATCGACTGGATTGCCCCAGCGATTATTATCACCTTGTACGCCGAGGTGGAGCGTGATTGGTTAGAAAGCCTTTGTGTAGAGTTAGCCGCTTTGTTTCCTGAGTGTGAAAACCTGCAGGTGCAATATCGTTGTCGTCCTCGCGCTCCGTTTGAGCAAATGCAAGGTGAGCTGATTGATGGTGAACCTTTGAGTAAGCTGGTGGCGGTAGAGCATGGCCTTAAGTATCACATCAGTTTGGGGCGTGCACAAAACACCGGTTTGTTTTTAGATATCGCCAATGGTCGCTCTTGGGTGAAAGATAATAGCCTAGGTAAAAATGTACTGAATCTATTTTCCTACACCTGTGGCTTCTCCGTAGCTGCGCTAGCGGGTGGCGCGCAGCGTATTGTGAATATTGATATGGCGAAGGGTGCTTTATCCACGGGGCGTGATAACCATCGCTTAAATGATCACGATATGACCAAGGTGATTTTTCAAGGTATCGATATTTTTAAGTCTTGGAGTCGTATCAAAAAATACGCCCCTTATGATTTGTTGATTTCTGATCCACCGAGTTTCCAAAAAGGCAGTGTCGATATACAGCGTGATTATCACAAAATAATCAGTCGTATTCCTCAGCTGGTAAAACCGGGTGGGATACTTATGTTATGCCTTAATTCTCCTAATTTAGACGACGATTTTTTAAAGCAGCAGGTAGTTGAGCATTGTCCTGATTGTAAAATGCTAGGCAAGATTGAAAATCCTGAGGTCTTTAAAGAAGCTCAGCAGGGCAAGGGATTAAAAGTTTATCTCTATCAATATTTATAGTGCGCCATCGAAATTTTCTGATGCTAAGTATAAAAGCTGAGATTGGCAGGGGAATGTCAGGATAAAAGCATGCTATATTTAATACATAATTTGTTAGCTTTATCATAGTTCAGTATATAGGCAGGATGCATGCAACGCGTAACGAAAGAAGAATATCCGCTAGATTCACTACAGCGTATTTTAAATGGTGTGACCTTCTTTAAAGAGCTTATTAGTCACGATGAGTCTCAGTTTGAAGTACTGATGAGTGTTGCTCAAATAGTGACAGCAGAGCCCAATGAAATCTTTATTAACAAAGGCGATTATACTAATAGCCTGTATTTTCTTCTGCGTGGCCAGTTATCGGTATTTGTGGAAGACGATGGCAAAGAAAATACCCTCAATCAAATTAATGCTGGTGAAGTCTTTGGTGTGATGTCTATGTTGCTCACCCAGCCGCGCTCCGCGTCGATTAAGGCTGATGGCCGCCCAGCTTTATTGGCAGGAATTGATTTTAAACACTTCAGCGATATCACTGATTTCAATTTATTCAGTTTAGAAACAAAGCTCACTTTTTATCGAATGGTTGCGAGTAATCTTCGCTGGACGCTAGAGCGCAATAAAATTGATAATCCTACGCACTCTTTAGTCTCTCGCTTGTATAAGGTCCCTCTTTTCACCGGGCAAAAAGGCGGTATGGAAGAACTCGAAGCGTTATTTAATCAAGCTCACTTATTGGCTGAGCTTGTGCGCGAATGGAATGAGTCATAAATCTGATTTATCTCATGAAAACCCTGCTAAATAATAGAATTATCCACTAGAGCTCAATTGCCAGCTTTGCTAAAGTATTAGCCTGTCTTACCACAGAATAATAATTATTCAGCTCTAGGAGATTTCTATGTCTTTAACCGACAATATGCCAGACAACAAAGGCTACTTCGGTGAATATGGTGGCCAGATTGTGCCACCAGAATTACAAACCATCATGAATGAAATTGACGGCGCTTATGAAGAAATTCGTCATACCAAAGAATTTCAACTAGAGCTGGCTGAGCTGTATGCAAAATATGTCGGTCGACCAAGCCCCATTTTTCACGCCAAGCGTTTAACAGAGCACGCGGGTGGCGCGCAGATTTATTTAAAGCGTGAAGATTTGAACCATACCGGTGCCCATAAAATTAACCATTGCCTAGGCGAAGCCTTATTGGCCAAGTACATGGGTAAAACCAAAGTTTTGGCTGAAACGGGGGCGGGTCAGCACGGCGTTGCATTGGCCAGTGCTTGTGCTTTGGTCGGTATTCCCTGTGAAATTCACATGGGTGAAATCGATATTGCTAAAGAACACCCTAATGTTGTAAAAATGAAAATATTAGGCTGTAAGCTTGTTCCTGTCAGCCGTGGCACCAAGACATTAAAAGACGCCGTTGATAGTGCTTTTGACGAGTATTTACTGGATCCGGTGAATTTCTTTTATGCCATCGGTTCTGTCGTCGGTCCACACCCCTTTCCAAAAATGGTGCGTGATTTTCAAAGTATTATTGGCACTGAAGCCCGCCAACAGTTCCAGCAGCAAACCGGTAGTTTACCGAATAAAATAATGGCCTGTGTTGGAGGTGGTTCTAATGCGATGGGTATATTTACTGCGTTTTTAGATGATACAGAAGTCGAGCTTATCGGTATCGAACCTGCCGGTAAGGGGCTAGATACGCCTTTTCATGCGGCAACTATGTCGCTAGGTACAAAAGGCGCTATTCATGGTTTCGAATGTTTAACACTGCAAGATGATCAAGGTGAGCCATTGCCCGTTTATTCTATTGCGTCGGGTTTAGATTATCCGGGTGTTGGCCCACAGCATTGTCATTTAAAAGATATTGCGCGGGTGCGCTACGAAGCCATTGATGATAATGAGTGTTTAGATGCTTTTATGGTGCTTTCACGTAAAGAAGGGATCATTCCTGCGCTAGAGAGTGCTCATGCGGTGGCGTATGCAATGAAGTATGCAAGAACGCTATCAGCAGATCAAACTATATTGGTTAACTTGTCGGGGCGAGGGGATAAGGACGCTGATTTCGTGGCCGATAAATTAGGCTTGTGAAAATAGAGAGGCTGAATCTTTAGAAATAAAAAAAGGAGTAATTGATACTCCTTTTTTTATGCTTGATCGTTAACAGTATTATTTAAGTTTTACTTGATAAAATATATTAAAACTAGGAACGGTACTCGGTGAGACGCTGGTATCTTTTGGTAGCATGCTGCCTTTTAACGTCAATGAGAAATTAGTGATTTTGTTATCATAACCGTCAATGTCAGGTACGGGGGTGTAATTAAAACTAATACCGTCATCAATAGAAAAACTGAGTGAACCGTAGCTTAAACCACTGCTTGCAGTGCCAGTACTATCGATGAATGCAATCGGACTGTTGCTCGGGGTTCCTAGGGGGAGGTCATTAACAAACAGTCTTAAATTGTCGGAGATTGTTTGAGATATTACTACGCTATCAGGGCTACTACTGATTACAGATTGGTTTTCTCCGGTCAGTTTGTAGTGCAATACCGCACCAGGAATCGCTTTGTCGTTCGTGCCCGGGATGGCTGTATTATCTTGCATCTCAATGGCCATCGTTAGCTGAATGTCTGCATTGCCTTGGCAGTGAAAGAAGGCACTGGCTGGAATTATTTCTATATTTTTACCGGGTTCTCTCCAGTAAGCATGAAATGAATCTTGACCGGTCTTTTCTTGGTGTAGATAAGTTATTCTATGTTGGCCTTTTGCTAGGCCGACAGAACCTTCATTATTAGCTTTATTGTTTTTGCCATGACCCTGGTACCAGGCACTGATGATGTTACCATTAATTTGTAACTCGATAGCATCGTCACCATCAACAGCAAATTCATAAAAACCATCTTTAGCAATATTGATATTGGCTTCTAATATACTAAAATAATATTCGCCATTGGTTAATACAAATGGATTTCCGGTATTATTAATTTGGCTAAGGATTGTTTGTCCATAAAGATTACTGTAAATAGCACGATCAGTTTGCCACTGCTTAAATTCTTCCTTGTTATAAACAAAGCCATTAGTACCACTACTGTCATAGCTTTGGGTATCATAAATACGAGTGAATACACCAGGACTGGAGCAGTTAGTTGCTAAGGCTGGATCTAGTGGTGATATATTGAGTGTCTTTGAAATAGTGTTATCACTAGTTTTGGTCTCAAACTGGCGAGGATAAAGTACTGCTGTAAACGTTGCATTCGTAGTACTTTTATCAGTCGCTTGGATATTAAGCGTGATAGGTGTGGAGTTTTCTGCGTTAGCGAGGGCACTACTATAAAAACAGTCAACTTTGCTCTCAGAGGTTGTACTGGATATTAAACTACAACGCCAATTGGTGCCTTCACTATTCAAAAACTCTATGCCTTGAGTCAGCGTAATAGCTAAGCGAGTATCGGGTATGCTGTCGATATGGGGCTTATTGTTACCTACAGGTTTATTTCTAATTGCCAGTATTACTTGGCGCGGTGATTCAAAAACCCACATTTCTGGAAATTTAGTACCGTTATTCCTAATCCTTAAATCGATTCCACAAGCATCATGGTTCGAAAATGTAATCGTCGGTTCTTCAACAGGGCAAGATCTAGAATTGATTGTTATTGAGTCTGTCGAAAAAGTTTCCCAGCCTAAAGCGTACTCTGGAGGTTGAGTCGGGCGTTTAAATTGCACGGTAATGCCGCCATCGTCTCCGTCTTCAAAGCCCAAGATTTCTAGCTTATGATAGCCTTGTGTTAAATTAATTGAGCCTCGTAATATATCTCTGTCATTATTGAAATAGTTCCCTTCCCCCCAGTTTTCTGCCCACCATAAGTTGTCTCCCCACTGTTCCTCTATAGGGGTGTTATTAACATATAAACCGCCGCCATGGCCAAAATCGGCACCGTAGCGGAATTGCCACTCACCTGAAACGTCGGCGTAAAAGTAGCTTTCAGAAAAGGCAGCGAAGTCGCGATACGCAGTTCTTTTAGATGTAGTGCTGCCTCTTTTATATTGAGACCGGTTAGTTATATCTTTAAAAACGTCGATATAGGAGCAGCCATACTCAATGTTTTGATCATTCGAAGAGTTAAAGTAGGATCGTGCTTGAGCTAAGCTATTAGGATTCTCTGTAGAGTGGCGTGTATGAAATTTAATGCCTGGTTTATCAAAGGTAAGTGGGGCACTTGCTTGAGTAGCCACGTAGTCATTACCGTAAAATAAGAAGAGACGAAGATTTGAAGTGATTTGGGGCGTTTTAACCCAAATAGTGGCCTCTTTGGCTGAGGCATTCCAGCTTTCAATCCAAAAACTTAATGTGCTTGTAGGCTCTGCGCCAGAGAAATCATCTTGATCGGAAATGCGCAAGTCACTACCATCTTGGCTCCAAGTATAACCGGAGTTTAAATTCCTACTTTTAATGACTATTTTAACTTGGTAGTCCGCAGGCGTTTTACCTTTAATATCTAACTGAGTACGAAAAGGCCATTCGCAGGACTCTCGTGCAAAAGTTGGTAAGCTGATCATTAATGCTATAAATAGAAGGAGGCTGCGGCGTAACATAGATAGTGCTCATGCAGATGTAAATAAATTGTATCTTAAACAATAATTCCTTATCTTTCCGTAAAAGATTGTAACATTTAGAATGCAAATTAATCGTGGCTCACTTTCCCTCGCATTGATTTAGTTTTGCTGTGTTTGGTTTTCTTATCCATGCGTTTGTTCTGAGAAGAGCGACTAGGTTTTGTTGGTCGACGCGTTTTTTGCGTAATCGTTGCCGATTTAATCAACGCGACTAAACGATCCAAAGCGGCTTGTCGGTTTAGTTCTTGGCTGCGATGCTCTTGCGATTTAATAATGATCAGGCCGTCTTTAGTAATGCGGTGATCACTTAGGGCTAATAATCGCTCTTTGTAAAATTCGGGTAGCGTCGACGCTTTAATATCAAAACGTAAATGAATAGCGCTGGATACCTTGTTCACATTTTGGCCACCAGCCCCTTGCGAACGCATGGCAGTCAGTTCCAGTTGATCACTTGGAATAGAAACAGAGTGTGAGATAAAAAGCACGATACAAGAATCCAAAAAGTTAATAAGCCATTGTACCGCATGTGACCTCTAACCCACAGTCACGAGTTTCTGAAGCAAGCTCTGAAATTAGCCTATCAAGTGAAATTGGCTTTTCATGCCGAGGTCACGGGTAGGAATGATGGCTTGATAGGTATCTGAGTTATACCAAGCGCGTGCCTTGTCGTGATCAGGGAATTGAATGATGACCTTGGTACCGATCAGCCTGACCATCACTTGGGGTGAGTAGTGAGATAGGGCCTTTAACCACAAATTCGCCACCATGGTCAGCAATCGTCGCAGCAGCGCCATATTTTTGCATCTTTTCAGCATTGATTGGGGTTAGGTCGACAGCGATATAAGCAGCCATGGTATTTCCTCGTATTTAGCTTGTATTTAGCTTGTATTTAGCTTGTATTTAACGAGTCTTGATTGACTTAACCTCAGCAAAGCCAAAGACAATAATCTGGACAAAATCCAATAAATGAATTCATTGCTCATTAAGGTGAACGCGATAGGCACCATGACCGAGATTTGGTGTGCGAGTGCTAACTACATCCAGAAAAATGGCCCAGTGAATAGCGTGTAAGACTTAACTCAGCAGCGTTGGATAGCGACCCATTGGCAAAAGAATAAGCAAAAATTGAAGGACTCTCAGGGGGCAGAGACGATTGTTAATTTAAACAGTTTTTCTCAAGTCAATACACTGCCTTGTGCGATTGAACTCGCCAAGCAAGACTTAGGCATAGTGCGGGCTGGCCATTTTATTTTATGCATTCATTCCAGACGGAGAAGCCTCAATACGTGACGCGTTTTTATCAGTTAATATCGCATTACTTTACTAAAGCTCAGCTCTGAGCTTTAGTATGAACGGTAACGGTAATATCAGCGTCTTTCTTGCAGTATTTTATTCTGTGTTTGGTGATCGACCTTAATAAAATACTCTTTCAAATAATCAATCAATAAACGCAATTTCTTCGAAGCGGCGCTGCCAGGCGGGAATACACCGTAGATATCGATGTCTTTTAATTGATAGTCATCTAATACCGACTCTAGCGTGCCTGCTTGAATTTTAGGCCAAGCATCATAAACAGGGATTCGTCCCAAGCCATGGCCACCTTCTAGAAAAGCCGTACGTGCGGCTGCGTTATTGGTGCTGATATTGCCTTTAACCGCGACACTATAAGATCGGCTGCCTTTTTTCAGTTCAATCGCCCCCGATGTCAGCTTATAAATTACCCAATCGTGTTGTTCTAAGTCTGTTGGGTCGATAGGGCGGCCTCGTCTTTTGAAATAGTCAGGCGAGCCGCATAAGCAGGTTTGTAAGGTCGATAACTTACTAGCCTGCAAGCCAGAATCAGGAAGCGGTGCCCCACGAATGGCGAGGTCGATGCCTTCTTGAATGATGTTAACGACTTCATCAGTCAGCATTACATCGAGTTCAATTTTGGGATAAAGGCGTCGAAAGTCATTCAAAGCGGGAACAACCATCTGCAGGCCAACATTAACCGGGCATGTAATCTTTAATAAACCTTCAGGTTCATTTTTAAGATTATCTATCTGTTGATTAGCCGTTGCGGCTTGCTCGGCGATGATTCGGCAAGATTGATAATACTCAGCTCCGGCTTCTGTTAAGGCGATTGAACGAGTCGAGCGATTCAGTAATTTTACCCCGAGCTGAGTCTCAAGCTTTTTAATGTGATAACTCACCACCGCGCGGGACAAGCCGATGTGCTTAGCGGCCGCAGTGAGATTGCCTTGCTCAACTACTTGCGCAAAGACCACCATACTTTTTAGCTGCTCAAAAGATACGTTCATCAATATTCTCGTTCAATATATGAAATTCTTGTTTTATTGTATCAATTACTTGACCAAAGAAGTCTATTTTCTCCATATTGTTAGATTTGATGATGATGCCTATACTGATTCCACAGTCGATTAAGACTACTTTTATTAACACCCGGTTGCAGCTAACCCTCGTTGGATTAAACAAGAGATAAAGACAATGACTACATCAACAGATAAGAACGTACTAATGGTTTTGACTTCACATGCTGAGTTAGGCAATACGGGTGAGAAGACAGGCTTTTGGGTTGAAGAATTCGCGGCTCCTTATTACGCGTTCATCGAAGCGGGTATAAACGTGAGCTTGGCTTCACCTGCAGGTGGCCAGCCGCCAATCGATCCAAAAAGTGAATTAGAAGATTTTCAAACGGCTTCCACTAAGCGTTATGACGCCGATAGCGAAGTACAAGCTTTGATGGCGAATACAGCAGTTTTGGCCGAAGTGAACGCGACTGATTATGATGCTGTGTTTTACCCAGGCGGTCACGGTCCATTATGGGATCTAACCGACAATACGGATTCAATTTCTTTAATTGAAAGTTTCTTAGCGGCAAATAAGCCAGTGGCTGCGGTATGTCATGCAACGGCTGCCTTTTTGAATGTTAAAGATGCTGCCGGTGAATATGTTGTTAAAGGGAAAGGCGTAACAGGTTTTACTAATAGCGAAGAAGAAGCGGTTCAGCTAACTGAAATTGTTCCTTTCTTATTGGAAGATGAATTGATTAAGCGCGGTGGCGATTATCAGAAGGTGGCTGACTGGAATGCGTTTGCTATTCAAGATGGCTTATTAATCAGTGGTCAAAACCCACAGAGTTCAGAGCTAGCAGCAGAAAAATTGTTAGCGCACATCGCTGGCTAGTTTTTAAGTTTTTATATTTGACCTTCATTTTAAAATATTCGAGATACACATGAAAAATTTCAGTTTTCAAAATACAACTCAAATTCATTTTGGCGAAGGTCAAATAAAATCGTTAAGTAAGCAAATTCCTCGTGATGCAAAAGTATTGATTACTTACGGTGGCGGCTCTATTAAAAGCAATGGCGTTTACGACCAAGTTGTAGCGGCATTGAGCGAGCATACTTACTTCGAATTCTCAGGCATCGAACCTAACCCAACGTATGATACCTTGATGAAAGCGCAAGATATTATTAAAGAAAATAATATCGACTTTATTCTAGCGGTCGGTGGAGGTTCGGTTGTTGATGGCTCTAAATTTATAGCCGCTGCCGCGTTATATGAAGGCGATGATGCTTGGGATATCGTCAGCAAGCAAGTCCGTATTAAAGCCGCGTTACCGCTTGCCTGCGTATTAACTTTGCCTGCTACAGGTTCTGAATCAAATACCGGTGCAGTAGTCACGCGTAATGGGCATAAACTTCCGTTTGCGAGCCCTTTGGTTCGTCCTTTGTTTGCAGTGCTTGATCCCGCCGTCACGTTATCGTTATCTGATCGTCAAATCAGTAACGGCGTCGTTGATGCATTTGTTCATACCATGGAACAGTACCTAACCTACAGCGTAAACGCTAAGGTACAAGATCGCTTTGCTGAAGGCCTATTACTGACCTTGATCGAAGAAGGACCAAAAGCATTAGCCGTAGAGACGACCAATGATTTAGAAATTCGTGGCAATATTATGTGGGCCGCGACCATGGCACTCAATGGCTTGATCGGTGCGGGTGTTCCTCAAGATTGGGCAACACACATGATTGGCCATGAACTAACTGGTGGTCATGGTATTGATCACGCGAGAACGTTATCGATTGTTTTACCCGCCGTCATGAAAGTATGTCGCGATGCTAAGCGTGAAAAGTTGTTGCAGTATGCTGAGCGTGTTTGGAATATTACTGACGGTGATGAAGAGACACGCATCAATCGCGCGATCGAATTAACCGAACAGTTTTTTGAACTAATGGAAGTTCCTACGCGTTTATCACAGGTTGATTTGGGCGAAGCAGATATCGATGGCTTAATCGAAAAATTAACGCAACACGGTATGGTTACGTTAGGCGAACATGATGCGATTACGCCTGAAGTAAGCCGTCAAATATTAATGACAGCGCTTTAAAATTTTATAAGGAAATATTATGTTAACAGTACATCATTTAAATCAGTCTCGTTCTAAGCGTGTTTTGTGGCTATTAGAAGAACTTGAAATGCCTTATCAGCGTATCGATCACCAGCGTGATGCACAAACGCAGTTAGCACCGCCCAGCTTGAAAGCGGTTCATCCGTTAAGCAAAGCGCCGGTGATTGTTGATGTCAGCTCTGATGGCAGCTCTAATAGTGAGATGACCTTGTGTGAATCCAGTACAATCATGGAATACATTTTAGACAAAGACCGCTTAGCATCAGGAAGCGAAAGTAGACTGCGCCCAGCAGCTGGCACGGAGGAATATTATCAGTATCTAGAGTGGTCGCACTTTGCAGAAGGCTCTTTAGCATTACCGGTGATGTGTCAGTTATTCATGGGCATGGAACCCCGTAGTGGCGACCAACCCATGGATGGTTATATCGCCAAAGAAGTTGCACTTGATTTCACTTACATAGAGTCAGTTTTGGAGCAGCGTGAGTATTTTGCCGGTACTGAATTCAGCGCCGCTGATATTATGATGACGAGCATGTTAGAAATTGCAGGCAGTATTGGTTTGCTAAAAAATCAAGAGAAAACGTTGGTGTACTTAGCAAAAGTGCAACAACGTCCGGCTTATCTGAAAGCGGCTAGCTTTGGTTAATACAATATAATTTGTGCCCTAGTGAAACTTAAAACAAACTACAAGTTTAGCTTGGGGCACAACTAACTATAGGCCTCAAGGCCAATTATTAGTTTAAATAATCTCGTTCTGAGGTTATTTAAAGAATAGTCTATTCTGCATTATGCTGTACCCATCCTGCCAAAAACTTTTGTCGTAGAAGTTAACTGCTAGACTCAACACAAGTGAGGGTTTTTAATCGTCTGGAGGGTATATGTTTTCCAAATTTATAAACATGAGTATGACTAAAAAACTGATATTAGTCTTGGTATTAACCGGTTTAATCCCTACTTTAATTGTGGTCATGATCGCCAGTTTTGAAGGGGCATCGCTATTAAAAAAAGAAGCCCTTAATAACCTAGTTGCAGTAAGAGAGGGGCGTAAAAACGGTATTGAACGTTATTTAAATCGAATTAATGATCAAATTACCATTATGGCGGGACAGCAGAATACAATTTCCGCCATGAAGGACTTTAATCGTGATTTTAAGCAATACGCTCGTCAAGCATCAGGAAAAACCCTAAAATCAGCTAGCCCTACATTGGAAAAATATTATCGAGAAGAATTTTCCAAAGAATTTCAACTTCAAAATAAAACAACCGCTAATGTAGAATCCATTCTTAGTTCATTGGGACCCACTACGCTTTCTTTACAACATGATTATATCAGTCAAAATCCACATCCTTTGGGTTCAAAAGATGTGTTAGAAAAAGTGCTAGGGTCATCCTCCTACCATAAAACTCACGCTAACTATCATTCAGAAATTAGAACGTTTTTACATAAATTCTCGTACTACGATATTTTTCTAGTAGACATTCAATCTGGCGATATTGTTTACAGTGTATTCAAAGAGCTAGATTTTGCCACGTCATTAAAAAGTGGACCTTACGCTAATACCAATTTTTCAAGAGTATTTCATAAAGCGGCCTCCGAGCTTAATAAAGGTGAAACGGTATTAAGCGATTACGAACTTTACTATCCATCTTATCAAGCGCCTGCCAGTTTTATTGCCAGCCCTATCTATGATGGTGATATAAAAGTCGGTGTATTGGTTTTTCAAATGCCGATAGCTGAAATCAACTTAATCATGTCTGAGCGTTCTGGTATGGGTGAAACGGGAGAAACTTACCTAGTCGGAGCAGATGGATTAATGCGCTCAGATTCCTATTTAGATCCTATCAATCACTCTGTGGTGGCATCATTTAGATATCCTGATAAAGGCACTGTGAAAACGACTGCTACAGAAAATGCAATGGCAGGTGAGACCGGTGAAAAAACAGTAGTAGATTATAACGGTAACTCTGTACTTAGTGCCTACACGCCAATAAATATATTAGGACTGAAGTGGATGTTGCTAGCTGAAATCGATGTTGAAGAAGCGTTGGCGCCGGTAAAGTCACTAGTCGGATATATGATAATAGTTGTGGTTTTAGGTGCTATTGCTATTACTATTTTTGCCGTATTGTTTGGACGATTTTTAGCGCTTCCGATTAAGGAACTATCAAGAACACTGAAGAAAATAACCAGTACGGGGGATTTTTCTTTGCGAATAGATAATAGTAATAAAGATGAGGTGGGTGAGACCGCAGGTGATATTAATGATTTATTAGCCTCTCTTGGAAGTTGCTTTGGAGAAGCAAAAAATGTGTTAGCAGGAGTCTCTAATAAAGACTTTAGCCGACGCCTAGAGCAGCAATATCAGGGAGATATGGAAAATTTATCCAATGGTATGAATCAAACTGTAATACAACTTGAAAAAATGCAAGCTGAGCAAAAAATACAATCTGAAAATGTCGAGAGAAGTGCGCAAGAATCTGAACGTTTAATGAAAGTCGCACAAGAAGAATCGATTGTCTATGGGCGAATTAAACAAGCACTGGATGCATGTTCTACTAATATCATAATTGCCAATGCCGGTAATAATATTATTTATATGAATGAATCTGTCATCAATATGATGAACGATGCCGAGTCGGATATTAAAAGAGATCTGCAGAACTTTTCAGTCGATGAATTAATGGGCAGTAATATTGATGTCTTTCATGAAAATACACATCATCAGCGCCCTATGCTTCTGACATTAACAGAGACTTATAAAACAGAAATTATGGTGGGTGGGCGAACATTTACTCTGATTGCTAATCCCATTAAGGATCCAAAAAATCAGCGTATTGGTACCGTGGTCGAGTGGGCAGACATCACTGAACAGCTGAAATATCAACAGATTGAGCAGCAAACTGCAAATTCTAATTTACGTATAAAGCAAGCGCTGGATGCCTGCTCTACGAATGTCATGATAGCGAATGATAGCCATAACATTATTTACATGAATGAAGCGGTAATAGGCATGATGAGCAATGCTGAATCCGATATCAAAAAAGATCTTCCTCAGTTTTCAGTGAATACATTAATGGATAGTAACATTGATGTATTTCATAAAAAAAATCAGGACTCTATGAATGGAGTACTAGAACAGACCGGTAAAACGGAAGCTAAGGTGGGTGGGCGAACATTCACCTTGATTGAAAATTCAATTATGGGTCAAGGAAATGATTTTATAGGCACGGTAGTCGAGTGGGAAGACATTACCCAGCAGCTAAAAGATAAAGAGGTAGAGCAGCGCTTAGAGGCTGAAAGGCAGGATCTTGAACAAGCGCTAGAAATGGCTAATGCGAATGTGCGCATAAAACAAGCGCTTGATGCCTGTACAACGAATGTGATGATTGGGGACGAAAATAACGAAATTATTTATATGAACGCATCGGTAGAAGCGATGATGAAAAGTGTAGAAAGTGACTTGAAAACAGAGCTTCCTAACTTTGATGCTAATAATATTATTGGTAAAAATATAGATATTTATCATAAAAATCCTAGCCATCAGAAAGGTTTACTCGAAAAACTAAAAAATACATATAAAACAGAAATCTCCATCGGCGGTCGGACTTTTAGCCTAATCGCAAATCCTATTCATGATCCAGAAGGGCAGCGCCTTGGAACGGTAGTTGAATGGGAAGATCGCACTCAAGAAGTGAGAGCAGAAAGTGAAGTGAATGCAATGATTGATGCGGCGAGCAAAGGTGATTACAGCACCCGTATGAATATTGAGGATAAAGAAGGTTTTTTTGCAAAAATGGCGCTTGGCTTGAACCAACTAGTAGAAACCACAGACATTGCAATTAACGACGTCGTGAAAGTATTAAGTGCATTATCTACGGGTGATTTAACGCAAAAAATAGAAGGTCAGTATGACGGTTTATTTGCGCGATTAAAGGACGATACTAACTTAACAGTAGACAAGCTAACAGAAGTGATTGGCGAAGTACTGACGGCATCGACCGTGGTATATTCCGGCGCAGATGAGCTCGCACAAGGGAATGCTGATTTGAGCCAGCGTACTGAAGAGCAAGCTTCGAACTTAGAAGAAACCGCTGCAAGTATGGAAGAAATGACCAGCAGTGTTAAGCAAAGTGAAGCGGGTGCAGCAGAAGCGACAAACCTAGCTTCTGAAGCTCAAAGCAAAGCAGATCAAGGGGGGCGAGTGGTCAGGCAAGCGGTTGATGCGATGGACGCTATTAATTCATCAAGCAAAAAAATCGCCGACATTATTGGTGTGATTGATGAAATTGCATTTCAGACTAACCTTTTAGCCCTCAACGCAGCCGTAGAAGCGGCCCGTGCAGGAGAGCAAGGAAAAGGTTTTGCTGTGGTGGCGGGAGAAGTTCGAAATCTCGCCCAGCGAAGTGCCGGGGCTGCCAAGGAAATTAAGAATTTAATTCGCGACAGCGTAGCAAAAGTAAAGGACGGTACCGAACTGGTTAACGAATCAGGTCGCACCTTGAAAGAAATTTTAGACGCGGTGAATAAAGTTAATGTGGTCGTGCGCACTATATCGGAGAGTGCGGCTGAGCAATCCATTGGCATTAGCCAAGTGAATGCAGCCATTTCTCAAATGGATAACATGACACAGCAAAATGCCGCATTAGTAGAAGAAGCCGCGGCTGCCAGTGAATCTATGGCAGGGCAAGCTAAGAAGATGCAAAGTGTATTGTCGTTTTTTAGCCGCTAATATTGGTATTGGCTAATGCTTGTTCGGCATAGGCCTCTACCATTTCAAATATAGGGCAGTCGTGCTGTCTAATTAAGGTATTTTAAGCAGGAAAAATGACTGCCTTAATGTCCTCAAATAACGTAAAATAGCGCCTTTACTATAGCTAAGTAACCTCTTGTAAAGGCATTTCCATGATTCGTCTCAGTAACATCAAATTACCCCTAGATCACGATGATCAAGCACTGGCGCAAACGGTTCTAACCACGTTAGAGATCACTTCCGATCAAATGAATAGCTTCAATATGTTCCGTCGTGGCTACGATGCGCGCAAAAAGAGCAATATATCCCTTATTTACACCCTTGATGTCGAAGTATCCACCGCTCTAGAAGCCGAATTGTTAATAAAATTCGCCGATGATCAGCTGATAAAACAAACCCCTGATCTCGCTTATCACTACGTTGCCCAAGCCCCAGCAGAGTTAACCGAACGTCCTATTATTGTAGGCTTTGGTCCTTGTGGTTTATTGGCTGGCTTAACCCTCGCGCAAATGGGCTACAACCCGATCATTCTCGATCGCGGCAAAGAAGTGCGCGAACGTACTAAAGATACCTTTGGCTTCTGGCGTCAAAAAATACTCAATACCGAATCCAACGTACAGTTTGGTGAAGGCGGCGCAGGGACTTTCTCCGACGGAAAGCTGTATAGCCAAGTCAAAGATCCAAAACAGTATGGCCGTAAAGTCTTAACTGAATTTGTGGCGTCGGGTGCGCCAGATGAAATCATGTACGTCAGTAAGCCTCATATCGGTACCTTTAAATTGGTATCCATGGTCGAAAAAATGCGTGCTGAAATTATTCGCTTAGGCGGCGAAATCCGTTTTAGCAGCCGCGTTGATGATATCGATATCGAAAAAACAGGCGAAGGTGATGAAGAGCGTCAGCACATTACCGGCTTAACCTTATCGACCGGTGAGAAGTTAAAATCCAATCACATCGCTTTTGCCATTGGCCACAGTGCGCGTGATACCTTCGAGATGTTATATAAGCAAGGTGTTTATATCGAAGCGAAACCTTTCTCAATTGGTTTCCGTATTGAGCATGAACAGTCCACCATCGATGCGGCACGCTTTGGTAAAAATGCAGGCAATGAAATTCTCGGCGCTGCCGATTATAAATTAGTTCACCATTGTAAAAATGGCCGTTCGGTTTATAGCTTCTGCATGTGCCCAGGCGGAACGGTAGTCGCCGCCACGTCGGAAGAGTTTTGCGTTGTGACCAATGGCATGAGCCAATACTCGCGTAACGAACGTAACGCCAACAGTGCGGTAGTAGTCGGTATTGATCCTAGTGATTATCCGGGTGGACCATTAGCCGGTATAGAATTGCAGCGCCAGTTGGAAAAAAGCGCGTATGTATTGGGTGGTTCAGATTATGACGCACCCGCACAGACCGTCGGTGATTTCTTAAAAGGCATCGATTCCAGCAAAAAAGACTTGGACAGCTTAGGCAGTGTGAAGCCGTCGTTTAAGCCGGGTATAAAGTTAGTGGATCTTGCTAAAGCCTTGCCTGATTTTGCTGTAGACGCTATTCGTGAAGCGATTCCTGCGTTTAACCGCAAGATTAAAGGTTTTGCTAAAGACGATGCACTATTAACCGGCGTTGAGACACGTACTTCCGCACCGATTAGTATTAAACGCGATGATAAGTTTGAGAGTATTAATACTCAAGGGCTGTACCCAGCGGGTGAAGGCGCTGGCTATGCAGGGGGTATTATGTCGGCGGCAATCGATGGTATTAAAATCGCAGAAGCGATGGCACTTAGCATGAATGCTACTATTGAAAACAAATAGACTCAATATATTAAACGTTAGAAGGAACTTAGTATGAAATTATTCGGTAGCTATACGTCACCTTTCGTTCGTCATTGTCGTATTGCTTTAATAGAAGGGCAGGCGCAGGGGACTTTGGATTGTGAGTTCATTGAAACGGACATCGTTAGCAGTGGTAAATTATCACCGACTAAAAAAGTACCTTTTTTAACCGATACTCTTAATAGTGAAGAAGTAGAGCTTACTGATTCGGCGAGTATCGTGATGTATTTACGTGAGCAGTCAGGTCAAACTTTTTTTAAAAGCGCTAATGACTTTAACTTGTTCTGTAACGTGAATACGGTGCTAGACGCTGCGGTTAATTTATTCTTTTTAGAATTGAAAGATAATATTTTACCTACAGAAGGCAGTTACCTTGAACGTCACCGCGAACGAGTATTAAGTGGTTTGCAATACTTTAATGAGCAAGAGTATTCTGCAAAAGCGCCGTTTACCGATGGTGAGCTACGTTTAGCGTGTTTCTTAGATTGGGGTTTGTTCCGTAAGCGAATCAATATTGATGGCTTAGACAATCTACAAACTCTATTGAACGCAGCTCGTAGTTACGATGTTTTTGCTCAAACGGCTCCGCCAGTGGGTGCTTAGTTTAATCGTCTTATTAGAAAACTTGATATAAGTCAGCTTTAAATTAACCCTTAATATAGGCGTTGTTATTTATTGATGTAGGTCAAAATAGTTAGTCAGAATACGCCCGATAATGTGTGCATATTGTTATTACACACTTAAGGAAGTTCTTATGAAACTGGTATCTACATTATTAGCAACGAGTATCGCTGTATTAGGATCATCACAAGTGATGGCTTATGAAGCTGGCGACATCATGGTGAAAGCTGGTGTTATCCACGTAGCGCCAAAAGATGATTCCGGCTTTGGTGATGTTAAAGTTAAAAGCGATACTCAGATAGGCTTAACTGGAACGTATATGGTGACACCGCAAATCGGTATTGAGCTGCTAGCGGCAACACCTTTTAAGCATTCAATTGAAGTTGATGGCGATCGTATCGCGACAACTAAACAGCTTCCACCCACGCTTTCTGCTCAGTTCTATCCAATGGATAGTGCTTCTGCATGGCAGCCGTATGTCGGAGCTGGTTTGAATATGACATTATTCTTTGATGAAGCCGGTGCTGTTAAAGGCGATGCTGCGGGTCCATTAAGCGATAGCTTTGGTTTGTCAGTATCTGCGGGTCTTAACTACGATATCGATGATAAGTTGATGGCTAACGTAGGTGTTTGGTACATGGATATTGATACCGAGCTGAAAGCGGCTAATGAAACGGTTGAAATTGATCCGATCGTAGTCATGGCGGGTATTGGTTATAAATTTTAATCTCCGTTATAAAAAAGAAGCCTGCATTTGCAGGCTTTTTTTCGTTTAGATCTTAGGTAATAGAGTATCGAAGATATTCTAAAGTGATTATGCTATGGTTTTTAACTAATATTCATCAAGTACTGGCGTAATTATTGTGTCTCAAGAGTTTCATGACTTATCTGAAGAACTGTTAAATTCTGAAAATCAGTATTGGGGTAATCTCGGCTACTGGAAATCCCATAATGATTATTCTTCGGCTTGCAGCGCATTAGCAGACGAACTCGCGATAGCGGTTCAGCTAGATGATACGAGTCATGTTTTTGATGCAGGATTTGGCTGTGGTGATCAGCTATTACTTTGGCTGCAGAAATATAGGGTTAACTCTATTCAAGGGCTAAATTATTCAGAGTCGCAGACTAGGTTAGCGAAAAACAGGTTAGATGAATTCGGTTTCAGCGCAGCTGCAAAGCAAATAAGTTATGGCAGTGTTACTGACATGGATAAGAAAGTAACTCCCCCTTCAAGCGTTGGTATTAATAAAATACTGGCTTTAGATTGTGCTTATCACTTTCCGTCACGAATTCAATTCCTTACCTCTAGTCATCAAAAATTAAGTAAGTCAGGCCGTATAGGTCTCACTGACATACTTTTATCAGATAGCCCATCATCTTTACTGCAGCGTATTATTTTACGTACGATGCTCTTTCTTTCGCGAATCCCGAAAAAAAATATAGTGACCTTGAACACCTATAAAAATGAGTTGGCTGCTGTGGGCTTTGAGAATGTTAGTATTCGAGATATCAGTGATCAGGTTTTTACGCCTTTTAGTGATTGGCTGTATGAATTTAAAAAAGACGAAGGACGCTTGAGGTCAAGTTCCAAGCTCACTTGGCTGAAGTATGATGTTACTGCTAAATTTCTAAGCTGGGCTGACCGAAGTGATATTCTGCGATATGCGATTATTACGGCTGATAAACCAGATTAGGAAACTCTACTTCTTAAAAGGCTTGGATGACTGGAAGGGCATTATTAACAAACCCGCTAAATGCCTCGGCTGATCAGAATTATTATAATCCTTTAGGCCAATCTCAATGTTGTCATGGCCTAAGCTAGGTTGGTCTTGATAACTACCAAATACTCTATCCCATAAACTGATATTAAAGCCAAAGTTGCTATTAAACTCTTTGCGGTTTGTCGAGTGATGAACTCGGTGCATGTCGGGAGTAACAATCAGTTTTCGAATAATAGCATCAAGTCTAATAGGGATTTTTACATTGCTATGATTAAACAATGCTAATGCATTCAGTATTACCTCGAATGCAATAATACTGCTGGCGGATAAACCAAAAATGAAAACAATAATAAATTTAATCGCAATGGATAATAATATCTCGATAGGGTGAAAGCGTATCCCTGTCGTAACATCAATTTGTTGGTCGCTATGATGAACTTTATGGAAGCTCCATAGGAAAGGTATCAGGTGGAAAATTCTATGTTGCCAATAAATCACAAAATCAAATAATACTAGGCTAACAACAAAAATAGCAAGATGGCTGATGTGGCTGAAAATGCTCTGATTAAATAATCCCCAGCCTGATTGCTGACAGTAATAAGCAAAGCTCACGAGGCTCATGGGTAAAATTATTTTTGTTAGAATGGATGCGATGAAAACCAGAGAGAAATTATTAAGCCAACGCATTCCTCGTATTGAAGTAGACGAATTGGACGTGGTCGAATTGAACGTGTTTTGACGACGGGGGAGTAATGTTTCACAAAGCGCCATTATTATAAAAATGCCAAAAAAGAAGCTTAGGCGAATGGTTGATTCATAATTAATTATCCAGTTTTCCATTTGTTCTTTCTTGAAATTTAAAGATGAACTGATTCTAGCAAAACTAATTGAATAGCGGTGTTGTTTTTTCGAGGAAAGACAAAAAAGCCTGCGAAGTGCAGGCTTTCTCTTTTTCTTTTTAATTGGTTATTGATGCAGGTCCTTAGTTAATTCCCCATACCTCACCAAAGATATTCCCTTTAACAGTATCCAGATCAGCCGTAGTTGCGGCTTCTTGGCCAAAGGTTACAAGACTAATCTGGCGCGAATTAGCAACAACTTTAGCCAATGTTAAGCGTAAATGTATAGTGGCAGCTCCTTCTGTAGCCTGAGCATTAACGACAATATGGCCATCACTATTAATTGTCCAAGTAAAATCAAGCACTGCATTTGCATCGTCGCCGACTTCACCTAAGAAGACACCCGCGCCTGCGGCCTTAAAGTTTAAGAAGCCAAAATCAGTGACGAGTGTCGTCTCGACTAACTCTGTGGCACCAAAGTCAACATCGGTACAGTTGCTAGCGGCAATAACAAACTCGGCAGCCGTTGCACCCGGTGCCTCCGCTAAATTGTCCGGATCAAAGTTAACATTACCAGTAGAGCAGGGAATAAGGTCAACTAATAAATCATAGTCAAAAGCCGTTAGTACTTGGTCACGCGCGGTATCATTAATAACCCATTCTTCTTTGGATTCGATGCCCGCAGGTTGGATACCACCACGACGTACATAGCCATCTTCTACGGTGAAGAACTGGGATCGTTGGTCGGAATCAAGTTCACCCAGCTCAGCTAATACAGGAGGTAACATAAAGGTTAATAAGGTCTTACCTTCAATTGTTTGTTGTTGCCAGCTGCCTACAACCTTACTTTCAATTGAAGATGGCTGGTTGAATGTATGCTTAACAATATAATAGTTAGCGGTACCGCCAGAGACAAACTCAGCCATAATTTCAAAATCACGACCATATAAAGTTGTTCCTTTAATACTTTCAGAATTGCTAGGGTTCACCACTGCGGTGGCTGAAATAATATCGGCTAAACTGGTTGCAGCATTTCCATCGGTGCTGTGATCACCATCGCCGGTGCGGATAAAGGCATTATTACACCAAACATCGGTTGGGCTGAAAGGCTGGCCCGCTTGAGTTTCTGATTCATTCTCCCCACCTTGCCAGCAGTCAGTAACGGCTGCTACATTTGCTTTGAATAGTGCATGCATGGCTTGAGTACGTTCAAAAGAGAGTTTGTAGCCAATAGCTCCTGTGGTGAACGCCGTCATTGGGTTGATAACACGTTGAAAATCTTCATCTAAGAAGGTTTGAATACGCTTATCGGTTAGATCAACACTGACCCCAGTAATTTCTGTGCGGGTACTATCAAAGTCACCTAGCTTTATAACAACCGCATTATTTTCAATCGTCACACTCTCAGTTTCTTCCGCGATACAGGTGAAGGCTCCATTTTCTAATATGCAGATTTGTTCATTATCATCAGCTTGTTCATCTTCAGTTTGAGCAACCCATGTATCGCTGGTTGGATTGTATTGGGTGAATAAGAAATTCACGATACCAGCGGAAGTTTTGGTGATGGTCTCATAACCAAAATGTATTGCACCATTATCTGATTTGGCATCAAAAATATGAATACTTTCGCCACTATCAAACAGGGAAGCAATATTAGTTGCAACGGTTTCTCGTGCGGCTTCACGTTCTGCAATGTCGTCTTCAATACTAGCAGCATCAACATTTGCATCATCCAACGCATCGCTGTCAGCGACTGTATCAGGATCAAAGTTCTCTCCTGCAGACGTAACTTCATTACTAATAGTTTCTAGCGCATCCAATACTTGCGCAACAATTAAACCAACTAGATCTTCAAAGGAAACGTCAGCGCCGGCGAGTACGTCTTCTACTAATTCGATATTGTTTTGTAATACCACAACGGTAACTTGAGCAACTTTGTGTAAACGCTCAAATTCATCCGCATTTACTCCTCCCTCAGAACCGGCGACATAATCTGCTTCGAGGTCTAAAGTAGTGCCCAGCTTGGCTTGGACCGAACCTTCTGCCTCTTCAGGGCTGAGGCCGCTATCTTCAATTTCACTTTGCACCATGGTCGTCAAAGGGCTAATGAATGCGTAACCAGCGGGAGCTGTTAGGGTGTATTTTTTATCAATGGTGGTACTTGGGTGATCTTCGTCAATGGTCTCGCCAACAATGACTTCAACTAAAAGAGGCGCACTATCAAGTTGTGCCTGAGTCACTCCATCAAGAGTAAATTCTCCACCCGTAGTCGACGTTGTCGAAGGTTCGCCTTCGTCACAAACTTTATTGCTGTTTAGATCAAGGCATACTTTTGCACTTGCAAGATAACCATCGGCCACCTTGCCCGACATACTTACTTTTGCTACAGAATCATCATCATCTTCAAAGGCTGAACAACCCCATAATAGTGATGCAGACATTACCGCCAGCAATGTTTTATTAAACGCAGGCATAAAGAAACTCCAAGTTTTTTACTAGTATTCATAGTTAAGCAGTTGGATTAATAACCGCTAATAACTTATGGCTACTAAAACAGAATAATTGATTTATCAATAGTGTAAGGCCCGATTTCATTGGCCTAAGGAGGCGTTACAGCGTATTCTTTAATTATTTTATAAACGATAGTATTAGACAATTTATACGGGGTTGAGACGTGGAACACACTTTCTGGCGCAACAAATGGGACATTAACCAAATAGGTTTTCATCTGAATTATGTCCATCCGTTACTGAAGCGTAATCTTGAGTTATTTAAGGTGAACGGACAGTTAAAAGATCAGCAAATAATATTTGTTCCCTTGTGTGGAAAAACTTTAGATATTAATTATTTGTTATCACAAGGCTATTCGGTAGTGGCGGTTGAGTTGAGTGATGTTGCTGTTCAAGCGATCTTTGAAGGATTAAATATCAAGCCTGCTGTCAGTGAATGGCTGGGAGGTAAGTTGTATCAGGCTAAAAATTTACAGGTTTATGCCGGTGATTTCTTTGCCCTCACGCGAGCGGACTTAGGTGATATTGCTTTGGTTTATGACAGAGCTGCATTGATTGCGCTACCGCAAGCGATGCGTTTAAATTATGCCAGTCACTTGGCAAAAATCACTCAGTACGCGTCACAGTTATTAATCACGCTTGATTATGATCAGACGATTGCGGGCGGTCCCCCTTTTGCAGTATCGAGCAAAGAAGTCGAATCTTTATATGGGGGTACTTATCCGATTCAACTAATAGAAGAAGCAGATATTATAGAAGAAGAGCCGCGTTTTAAGGCGAAGGGCTTAACCTCATTTTATCAGCGCGCTTATAAATTAAAGTAAGTATTAATGATTTACCTTAAATTCATTTCATGAATTTAGGCCAGCGCAACGGATGTGATTGTTAAGCTGCCTTCCTTTAAATAGCGCCACTTCACTTCTAAGTCCCAAATCTTAACGCCATAAATACGTTCAGGGTCCGGCTTTTGATAAGCGGGTTTAGGATCTTGTGCGAGCATCTGCTCGATCAATTCCTTCACCGGTTGCGCTAAGCGTTCAGCGTGCATATTAGCGGCAATCATCGCCTCTGGTTCAAACTCTACCCGACTTAACTCAGGGCTATCGCTGGCGATGGCATTGCTCGCATTAGGCAAGGCGTCGGCATAAGGCACATAAGGTTTGATATCAATGATGGGGGTACCATTTAATAAGTCGATGCCAGAAATCTGCAAGCGACCATTTTTAATACCATCGAGTTTTACTACTGAAAGGCCTAGCGGGTTAGGGCGGTGAGTGGCGCGGGTAGCAAAAACGCCTATTTTTTTATTACCTCCTAAGCGAGGTGGACGAACGCGTAATCTCGTTTCCCCTTCTTTGGGCATGGCTTGGTGAAAGATAAAACTCAGCCATAAATGGCTAATATCTTCTAAGCCTTCAATCGCCATTGGATCATCGTAGGGAGGGAATAGTTCAATCTCTCCTTTAGCCGCAGGCGCTAATGCTGGTTGACGGGGAATGGCAAACTTTTCTTTAAAACACGAATGAATAATACCTATGGCTTTAATCGAAAATTCCTGACTGCCTGAATCGTTTGCCATATCTATTTTACTATTAAATTTTGGAGTCGTATTATTGCATGTTTGGCGGCTAGATATTAGCGATTGCTTATTGGGTGTAATATTTTAGGTGGTCTTGATAGAGTTTTTTCTTCCGCCATAACTCCTTCTGCCTAGACTCAAGGCCTAGGTGGTCAGGATTTTTAAATATTAGTTGCTCTACTTGATCTATGTCGTCGTTTAAATTAACAAGTGCCTTGTTAAGGGTCGTGACATACGCACTTTTCTTATGAGCGTCAGCGGTGACCGATTTTGTTAACTTTTTTTCAATAATGATTTGAGATTTTATCTCGGCAGTTGTAGCGAGCAGTTGGACTTCATTTCGAAAAGCAACGTAAACAAAGACGATAAGACTGCAGGCAAGTAGGGTTCTAATCATTACTAAAGCGAATACTTCCATCGCTAGAAGTGATGAACCACCTGTTGCCATTAAATGTAATGCCACTATCCCAATCCAAGTTCATACTTAAATCAGTCTCTTTCCATGTTAGGCCATCGCTTGATTCATATAGCGTACCGGATAGGGTCGTTACTCTAATGACGTCTTGAGCAATGAAACTGGATGTTGTATTGGCTGATGTTATTCTCTTAGAGTGCCAATCAATTCCATTTTCAGAATAAAATAAATCATCAGTTCCTCTGAATGCTAACCATTTCCCATTAAAGAAATTTAGGTGTTCAAATTTTTTGAAGTTACCTGTGCCATCATCAGAAATATCTGCTTGCTGCCAACGTTCTCCCGTGTCTGAATAATAAATTCCGGTATCACCGACGGCGACCCACTGGCCATTGTCAAAGTGAACGGCGTTAATATTTGAACTGCTTGGGCTTATTTGAGGTTGCCAATGAGTAAGGTTATCAGTCATTAAAATAGTGCCTTGATTACCAACCGCTATCCCACGGCCAGAAATGGGATCAAATGAAACATTATTGATTTTGTTAATAGATCTGTGAATATTTGTCCATAGAACTCCGTCAGGAGAAGACAGGATGTTGCCAGAGAAATCTGATATTACCCATGTGCCTTCAATCCAAGTTGCATCGTCAATAAGAGACGCATTGGGAACGAGTTGTAAGTTCCAAGTTATGCCATCTTGAGAAGTAAGAATGCCACCTTCGTACTCCGAGGTCCCCCCCACGGCTAAAAATCCGGCCTCTGGGGAATAATGAATATCTTCTATTCTATCGAGTAGGGGTTTTACATGAGATACCCATGAATCTGCGTTGGTAGAAGACAAAATCCGGCCGCCAGTCCCAGCAGCGACCCAGCGTTGTTCTTCATTAATAAAACGATGGGCATGGTGAGTATCAAATAAAGCACTTCTTTCGCCATGACTCTGCCATGCTCTGCCATCCAACGTAGTGAAATATTTTTCGAGCCCAGGGCTCGCTAAAATTTGTACTCCATCATATGAAATACTCTTTAAACCGTATGTAGCAGGTGTTTCAACGACACTCCAATAGTGCGTATCTTTAGAGGCTATCGCATTAATTTGTTTTGTGCGGGGGTCATTGATGTCTTCAAATGCAATGTCAGGATAACCCACGGCGATCCATTCATCTAGATGCTTGGCATAGACAATGTCATGGATATCAATCGGTAAGCGATGGGCTGAAGCTGCCCATGTCGTGCTATCTTCAGAAGTGAAAATAAGCCCTTTACTACCCGCGACGATCCATTTTCCATTAGCGTGGTAAATTTTATTAAAGAGAATGAGTCCGCTCAGTTCTTCGGGTATAGGTAGTGGATATTCCTTCCATGTATATCCATCACTGGAAACGGCGATACTGTTTGATATTCCAGATGCGACCCAGATCCCTTCAGCGTAATGCAGAGATAGTGCAGAAAAATGGATATCAGATTTTTTCCAAGTTATATAATCCGTTGTGGTATACGTTCCACCAGGGTGGGAGACGGTGAGCTTATCTTCAGAGAAGGCTACATCATAAAAAGGAAATAGAAATTGGTCTGATAGGTTGTAGTTTTTAAATGATTGTAGATCTGGCGAGGTTATTAACGTTGCGTTATCTCCGACGAAAGCAAAACGGCCGTCACCAAAGTCCATATCTCTGATGGTATTTCCTTGAGGACTCGGAATTGCCCAGCACCAACTATTTCCTAATGGCCCGGCGGCATTAGAGGGGCAGTTATTTCTTTCATTAATGGTTAATACATTGGGTGACTGATAAGGATTAGCGTTCGATTCATTAGTATTGTTATCAGTACAGCTGATTAAGGTTAGAGCCGATAAAAAAAGAGTAAGTAATAGATGCACCGAGTAAATTCCTTTTTAAGCCGTTTGCTGGCTGATCACTTGTTCGGCATATGATAATGATATCGTTCGAAACTCGCAACCATAGTAACTAAATTAATAATAGAGAGGGAAAGGGCATTTAGGTCAAATAGGTATTTACAAAGGCTTATAATTCAAATATAAATAATAATCAATATCATTTCGATTTGGAGCCTGTTGTGCAGAGTTGGAAGGAAACAGTCTTACATGGCAATTACTGCTTTGATCAAGAGCGTTGGTACGACGCTCAGGCTCATTATTTATCAGCTATCGAGCAGCTAGAAGTTTTATGGCAGCGTGACAAAGAGAATGCTCAATTAATGATGGGGTGGATTGCTGCTATGCATAACTTGTCTAGCTTGCACGAAAGATTAGATAAGCCTAAAGCAGCGCTACAGCCTTTAATGCAGAGCTATAAAACGATTATGCTTCTATATGATGACAAATCTTTAGGCGAAGAATTTCAATTCTATGTGATGAAAGCGGCTCGCACTTGTCTTATGCCGCTATTAGAATTCTCTAAAAACAATCCTATCTGTGATTGCTGCAAGGCCTCGCTAGAAGCTTCGTGGCAAAAACTTAAGTCTGCACATTGTGTGCTGCATTAATGATTAAACCGTATCCCCTTTAAATACTTAGGACATTTTATGTTATATCGTTTGTTATCAGCTTTAGATGCTAAAAAAAGTTTTTCTCGTGTTTCTGCTCATTGCGACATTCCTTGCAAAATTTATGATCCTAGCAGTGCACAAATTGCAGTATTGACCATGGTTCGTATGGTTGACCTATTAGAAGAACTAGCAGAAAAAGATACCTTAAGTGCTAATGAACAGGCGCAATTCTCGCGCCTAGTTGCACAGAAAGAAGAGCATGGCTTTAAAGTAAAAGAAGAAATTCGTGTGATTTGGGGAGATTATATTAAACAGCCTCAGTTAGAAAAATTCCCAGAGCTGCATGAGCTAACTCACAGCATTATGCTTGCGGCGTCAAAAGCTAAGCAGCACATTGATAAAGCCGCGACGTTGGATTTGTTGGCTAAGGTTAACCGTTTTGCAGAAATATTTTGGATCACTAAGGGTGTCGAGGTATTCACTGCAACTTGTCCTTACCCACCAGAGCAGGCTGTTGTTTATCCGAAACTAAATTAAGTTATGCTAGGTTTCTCGATTAATCGAGTGACGGGGATGAGTATGCATCCCCGTTTACCCGACGGTAGTTTTATTTTATTACGCTCACTGCAATGCGGTTTACATCAAAGTGGCTTAGATAATTCTGCGAAAGCATTAAAAGTAGGCAGCGTGGTGAAATGTCGTCATATTCGTTATGGGTTTATTATCAAAACCATCGCCATGATCGATAAAAAAGGTCGTTATTGGCTTGAAGGGGAGCATGAATCCAGTATCACTATGGAACAGATGGGCCCTGTGCTACTGGAACAAATTATCGCGCGTGTTATTTTCACTATCTCCGATTAGCTTATATATTAGGGCTCTACATATTTGGACTCTACATATTTGGACTCTACATATTTGGACTCTACATATTTGGATAGGTCGGCCCATCGCCCCCTTCGGGAATCGTCCAATTAATATTCTGGCTAGGGTCTTTAATATCACAGGTTTTACAGTGTAAGCAGTTTTGCGCATTGATCTGAAACTTGAAATGATCATTAGTTTCTTCTATTTTTTCATAGACTCCCGCAGGGCAATAAAATAACGATGGCTCGCTGCGGCCATTACTGAATTCGGTTAAGTGCCTAAGTGGAATTTCGCTATCTTGCAGTTTTAAATGACAAGGCTGGTCTTCACCATGGTTAGTATTGGACAAAAAAACCGAATCGAGTTTGTTAAAGGTTAAAATGCCGTCTGCTTTGGGGTATTTAATGGGTAGTGCATGTTTATAGGTCTTTAGCGCACTCGCAGAGTTTGATGCTGCATAATCAGGTTGTGAATCTTTCAAGGTGACGGGTAGTCTGCCATTGAATAAATTGATATCAATAAATGAAAATATACCGCCCAGTATTTCTCCAAAATGATGGCGAGCGGGGCCCCAGTTTTTTTGTTGATGCAATTCTGTATAAATCCAAGATTCATTAAAGGCTTGCTCGTATTCAATCAGCTCATCTTGTTTTCGACCAGAATTCAAAGCAGCACTAATAGTTTCTGCTGCAATCATGCCTGATTTCATCGCGGTATGGCTGCCTTTAATTTTAGCATTGTTTAGGGTACCGGCATCGCAGCCAATTAAGAGCCCACCGGGAAAGTACATTTTAGGCAAAGATTGCAATCCACCCTTAGCAATAGCACGAGCGCCATAGCTGATACGTTTTCCGCCTGTTAAAAATTTAGCTATTTCGGGGTGTGTTTTCCAGCGCTGCATTTCTTGGTACGGATCATAAAAAGGATGTTGGTAGGCTAATTCAGAGATGAACCCCAAAGAGATTTTATTATTCTCCAGGTGATATAAAAATCCACCACCGCCCGCTTTTTCTTTCGCTAACGTTTCACTAACGGGCCAGCCTGCAGTATGTAATACCAGACCAGCTTTATGTTCTTTATTGAGTGCGGGATCTATTTGCCATAGCTCTTTAATACCCAAGCCATAGTGCTGCGGATCTTTGCCTGCATCCAATTGATAGTGAGCAATAAGTTGCTTACCTAAGTGGCCACGACAGCCTTCACTGAATACGGTATAGCTCGCATGAATCTCCATGCCGGCGATAAAACTGTCTTTCTGTTGGCCTTGGGCATCTAAACCCATATCGCCAGTAATGATGCCAACGATTTCATTATTTTGTCCCAATAACAGCTCGCTGGCGGCAAAGCCTGGATAAATTTCTACACCTAAGTTTTCCGCTTGATCGGCTAGCCAACGGCAAACATTACCGAGGCTAACAATGTAATTGTCATGATTTTTTAACAGTTTCGGTTCCAATAGTTTAGGGAATTTAACCCCATGATTTTTAGTGAAGTAATACACTTCATCTGCTACCACGGGAGTATTCAGTGGCGCCCCCATTGCTTGCCAGTCTGGGAATAATTCGTTCATAGCCGTTGGCTGCATAATCGCGCCGGACAATATATGAGCACCGACTTCAGAGCCTTTCTCTAGCACCATCACGTGAGTATCAGGGTTGAGTTGTTTTAAACGACAAGCCGTTGCCAAACCCGCAGGCCCAGCACCAATAATTAACACATCGACATCCAGTCTCTCTCGACTAAAACTTTTTTGATTAATAGATTCTCGATTAGCAGTGTCATGGCTCATAAGCTTCTCTCTGTATTAGGGTTGTAATAATCGCGAGGCCTGAAATCAGCAGGCCATAACAGGTTATAAGGAGAGAGAAGGTTGAGTATCACCCCTAGAGGTGAGATTGATTAAAGTTAAGGGTGAATTATTACTCAGTTTTGCAATAAATAAAAAAACCATTAAGGTAGCGCCTTAATGCTAATAATTGAACTCGCTGATTCGACAATAAGGATGTTTATGCAGGATTTACACGATTTAGGTCTTATGCTTGACCGCAATATTCCGTTAATACTGATTGAATCCCATGAAGAGGCTCGCGTGTTGGAATTACTGACGAGAGTCGGTATAAAGCGGGGGATGGCCGTTCAGCAATGGACGGTGAGCGACGGATTGCGTCGCTTGAGCTTTGGCGAAGATGTAAATGGCCAGAGCACCAGTCAAGCAGTGGATGCACTTAAAAATATTAAAGCACGTGAACATGGTGGAATGTTTTTATTCTGTGATCTCCACCCTTTTTTAGATGAAGCCCTCATTGTTCGATTATTAAAAGACATTGCTATTCAGCACGGCAAGTATCGAAAAACCATAATCCTACTTAGCCACCAAATTGAAGCACCAGCCGAGCTACAGCGTTACTCTGTGCATTTTAATATGCAGTTGCCCGACGAAGCTCAGCTGTTATCGATGGTGAAAGAAGAAGCGCGAGAATATGCAAAGAATAGTGGACGCAAGGTTAAGTCTGATTCTGAAACCCTGCAGCAGGTTGTGGCTAACTTACGCGGTTTAACCATCTCAGACGCACGACGCTTAGTGCAAGGGCTGATTGTCGATGATGGTGCTATTTCTCAGGATGACGTGCCTGAAGTCAGTAAGGCCAAAATGGAATTACTGGATATGGATGGAGTCATGAGCTTTGAATCAGATACGGCGCGCTTTGGTGAGGTTGCGGGTCTCAGTAATATGAAGACATGGCTTGAGCAACGACGAGAAGCATTTTTGACCGCCGAAAATGATATGCGGCCAAAAGGCATGATGCTATTTGGTGTTCAAGGCAGTGGCAAAAGTTTGGCGGCAAAAGCGGTAGCGGGTTCCTGGGGGCTGCCGTTATTACGATTAGATTTTGGTGCTCTCTATAATAAATTTTTTGGTGAAACTGAACGCAATTTACGCGAAGCACTGAAGCTTGCAGAAACCATGGCGCCTTGTATCGTTTGGATTGATGAAATTGAAAAAGGTGTCAGTCAAGACAGTAACGATGGTGGGGTTAGTCAGCGCCTACTCGGGACTTTATTGACCTGGATGGCAGAGCATGGAAAAAAAGTATTTGTCGTTGCGACGGCTAATAATATTCATGTGCTTCCCCCTGAGTTGATGCGAAAAGGTCGCCTAGATGAAATATTTTTTGTCGACTTACCCAGTGTCGAAGTACGTGAAGAAATTTTAGCAATTCATTTAAAAAAGCGAGGCTTAAAACCAGATCAGTTCGACTTATCGCTTCTAGCCGAAATCAGCGATGGCTTTTCTGGTGCAGAATTAGAGCAAGCGATAGTCTCTGCTTGGCATTCAGTTAAAAGTGAAACCCAGGCGAAGGTTATGAGTACCGATGATCTTATGAACGAAATACAGCGGACGCAGCCACTTTCAGTAACGATGTCAGAACGAATGGAAGGGCTTAGAGGGTGGGCTGAAGGTCGAGCAGTCAATGCTGATTAAGGCATTGTTAAGTTCTATGTTGACGCTATCAACCCCGTAATTGGCCAATTCGTCCCTTTACATCACTAGTGGGATAACCCAAGATTAATCAATTATATTTAACGATAATTAAACCCCTATCATCGATTAACTTGGGATATTCAGCATGACAAAAAGCGTAGTCATTACAGGCGCCTCTTCAGGTATTGGCGCAGCATTAGCGCGTGAATTTGCCAATCGGGGCTATAACATCGCCTTATGTGCACGTCGTGTAGAGAAGTTAGAATCTCTGAAAAAAGAATTGGCAGAAAAGAACAGTAATATCCAAGTGATCAGTGCAGCGCTGGATGTGAACGAGCTAGATACGCTGCCTACCGTATTGAGTGAGATTAAATCAAGCCTAGGGAATATCGACATCGTGATCGCTAATGCAGGTATTACCGGCGTTCGTCGTACCGGTAATGGCGATCTCACGATTGATAAAAATATTCTACAAACCAATCTTTTTGGTGCGATAGCGACCGTTGATGCCGCCGTGGCTATTTTTCGTGAGCAAGGCTTTGGACAGATCGTTGGCATGTCTTCGTTTTCGGCGTTTAGGGGGATCCCAGGTAGCGCGGCGTATTCGGCTTCAAAGGCGGCGTTAACTAATTATTTACAAGCGGTAGGCACAGAGCTTTATCGTAAAAAAGACATTAAAGTAACGGTGATTCATCCTGGGTTTATTCGCACAGAGATCGATGACAATATCGATAAATTTCCTTTTGTAATCGATGCCGACACAGCCGCGAATACTATGGCGAATGCGATTGAAAAAGGAAAGTCTGACATTGTCGTGCCAAGCTGGCCTTGGGCAATTTTACGTTCGGTTATGCCTAAACTGCCCGAGTCAGTGATTGCGAAGATTTTTTAGGTAAACAGGCTAAAAACCTGTTCGTTATTCTGTTGCCGGCTTACTAGAAACTAGTCATTTACAACCTTTTAATACTCAGCGTATAATCGCGGCGCAATCAATTCACTGATTGCTTTGTCAACTGTATTAGAAGGACTTTCATGTCGATTAAAAGAATTATCTTCGTTTTTATTTTGAGCTTATGTTCCTCATTTAGCGCCGCAGATGAGGTCGTGGATAACATGGGTTTTGCTGTTGGCTTAGGAATTCCATACGGTGGCGTTGGTATTAATATATCCCGTGATATCACTGAAAAAGTCGAGCTTACGGGTGGCTTCGGTGTTTTTGGCTGGGCTGCCGGCGCACGTTTTTATCCAAGTAAAGAAATTTCCAATTTACGATTTTCCGGTATCTATGGAACTAATACTATCGTGATGGTTGATAAATGTGGATATGCAGGCAATAGTAGCTTTTGCACGACAGAGTTTAAACATTACGAAGGTTTAAATCTTGGTATAGGATTTGGCCCTCGTGGTAACGATAATGGCTGGAATATTGATGTTATTCTGATATTGACTCGTGGAAATTTCAATAGTGATAGAGATGATATGGAAGCAGAAGGTTATGAAGTTGATTCAGATGATGCTCCTATTAAATTATCTGGCGGCTATACTTGGCGATTCTGATTTATTTGACAAGGCTTGGGTGCGGTTTACCACACCCATTTTTCAGTATAAATATCGGATGTGAATCTTTAACGTATTATGTGAAAGAAAGAACTTTTCGGCTATTTCTTTATTGCTCAATTAAACCTTCTATCCTAAATGATTTTTGTTTTTCTAATGACGTATCTTATGGCGTTTTAGCTTTATATGTTTGTGATACTGAATTAGCGATATCATTGGGCAGTGCGGTTAATAAACTTTGCAGTGAGTATCATGGCGAATGCGATTGAAAAAGGAAAGTCTGACATTGTCGTGCCAAGCTGGCCTTGGGCAATTTTACGTTCGGTTATGCCTAAACTGCCTGAGTCGGTAGTGGCTAAAATATTTTAGAATCGATTAATTATAAAGCCTGATCTTGATCTTGAATGTTCTCAATTGTTTTATCTTTAAGATCAAGATAATCATGCTTAGAAATTTCTAAGAACTCTATGATCGGTGTTAAGTACTCAGGAAAGTGCTCAGCACTGTTTAAGCGCCAAAAATAACGATATTCACTACTGATGTCTTTAGCGAGCATGAGAATGGCTAAATAGGATAAAAGGTTTTCATGCACTGCGATTGATTTATTAAAGGCTTTATCAAAAAGTGGTTGCAGCAGAATTGTTTTACTCACTACGGAAGGCAGCTTCCATTCTTTGGCTAAGCGATAACCCAAAGTAAAGTGATCGACCTTATAATGTTCCATCTCTCGTGCAGATAAATCCCTTAGGCTGGTATGACCAATATCCTGTAAAAAATCTTTATAGCTAGCATGGTTGTGCATCATTACGGGAATGCCAATGTCGTGCAACATGCCAATGCTATACGCTTTTTCTTGGTTAATAGTGGTCAATTGAGCCGCTAAAATAGAACATAAGCTGGCAACTTCTGTGGCTGAATCCCAAAAACGATCCAATCTCCCTAGTTTTTCTAAGGAATTACGCATGATAGCGGAACGTAAGAGGGTAAACGTTTTAGCTTGCCCTAATAAAGTAATGGCCTGTGGAACCGATTCGACAGTTTGGCTTAGGCCAATAATCGGACTGTTAACGGTAGCCAGTAAGGTTGAATAGAGGCCTACGTCCGTATTAACAAGGTGTGAGATGACTTGGATGTCGGGATCATCAGTCTTCATAATATCATCCAGCTGCAATAATACTTCAGGGCAGGATGGAATGATTAAGCTGTTTGACATGATGAACCTCTGGAAATTATACCTGATCAATTTACTATAGTATTAACTCATCCTTTTTGAGTAATTTTTTAAGCTAATTAAGTAAAGAAATAGTGACTGCTCAATACAGCGTTATTGATTCATCTTTAATAAAGCTTGTGTACGATTATCAACCCCCATTTTACCGTATAAGTTTCTAATATGAACTTTCAGAGTATTGAGTGAAATAAATAATGTTTGCGCAATTTCTTTATTACTTAACCCTTTTTTTACTAGGGCCATTACTTGGGTTTCACGCTTAGTTAAAGGCTCAATCAAATTTTCATCGAGGATGCCCTCAGTCGTTGAAAGGGGCGCACTTTCTATGTACTTTTGTTTAAATGCTTAGCAAAGTTTATCGGGTAAACCAATTAAAAAGCGGGTCAGTGAATGCTGTAAACCGAAGTCTGTCTTCTCTTTTATAATAATAAGGATTGACTAAATAGATCATGATAACGATACCAAATTCGATGATTATCTAAGGCGGGCAAAACTTTTCTATGCCCGCGGTGAAAATTTAAATATTTTGTAGCCGCTTTGGCTGTAAAGAAATGACTTCCTCGAATAAATAATTAGCTCTATTACGGTTCAGGTTTTTAATCGACGGATCGAATTCTAAATTAGGGTCTAGGGTATGTGCTGACATTACAGAGAGCTGAATGCTCGTAATCCAGCCTTCCGTTGCAAATGTCAGTTGCTCGGCGGTGGGCTTGTTGTAGCGCGATGAATTGGCAAGTGCTAGCGCGCGGTCAATCTGGTAGAATCCGCGCCATAATTTCTTCTACTTATCAATTAAATGGCTGTTGATTCAGCTCGAGGCCTTGCTTATGAGTCTTGCAGATCAAATCTTAGCGGTAAATGACGACCTTCCTATCCGTACCGATAAACCTGTTCACAGTGGCAAGGTACGTTCGGTATATTGGTTAACCGAGACCGATAGCAAGCGCCTAATCGCAGAGAAGGGCTACGATGTCGCCTCTGATGCGCCTTTGGCCATTATGGTTATAAGTGACCGTATTTCGGCGTTTGATTGCATTTGGCACGGTGAAGGCGGCATGAAGGGTGTACCGGGTAAGGGAGCGGCATTAAACGCTATCTCTAATCATTGGTTCCGCTTATTCCGTGAGCAAGGCCTAGCCGATAGCCATATTCTTGATATTCCGCACCCATTCGTCTGGATTGTGCAGAAAGCACGACCAGTGATGATTGAAGCGATCTGTCGCCAGTACATTACTGGTTCGATGTGGCGTGCTTACAGCAAAGGCGAACGTGACTTCTGTGGCATTCAAATGCCCGAAGGCCTAAAGAAAGACCAAAAGCTACCTGAGCTGTTAATTACCCCATCGACTAAGGGTATTTTAGAAGGTATTCCAGGTGTTCCAGCTGTTGATGATGTGAACATCACTCGTGCCAATATCTCCGATAACTTCGAAGCCTTTAATTTCACTAAAGCGTCTGATATTCCACAGTACGAAAAGCTATTAGCAGAAGGCTTTGGTGTTATCTCCAATGCCTTAGCGGAGCTGGATCAAGTATTTGTTGATACCAAATTCGAGTTTGGCTACGTCAATGATGCGGCGGGTAATGAAAAGCTGATCTACATGGATGAAGTCGGTACACCAGACTCTTCCCGTATTTGGGACGGCGCTGAGTATCGCGAAGGCAATATTGTTGAAAATTCGAAAGAAGGTTTCCGCCAGTTTCTACTAAATCACTTCGAAGATGCGGATGTTTTATTGAATAAAGACCGCATGGGAGAACGTGCAGAGCTAGCGCGTGAAAATGAATTACCTGCCAGCGTACTGATGGATTTATCCAAAACCTATTTGAACATTGCTGAAAAAGTAATCGGCGAGAAGATTATTTTATCGGATAATCCAAAAGCTGAAATTGTAGATATCTTGCGAGAACAGTATGGATTGGTTGACTAGTTTTCTGCTTGTTTTTGCCGCTGAGATTGGAGATAAAAGCCAGCTCGTCTGTATGGCACTGGCCGTTCGGTATCGTGCATTACCTGTTTTAGCAGGCTCGATACTGGCGTTTTTGTTACTGAATACTATTGCTGTAATATTTGGGACAGCCATTGCGGGCTGGCTTCCTGAATTAGGAATTGCGATTATCGTTAGCCTATTATTTTTAGGTTTTGGACTTCATGCGTTATTAGCCAATGCAGATGATGAAGAAATAACGGATCAAGACCTGCAGGTTAAAAGTCAACGGCATATTCTATTATCCACTTTTTCCTTGATTACTCTGGCAGAGCTGGGAGATAAAACTCAGCTCGCGGTGGTCGCTCTAAGCAGCCAAGGTGATCCCATCTCGGTATGGTTCGGTTCTACGCTTGCGCTAGTCGCAACGTCCGTTATGGCCGTTTGGGCTGGACGTACCTTGCTACAGCGTATTCCTATTTCATTGCTTCATCGAATGAGCGGGTTTTTGTTTATACTATTGTCTGCACTGGCAGGCTACTCGGCTTATTTAATCTATTAAGAATGATTTTTTAATAGTGCTTTATTAATTTTTTGGTACAGGTTTTACATGTTTTCTGGTTTTGATTACGGCACGTCCAATTGTGCCATGGGAATTATTTCTCCCAACACTACATCCGCTACAAAAGTTCAGTTATTAGCGCTAGAGCAGGGAAAAGCCTTCATGCCTTCAACTCTCTATGCTCTCGAACGAGAATTGATTTGCGAGCAAGTCGGTTTATCGATTAAGCCTGCGGACATAAAACAAGACTTCTTAAATTTGCGCGCAAATTCTTTGCTGCAGGCAAGACGTATACGTCAGCAAGAAGGTTTAGACCCGAGTGAGCAAAGCTTATTCTTTGGTCGCGCAGCCTTTGAAGAGTATTACGATTTCCCAGAAGAAGGCTATTTTGTTAAATCGCCAAAATCATTTTTAGGGGCCAGTGGTTTGCGCCCTGAGCAAGTGTTCTTTTTTGAAGACATTGTTACGGCGATGATGCAGAACGTAAAAGCGCAGGCAGAAAAAAGTGCTGCTGCCATTGGTTTAACTCAACCGATTGAGCATACAGTGATTGGCCGTCCGGTGAACTTTCAAGGTTTAAATGCCGAACAAAGCAATAAGCAAGCGATCGATATTTTAACAGCTTCGGCAAAACGTGCCGGTTTTAAATCGGTTGAGTTCTTATTCGAACCGATTGCTGCTGGGCTGAATTTCGAATCAGATCTAACAACCGATAAAACTGTATTGGTGGTTGATATTGGTGGTGGTACCACCGATTGCGCTATGGTTCGAATGGGGCCAAGCCATAAGAATAAAGAGCAGCGTCAGCAAGATTTTATCGGTCATAGTGGTGAACGTGTGGGTGGTAATGATCTCGATATCCAACTTGCGGGTAGTCAGCTGATGCCATTGCTTGGTATGGGATCAGAGCTTAAAAACGGTAAGCCAGTTTCTACTAAAACCTTTTTGGATGCCGTTGCGACCAATGACATTAGCGCCCAAAGTAATTTCAATAGCCTGCAAACTGAACTCTATCTCGATCAGTTGATACGAGACAGTGCCGCGCCTGAGTTAATTAAACGTTTTGTGAAACTACGTGATGATAAACAAAATCATCACTTGGTACGCAGCTCAGAGCAATGCAAAATCGAGTTGTCGAGCAGTGATGAACACCGTGTTGATTTATCGTTTATTGAAAAAGGCTTGGCCGAAAATATCAGTCGTGCATTATTTGCTGAAGCGGTACGTCGGCCAATAGAGAAAATGGTTGCTTTGATGGATGAAGCAATTCAGCAAGCAGGCTGTAAACCTGATTTAGTTTATGTCACGGGTGGCTCAGGCCAATCACCGGCTATTCGCCAAGCGATTAAAGAAAAAATTGGTGATATTGAAGTTGTTGATGGCGATCACTTTGGCAGTGTGGCATCAGGGTTAACTGTTTGGGCGGAGCGGCTTTTCAGCTAATATGAGCGAGTGGCAAGCTAATAATAAAGCCAAGACCCTGCTTGACTTCAGGGTCGATTATAATTTCACCATGCAATAACTGAGTGACCAAGTTATAAATGAGATGAGAGCCAAGACCGCTTCCTCCCATACCACGCTTGGTGGTATAAAAAGGCTCAAAGATATTTTTTTTGCCTTCTTCGTTTAGCCCCAAACCATTATCAGAATACTCCAGAATCAGTTGCTTTTCCTTTATGAAGCAATGAATTTTAACCGTGTTTTGAATTTTAACAGTGTTTTGAATTTTAACAGTATCTTGGGACTGTTCTGAAAACCCGTGAATGCAGGAGTTTTTGGCTAGATTACTTATTATCTGCATAAAGGCAGATTGGTAGCTATGAATTTCTAAGTTTTCATCACAGTTTACTTTGTATGTTATCGACTTATCAATAAATTGAGACTTGATATTTAAAAGGGTATTTTCAATACAACTAGCGACTAAAAATAATTCCATCTCATCTTTTTCTTGGTCAACAGCTACTTGTTTAAAGCTATCAATAAGATGTACCGCACGTTGTATGTTTTCTAATGAAAGCTGGCAAATTTCAGCGCTGTAAAGCATGAACTCTTCAAGATTATGTTTGTTTATTTTATTCTCTTTGAGCTGGGTGTCGATCATATTAATCTCATCTTTTAAACTCGACATAGCGGTTAATATAACCCCGATAGGGGTATTGATTTCATGAGCAATACCCGCAACGATACGACCTAATGAGGCCATTTTATCAGCTTCGAGTAATTTCTTTTGAGTTGATTTTAGCTCATTAATCGCGCTGCTAAGTTCATTGTTAGTATTTTTAAGATCATGGGTCCTATCTTCAATTCGACTCTCAAGTTGTTGATTCAGTTCATCAAGTTCCTGTTTTGCTTTGATCGTTAGTTGATGCTCACTTTCGAGCTTGGTCATAGCTTTGCTTTGTAAGTCGGCATGCTCTTCTAATAAATGTTGTTTTTCTTGATAGAAATCGACTTTTCCCAAAACTTCTTCTGGAGACATCTGACTCTGAGCCAGCAATTCACTATAACTTGTCGTTAATAATGCTTGTTCTTGCTCATTGAGTAGTTCAATGCTTTTGATAGCTCTATTAGCTGCGGCCATGCCTATAATACCTGCCAGCATATGAGTGACACTGCTACGTAACTGAGACAGCTGTAATACGTCAACATTACCTGAAGGACACACTTCACACTGTTGGCAACATAAATCTATTTTATACTGAGTTTCATTATTTGGCAGGTAAAGATTAATTAATTCACTTAAAAGTTCGAGTTTATTGGCTAGGCAAATATCTGCAATGAGTTTCTTCTGATAGCTGATATGTTGACTGTCATTAGCAATGTTAAAAAATGAAACGACTTCAGATGATTTTTTTGTCTGGAATGTTTTTTCAGAAATAATAACAAATAATGCACAATTAATAGAAAGTGACCAAAATAAACTATGGCCAACAGAGGAGTCAATCTGTAGCCAAAATAATTGCTCGGGTTTTAGCCAAGATAAACCAAAAGCTCCATCTGTTAATAAATTTGTATCAAACCAACCACTATTAATTACAGAGGGCAGCATTGACGTGTAGTACCAGATCAGTGTGCCACTAGCAATCCCAGCTAAAGCACCTAGGTTATTTCCTTTCTTCCAAAATAGGCCAATTAATAACGCGGGAATTAACTGTGCTATCGCGACAAAAGAAATCGACCCAATTCTAACGATGAGTTGAGAGTCTCCAATAGCACGGTAATAATAGAGGCCAGAAAATAAAATAAAGACGACCATAAACCAACGTGTATAGAGCAACCTACGGCGTAGAAAATGTAAAATAGTAAATCGTTCAATAATAGGCAGTAATAAATGATTAGTCGACATGGTTGATAAGGTCATGGCACTGACCATTATCATGCCTGTGGCGGCAGCGAAGCCACCAAGAAAAACTAATATAGAAATGAAATTCGCGTCTTCCATAATAGGAATGTTTAGTAAAATCAAATCTGGATTGTCAGTAGCAGGTAATAGAATCTTGCCAACGACCGCAATGGGTATGACTAAGAAATTAATAACGAATAAATATAAAGGAAACATCCAGCGAGCTTGATTAAGCAACTTTTCATCTGAGCATTCAATAATGCCGACATGAAACTGTCTAGGTAAAGCAATTACACCAATGATTCCTAAAACTAGCGTCGATAACCAAGTCGAAATAGCAGGGACTTGATGAAATACATTGAAGTTATTATTAATTTTTTCACTCGCAATAGTGATGATCTGGCTGAAGTCGTTGAAGATAAAAAAACAAATAAAGATTCCTGCAGATAAAAATGCGATCAGCTTAAATAGACTTTCTGCCGCGAGAGCAACCATCATTCCAGGGTGACGCTCCGTTGGATCTAGCTGACGGACACCAAATACTATGGTGAAAATAGCCATGAGTAATACGGTGAAAATATCAAATTGAGATAATAAAAATTCACTGGTTGGGCCTGTACTGGATATAAAAACTTGAGCGCTGCTAATAATTGATTTTAGCTGGATAGAAATATAAGGAGTGATGCCCACAATACACAATAAGCTAACCAGAGCCGCTAACCATTGAGAGTGGTTATAACGGGTAGAAATAAAATCGGCAATACTGGTAGTATGGAAATGCGCTTTAATCCTGACCATTTTTTTAAAAATAGGAATCAAGAAAATAAACGCTAAGCTGCTACCAAGATACAATGATAGATGCTGTATGCCTTGATTGCTGGCTTGGCCAATACTGCCATAATAGGTCCAAGAGGTGCAGAAAACGGCAAGGCTAAGGGAATAAACGGTTGCTGACTGGCGCACTTTATTTGCGGTCGCTGAAGATGATTGCGCCCAACGTGCGATCGCATATTGTAATAGGGCATAAAGCGTTAGCAATAAAATTGCTTGCCAGATATTAAACATGGTGCTTACTGGCGAAAGCGTAAATGATTAATCCCAACCATAGGGTTAAAGGGTATAGCCATAGCACCAAGGGTGAAGCCGTTTGCTGAATAAAAATAGGCCAGCTAAAGAGTATGACCATGACCACAAGATATACATAGCGAGAATGCATCATAAGACACCTAAAACTGAATAAGCTACAAGTTAGAATGCCCACTTGCTGGTAAATTGTAGCCGGCTCAAGTCACCATCAGTGCCACTTTCTAATTCTCGTTGTGCTTGCATATATTCTATGCCAAAGGTAAGTTTTTTTACCGGTGAATACATCAAGTTAATACTGCTATTGTTTAACGATTGGGTTACATCGGCGACCAATGAGTCTGGGTTATCACTCTTTGAATAGGCATGCAGTAATGTACTGCGCAGTTTATCTGTCCATTGGTGACGATAAGCGACAAAGCCGCCCATGGAGCTGATCAGTTCAATACTGCCATCGGCTTCTACAGCACCATCACGATAAGCATTTAAAGCGAGGTAGCGGCCTAGCTGACCTTGGCTCAGCATAAATTTAATATTGTCGCCATTAGAGAAAGCTAAGGCCCCAGAGAAGGTCACCGCATAACCTAATTGACTATCGTCATTGGTGCCATTGTTATAAGCAATCTCTCGTAGCATCGCCGCGGCGCTGTAGTTAAAATTACCCGCTGTACCATCGTAGCGAGTAATGAAATCTGGCATAGAACTATTATCAACCTGGTTATTGTCAAAACCTGAACCTGCGTCATAGAGGCTAACGGAGGGATTCTCAAAGGCTAGCATCCATTTACCCTTGCTCAACTTCTGGCTATAGCGCAGCTGAGATTGACGAATGAATATTGCCCCAGAGGTTGGGCCAATAAAATCGACCGCTTCAGGTAAGGCAGCGACATTGAAAAATGTACTCCACGTTTGTCCAGCCAATAGCGATGTATCTTTAGAGCGCTGCCAAGAGAAAAAAGCATGGCGTAAGCCATTGCTGGATTGGTTGGTTAAACGTTCATCATTACCGGCATTAAAGTCCATTTCAATATAGCTTTTAACCTCACCTTGTTCAGTCTGGGTTAAGGTCTTAAACCATAAGCGGCTAAACTTAGCATTACTGTCAAAAACCGTGTTGCCTTTGGCGCTACCATCTCCTGTGGTAATGGTAGAAGGGACCAAAAAATCATCCCCTACATTAGCCGCGCGCTGGCTATCAGAATACTGGCTGAAAATGGCATCGAATTTAATCATGCCACCATAGGAAAAGTGGGTATCAGCCGGTGCCGAAAATACGTTAAAAGAAATAAAACTAAACAAAGCGAAGAGGCAATATTTATTAAAAATTAAATAGCCGGTATTGTTCATGTTAATCTCCAAATTTATAAGGAATTACATTTTCACTAAGAGCTCACTAAGTAATTTTAAAGGTACTAATGATTCGTTTTAATTCCTGCCCCAAATCATTTAAGGCAGTGCTTGAAGAAGAAATTTGATGGCTGTTATCGCTTGATTCTTCAGATAATTTAGAAATTCTAACAATCGATTGATCAATTTCCTGAGCGACAGAAGATTGCTCTTCTGCTGCTGTGGCAATTTGAATATTCATTTCTGATATAGTACTGATTGAATCAACAATTTTCTCTAAGGCATTAGCAGAAGTTCCTGCAAGTTCTACTGTTTCGCTGGCTTTTCTACTGCCATTATTCATCACCGCGACCGCATCGCTGGTCCCTTTTTGTAGGCGAGCGATCATCACATTAATTTCTTCGGTAGATTGTTGAGTGCGGCTTGCCAGTGTTCTTACTTCATCGGCGACCACGGCAAAACCACGGCCTTGCTCTCCCGCTCTTGCCGCCTCGATGGCAGCATTTAACGCTAATAAATTAGTTTGTTCGGCAATGCCTCGAATAACATCTAAAACAGAACCGATCCCCTGACTCTCTATTTCTAACTGATTAATGACCCCGGCTGCTGACTCGACTTCTTGTGCTAGGTCAGATATTCCATGGGTTGTTTGGCCCATAATGCGCAAGCCTTCAATGGCTTGGTCATTGGCCCCTTGAACCGAGTCGGCTGCTTGTTCTGCGCTGCGAGCAATCTCTTGAACCGTCGAAGACATCTCCGTGACAGCCGTGGCTACCTGATAAGTCTCCTCGCTTTGCTGTTCCATATGTTGTTTGCCAGAGCGGGCAAATTGATCAAGTTGTTGAGAGGCTTGCGAGAGTTCATTATTTGCATGATTAACATCAGTCATGGTGGTTTGAATTTTTTCAATAAAGGTATTAAATGCAAGCACTAGACTGGCGACTTCATCGTTGCCCTCAGTACGCAAACGTTGAGTTAAATCACCTTCTCCTTCAGAGATATTGTTCATAGCTTTGGTTGTTGCGTTAATCGGTGAAGATATGCTGTTAGCGATTAAGGTGGACACAAGGACCAGGGGAATAAGAATAGCCAATGTGATTAGAGCCACAGTCAACGCGACGGCATAAAAATCTTCGTCAACATCGTCAGTATAAACTCCTGAACCAATGATTAATTGCCAAGGTTGAAAGCCCTTCACAAACGAGATTTTGCCTACAGGCTTATCAGCACCGGGTTTGGGCCAATGATAATGGACAAAACCTTGACCTGACTTTTTTACAATATCTGTCATAGCAGTGAAAATTTGTTTGCCGTTTGGATCTTCGAAAGAGGATAAGTCTTTGCCATCTAGTTTGGGTTTAAGTGGATGCATAATCATACGAGCTTGATAATCATTAACCCAAAAATAATTGTTGTTATCGTACCTAAGTATAGAAATTGAAGTTAAGGCTTGGCGGCGGGCATCGTCATCAGACATTTCACCTGCTTGCGCCCGTTGGTGGTAATTCTGCATAAGGCTATAGCTGCTTTCGACCAACAACCTTGTTTGTTGACCTCGGCTTTCTAAGAGGCTCGATCGATATTCGCTTAGAATTATGCTGATCGCAATTAAGAAGCCAACAAGAAATAGGAAAATTAATAAGGCAAGACGCCTTGAAATCTTAATTTGTCGCAACAATTTCATCATATGTAATTGCCCCTACAAAAATTTATTAATACTGATTTAAGGTTAGTTTGTAATCATGTTTTTTGGCGCTAAGGCATGTCCATTTGCGAAACTTGTCAATATAGTCATGCTACTTTCGGAACCTATCGTTGTGGTCCTTTTTAGTGGGGGCTAACGTAAAGCTGAATAGCGATTGATATATATCACAGTGTCAAAATGAGATTACTTTAGGCTAATAGTTCCGATACCTTATGAGTCATACTTCATGCCAGAATTCGATCAGTTTGTCCTTGCCCGTATCGTTCATATTGTCGCGGTGGTGATGTGGATCGGCGGAGTTGCGTTTGTAACCACCGTTTTAATTCCCTCTTTAAGAGCATTAGACAGCGATGAAAATCGCTTGCAATTGTTCGAGCGCTTAGAAGGACGTTTTGCTTGGCAGGCTAAGGTAACCACTGTACTAACGGGCTTGTCCGGGTTATGGATGTTGGATTACTTAAACGCTTGGTCGCGCTATCTCGATCCTCAGTTTTGGTGGTTACATTTAATGACGGCCATCTGGTTTATCTTCACACTGGTCCTGTTTGTACTGGAACCGCTATTTTTACATAATCTCTTTCATCGCTTAGCCGAACACGATAACGATGCCGCTTTTAAAAAATTACAGATAATGCATGTGGTTTTGCTAAGTCTAAGTTTATTGGCAGTGGCAGCAGCGGTCGCCGGTGTTCATGGCTACTCGTTCTGAATAGGCACGCAGCTTAACTATAGTTAAATTGTTTATAATATGGATATAAAGTATATTTTATCTATATATGAACAAAAGATATGCTAAGAATCTCTTAACATATTAGGCAAGACAATGAGCAAACCCTTCTCGCTAGCTAAGTTATCCAACGCATTGCTGTTACTGGTATCAACGACAGTGCTCTCAGCGACATTGATGTCATCAGCGAACGCTGCTGAGCAGGCCGATAGCACCTTACAGATCCCTTTTCGCATATCTCTCATCCATACAGCGCAATCAGCGGGCTCTGCAGAAGCCTTGGTGGTTGAGGGCGGCTCTTGGACGAATATACGCAAGCTTCTCCATGGTTCTCTTTTGATAGAGCATCCTAAGGGAAATTTGCTGTTTGATACCGGTTTAGGTCGCACAATCGATCAGGCCTTTGCTAACAATAGTTGGTGGCAGCGAGAGCTGTTTGCTTATGAAAATGTAAACCCCGCGTTAGACCAAATGCTAGAGCAAGGTTTAAACGAGGACCATGTCAGTGCCATTATCTTGAGTCATTTACATTGGGATCATACGGGCGGCCTACCTGACTTCCCTAATACGCCGGTTTGGGTTCAACCTCAAGGCTTAGATCAAGCGCAGCACCGCGCTCATCGTCCGGCGTTTTTGCCTGAGTTATTAGAAGGTGCGCAGTGGTCAGAGTTAGTACTGTCACCGCAAGAATATTTAGGTTTTAAGCAATCATTGGATATCTATCAAGATGGCCGTTTGATCTTGGTTGATTTATCCGGTCATAGTGAAGGGCAGGTCGGCCTATTCGTAAATTTAGATTCTGGACGACAGTTATTTTTTATCGGTGATAGTAGTTGGGTCATCGAAGGCATAACAGAAAATAAACCCCGTCCGAGCATCGTGGATTGGGTCGCTCCCGTAGATTGGTCGAGACAGATGAACGACGGGGTAATTGAAAAAATACATCAGCTGTCGATAAAACACCCCAACTTATTGATCGTGCCAGCGCATGATGATGTGGTTGCGCAACAGATCGCACAGTTTCCTCAATACGAACATTAATAGTAATTATTCAGGTAGTTCAAGTTAAGACAGAATAAGATCCATTATTGGGTGTTTATGGAGCAAGTATGCGAGGCAGGAGCCGAACTTAGGCTACAGGGATAGCGAAGCGACGTCTTTACGCCGGTTTGTGGAATAAATACCCAAGCATGGATCGATTTATAAAACCTGATGAATAGTTACCATTAATAGGCGATTTATAAAACGTATTGAACCGTCACTATTAAATAAGAGTACTTTATGGATTTACGCAGTTTACGTTATTTTGTCAGTGCCGTAGAAAAAGGCAGCATCAGTGCTGCCGCAGAGTTTTGCCATATAGCTCAACCGTCTATCTCACATGCGATTAATCAGCTAGAAGGCGAATTCGATTTTCGTCTATTAGTGCGCAGTAAAAAAGGCGTGAGCTTAACCCAGCAAGGGGAAGACTTTTATCTACGCGCTAAGCAATTATTGTTATCGGCTCAACAGTTAGAGCAAGACTATAAAGGGGGAAAACGTATTGTTCTTCGCATCGGTTATAGCCAACAGTTACGCAGCGAAACAGTTTCGACTATTTTAAAAAAGTTAATCAATCAGTTACCGGAATATGAATTTGTTTTATTCAATGAAGAGGATGATTGCGACCTGATTATTGGCAGTCGAAGTTTGGTTAAAAGCAATAGTAAATATGCTATCGCTCATTTTATTGTGACTGAAATACAGCGCTATAGATTGCTTATTCCTGAGGGATGGGCATTGGCAAAAATTGTCGACCTAAAGCCCTCTGACTTTTCCGAGTTATTAACGCAGCCTTGGGTTGATCGTTTAGATTGTGAGAAAAGACCGTTATTACTGCAGGCCGTGCCGCAGCTTGCTCAGCACAGTTCTTTTCATGTTAAGCAAGAAGACCTGGCGTTAACGTTAGTAAAAAGTCAGCAGGGCTTAACTATAATGGCGATCAATGTAGAGGGTGAAGCAAAGATAGAGGGAGTTAAAATGCTCGATCTGCAGCACTTTATGCCTGCTGAAGTTTTGCAGCGTGAAGTGGGAATAGGGCTGTCCCCTTGGCTCAGTGTGACTCTGTTAGATAAAATTAAAACCCTATCAATTAATAAAATTGAAACATGAAATATGGACAATCCTCGTATTGGCCTAAGCAGGCCTATGCTTGGCCTCTGGTAATCCATTAGAATTCGACATTAATTGGTAGGGACACTGATTTTGATAAACGATCAATTAAGAATCGTAATGGAAATAGAAAATAATCATAAAAATAACTATAAGACTGTCAAAACGGGATCAACTATGAACATCAAAGCGACCTTGTGCCTCGCGATAAGCGCGACAATGGGATCTGGAATGGCTTTTGCCATGTCCAATACACCTTCCGCATCGGTACCTGCTGAAATACCAGCCCCCACTGTGCCTGTAGAAACCTCCGGCCTAGCCTACGCGGATAACTTTCGTCTATTAGCCTACAACGTTTACATGCTGCCAGAGTTGTTTGCGGGAGATTGGAGTCATGAAAATCGAGCTTCAATGATTCCGCAGTCAGAAGTGGTAAAAGGCCAAGATGCCATTTTATTGCAAGAGTTATTTGATAATACCCCTGCAACCACACTGATGAATGGCTTAAAAGCTGAATACCCTTACCAAACGCCAGTCATGGGCCGTTCTAAAAGTGGTTGGGATGCAACATTAGGCGCATACGCCGATCTATCACCAGAAGATGGTGGTGTCGCGATCGTTAGCCGCTGGCCAATCACAGAACAAATTCAATACGTGTATAAAGATGCCTGTGGTGCAGATTACCTGTCCAATAAAGGCTTTGTTTATGCTCGCATTGATAAAAACGGCGCCGCATATCACCTAATCAGTACCCATGCGCAAGCAGAAGATAGTGCTTGTACAGATCCAGCTGCAACGCGTAAAAGCCAATTCACTGAAATGCAAAACTTCATCGCCGGGCATAATATCCCAGCCGACGAAGTTGTATTCATGGGCGGTGACTTCAACGTGATTAAAAGCACTGCTGAATATC